>ENA-OBLH01000499-OBLH01000499.1-metagenomes-genome-assembly--contig:-NODE-499-length-13052-cov-2.72163_pt1 | contig 13052 bp, 12 predicted proteins | sample MGYA00153382_OBLH01 | MGnify analysis MGYA00153382 | reverse complement strand
CGACCCGTCGTCGACCAGTTCGTCGCCAGTCGACAGCACCGCCACCCGGGCCCGTCGGTACACCTGCACTCGCGATGCGTTCACGCTGGCGAGCACGGCGGCGACGGCCGGGGTGATCGTGGTCCCGGCGGCAAACAGTTCGTCGCCGATGCGCACGTCGTCGCCGGCGCCTCGGATGGCTGCGCCAGGCGGCACCGAACGGGTGAGCCGCACGGCGTGGTCGCCGACGCGTTCGGAATCTTCGACCATCACCACGGCGTCGGCCCCTTCGGGCATCGGTGCGCCTGTCATGATACGGATCGCCTCACCAGCGCCGACCGCCACCGTCGGTGCGGCACCCGCCGCCAGTTCCCCGACCACTCGCAACTCCACCGGCACACTCGCCACGTCTGCGGCGCGCACGGCGTAGCCGTCGACCGCGGTGTTGTCGAACGGGGGCACCACCTCGGCGGCGACGATGGGCGTCGCGAGCACCAACCCGACGGCCGCCTCACGGTCGACCTCGACGGCGCCGAGCGGCGGGCATGATTCGAGTACGAACGCCTGAGCATCCTCCAGTGGGGTCACGCAGGCAAGGTACCGCAGCGTGAGCCGAGCGGGTACCCCTAGCCTCTGTGAGCGTGCCCGACGCGCTGACCGCCTTTCCGTCCGACGGCTACACCGCTCGCTGGCGCACGTGGGACCACGAGCACCTCGAGACCCTCACGCTTCGCTGGGAGAACGAGGGCTGGACGGCCACCGGCGAGGTCGGCCGGGAGGCTGTCACCTACGTAGTGCGGCTGTCGGCCATGTGGCAGATCCGTCAGTTCCTGCTGTTCCGCGATCTCGACGAGCCCGACCTGTGGCTCGGTGCCGATGGCACGGGCCGCTGGGGTGAGATGAACGGCGATCACCGCCACGACCTCGCGGGCTGCACCGACATCGCCCTCGCCGTCACCCCGTTCACGAACTCGGTCCCCATCCGCCGACTGACGCTCGAAGTGGGCGCCAGCGCCGATGTGCTTGCTGCGACGATCGACGTCGACGCGCTCGGCGTGGTGCCGGTCCGGCACCGTTACGAACGGCTCACCGCCCGCCGGTTCCGGCGCACGAACCTCGACAGCGACGACATCACCGAGTTCGACGTCGACGAGTACGGGTTGGTCCACGACGAACCCGACACCTTCCGCCGCCTCTGACTCGATGACTTCAGGGGTCACACCCGCGAGATGACGTTTCGTTCAGAGGTGGAGGTTCCGCAGGAACTCGCGGAGATCGGGCCCGAGCTCGCGGTTCGCCAACCCGAGTTCGATCGACGCGGTGAGGAACCCGAGCGGCGTGCCGGTGTCGAGACGGCTCTCGTTTGCGACCACCGCATGGAACGGCGCCCGAGCCGCCTGCGCCCGGAGAGCGTCGGTGAGCTGTAACTCGCCACCGCTCCCGGGCGTCAACGCCGCGATGTCATCCCACGCGTCGGCCGTGAGGACGTATCGACCGGTGAGGATGAAGTTGCTGGGGGCATCTTCCGGCGACGGCTTCTCGACGAGATCCTTCACCGGGATCACACCGTCGTGCGTCAGTTCGCCGGCCGGATCGATCACCCCGTACGAGCTGACCTGGTCGCGAGGAACGTTCACGACAGCCACGACGCTGCCGCCGGTGGCTGCACACACACCGTTCATCTGGGCCAGCAACGCGGAGCTCGACATCAACTCGTCGGGCAGCAGCACGGCGAACGGTTCGTTGCCGACCGCCTCACGGGCGCAGCCAACGGCGTGGCCGAGGCCCTTGGGGTTGTCCTGGTACACGATGTCGACACGCCAGTCGCGCCCGAGCGAGCGCAGGCGCTCGGCGGTCTCGGACTTGCCCTTGGCTTCGAGCGCGTCGAGCATCGCTTCGTCCGGAGCGAAGTACGCGTCGATGGCGGGCTTGGATCGGCTGCTCACGATCACGATGTGATCGCAGCCCGCACCGAGCGCTTCATCGATCACGATCTGGATCGCCGGCTGGTCACCGATGGGGAACAACTCCTTCGGGACGGCCTTGGTGGCCGGGAGGAACCGAGTTCCGAGACCAGCCGCGGGAATGACGGCATTGCGGACCTGCATGGCTCGGACGATACCCTCCAACATCCGATGCCAACCTACGTGTACAAGTTCGTCGAGACCGGTGAGACCATCGAGGTCCAGCAGGGTTTCCACGACGACAACCTCTCCGAGATCGCCCACCCCGATTCCGGTGAGGTCATGCCCGTCAAGAAGGTCTTCACTCCTGTCGGGGTCACCTTCAAGGGTTCCGGGTTCTTCAAGACCGACAACCGCGGCAAGAAGTCGACGACGCCCACGTCGGGTGGCAAGGAGTCGAGCAGCAAAGATTCGGGCGACTCGAAGTCGTCGAAGGACTCGACGAGCTCCACCTCATCGAGTTCCGACGGTGGTTCGTCGTCGGGCGGGTCGTCATCCGCCACGAAATCCGACAGTTCGAGTTCCGGCAGTTCTGGTGGTTCTGGCTCCGGCAGTTCGAGTTCTTCCAACTCGTCCTCGAAGTCATCGTCGAGCGACTGACGATCTCGCCCACGCGTCGATAGCGTCGCGCCAGACCGACTCCCTCCGATCGTCCACCGATCCGAGGAGACACCAATGCACGTCGCAGCCCGAGCCCGACTGGCCCTCGCCCGTCGCCCCTGGATCTATTGGGTCGTCGTGGCCGCACTCGCCGTGCTCGCCACCGCACTCATGCGCAGTGAGATGGCATCCATCGCCACCGAACGCGACAGCTGGGGCGCCACACGGACCGTGCTCGTCGCCAGCCGACAGCTCGAGCCCAGCGATCCGATCGTCGCCGAACTCGTCGAGCTCCCACTCGCCGCACTGCCCGTCGATGCACTCAGCGATGTCCCCGAGACCGGTTCGGTTCGCCAACGCGTGGCCATCGGTGAGGTGCTGACCACGCTCGACGTCACCGGCAGTGTCGGACCAGCAGCGTTGGCCGAGCCGGGCACCGTGGTCGTGGCGCTGTCCGACCCGCTCGCCCGCGCCGTGATCGTCGGGCTCGATGTCCAGGTGACCGCCGACGGTCTGGTGCTGGCAGATGCAGCGCGAGTGACCGGCATCGTCGACGAGGTGATCTTCGTGGCGGTCAGCGAACGCGACGGGCCGGTCGTTGCCGCTGCCGCCCAGCAGGGCATCGCCAGCCTGCTCTACCTCCCGTGATCGAGCCGATCAGCGAAGGCCGGTGGCAACCACGACCAACACCACCACGCCGAGTGCGATGCGGTAGATCACGAACGGCATGAAGCTACGGGTGCGCACGATGCGCAGCGTGCCCCACACGGCGAGCCAACCCGACAGACCCGAGGTGATGATGCCGACGATCATTGGCACGAGCAGCCCGTCGGGGATGCCGTCGGCGATCATCCCGGCAAACTTGAACACGACCGCACCGAAGATCACAGGGATCGACATCACGAAGCTGATCCGCACCGCTGCCTCGCGATCGAAGCCCAGGAACCGGGCGGCTGTCATCGTGATCCCCGACCGGGAGGTGCCCGGGTTGAGGGCCAACGCTTGCGCCGCTCCGACGAGGACTGCATCCCTCGCACGGAACTCGCCGACCTCGCGACGTCCCGTCGTGTGGTCGGCGATCGCGAGCAGAATGCCGAATCCGATCAGCGAGATCGCAATGAGCGTCGGGGTGCCGAGTCGGCTGTCGATCTGGTCCTCGAACAACGCGCCGACCGCCGCTGCCGGAAGCGTCGCCAGCACGAACAGCCAGGCCAGCTTGCCGTCGGCGGTGGGTGGCACCTTGCGGGCGAACACGAGCTTGGTGCCCTCGACGACGTACGTGGTGACGTCGCGCCGGAAGTAGCCGACGACGGCCACGAGCGTGCCGAGGTGGAGCGCGACGTCGAACGACTTCTTGATCGACGGGTCGAGTTCCTGCCAGCCGGCCAGCCACGGCACGAGCAGAAGATGTCCGCTGGACGAGATCGGCAGGAACTCCGAGAGCCCCTGCACGATTCCGAGGATGATCGCCTGATAGATCGGCACGGTCGACCTTTATACAGCCCCGCCAGTCAGAACCCACGCTTCACGCCGGAGGTCAGACCCCAGGCATGATCGACGGCACGATGCGCGGACTCCACGGGCGGGGTTCGTCCCAGTGATGGCCGACGACGTCGGCGGTCGCGAGCGAGCCCAGGAACTCCATCGGCGTGTCGAAGTCGGCCATCTCCACGTACGCCGCACCGAGCGCGTGGGGAACGTGACCGTCGCTCCCGGCACCGCCGACGATGCCGAACTCCGCGGCGAACTCGGCCGCTCGCCGGTTGAGGCTCGCCAACGAGGTCTTCGCGTTCAGGACTTCGACGGCGTCGATCAGATCGGCTTCGGCCAACTCGTACAGCGCCGATTCGTTCATGTTGCGTCGCATCGGGTCGAACGGATGCGGGATGTACACCACGCCTCCCTGGTCGCGGATCGCCTTGGCCGCATCGAGGTGCGAGATCCCCATCGGCACCCGCTCGGTGAGGAACAGCCCGATGATCTCGCCTGCTGCGGTGCGGAGTTCCTCGCCGACGATCACCCGACAGGCCAACCGGTCGCGAAGTTCGACCGCACCGTCGATGGCGTTGTGGTCGGTGATGCACACCACGTCGAGCCCGCTGGCCTCGACGGCTACAGCGAACTCATCGGGTGTCGTGGTCGAATCACCACTCCACATCGTGTGCGTGTGCAGGTCGACGCGGATCCTCCCGGCCCGCTGCGGGTCACCGAGGTGAGGGTGTCGGGCGATCGCCTCGGGTGACGCTGCCACCATCGGTCGACTCGACTTCCTTCAGGAACCCGACATGGTGACGTCGCGGATCACGAGGCTCATCCCAGCGGAACGCATCGGTAGCCATTCGAGGTCGCCGCCGATCTCGACGATGTCGAGCAGCATCCTCTGCAGCGTGGACGCGATCGTGATCTCACGCACGGGAGGCCCGACCGTGCCGTTCGAGATCAGCAGCCCGGCGGCACCGGTGGAGAAGTCGCCGCTGATCGGATTGACACCCGAGTGCAGGCCCTGCATCTGCTGCACCAACAACCCATCGTCGACATCGGCGATCAACTCCTCCTGGGTTCGCGTGCCGGGCACGAGCGACAAGGCGAGGCAGCCGACGCCCGGCGTGCCGGCGAAGCCACCACGGGTCGCGTTCCCGGTCGACACCGTGCCGGCACGGCGAGCGGAGTACGAGTTGTGCACGAACTGGCGCAGCACACCGTCTTCGATCAGCACGTTGCGGCGGGCGGCGAGGCCCTCGCCGTCCACATCGGTGGCGGTGTACGCCTTCGGGTTGGTCGGGTCGTCGACCATCGTGAACAGTGGCGAGGCGACGGTTTCGCCGATGCGGTCACGAAACAGCGAGCGACCCTTCACGACCGCCTCACCGTTGAGCGTCGAGGAGATCACCCCGATGAACTGGGCGGTCACGTACGGATCGAGCACCACCGTGAGCCGCTTGCTTGCAGGCTGCGTTGCTCCGAGTAGACGGGTGGCTCGTTCGACGGCCTCGCGTGCAGCGCGGTCGAGATCGAACTCGTCAGGTGAGCGACCGACGGAGAATCCGAAACCGGTCTGGGTTTCGGCATCGTCGCCTTCGCCCTCGTCGGCCAGTGTCGACAACGACACGTAGCAGCCGTTCTCGCGACCCGACATCCGAATGCCGGTGGTGGAGGCCACGGCCGACTCGCCGTATGCGTCGGCGTAGTTCGAGTCGTCGACACGCACACGCGGATCGGCCCCCGATGCCAGCTTCTCGAGTTCCTTGGCGAGGTCGATCTTGCGGTCGGTCGGGTAGTCGGCCAGTTCGTCGTTCCACAGCGTCTGCTCGGTGACCGCGACGCCGTCGGGTGCGGCCAGTGCGGCCCATTCGTCGACGGTTCCGAACTGGACGTTGTCGCGGGCCTCGGCGAGCACCTCGCCGATGGCGTCCTCGTCGAGCGTGCCGGCGTAGGCGAAACCGGTGCGGCCGTCACGGATCACCCGGATGCCGATGCCCTCGCTCTGGGCCGACACGAAGTGCTCGACGTCGCCTTGGTAGATCCGCACCTCGGTCTCGCCGCCACGGGCCACGAACGCCTCGATCTGTTCGCCGGCGACCGCTTGGTCGACCACCCGGTCGGCAACTGCCTGCAGCTCGTTCTCGAATCCGCTCACGCAGTGCCGCCGACGGTGAGCGACTTCACTCGCAGCGTCGGCTGGCCGTCGCCGACCGGCACACCTTGGCCGTCCTTGCCGCAGGTGCCTGGGCTCCCCATGGCGAAATCGTTGCCGAGCATGTCGATGTCCTGCAGGACCTTGGGGCCGTTGCCGATCAGGTTCCCGTCGCGCAGCGGCTCGGTGACCTCACCGTTCTCGATCAGGTACGCCTCGGTCATGCCGAACACGAAGTCGCCCGATGCCGTGTTGACCGAGCCGCCACCGAGCTTGGCGACGTACACGCCGTTCTCGGTGGAGGAGATGATGTCGTCGGGGTCGTCGGGGCCGTCGAGCACGAACGTGTTGGTCATACGCACCATCGGCAGGTGTTGGTAGCTCTGACGACGGCCGTTGCCCGACTGCGGGCGGCCGTCCTTGCGGGCGCGCAGGTAGTCCCACATGTAGTCGGTGAGGATGCCATCCTCGATGAGCACGTTGCGTTGGGTGATGTGGCCCTCGTCGTCGAAGCCGAGCGTGCCCCATTCGCCCGGCATCGTGCCGTCGTCGACGAGCGTGACCAGTGACGACGCCACCTGCTGGCCGACCTTGCCGGCGTACACGCTCGCGTCCTTCTGGATGTGGTCGGCTTCGAGGCCGTGCCCGCACGCTTCGTGGAACAGCACACCGCCGGTGCCGTGCTTGATGACCACCGGCATCGACCCCGACGGAGCGGGACGGGCCCGCAGTTTGGTGATCGCCTGGCGGGCAGCTTCGCGAGCGAGTTCCTCGACGTCGACTTTGTCGAAGATCTCGAAGCCGACCGTGTGACCCATCGACTGGTAGCCGGTCTGCATACCGGCGTCACCGTCAGCCACCGCGCTGATGCGCAGCAGCGTTCGCACGATCGCGTCGTTCGACAGCACTCCATCGGTGTTGGCCACCAGCACCTGCTTGCGGCTGTCTCCGTAGCCGGCCGACACCTGCACGATCTCCGGGCCGAAGGATCGGGCAGCCTCGTTCATACGTTCCAGCAGCTCGACCTTGACGGCCTTGGCAACGGAGTCGGGGTCGCGTTCGATCATGTTCGGCCGGTGCGGTGCCGACGGCGTGAGCGAGACCGTGCGCACCCCGCCACCGCCCTGCATGGCTGCGGCAGCCGCTGCCGATGCCGCCGCAGTGAGTCCAGGTTCGGACAGGTCGGAGGTGTACGCGAACCCGGTGGTCTCGCCGGCGATGACACGGATGCCCGCACCACGATCGCGACCACTCGACACCTGTTCGATCCGCCCGTCGTCGAGGCCGGCCGACGTCGATCGTTTGTCCTCGGCATACACCTCGGCGAACTCGGCTCCGCCGCTGACGGCGCCGGCGAGTACTCGTTGCAGGACGTCTCGGTCGATCACCTTCACGAGCCTACGTTCACGATGTGACGGGCGCATGTCGAACGACACACCTCGTGGTGATGGCCCGAGGGTGTCACGACGCTCGCAGGCGCTGCCTTGTTAGCGTCGGGGACGTGAATCTCGAAACAGGCATGCGTGGCGACGCCAAACTCGTGGTCACCGAGACCGACACAGCGCTGGCTCTCGGTTCGGGCATCGTGGAGGTGCTCGGCTCTCCGCGGCTCGTCGCGCTCTGCGAGGAGGCGTGCTGCAACGCCATCAGCAACGCCCTCGAAGACGGCACCACCTCGGTCGGCATGCGCATCCAGTTCGACCATCTCCAGCCCACACCCATCGGTGCCGAGGTCGTCGCTGAAGCGGTGCTCGAGAAAATCGACGGTCGCCGCCTGAAGTTCACCGTGTCGGCATCCGACCCCGGCGGCCTCGTGGCAGCCGGCAAGATCACGCGCGTGGTGGTCGACCTCGACCGCTTCATGTCGAAGTGCTGCGACGCCTGACCTGAACCCGAAATTCGGACCTGGGATTGCGTCCATCGCAACACTCGCTCCGAAATTCGGTGGGACCCGACCACCCCCCTGCGAATTCGGAGCCAGGGTTGCCCTCGGCGCAACACTCGCTCCGAAATTCGGGGAGGGGGACTTCGAGATTTCGGGGTGGGGACTTCGAGATTTCGGGGTGGGCCCGGCACGGTGTGACTGTTCAGGCGAGGTTGCTGGTCCTGGGGTAGACGTCGGCGGGGTCGGTGAGGACGTTGACGAGGTACGGCACGCCGCTGGCGAACGCACGGTCGAGCGCCGGGCCGATCTCGCTCGGTGACGACACGGTCTCGCCACCGCCGCCGAGCGCCTTCACGACGTCGTCGTAGCGCAGTTCGGGTTGCAGGTCGCACGCCACGTCCCAGCCGTAGATCGCCTGCATCGGATGCTTCTCGAGACCCCACATGCCGTTGTTGCCGACGATCATCACCACCGGCAGCCCATGGCGCACCAGCGAGTCGACGTCCATCAGGCTGAAGCCCGCCGCACCGTCACCGAGCAACAGCACCACCTGCGCCGACGGTCGCACCACCCGCGCCGCGATCGCGTAGCCGAGCCCGTTACCGAGGCAGCCGTAGGGCCCGGTGTCGAGCCAGCTGCCCGCTTCGAACACCTCGATGAACTTGCCGGCGTACGACGCGAAATCGCCGCCGTCGCAGATCACCACGGCATCGCGTTCGAGTCGCTTGCGCAGCTCTCCATAGATACGGCTCGGCTTGATGGGGTCGCTGTCGGCCTCCATCAACGCCACCTCGCCAGACGTCGCCGCCGACTCGGCATCGCGCAACTCGGCGATCCAGTCGGTGTGATCGATCCGGTCGCCCGCGTGGTCGGCCAGACCACGCAACACCAGTCGGAGGTCGCCGACGACGGTGAGCACGTCGACATGGCTCGCCCGCTGCGACTCGGCGTCGACAGCGTGGGCGACCGTGGCCGAGCCGAACGATCCGAACCCCAGTCGGAAGTCGAGCGGTGTACCGAGCACCACCACCACGTCGGCGCGCTGCTTGAGCAGGCCGCGGGTGCGCAAGAAGGCGAGGTCGTGGTCGGCCGGGAGCAACCCGCGACCCATCCCATTGAAAAAGCACGGCACGCCGAGGTGGGCGGCAGCCGCGGCGAGTTCTTCCCACGCACCATCCCAGTACACGTCGGAGCCGACCAGGAACGCCGGACGCTCGGCACCAGCGACCAGCGCGGCCAACGCGGCCACTGCATCGTCGTCGGGCGCAACACCGAGTCCGTCGCACGAGCCGACATCGGGAACGTCGCCAGCGGACGGCCCGAACACGTCGAGTGGGAAGTCGAGGAACGTCGGCCCCCGGTGCGGCTCGATCGCGAGGCGCGTCGCTTCGTGCACCATCGCACCCGCCTGCTCGGCGTCGGTGACCGTGGCTGCCATCTTGGTGATCGACGACACGATCGGTACGTGGTCGAGTTCCTGCAGCGAGCCCGCACCCCAGCGACCCTGCGGCGCCCGCCCGCCGAGCACCACGACGGGCGAACCGTTGAAGTGCGCCGACGTGATCGCGGACACCCCGTTGGTGATCCCCGGACCGGCCGTCAACGCAGCGAAGCCGGGCCGGCGGGTGAGCTTCGCGTATGCCTCCGCTGCAAACGTTGCCGACTGTTCGTGGCGGGTGTCGACCACCCGCATGCCCTGGTCACGCGCCGCGTCGTACAGCGGCCAGATGTGACCACCGTTGAGCGTGAACATCACGTCGGTGCCGAACGCAGCGATCGCCGCCACCGCTTGTTGACCTGCATGCCCCGAGATCTGTGCCATGTCACTAGACCGTAACGCGCGCCTACAGTACGAAACCGATGCAGGTTGCCGACGCACCTCCGGCACCGGCGCGCGAGCACCGGGTGTATTGGTGGAAGGAAGTCGTCATCGTCGCGGTCTTCTATGGCGTCTACTCCTGGACCCGCAATCTGTTCGGCTCCAACGCCATTGCAGCAGACGGCGTGCCCGAGCAGGCGTTCACCAATGCCGAACGCATCATCCAGTGGGAACTGAACCTCAACCTGTTCCACGAGCAGACGATCCAGGAGTGGTTCCTGCCCTACGAGGGGTTCATCCAGTTCTGGAACACCTACTACGGCACCATGCACTTCATCGTCACCGCAGCGGTGTTCGCGGTGCTGTACCGCAAACGTGCCGACGTGTTCCCCCAATGGCGCAACTCGCTCGCGGCGATGACTGCGCTCGCGATCATCGGGTTCGCCTGGTTCCCGCTGATGCCCCCACGGCTGCTCGACGAGCCGTGCCCCATCCCCGCAGCGATCGCCGAGGTCACCGACGCCCGGATCAGCTACGGCGGCGCCTGCATCGAGAGCGATCTCCGACCCGAGGGAGGGTTCGGATTCGTCGACACCCTTGCCGAGTACGGGGGTCCGTGGTCGTTCGACTCCGACACGATGGCGTCGATCTCCAACCAGTACGCGGCGATGCCGAGCCTCCACATCGGATGGTCGACGTGGTGCGCGCTCGCCCTCTGGCCGTTGCTGCGGCGCAGGTGGGTCAAGGCCCTGGTGCTGCTGTACCCCGGGGCCACCTTGTTCTGTATCGTGGTCACGGGCAACCATTTCTGGCTCGACGGCGTCGGCGGTCTACTCGCTTTCGGTGTCGGCACACTCGTGGGCTGGGGACTGCACCGCTGCAACCAGGACCGACTCGACCGCCAGCACGCCGACGACAACGGTCAGGTTCTGCGCAACAACAACTCGTGACGGGGCAGTTCGTCACAGTGCCACGTATCAGGCTCCTGATCACCGTATCCTGGACCGCACGATGAGTCAGATGCGTTTGAACCCACTCAACGGTCGGTGGGTCACGATCGTCGCCGAACGGGCCGAACGTCCGAACGATTTCGCCCCGCGCGAGACCAGCGTCGAAACTGATCCTTCGCGCCCCTGCCCCTTCTGCCCGGGCCACGAGGAGTCGACTCCGCCGGCCCTCGAAACGGTCGAGCAGGATGGCACGTGGTCGATGCGTGTGATCCCCAATCGCTACCCAGCCTTCGACGGCGCTGCGGCCTTTGCCGTACACAACCTCGGTCCGGTGTTCGTGATGGCCGAGGCCAGCGGAATCCACGAGGTGTTGGTCTACACGCCCGACCACCACTCGGGCCTCCACCTGCTCGATGACGACCATGCAGCACTGCTGATGCGCGTGCTTCGCGACCGCTTCGCCGAGCACGCTTCCACCCCCCAGGTGCGCTACACGCAAGCCATCGTGAACCACGGTCGCGAAGCAGGTGCATCCGTCGCCCACCCCCACGGCCAGATCCTCGGACTGCCGTTCGTGCCGGGCGAGATCCTCGACGAAGAACGCGCTTTCGCCCGGTTCGCCGGCGGCTGTCTGCTCTGCACCACCGTCGAAGCCGAGCTCGCGGCGGACCAGCGCGTGGTCTTCGCCAACGACGATGTCGCCGTGATCACGCCCTACTGGAGCGGGGTGCCGTACGAACTCCTCATCGTGCCTCGCCATCACGAGCCGCACCTCCAAGACGCCCCGAACGACAGCCTCGAATCGGTCGGCCGGGCCTTGCGCGACGCGCTCGGTCACATGAACGCCGCCCTGGGCGACGTCGCGTTCAACCTCGGTTTCCACACCGCCCCGCACCAGCACACCGGCCAGTACCACTGGCACATCCACATCTGGCCGAACCTGGTCACCCAGGCCGGTTTCGAACGAGGCACCGGGGTGATGATCAACATCGTCCCTCCCGAGCAGGCCTGCGACGCCCTGCGCTCGGTCGCAGCCTCCGCCTGACCTCATCGATCATCGCCCGATGAGCCCCCGCCCGACGACCCCACGACGCCCGAGTCAGCGCGGTGCGAGTCCATGGCTGCCCGCCGTGGCTGCCGGGCTGGTGCTCGCCCTGGTGATCGGCGCCGGGATCTTCCTCGGCGGCAACGGCACCAACGTCGACGCCGACGAGGCGCCCGGCGTTGCGATCGCATCAGCTCCGACGGATTCTCAGCTGATCGGCCCGACGGCGCTCGCCGGCACGGTGACCGTCCCCGACGCACCGGTCGTGTCGGTCGCCCCGCTCGCATCGCCGTTGACGATGGGTTCCGCTGGCAACGACGTGATCCGCGTGCAGGAACGACTCACCGAACTCGGTTTCCGACCCGGACCTGCCGACGGCCAGTTCGGCAGCGGCACCCAGCAAGCCGTATGGGCCTTCAAGAAGCTCGTCGGTAACATCTCATGGGAGGACTTCGCCGCCCGAGACGACCAGAGCGTGGTCACCGAGGAACTCTGGCAGCAGATGTCAGACCCGAACGTGAGGTTCCTACCCCGTCGGCCAGGTTCCGGCACCCATGTCGAGGTCTACCTCCCGCTGCAGGTGTTGGCGGTGTTCAGCGACGACCAGCCGATCTTCATCTCACACATCTCCTCGGGCGAATTGCGTCCCAACGGCAAGCCGGCGACCTTCTGCGAGACCGCCACCTACGACACCGACGAGTACGGGAGCCCGTACCCCGAGCCGGTCACGAAGGAAGTGTGTGCCGAGTCGAAGTCTCCAGGCGGCGTGTTCAAGTTCAACCGGTCCTACGACGGCCAGCGCATCAGTCCGCTCGGCGGCATGAAGAACCCGTGGTACTTCAACTACGGCATCGCCATCCACGGCGCCGTCAACGTTCCGACCCGGCCGGCATCACACGGCTGCATCCGGATCTCGAACACGCTCGCCGATGTGTTCCCCGACCTCGTAAAGCGCGGTGACCGCGTCTTCGTGTGGGGCCACGACGGCAAGGAGCCCGAGCAGTACACCGAGCGCGAGTCGCTGCCGTCGTTCAACCGGCCCGATCCCGACGCCAGCACCACCACCACCAGCACGACCACGACGACCACGACGCCTGCGACGACCATCGCTCCTGCGACCACCGCTCCTGCCACTGCCACCGCCACCACTACGCCGACGACCACCACGACGGTCGC
>ENA-OBLH01000498-OBLH01000498.1-metagenomes-genome-assembly--contig:-NODE-498-length-13074-cov-4.72709_pt1 | contig 13074 bp, 16 predicted proteins | sample MGYA00153382_OBLH01 | MGnify analysis MGYA00153382 | reverse complement strand
ACAAGTTGTTGCTTTAAAAGATATTCATCATTTTTATCCCAGTTACGATCTCTAAAATATGCACGAAGCACTCGATCGCGATACTCAATCTGATACTTATCCATAACTCATCCGCGAACACTATATCTATTTTTCTAGATATTGCGTGACAGATCGGGACAAAAATATATTATCGATCCCATAAAATTCGACTTTTTACACCCTCAAATATAAAAACTCTCTACCAACGACGGTTAGGGGGTTTTGATTCTCCAAATCGTTGACCTTTGGTCTACCGTAGGTAATCATCGTCATCCTACATAACTAGAGCGTGCTACCGATCGTCAGGATGCCCGATCCGAGTTCACCAGTTACTATTTGCCAAAGGGCAGAGGGCGGAAGCTCGATCCGGCTAAGGTCGCCATTATCAGAGCCTCAATCGCCCAAGGTGTTTCACTTACCGAACTTGCTAATCGCTATCAAGTTAACTTGAGCATGATTTCGAGGATTAATAGCAATAAAGCCTGGAAGGATAATTAAGCTCGTAAGTTAATAGCCATTGCGGCAGAGCTGCACTTGGGCTGACATCATCAACCGCGCTAACTTAGGCGTTGCGATTGAGTGAATCGATCGGCATGGGCAAGATGTCAATCGCTCCACCCGCGACCATTCTCGATACTTTCGCGAATTTTCACCCACTGGGGATGGGGATGAAGCTCGATGGCGCGATCGAGGTCTAATCTGGCTGCTGCGAGAGATCTCAAATCTTCACCTTTAAACTTCGCTCTCATCCACCATGCCATCGGGCTGTCTGGTGCCAGATCGACCGCCCGATCGAAATCCGCCATAATCTCATCCGCATCATACCCAGCCAGTAAAAACGCCGATTTAGCCAATCCTCTGAACGAATAATAGCTGCTATCCGTCGGGGCCAGCTCAATGGCGCGATTCATCATGTCGATCGCCGCAACGTCATCCCCATTGGCGATTGCTGCCGAAGCTGCCATGAAATAGTTGGCAGCTTCAAATCGAGTATCATCAATTAAATACTCCGATTGACGATCGCTCGTCGCAACCCCCGACCAAAATTTATTACGTTTGGGCTTTTTCCGTTTGGTTGGGTTGGCATTAGAGGAAAATCCACGATTAGTCACGATCTCAACCTCCAAGTTTGCGGTAGATACTTCATACTTTATTATTTATAGAGATACTGATTAGCTAGTTAAGTTAGGTACTACGGTAAAGTCCCAAAAAATAGGTACTTGAAGAAAGCAAGTAATATCCCTCCGACAATTAACACTGTAATGCCAGTAAAGATATTACGCTGTGCTAATTCCTTACCATCGAGCCGTTGTCCCATACCCTTACTGCGTTCGTCAAATTTGGTGTCAAGGCTGTTAATTTTGCCTTCGAGTTTAGATTCTGCATTAGTAATCTGTCCAGTTAATTTAGTGTCAAGGTTAGTAATCTGTCCCTTCACAGCACCAAATCCCACCCGCATCTCTAATGTCAGATCGGAGATCGCCTTAGCATTTGCTTCAGTCGCCTTAGCATTTGCTTCAGTCGCCTTAGCATTGGCTTCAGTTGCTTTGATTAGTCCATCGATCGCTCTGGTATTCCCATCGATCGCTGTTTTCAATTCCCTGATGTCTGTGTCCGTTGCTTGTGTCATATTGGTAATAGATATTTTTCGATATTTGCGGCTCAAGTGCGAAAAGTGCGGTCTTGGGGTTTCCCCAAGTGCAGCACCTTTTCAAGACAGCCGCTGATATCCCGTTAGTTTGGTCGCTGCTGGGGTATCCCTATTCTAGCCTCCAATTCCGCTCTCAGAGCGCAGAATTGGAGGCTAGAATTATTTACTGGACTTTGGAGAGTTTGTATCCATCGAATGATAATTGTGTGCCGTCGTTCTTCTCGATCGTCTCCCAACTGCTAATCGTCGGATCGTCAACGTCTACTGTCAAGTCAGACACTTCACAACGCTTGAAATCAGACTTGAAATCATTACGAATATCGACATCGATGTATTTGTGTACATCAATATCTCCATCGACGATTAAAGATTTTAATTTTGAATCGGGAAGCTCGATCGTTAGTTCTATTGTTGCCGTGAGAATTACTTGAACTTGTGCCATGATTTTAAGGTTGGAATACACTAGCCCCGATGTGAGGCTAGATAGTAGTAACAAAGCGATCGCTCCACCCTAGTAAAGTTAAGCGATCGCTTTGTTGTGAGTACATTACTATTTTACCATGATTGCGGAGTCGTTGCAATCAAAAGTATATTACTATCCCTGATATATTGGCTCTATAGTAGACCGTCTTTTGATGAGTAATGTATTTAGTCTAGCACCGTGGTATAGTAAAAGTACTGGACTATCATAATCAATTAACTGAGATGGCGACAGACAATCGCGGGGTAATGGTCTACCTAAACCCTGAACTAGAAAGAGAAATCGAACAATACTGTATTGATAATGACATCACCCGTAAACATAAAGATGGTGCTGTACTTCCCTCATTAGGCACAGGAATCATACAATACTTGAAAAGTACCCTACTAAGTACGGCACCCCGTACTGTACCTAGTCTATCACTAGGTGCAGTACCTCACATAGTCTCTGGTACATCACTAAGCAGCGGACCTAGTAACAGACTAAGTACAGGAATAACTAAAGCTGAGATCTTAGAACTAATCGCAGAGTCTAACACTAGTAGAATACCTAGTACTGTATTGACTAGAGAGGAAGTTGTAGCGATCGTTAGAGAAGAAATCGAAGCGGCTGCTGCATCTCTACCCCTGGCGTTTGTCCCTTCGGTTGAGAGTGTGACCGCTGCCGCTACCCAAGACCCGACGAACTGGGAGGAACCGATCGCTGATTTAGTCTTTACAGGTATGAGTTCACGCGAGATTGCTGATGAATTAAACCGGAGGGGGTTTACCAACATCAAGGGCGGGAAAGTTTCTCGCCAGTCGATCGAGAATTATCTGACTCGTCATCCTGAGATTAAGGCTACCTATGAGAAGGCACGAAAAAAGGGGGACTAAGCCCCCCACTAACTAGGCGCGAATCACTGCCCGACTACCCCGTGAAGCTGCACCGAGAGACAACTCTGCACCAGGAACGGCACAAGGAACCGAACATGACCAGGGCTGCTCGTAAGTAACTGACCCACAAACAACAGCAGGGCACCGACGACAACAAACCCCGTAACCGATGACCGTCCCAGCACGAGCCGCAAAATCCCGCGCCTGGGCATACGAACCAAACACAGGCTCGACCACCCAACCAGTAAACGCCCGCTCACTCACCCGAATGGAACGATCCACCGCCCCCGCACGGTCAGCGAGACTAAACCAAACCAAACTATCAACAGCAATAGGACTAATAGACATAATCAAACTCCGATAAATGACAACCCAAACACACGGGCTGCCCCCACCAATTTCCGTAGGCTGTCAAGGGTGGCGGGTCGTGCTGGTTAATGTCACTAAGCACCTGTAACCGCCACTTGCGTAGCCCTTGACAGCCGAAGATAAAATCAAACAGCCCGTGTGTGGTAACTAAGCACCAGGGGGCTTGTATATGCCCTCACTAGGGACTAATGCGGCGTTTCGCGGTGTGGCGAATGCGCTCTAAATAGCACGGCGTTTCGCGGTGCGAAGCTTGCGCGTCGAATATCGACGATCGCTAGTCCCCTCAATTCATCCAAACGTTTCAATAGAAAATAAAACGTTGGTAATTTGATGATTTATTCTGTTTTTAAGCCAAAATACTTATGCCAATTACCAGACTTCAAGGGATACTAAATTTAATTCTTTAGATTGATTCTACTGTCTATGAAATCCCTTATTACTGTTCTAGCTATCCTAATATCGTTCGGCTCTGTGGTTCCTGTTCGCGCGCAAGTTACGAACGTTTCCACTCAACAGAGAACTACAGTAGTTGGTAATAACGTTACTACGATTGATAGTAAAACTACAACAGTTAATAATGGGAGAATTTCCACTAAGCCCCGCTCTTCCGGCGGATTGAAGCTAAGGACTAGATGATACTCATGATGTGATTTGTAAGTGATTATGTATTTAAGGGAGATCGGATAAATTCTATCTCCCTTTTATTATTTAGCTCTCAGAGAATACATGTGAAGTCTCGTAGCCGAGATTAGCTGTTTGTCGCATCAAATTTAATAGCTGCTCAAATTCTGATGGAGTCATCGAACCGATGCGGCGATCGATCCCAAAATGACGCTGTACTAGTTCGGTGATAGTGCGGTTGGGTAGATTCAACTCTGTCATCAGATTTCGCAATTTGACTTCACGGTTAACTGTGGCGGTAGCTTTGGCGGTAGTGCCATCATCATCGTCATCGGGGGCGATGGCTAGTAACGAGCAAATGCTGAAGCGACGATAATATGTCATCGCTGCGCCGAGTTTTTGAGGATCGGTAATTGCGGGGATGGTTAATTCTGATTCAAGCTGTTCGCCAGATTCGGCATGAATGAGGATGGTTTTTAGAACCGTCGAGTTGTCTTTGGCGATCGTGGGCTGAATCAGTAGTAGATTATTGGCTAGCAATGCGGGAGCGATCGCTTCTAAAATTTCATCAAGGGTGGCGTACTTCGATTTAAAGTGCGGGTTAACCTTATTTTTGTGAATCGGTTTAAATTGAGCTTTAGCAGCGATTAAGGCGGTAGTAATCAGTTTCATAGCTTAAAGTTTGATATCGAGTTTTAGCTGCTTGGAAGTACTATCAAGTTGGAAATCTTCGGCTGTCCATCGCTGGGCATGATGCAAACATAAGATCGTTTCTTGCCATAACCTTTGAGATTGGGGTGGGATGCCGTATCGATCGAAATACCGATTTAACAACTCTCCAGCTTTGAGCAATGAGCTAGTAGCATCGAAGGTCATCCCTTCCACCTTTGCCCTCACGCTACGCTTGGTAGCGGCGTTACTGGTTTTCCAGAAAATAGAATTAGTTATTTCCCATTTGGCTCTCATCAGGTTATATGCGATCGTTAGCTCTAACCCTGCATGAATTAATAGTTCGCTGTTGTGACGATCGGGAAGCCGCTTTAATTGTTGGATTGCGCTGCCATATGCGGCTGTAGCTTTGTACATTCGATCTCTCGCTTGGTGGTATTGATAAAGGGGGAAAAGGGGAAAGATATCGAGTAAATTTCTTTTCCCCAGTTAGAACTATTTTTTAAGGGCAGTAGGATTCGCTTCGAGATTAGCAATCACAAAAGACATAACATTCCTTATATCCCTTCTCGATCGCGGTATAGCCATCGATAAATAAATCCCGCGCAATTGCGGCAAAATCAATGTAATACGAACTTAATCCAGCTTTTTCTAGTTCTTGAATCGTGCCCATTTCGTCATATAAGTTATACGCAAAATCTTCGCGATTTTCAAAACAGCCGCGATATTTGTCTTCAAAATCATCGACAGTTCCATCAAAGAAATAACCTAGATAAGCGGCATAAGGTTCGCCATGTTCTTCGAGTTCTTGGGCTAACTGAGCAATTCTAGAAATCGATTCGTATTCGCAAATCTCGATTCCGTGAAAACCCTCATAAGAATGGATCGCCCACTCTTCCGCTACTTCACCGTATAACTCGACCACTGGCGAAGCTGCTAACATGGTGTGGATTTCGGCTAAGATATCCTCTTCATCCTGAGCTGCATCGATCCATTCGCCATGCAGATGACCATTGTTATAAGCAGACAGACAAGCAACATAAATTTGATAAGCTTCAGACATAATTTAAAACCTTGCGATGTGTGGGGATAAGTGAATGGAGCATCCCCAGTCGGGGATGCTAGCAAGTGAATTAGATATAATCTGGAGCTGTCGCGAACCGCTGGCGAAGAATAAATTCAGCCTCACGGTAAGTTATGTTTGCCTCTGTCTGGGGTACAAGCGATATCGCTGCCGCCGATAAACTGTCATAGCGGCTGTATGTTTTGGGATTGCTGTAATCCTTCGGGTGATAGGTATCGATACCACCGATAACCCAGGTTGAGATCGTGCCGAGTAAATCATCAAACCGATGTACCCAAAACCGGATCTCACCATGTGGCACTACAAAATCGTCGTAATCTTCGCGATCGATAATAACTACGCCCAATAGCTCTAGAATTTTTTCCTCAATAAGATCGGTGGGAATTTCGCTAAATGCTTTAGTGATGCCGCTTTGGTGGAAAAGAATACACTTGCGCCAAAAATCCCGCTCGTCACCTGTAGGAGCCGCGCCGAGTTCGCTGGCGATCTGTTTTAGCTCTGCCGCTGATAACTTGGCTAGAGCAGACTCTGTATAGATTGGATGTGTCATATAATAAAAAAGAATCCTTTGTCGTTATTGGGTTTGAGCAAGGCGATCGCTATCCGTCGAAAGTAAGCGATCGCTTTGCTGTATCTGTTGGTCGAGAATAAAACAATAACTCGTTTTATTCATTAATTGAAAGGGCTTTTTATTCCTTTTAATATACTAATTATATCATAACAAATGGTCTTTTAATCAATAATAAATACCTAATTGATTAACTATAATTAATCAATTTTTTGATTAAAAATCACAACAGAATCACAATAAGCTCAACTGAACCTGCGGAGACTGAAACCGCCACCAGCCCGTAGAATCGGGTACCCGAACTAAACCCCAGCCGCCAGGAGCGGGAACCGAACCCAGATACACCAGCGCAGCCCCACCGCGACCGATCGCATAAGCCAGACTCGCCCAGGAACCCGAACCACTGCCGCTAAAACACCGCCCAGGCGACGCGGAGGGGAATAAACCACTAGGACAAGCCCGACCAGGAAACGACACCCACAGACCGCGATCGACCGCCTCTACACAAGCAATAGAACGCCGAGCGAACCCAGCCCGACCCAAACTAGAATCGACTCGTAAAACTCGCGCAGCGGGGAACCGAGAACGGAAGAAGGCATCGACCCCAGCCGCACACCCCACAACTACCTCAGCCCCAGTAGGTACAGCCGCCGCCGCCAGCTCTCCCGCACCTGGATCGATACCATGACGAGAACCGCTAAAACCGACCGTATCTAATCCAGAAAACAGAGAATCAATCAACATAAACTTCATGTTACAACTACCTTTATTATATCATAAAAAACTCATTTTTATGATATAATGTCAATAAAAACTAGGCAATTACTTAGATATTAAATTAAATATTTATCGCTTATTTTAGCTTCTTTAACTAAGCACAAAACACGCGGAGCGAACGGAGCGTAGGCTGTGGTGAACGGAACGGAGCGGAGCGAGTGAAGCGACTGACGAAGGAGGGAGACGGAACGAACGCAGCGTAGTGTAGAAGCCGCGCCGAAGTGGAGTGAGAGGGAGGGGAACCGGAGCCGATCTCCTGTGCCGTAGCCAGTTTCTCCCCGACTGTCGGAGCGTGTCTGGGGGTGGGAGGTCGGGCGTGAGTGAGGAGGGGGAGGGGGTTTTATCAGGTCACAAAAAGGTCGTGCAGATCGCTCCCCCCTCCCCGACGAGCGAACAATTATCAAATACGTTTTTCACTAAATAAACTATGGAATATATCAGCAAGAAAATCTGCTACTTGGCAGAAAGTCTATTAGTCAAAGGCGAGTTATTTGCTAGTAGACGATTTAGGCTTCCTCCCCTATCGATCGCAGACGTGCAAATTACTCCCTTCTGCAATAGACAGAGCGATCGCATTGTTGTCGAAAAAATTATTGCGAGTAATATTGTAGACTCTTATCCTGGGGAAGATGCTAGTACCATTTATCTAGTAGAAGTTCTAGCTGCTGTATCCAAAGTTTCCCCCGCATATCAGCATGATTCAATTTTTGAAGATAGTGAATTAACAATTGTTACTAGTGATAGTTGTCATAGTTACGAGCAACCTATCACATTTACTATTTGCCACAACTCCGATCAGTCATTTATCTTATTTGAGGTGATGTTTTAACCAGGGACTAGCGCGGCATGACTGAAAGGAAAGCGGCGCGGTCTGTTGGCTCTAAGCACAAGATAGCGCGGCGTTTCGTGGCGCGGCGGCTTATCCCTGCTCGATCGTGTGAATCAAATTTACTCATGATCTGACAACTTTTGTTGATATACCAATAGTGAAATCATCAGCAGAGAGTAGCCAACATAAAGTAATAGTGTGACAGTCATTTTTAGATTTAATAAGTGTGTATTTTTGAACTAAATTTAAAGGGAATGCTTTGCAAACGCATAAACTTAACTGAATGCGGGACTCAAGTATTTGAGAATATCTTCTTTTAAGAATCGCTCGATTACCGTTTTATATCCCTCACTCACAACCACATCTACATCTGGGCGATACCATTCAAAAGTAGATTCACCTTCACAACCGTGAATACAGACGAGAATGAGCTGCTGACACACTTCACCATCGCGGTTGAAGATTTGGCGGCTTTGCCAGCGATTGAGACTGGGGTAATAGTCAATTTTGAACGTGTTGCGAAACTTACTTAGATCTGGATGAGAGCGGATATTCGGCGGCTGACGATGAAAGATCGGTGCAATTATCATCGCTCGGTTTAAATGTGTGAAAGGACATCTTGCTCGAACAAGTGGTATAGTAGCTTGAAATTACGTTCTTTGACTATCGCATCAATACCATAGCGGAGCCATCGGTAACTAGGGTTCTCCCAACCACCATAGATGGTTACAATTACAACTGGTTTAATCGAACGATCTAGAGATTCACTGAAGGGATAGGCTGTCCAATGTTTAAGCGAGATATCGTAATCGATTTGATAAATGCGGTCAAAAAGAAAAGGTACAGACCACTCAATGTTCTTGTCAATCGGGTAAAGATATGGAGACTTAGTTTTAAAGTTCATTAGATAATTAATAATTAATAATTAATAATTAATAATTAATAATTGGAAATTGATTAGGAAGATTCTCAATTCTCAATTACCTTGGCTCTAATCGACCATGCGCCAACCGTCATCAAACTAACCATCGCCCAAAGAAAAGCAGCTCAATAAGGGTATTGTATCCACATTATCCGATTGGAATATTATGGACATAATAACAGTAGTAAGTATTGATTAGAATCGCTAAATAACCCTCAAACGTTTGAACATTTTCCAAACGTTTTGTGATGGTTAATCTTGTCATTTGGCGGATGAATCACCCTAATTTTTATGCTTAGATGGAGCTACTATATTTTTGGCTTTGTAAAACTATCCACAGCCTATTAATTAACGATCGGGGTAAATAATCCTCTTACAGCTAGACTTATCGATCGTTGTCAGATGACGCGCCGAGGCGGTCAGAGAATAGCATTTTGAGATATGGAAAGAGACATGATATCGGTACGTCTCCAAAAGTGCAGTTTCTTAGACATTCTTTTGTGTGCTGGTATGGGCTTCGAGCGTGTGGTGCTAAACCTAATTTTCCAGAATCCCCCTTTTCGAGGGTTAATATAAAGAACCCCGAACGAGACTCAATCGCGGGGAAGCTCGACATGGTTTATCAAGAGCCGTCTTTTATGGTTGTCGCGGCGAAGTGTGTCAATTTTGTGGGCTTAACGACACTTTCTGCACAGTTGCTACTCCAACACCTTAGACTCTGACTCTCGGAGGAAGTATATAGCAACGGCACGATTACTACGAGCTGCTGCATGAGTTGGATTGATTGAGATAGCTTTATTATAGTCAGCAATAGCACCAGCTTCATCGCCTAATTTATATTTGATAAAGCCACGCCTATTGAAATAGTCTGCATCAGTTGGATCGAGTGAGATAGCTTTATTATAGTCATCAATAGCACCAGCTTTATCGCCTAATTTATCTTTGACAACACCACGATTATAGAAATAGTCTGCATCAGTTGGATTGATTGAGATAGCTTTATTATAGTCATCAATAGCATCAGCTTCATCGCCTAATTTATCTTTGACATTGCCACGATTATAGAAAGCGTTTGCATAAGCTGGATTGATTGAGATAGCTTTATTAAAGTCATCAATAGCACCAGCTTTATCGCCTAATCGATATTTGACAACACCACGACGATTGTGAGCTTCTACATTGGTTGGCTCGATAGAAATAGCTCGATCGTAGTCAGTTACTGTGCTCGCTTTATTTGCCATTATAGTTATAAGCTGTATCCAATTAAAGATATCCATCGAAAAGAAGCCTATCCCAGTAGTGACAACGATAACAGCAATACGCGAACTAACCCGACTTCCGTTTCCTGGCAATCTAATCGGCGTAGATGTATTTTGAGAACTTGTGGTTGGAGCAATTGATGTTGTCGGCGTAATTGAAGTTTTTGACTGGATAACAGTTGGTATCTGAGGAGCAATTGATGTTGTCGGCTGTTCCAAAAACGATGGCTTTTGTAACTCCGTTACCCCCTGAATTTCTGCTTGAGATGGAAATGGATCTCGCCCACCAAATTGCTGAGACATCTCACACCAAGGACACTGTGGTAGATGTTGTGCGTAGAAATGATGCTCATTTACAGAACATCGCCTTAGCTCTCGATCCGCTTCTTTTAGAGCTTGATTCCATTGCTCGGCAGTCGGTCTTCTTTCTGGGGCGTTGTGTCCAAGCTCGAAACACTGGATGAATAGACCCTGTAAACTCAACGGTAAAATTGTAAACGCCGGAGCCATTGGAATCGGCGTGTAGGGAACTTGCTTGTTCTTTCCATGATGGAAATGTCCAGCTTTGATTCTGTCCTTAATTTCCGGTGTTTCGCCCTGTCCCTGATATTTACCCGCAAACGGATGTTGCCCTTGCATCAAAAGTTGAAAAATTAGCACACCCAAACCAAAGAGATCGTGCGCTTGTGTGCGATCGATCTCCTTAAATGACACCCCTTGCAATTCTGGGGGCGTATATTCTGGCTTCCCTACCTGACAACGGAAGTTTTTTCCTCGCCCTGGCACCTGAAACGAGTCAGTATCAACAAATGTGACGATTGTATCCAGAGCCACCAGGATATTGGATTCATTCACGTCACCGATCGCATAGCCCTTAGCATGAAGAGAATTAGTCACAATCGCGATGTTGCGGGCAGTTTTGATTAAATAACCATAGTGAAACCACGGAAAATTCTTTCGTCGCGTACTGGGATTGTAAAAATCAATCAGATCTCGACATTTTGATAAATTAGCCCCTGGGTTGCTCAGATGCTCATCTTTAGCTTTCTCCAGCAGCGGCATCGTATAGCCTTTGACGATGCCATTCACCGTCACTAGATCTACAACCCACGCGATCGATACCCGTCCTTGTCCCCGCATTGAATCATGCGGCGGATTTGCCAGCATTGCACGAAGCTTCTGCTCGGCTTCTGGGGTCATTTTACCCTCATGATAAACCTTGGCTACCAAAGATCGATCGGCGGTCAGAAAGATCTCGCCCTCTCCACCTTGCGCCAATTTCTGACCGAGTTGACTCCGCTCCATAATCTGCTCAGGTCGTACTTAGGTTGGCTATCAGTAAGGTTAGGTCATCATCAGCTTTACTGGTGACTCGATCTGAGACCAGAAACTTCGTTAAGCCTTTGTTCATCTCATCCATATCTGGTTCTTGCGAGATCGCTTGGAAAAGGGGAATGAAAAAAGGCTCATGCGGCTTCCCTTCAGGCATCTTGAGCGCGAGTAACTGCAATCCATCCGAGAACATCGCTAGTTGAGTTACCTTACCTTCCCAAAACCCAATTTGGATCGAATCCAAGGCTTTAGGCGAAGTTAAAAAGGTGGTGAACTCTAAGAATTCCTCGACATTCGGATTCGTCAAACCAGTAATTTTATCAATAGAATCACGCATGACGACCGCGCCATCGCCAATCTGGGCGGTCGCGATCGTTTCTGGAGTTGCTACAACCAAAATTAAGGTCGTAGAAAGTTCTCGTTTATCCACCTGAAGAAAGTTAGCCTCCGCTTCCAGTACGTTCAGCGTAAGGCTACAAATATCCTGGAAAAAATCTGACCAGTCTTCTTTGTTCTTCAAAGTTTCCAGTCTTTCGGCGCGTACCTTAATCTCTTCTACGGCAGTTTGAACAGCCAGATTAGAACCAACATCAGACAGAGAGACTGAACCAGCCCCATCAGCAACGGCGGCAATCAGCACTTTTTTATCTAAAACTATCCAGTCATAAGCATCTTGACAAGGCTGCGATCTTTTAATGTGACTCGTACCTTGCACTGAAGCTGCGGCAACGTTCCAATTGAACATCACACATTCCCCCAACCAGGCGGCGCAAGTGAAACCTGCTCATCCGGTCTGGACTGGGACACCCTTGACATACTCGCCGATAGCCATTCAAACATTTCTTGGAAACTCAATCCCTTGAGCATAATCGGCGCACGCACCGGAAATAAGTCCTTGAGTTGCTGGATATTCGCACCTTCTACACCCACAGTAAAGAACGCAACTTTCTTCCCAACTTCTTGATCTCTGACTCGTTGGGCAGCCAGTCTGACGATCGCTCCATCTTCCCCGCAAGGTTCACCATCAGTGATCATAAAGACCCAAGGGCGGTAGTAAGCAATGCCATTATCTTTGTAAGAAATCTTGCGCCGATCGAGCGAATCCAAGGCTTTGTCAATACCCGAACCAGTAGAAGTTAGTCCCTGTGCTGTTAAGATTGGCGGCTCAAAGGAGTTTGCGGTGATAAAGTCGCTGACAATTTTTACTTGACTATCAAAGGTGATGACAGATACATCGACACGTTTTTGGGCAAGGTTATCCTTCATTAAGGATTCTTTAAAAGTCACCAAACCTGCGTTAAGAGCGGCAATTCTTTCCCCCTGCATCGAGCCGGAAGTATCCAGCAGCAGTACACAAGGACATCGCGGTTCGGGATTCTCCGCAAATTCAATTGCTTCAATATTCATAGAACTGTAGAGGGTTATGAGCAATAAAGTGTCGATCGTTACTGGTTAAAAGGTATCGAATAAACCCTCTTAACTCAAGCGGAAGCTACCCTTAGAGTACCCAAATTTACAGAAATCTAACTATACTAAGCACGGCTAGTAGCTAGACTTTTTGAGGTGTGGATTCTTGGTGATAGAAGATGACCTAAAAGCAAAGATCATAAATGATA
>ENA-OBLH01000497-OBLH01000497.1-metagenomes-genome-assembly--contig:-NODE-497-length-13075-cov-3.72972_pt1 | contig 13075 bp, 8 predicted proteins | sample MGYA00153382_OBLH01 | MGnify analysis MGYA00153382 | reverse complement strand
AGTATGGCGGGTGATTTCCTTAATTGCCAGTTCTAGACAAGGTAAATTCTGCCAAAACTTATTTGGCAATCCCAAAATCATGCCTAGATCAGTGTGGGTAATAATCTCTGGGGGGTGGGGATTTTTGCCTAGGAGGAGAGCGATCGCTGATCCTAGAGCTAATCCGGGGGCAGTAGATGCTTGGGGATGGAGCCAAAAATTTAGAGTTGATAATAATGCTGGAGCTAACTTCTGGGGCTGTTCATGATAGAAAAGAATTACTGGTAAAGATACCCAGCTAGGCTTAATAAGGTACGATCAGAAATCTGGGTCTGTTCTTGCCAATGAACCAAATCTAGATAACCTATCTTAACTAGACTTTTTGCCCCTAACTCGGCAATTTTGCCTGCTCCTAAAAGTTTTTCTGAATATCTCTGGTCAGGCGCTTTGGCTACTCCTAAATAACTTCCCAGCCAAGCTCCCCGAAACTTATTTACTAGAGAATAACTTTTCAAAGAATAATTCATAACTGCTGCCGTAGATGGCTCACTAAGGCCTCTAGACCTAACAAATAACTCTGAACTCCAAAGCCGCTAATTTGCCCGATCGCTACGGCGGCAATCCAAGAGTGATGGCGAAATTCTTCCCGCCGATAAATGTTGCTTAGGTGGACTTCTACTGTAGGAACAGCCACTGCGGCGATCGCATCCCGAATAGCTACACTAGTGTGGGTATAGGCTCCGGCATTAATTAAAATTCCCTGTTGCTGATCTAGGGCATGGTGAATCGCTGTGACTATCTCCCCCTCATGGTTTGATTGCTTCGCTATTACCTGTACCCTCAGTTGCTTGGCTCTAGCAACCAGCAAGTGGTCAATATCCTCTAGGGTAGAAGCACCATAGATACTAGGCTCCCGCCGCCCTAGGAGATTTAAATTAGGCCCGTGTAAAACTAAGATACTAATCGTATCGCTGTCACCATTAATCAAGACAGTAGTCCTAGGGCGATAGCTTTGGGGTGAGGGCATCCCCCCACTTTTTCAGCACCACCATCAAGGTTAGTTATTTATTTAAAGTATTAATCTAAAACATTGTCAGAAAAGCTAGACAATAATCTGGGGATTACCTAGGGTGATCTAGCGACGATGGCGATCGTGAACCGGAATAGGAATTAGTTCTGGTTCCGCTTCAGGAGCAGAGCCGAGGAGAGCCTCGACCATTTTTTTTGCTAGTTCCCGGATCTTTTCGATGAGTTTATCTATATATTCCATTCAGAGGAACACTCCTTTATTATGGCTATAGGATTTAAAGTAACACATGGTTCAGAAATTAGCATCCGTTATTTTTCTTAACTTTTTTTTGAGGAGAAAAACTTTTGGGTAAAGTATATCTAGTGGGTGCAGGCCCCGGAGATCCGGGATTAATGACTCTTAAGGGCAAAAGTCTGTTGGAGTTTGCTGAGGTAGTGGTTTATGACTCGTTGATCAGTCCCGAAATTTTGGACATGATTAACCCCGAAGCAGAACGGATTGATGCGGGTAAGCGCCGGGGCTATCACTCGAAGCTCCAAACAGAAACTACGCAAATTTTAATCGAGAAGGCAGCTACGGCAGCGATCGTGGTACGCCTGAAGGCGGGAGATCCCTTTGTGTTTGGTCGAGGGGGTGAGGAGATGGCTGATTTGCATCAAGCCGGAATAGAGGTGGAGGTGGTTCCGGGAGTGACCTCAGGGATTGCGGCTCCAGCCTATGCCGGGATTCCCCTAACCCATCGGGATTATAGTTCCTCCGTGGCTTTTGTGACGGGTCATGAAGCGGCAGGTAAGTACCGTCCAGAGGTGAATTGGCAGGCGATCGCTCAAGGGGCAGAAACCATTGTTATTTATATGGGAATGCACAATCTTCCAGCGATCGTAAATCAGCTAATCAACGGGGGATTGGCGACTGAAACTCCCATTGCTCTGGTACGGTGGGGAACTACTAGCCAACAGGAAGAACTATTCAGCACCCTAGGACAAGTGGCGGGGGATGTTGCCCTAAAGGAATTTACGGCTCCAGCGATCGCAATTGTGGGCAAGGTAGTTAATTTTCCGGCAGAGCACCTGAGTTCCTTAGGTCTTAATCTGCCTTAAAAGTTGTTGGAGACGGGGAATATCAACATAAATATCTCGATAGCAAGGATGAGTTAAATCTTGGGGAGAGGGACGATCGTTGGTATTTTGGGATATTTTTTGACTAATTAAATAATAATAATCTAAGCCTACTTGACTAGCGATCGCCCAGAAGCAGCCGTAGACATAATCAGGATTAAATAACTCAATAATTTTAGTCCCCCCTGGGCAAAACATCATATTAGTTAAACCCGCCCCGTGGGGAGAAATAACTACCTCCACTTGAGAGAATAAATCAACTTGTTCAGTTATGGATAAGGACTCAGGAATAATAGTTGTAAAACCTAGAGTTGCCAAAAAATCTCTAACTTCTAATTCATTAATTACCTTTCTGTAGTTAACTTGCTCACGACTAAGATAGATTTTCTTGGGTAGTTTTAATAGATTTTCTGGTGATTGTAATAACCTTTCTGATGCTTGTTTAGATAAGAATATATCTCGAAGAAAATCAATTGCTAATTTAGGAAACCAACCATCTACATTTCCGTAGTAGGGAATAATTAATTCCTCAGCTTGAATATAAGGATAGGTATCACTATCAAGAATTTTATCTGGATTAATACCTAAAATTTGGAGCATTGCCTGCTGATATTTAGGAAAAGGAGCATTGACCAAGAAATAATCAACCTCATCTAAATTTATCTTTGCTAAAGATAATAAATAGCAAGCAGAAAATACCTCTCCTAGCCAATGAAAATATTTTAAGCCAGCCCACCGAGCCAACACAACTACCCGCCCCGGAACTATTTGTAAATCTGGCTTGTCTTTAAGTAAAAATAACCAGTTAGACAAACCTGTAGAAATCTCTGGGAGAAAATAGTCATCTATGGTTGTAATTACACTAGCCCAATCCCTAATATTTGCTCTGCCATTGCTTAAAATAGTTATAGTAGCGGCAGGAAAATTTACTTCTTTTCTTAGGAAAGTAAGAGGAGGAGTTGAATCTAGCTCTGAATTTTTAGGGGGATTTAAATATAGAATATCTACTGGGAAAACTTGTTGATATCTACCAGTAATTTTATCTTGATCCTCTATAAGACTTAGCTGTTTATCTAAAAATAAGGGATAAAAGCTGGTGAGAAACTTATTAGAAATAATACTAGCACTTGCTTCTTCAGCTTCGGGAATCTTATCTATTTTTAGCAAAGCTCCCATCAGACTAGTAAAAAATTCAGGAACTATCTCGATAAATAATGCTTCTAGATAGCAGATGATTCCTTCTTGATAGCGATCGCACTCACAATAAAGTAGACCCAATTCATGCCATGCCTCAGCTTGATCAGGATTTAATTGGAGAGATTTTTCATAGCTGACGATTGCACTATATATTTGTTGATGTTCTTGATAAGTTTTAGCAAAATTTAGATAATTAGTGCCTAACTCTAGATTTGAAGGAAGGAAAGACATGGGACGAGATAAATAAAACCTTGGTGCTACAATATGGGGAAATTCTATCATATCCTCTAAAATCTCTTAAAAATCATGCGATCTTCCGATCAAGAACCCCCAAATATTAACCAACCTAGATCCCGCTGGCGGCGCTGGTGGAAACCTGTAGCAACTACCTCGGCTTTACTTGCTGGGGGATTTGCCCTAGGGGGATGGATATTTGTGGAGACTTATCTAACTCCCTTAATGCAAGATGCCATAACCCAAAGTCTCGATCGTCCTGTGCAGTTGGGAAAAGTTGAGGGAATCTCTATTTCTAGGATCCGTTTTGGGCAGACTTTGATTCCGGCCACTGCTAAAGATAAAGACCAAGTAAAAGTAGCAGCGATCGAGACTAATTTTAATCTCTTAGAACTCTTTTGGAGCCGTAGTCTAAGTCTTAATTTACGGGTAATTAAGCCAGAGATTTATTTAGAACAAGATGAAGAATTAAACTGGGTAAACCTTAATATTAAAGAAGATCAACAAGAATCAAATATTAAAATTGAAGTAGATTCTCTAAGGTTTGAAGAAGCAGACGTAATTTTAGTGGCACGGGATATTAATAAAAAACTATCTCCCCCAGTTCCCCTAAAACTATCCCTAGTAGAGGCAGAATTTCTGGATAATAATCAAAGAATTAAGTTTGATCTCCAAGGACAATTAGCAGCCAATAGTGAATTTAAGGTTGTGGGTGAAAGTTTGCCAAATCAAGGTAATACTAAATTGGTTGTTAGCGGTAATCAGATCGGAGCTAAGGAACTAGGCTACCTTTTACCTCTACCTTTTCAACTTTTAGAGGGGAGAGTTAATGGCAATTTAGAAATTACTCTTAGGGCAAAAAAATCAACCATAATTAATGGTAATACTACCTTAGAAAATGTTAGGGTTAAGGTTGATCAATTACCTCAAGTTATAGATAATGTTAATGGTCAACTTGGTTTTTTAGGGCAGGCAATTCAGGCAGACAATCTCCGGGCTAGTCTGGGGGGAATTTCAACTCAAGTGAAGGGAAAAGTAGACCTCAATTCTGGATTTGACCTCCAGATAGTTACTGCTCCTCTAAATATCCTCCAAGCTCTAACTATATTTAATATCCCTAAACTGCCAGTCGATCTTCAAGGGCAGGTACGAACAAATTTAGCTATTACTGGAAAATTAGATCAACCAGTGATCAGCGGTCAAGTAATTAATGTGGGGGCAGTACTGGTCGATCGGCTCAATCTAGCAAAGGTGCAGAGCAACTTTCGATTAGTGGGTAATGATTTATCTCTAAGTGATATTAACCTTGAACCTACTTTTGGGGGCATTCTGACTGGAAACGGACAGTTTCAATTATCAGAAAATCAAAATTTTAACCTTAACTTAGTTGCTAATAATTTTTCCTTAACTGAAATAGGAAATATTTATAAATTCGATTTACCTCTTGAAAATTCTTTGATTTCTGTTAATGCTAATTTCCTAGGCTCCTTAAAAGACCTATCAAATTTTCAAGGCGTAGCTACTGCTCAAGCTGCCTCTAATAATGGAATTAATGTCACTACCAATTTGCAAATTAATCAGGGTACTTGGCAAGCCTTAATTAAAGCAACTAACTTAGAGCTAGCCCTAGCTAATAGTGACTTATTACAAGAACTCAAGCCAAATATTAATGGAGAATTTAATCTCGTTGGGATTACTAATAGTTTACAGTTAGATAATATTACAGGAAATGGATTACTCAGAATAGCTGTGGCCGGAGGCTTAATTACTGCCCGCAATCTCCAGCTAAATCAAGGTAGTCTACAAACTCAAATTACGGCTGAGAATCTACAGCTAAATAATTTATCTTTCATTCCTGTAGAGTTACAAGAAAGTAGCCTCAATGGAGAAATAAATGCTATTGTCAATCTAAATAATTTCCAGTTAAATACTATCAATGCTAGAGGTTCTGGGAATCTTACCTTGGCTGGAGGAATAGTAACAGCAGGTAATATTTTAGTTAGGAATGGTAATTGGCAAACTACACTGATAGCAAGGAATATTCAGATCGATCGCCTGAGTTCTCTACCCTCTCAATTTCAAGGCAGCAATCTTAATGGAGAATTTAATCTAGCTGGGAATTTAGATAATTTTAACTTGGAGGCAATAACTGCTAGGGGCTTTGCTAATTTAGGAGTTGCTGGGGGAATAGTTAATATTAGTAATGCAGAATTGATTGCGGGAAATTTCCGAGCTTTAATTATGCCTGTAGGATTGGAATTGAATCGTCTTGCTAATAATTTAGTTGGGCAATTAGATGGAGCGTTGACTATTACGGGGAATATTAATAACCTTAGTCCAAGGGGAATTTTAGCAACGGGAGAAATTAATTTACCCCAAGGGGTGGCGGTGATTGATCGCCCCTTAAATGCCAATATTAATTGGAATGGTCAAAGATTACAAATTAATCAAGCCACAGCCCAGAATTTAACTGCCCAAGGGTTTGCAGATTTAGATTTTAATGATCCTACAATTATTACCCAATGGGATTTTAATATTAATGCGGCGGACTTAAACTTGCAAAATCTACCTTTAACTTTACCATCACCTGTAACCTTAGCTGGTCGTGGCGATTTTCAAGGAAGAGTCAGGGGAAATTTGGTTAATCCCGAAATTATGGGTAATCTGCAATTACGTAATTTAGTTTCTACTGGAATTGCCTTTGCTCCAGTTTTAAGCGGAACAATTAACGCTAATCAATCAGGAACAAATCTCCTTTTAACTGGGGAACAAGACCGAATTGAACTTGCCCTTTCACCTCAGTTTTTACCTAATTCTTTCTTTGTGCAAAGAGGTGATATTTTAGCTACAGGTAGAGTCAATCAAAATAATCTCTTGGCAGTAAATTTCCAAAACTTTCCTCTGCAAACCCTTAGACCTTTTGTGATAAGTACACCCCTAGGAGGAAGAGCGATCGCTGGAAATTTATCTGGTGATTTTAATGTAGATTTAAATAATTTTAATGTAGTTGGTACAGCCCTAGTCAACAACCCTCAAATTAATACTCTCCGGGGCGAAACATTCACTGCTAATTTTATCTATGAACAAGGTAATTTCTATCTTAGTCGGGGTAACTTTCGCCGGGGAGAGGCCGAGTATACGATCGTCGCTAGAGTGAATCAATTATTTAATACTCCCCAAATCCAAGCAGATGTAAAAATTACTAATGGAGATATTCAAGATGTGCTTACGGCTCTGCAAATATTTGAAATTAGGGATCTAACTAGAGGTTTAACCTTGCCTGCCTATGGTAACGCCGCAGATTTAGGAAGATTAAATGCTGGTAGACCAGAACCTACCTTAGCTGGACAATTAAGACGGCTATCAGAGCTTCAAGAACTTCTTGCCCAGCAGCGAGAAACCAGCCGAGATCAATCGTTTAATTTGCCAGAATTAAGCACTGCTAGGGGCAGATTTAATGGCAATATTCAAGCTAATGGTTCTCTTGCGGGGGGAATTAATGCTGAGTTTAATCTCTTGGGTGGAGATTGGCGCTGGGGGAATTATCAATTAGACCAAGTACAGGTGCAGGGAAATTTTCGGAATAATATTTTAACTTTATTGCCCCTAAGTTTGAGGGATGGCGATCGAGTAGTACGTTATCAAGGAACGATCGGCGGAGCAGAACAATCAGGGCAATTAATTGTGGAAAAAGTGCCTGTAGCCGTACTTTCTCAACTACTCCAACTGCCATCTTTCTTTGGAGTGACAGGCGAAATTAGTAGTACAACTACCCTTTCTGGAAGTATTGATAATCCCGCTATACGGGGTGATATTAATGTTAGTCGAGCCACCTTAAATCAAGTTGCTGTTAATCAAGTAGAAACTAGCTTTAGTTATCTCAATAGTCGTCTTAGATTTGGGACTAATGTTTCTATTGCTGGGCAACAAGAATCGCCTTTAACTATTAATGGGAGTATCCCTTATCAATTACCTTTTGCCACTACAATTCCTAGTGATAATAATCTCCATCTCAATCTCCAAGTCCGAGATCAAGAGTTAGCTATTCTCGATCTATTAACTCAAGGGCAGGTGATTTGGGGCGGGGGTAAAGGGGCAGTGCAAGTCCTCATAACAGGAGTTTTTGATCAACAGTTGGGCAGGCCAACTAACCTAATCGCTGATGGTTCAGCAGTGTTTGAAAATGCAACTCTTAAAGTCCAAGTTTTACCCATCCCCTTAACCGGGATTAATGGCAGAATTGCCTTTGATTTTGATCGCATCCGGGTGGAAGGTCTTCGGGGTGAGTTGGGGGGTGGGGAAGTGACGATCGCCGGGAATTTACCCATTTCTGAGCCACGGATCGAGGCAGAACCCCTTGTCGTGAGGCTAGATAATTTACTATTAAATCTCCCAGACCTCTACAGTGGCGGGGTACAAGGTAATATTTTCGTGGCAGGTACAGCCCTAGCTCCTAGATTAGGAGGGAATGTGGAGGTTTTTGATGGCCAAGTGCTGTTAACAGTTCCCCAACAAACAGTTGCAGCGAATTCCTCCCCAGAAGGTAGCAGTAATACGGCTTTAAGAACAGAGTTGAGTAATCTTCGCTTAACCCTCGGCCGAAATATGCAGTTAAACTTGCCCCCAGTATTGAACTTCACGGCGGGGGGCAGCTTGGTAGTTAATGGGCCTTTTGATAACCTCAGACCAGAAGGGATCATTGAACTCAGACGGGGTAGAGTTAACTTGTTCACCAGTGAGTTTCGTCTGGTGGGAGGCTATCCCCACACAGCTCAGTTTGTCCGCGATCGTGGCTTGGATCCTTTCTTAAATCTCCGTTTAGCTACCTCGGTGGAAGAATCTACCGGCAGGCGTTTACCTACTAATGAAACCCTCCCAGAAATCCGGGAGCAGCCCCTGAGTGCTTTTGGGACAGTCCAAACGGTACGAGTGGAGGCACGGGTAAATGGGTATGCTAGTGAGTTGAGCGATCGCCTAGAACTTGCGAGTAGTCCCCGGCGTACCCAACCGGAAATTATTGCTCTCTTGGGGGGAAATTTGATTGATAGTTTTTCCCAAGGTAATGCCAATATTGGGTTAGCCAATCTCGTCAGTTCAGCCCTCCTGAGTAATTTTCAAAATCAAGTCAGCGATGCCCTAGGTTTAGCAACTTTTAGAATATTCCCCACTACTATTAGCGATCGGGGTCAGATAAGTTCAACTCTAGGTCTGGGTGCGGAAATAGGCATAGATGTTACTCCAAGTCTCTCGGTTTCTGCCCTCCGAGTCTTGACTGCTAATCAGCCTTTTCAATACAGTCTCCGCTATCGAGTTAATGAAAATATTCTCCTCCGGGGCAGTAGCAATCTCTCTGGGGATAATAGATTTCTAATTGAATACGAAAATCGCTTTTAGATAAATTTGCTAATTATTTAGCTTTTAGGCTAGGATTTACGTGAATAAGTCACGTAAAATCACTTTTTATAGGTGGAAACTATGTTTTTAGATTTCACAGTCGAAAATTATCGTTCTATCAAAGAGCCTGTCACCCTCAGTGCTGTTGCCCAAAAATCTAGTTTTCGTCAAGCAAAGACAACAGGCAAACGTCAAGGCATCAAACCAGATCACGAAATTGCCCCCGGCTATCATATCGACGGTTGGGATATCGATATTCTCCCCGTCCTTGCCATCTTCGGAGCAAATGCTTCTGGTAAAAGCAATGTTATCCAAGCTCTCAATTACTTATTATTTCTAATGATTTTCGGCTACCAAAAAAGTACATACTTACAACAACTGATAAAACAACCAAAGCTAGACAGTTTTAAACTTAATGCTATTTCATCTGTACAGCCTACGAAATTTGAGCTAAGAACTATATTTGATGGAGATATTTATACATATTCTCTAGTAATCAATAAGAATCATATTTTCTCAGAGCGTTTAACTTACATACCAGTTAAGACTAAAAGAAGTCGTTTATTGTTTGATCGCTATCAAGAGGATGACACCAATAAAATCACCTGGAAAATTGGTGCCGCTTTTACTGGTTCTCATACCCAACTCAAAGATAGTATTAGTAACAATGATCTATTTATAAATATATTACTTAAACTTACTGTAAATATAATTAAACCTTTTAATAACTGGATGCATCGTCGCTGGCATAGTACTGAGATAGGGAATGATACTTTTGACAGCATTTATATTAGAATTGGCCAAATTCTTGATGAACCTCTTTCTGATTACCTTATTAAAAGAGTTTTGAGAATTTTACAAAAATTTGATACGGGGTTATCAAATATCATAATAGAGCCAATACCCAAGACATCTGATTATAAAATATATGCTGTACATAAGACTCATGATAATGATGAAATTCGTTGGCTTTTTGATGAAGAATCTCTTGGTACACAACGTCTATTTACCTTGGCATATAGAATTGTTGTAATTCTTGAAGTAGGTAGCTTACTAATAATAGATGAACTGACTGCAAATCTTCATCCTAATATTGTCAAATATATTATTAGAATGTTCCAAAATTCTAAAACCAATCCTAAAAATGCCCAACTGATTTTTACAAGTCATGATAATACCTTGCAAAGAAATAATTTATTGCGGCGAGACCAGATTTGGTTTACTCAGAAGCGTCCTGATCATAGTACAGAATTATATCCCCTCACTGATTTCCATGTTCGTAATGACCTAGCTATTGACAAGGCTTATTTAGATGGTCGATTTGGGGCTGTACCTTTCCTTCCTGAGGATGAAGAAATGATTTTACAGGATGAAGAATAATGGCAAGAGATATCAAACGCCGTCCACCTAGAAGAAATCTACTAAGCAAAGTCTTGATTGCTTGTGAAGGCAAGGAAACAGAGCCAAATTATTTCAAAGCTATTCGCCAAGATCAACGATTACAAACTGTGGAAATTATCATTCTTCCCCACAAAAGAGAAACGGATCCTCAAAATATCATTAGCCAAGTAATTGAGGCTAGAAATAAAGAAATAGATGACGATCGCTGGATTGCAGGAGATATTGCTTGGGCAGTATTTGATGGTGATGAGCATAGAAATAAGAGTCTAGAAAAATGGCGTAAGGCTCTTGAGTTGGCAAAAAAGGAAAAGATACAACTCGCAATTACTAACCCTTGTTTTGACTTTTGGTATTTACTCCACTTTCAAGATCACTTTGCACAGATAAATAGCGATCGCACCCTCCACCTCCTCCGCAAACACATTCACAATTACGAAAAATCCCTAGCTGTTTATAACAAGTATCTCAAATCACGGACAGAAAGTGCGATCGATCGTGGTGAAACTATCGCTAGAAAAATTCAACAGAATCAACTAGATGAACACGATAATCCCTGCTGTACAGGCTTAGTAAAATTAGTCCAGAGTTTATTAAAATCTAAATAGTCTACAAAGATTTGCCGTAATGACTAAAAATTGCTATCTCAATTACTTGCAATAAAGAATAACAAGCATTTAACTCTGAACCAAACAAACAACTATCTGCTGATAGACAAGGAAATACAGCTAAATTTCCTATACTATTGGCGGCTTCTGTCATGGCATGGTCTAGGGTAATAATAGGTAGAGATGCTAAGAAATTATGGGCAGCCAACTGATGTAGATAGGGAGTTATTTCTTTAACCTCCTTACCATTAAGAATCAAAACGTCAGGATGCCATACTTGAGTTAATAATTCTGCCTGTTCCAAATCATTAACTTCCAGAAGACGGCATTTAATACTGTGGGGATGTTGACGAATTGCTTGATTTAGTAAATTACTCAAACAAGAGAAGTCTGGTGATTGACCTAAGGAGAAAGTCGAAGCTTGGGGGCTGAGGATCAAAATGGTAAGGGTAATGGGGCGATCGTCCGAGAGATTTCTTGTATCCCCCTGCAACACTTGATGTAAGTATTGACGTAGTACCGTCTGATCTACTGGCAAACTTAAAAAACCATCAGCTTGGTGGGCATAAGCCTCCTGCTTTTCTGCTTGGGTAGCCGTGACTAGGATCGGGATATGCTGAGTTTGGGGGTTTGATTTGAGGAGAACTAACACATCCCACCCAGAAAGTAGGGGCAGGAGAGGATTGAGAAAACATAGACAAGGCTTGAGGTGGCGAGCTTTTTCTAGAGCTTCAGTTCCACTTCTGGCAATGACGACTCGATATCCTAGAGCCTCCAGATTTAGACTAAGGTTTTCTACGTATTGGGTTACGGGTTCAATAACTAAAACCACATTAGATTGCTTATTTAAGTTTGCTGGGATGCTACCCCCGGACTGAGATTCTGGCAGACTTCTAGCCGGGAGTAATAGGGTAAATTGGCTACCTTGATCGGGCTGGGAGGTGAAGGAAATATCTCCGCCGTGGAGCCGTGCCAATCGTTGAGCTAATACTAGACCCAGACCTGTACCTTCAAATCTCCGGGTCAGGGGGCTTTCTAGCTGTTGGAATTTTTGGAAAATCAGGTGCTGCTTATCTAGGGGAATACCAATACCTGTATCCCAGACTGTGAAGGCTATCCAATCTTCCCATTGGTCAACAGTTAAGCCCAGCTCGTCCTCTGGCTCTGTGAATTTTAGGGCATTGGAAAGGAGGTGACAGAGAATCTGCCGGAGACGGATCTCATCGGCAATTACAGTTTCTAGTTCTGGGGCGATTTTGAGGGTAAATTGTCGATCGAGGGAAATCTTATCCTCTTCAATCTGGGGCAGGATCCTTTGCTGGGCTTGGTGGTAGGCTCGATCGCACACAAAAACAATACTAACTGGCTCTAAAACTATTTCCACCTGCTCGGTTTCAATTCGAGTTAGGTCAAGAATATCATTGACCACCAGCATTAGTTGCCGTCCACTGTGGTAGATTAGCTGGACATAGCGGCTCTGGCGATCGTTCAACTCTCCTATAGACTGTTCCTTTAACAAACTAGATAAACCTAATACAGCAGTCAGGGGGGTTTTTAGCTCATGGCTAATACAGGCTAAAAATTCATCTTTGAGGCGATTAAGTTGCACCAGATCAGAATTTTTGGCAGCCAGTTCCTGGGCCACCTGTTGCTGCTCTGTAATATCCGTTGCCAACACTAACCAGAGAGGGTTAGTTGGGCTTGCTGAGCTTTGCTCTAATTCTCCTTGGAAAGGAAGCTTGACCAATTGCCAGAGGCGATCGGGAGTTTTTAGGCGTAGTAAGCGAGAATCAAGAGCAGTTTCAAAGGAAACTTCCCCCTCTGGCATAGATTTTGCGGAGGTCTTACCCTGCAAGGATTGATCCAACAAATAGGCCATCTGCTGATCCACTGGGAAATTTACATCTGTCCGGACTAACAAGGAACAGTTAATCTGTTGTCGCCAAGCAAGGTTTTGGCTAACTACTTTGCCTTCTTGGGTTTGGAGCATTAAGGGCAGAGGGAGTTGCTCTAGGATTTTCACCAGTGCTGCATGGGGCAGACTAGCATCGCCGGGGGGGGGAATATCTTTTTCAGTACTCCCTGAGCTTGTAGTTGAATTTGTACTTGAATCTGTA
>ENA-OBLH01000496-OBLH01000496.1-metagenomes-genome-assembly--contig:-NODE-496-length-13099-cov-4.29868_pt1 | contig 13099 bp, 12 predicted proteins | sample MGYA00153382_OBLH01 | MGnify analysis MGYA00153382 | reverse complement strand
CAGCTACCAGAACGACCATCTGCAAAAGCTGGCCGACGCACCGATTGCCGCCTGCCCCAAATGCGGCAGCACCAAGTATTACAAGAAGATTTCGGCAGCGGGCTTTGCACTGAAGGGCACTGGCTGGTATGTCACTGACTTCAGGAACGGCAACACAGGGCAAAAACCGACTGACAAAAAAGCGGACGACGGCGCGGCGCCACCACCACCGGGCGACACCAAATCCACTGACAGCGCCCCCGCCACCTCCGGCAATGCAGACAGCGCAGTCCCCGCGACCAGCCCTTCGGCTGCGCCGCCATCTGCGCCCACGCCTGCCGCTGCTCCTGCGCCCGCCAGTTCAGACAAATAAGGCCACTGCGAGACCATCGTGATTAAAAGGTATTTACTTGCAGGCATGTTGGTGTTGGTGCCCATTGGCATCACCATCTGGGTGCTGCATTTCTTGGTCACTTCACTCGATCAAACGATCCTCTTGCTGCCGGTGCAGTGGCGTCCAATGTGGCACGGCGAACTGATCCCCGGCTTCGGCATCATCCTCGCGTTCGTGCTGCTGTTCGTTACCGGCGCGATTGCCAGCAACGTGTTTGGCAAGCAATTCGTCAAAGCGTGGGATAGTCTAGTCGCCCGTATCCCCGTGGTGGGTGGCATCTACAAAAGCGTCAAGCAATTGAGCGACCCGGTGCTGTCTGAAAACGGTCAGGCGTTCAGCAAAGCCGTGCTCATCGAGTTTCCGCATCCGGGCTATCACTCCATTGCGTTTTTGACCAACAAGGTCGAGGGCGAAGTCGCGTCAAAATTAGGCGACGACCACGTCGCGGTGTACATCCCAACCACGCCCAATCCGACCGGCGGCTACATGCTGCTGGTGCCGAAATCGCGCATCATTGCGCTCGACATGACGGTCGATCAAGCCCTCAAATACATCATCTCGATGGGCGTCGCCGCGCCGCCAAATGGCAGTTATGGCTCATACGGCAGCTTCGCGAATGCCGAGCCACCGGTATTGCCAGACAATCGAAATTGATTGGGTGGGTCGCACGCTGAATTCAGCGACAGCGGCTCTCCCGAACCAAACTTTTCAGTTTCACATTCACGCCTCCCGTTGGCGTCGTTCCCCGTTTTATGGCGTCATCCTCGCCGAAGGCAGGGATCCAGAAGCGTGACCCACGCGCAGCGCAAGTATTGACGCTTCGCGCAGCGCGCGAACTGGATGCCCGCTTTCGCGAGCATGACGACAGGAATGGCGGCTTCACCAAATTTTGCAGAGAAAACCATCATGAGAACCACCTACACAGGCCTAGTCGACGCCAAATACATCGACCAATCAGTCACCCTCACCGGCTGGGTGCATCGTCGTCGTGACCACGGCGGCGTGATCTTCGTTGACCTGCGTGATCGCGAAGGCATTGCGCAAGTTGTCATCGACCCGGATCGTCCTGACGCGTTCAAACTTGCTGAAACACTGAGGAACGAGTTCTGCATCCGCGTGACCGGCAAAGTCCGCGCACGCCCAGAAGGCACCACCAACAAGGACATGGTCTCCGGCGGCATTGAAATCTTCGCGCACGAGATCGAGATTTACAACGCGTCGCTCACGCCGCCGTTCATGATGGACGAAGAAACGGTCAGCGAAGAAGTGCGCCTGAAATATCGCTACCTCGATCTGCGTCGTCCGCAAATGGCGAAGAACCTCATGCTGCGCGCCAAGGTTGCGCGCGCTGCGCGTGAGTACCTCGACGAGCGCGGTTTCGTCGACATTGAAACACCGGTGCTTTACAAGAGCACGCCGGAGGGCGCGCGCGAATTCCTCGTGCCGTCGCGCATGCATGACGGCCAGTTCTACGCGCTGCCACAAAGCCCACAGCTCTTCAAGCAACTGCTGATGGTGGCGGGCTTTGACCGCTATTACCAAATCGTCAAATGTTTCCGCGACGAAGACCTGCGCGCTGATCGGCAGCCCGAGTTTACGCAGATCGATATCGAAACCTCGTTCCTGACCGAGCACGATGTGCAGGACATGATGGAAGGTTTGATCCGTCACCTCTGGAAGAAGGGCATTGGCGTTGATCTACCCGCCTTCCCGCGCCTTCCGTACGCCGAAGCCATGAGCAAGTACGGTAGCGACAAACCGGATCTGCGCGTCAAACTCGAACTCACCGAACTCACCGACGTGATGAAGACCGTGGACTTCAAAGTCTTCCGTGGTGCAGCCGATTTGAAAGACGGTCGAGTCGTATGTCTGCGTGTGCCGGGTGGCGCAAAAATCTCGCGTAAAGAGATTGACGACTACACCACCTTCGTCGCGATTTACGGCGCGAAGGGCCTCGCCTGGATCAAGGTCAACGACGTCACCAAACTCAACGAAGAAGGTCTGCAAAGCCCGGTCGTGAAGTTCCTCACGCCAGATTCCATCGCGGAGATCATCAGTCGCAGCGGCGCGCAAAGCGGCGACATCATCTTCTTCGGCGCAGACCGCAAAAAGGTCGTCAACGACGCGATGGGCGCACTGCGCGCGAAGATCGGCGTGCAGCACGGCCAGGAACTCGGCTTCTTCGAAAAAGGCTTCAAGCCTTGCTGGGTCGTGGACTTCCCGTGCTACGAGTACGACGAAGAAAACAAGCGCTTTGTGGCCGCGCACCACCCGTTCACCAGCCCGAAAGACGACCACTGGCCACTGCTCGACACCGACCCAAGTCAGGTACTCGCCAAGGCCTACGACGTCGCCATGAACGGCTGGGAACTCGGCGGCGGATCAGTGCGTATCCACCGCCCCGAACTGCAAGCCAAACAATTCGCCACGCTCGGCATCAGCGAAGAAGATCAGCGCGCCAAATTCGGCTTTTTGCTCGACGCGCTGCAATACGGTGCGCCGCCGCATGCAGGGATTGCGTTCGGGTTGGACAGGATTGTCACGATGATGTGTGAGGCGGAATCTATTCGTGACGTGATTGCCTTCCCGAAAACGCAACGCGGTCAGGACTTGATGGTGGATGCGCCTACGCCGGTGACTGAGAAGCAGTTGCGGGAGTTGCATATTCGGTTGCGGAATACGACGCAGGCTACTTAGCTCAGCACAGCGGTGATGATGATATTCCGGCGACTCTTTTCGGGAGTCGCCGGGAGAGGCAGACTAGGCCGCTCGCTTGATTTTGCTGACGAGTCGGCGCTTTGAAGTCCCGCCCGGCGACGGCCCCTCACTTAGTAGCAAGAATCTATCGAGGTACGGCAAGGCTTTTGGGTCTTTTGCCTTGAAGTATTCTGCCGCTCGTTCCGACAGCCATACTTTCACTATATACGTGCGAAATTTGCCAAGCATTTCAACTGGGTACAACTTTGCGTCGACGACTCGACCATCTTCAAATTCGTGCGGATAGGTCGGGAGCGCATCTGTATCAATTCCCAATTCGTCTCTCGCAAACTTGCAGAACATTTTTCCTTGTGAGATGTCCGGCATCAAATGCTGTGGAAGCATGTAGCCCTGAGCCTCTAACGGCGCGATTAATGTGTTGGTGAGCTCCTGAAGAATGGAGAAATGTGTCGCCGGAATTTTTGCAAGATTCAACATGTGCCGACGCAAGTGACACGGCATTTGGCTGCCTTGCGGTTGACTCCCAGAAATCCATTCGTAAACCCACTCCGACACCTGTACTGCAAAATCTGCGGACAACCATTGCGCTAAATGGATCGCTACTTTTGGATGGACCCAAGTATTCAAAATTCCGTGGGCGTCGGCGACATCCTGCTTGAGAGCTAGACCACTGATTCCAGTCTTAGCCTCTAGCGCTCGCAGAAAGTGACCGGTTGTCTCTTCCCTCACGTAGTTGTGCCAGCGCTTGCCCGCAACGCTGCATAGCTGGGTTGCGTTTATGTAACCATCGCCAGCGCGCTGATCTATAACCATGTGATTAACCTCTCGAGCAATCAGTTGCAGGGAGGTCTGATGTTTCGGTGACGTTGGCATGAGTAATCCTTTCAAATGCCTCACGTCGAACGACTATGACAATTGCATAACTGGGTTTTATTGCCTATAATCGCTGACGCAGTAACAAAAAGCGAGTCGTTCGTCTTGGTTGGGGAAACGACATCGCGACGAATTCCAAAATCGATTGGTCTGGCAGCAATGTCCGGCCAATTTTTTTTGGTACGCCCATTTTACGGAGAGATTCAACAGCAACCGTCCATCTCTCTATAACCCGCATGCAGCTTGGTTCTTCGTGAAGCACATACCTGTACGCATGAACATAATCCTTACATAGGCAAATCCTTAGCGCTGTAGCCCGGATTAGGCGCGCATCTAACCCGTATACCCAACCGCCAACATGTCGCGCATTCGCGGTAGTCCGGGAATCGTGGCATTTCTCTTACGCTGACATCGGCGACTCAATTGCCTCGATTACGCTTCGCTAATCGCGGCTACGATTCGACACGATGAAACCCTCCACTGAGCCCCGCACCATCCGCCCTGCCGTTGACGCCGACATCGAAGGCATGCGCACGCTGCTCAACGAGCGAGGTAGGGTGCGCATCAAAATGCGCACCGTTCGTTGCCTGCGCAACCATCGTCGAATTGCCAACGCGGTGCGCACTCTGGTGCACACCGTACGATTTGGCCATAACGGGCGAGCCTAAACGCTACTATCGCGTCGATGAAATATCCAATAAAACGCGATGCAACCGGCATGCGAGCGGAGTACAAGCGCGCTGATTTCGGTGAAATGAAACGCGGCCAATTTCTCGAGTTTGCGCGGGCCGCGTTGATGCAAAACACAGCAACGGAATCCCTCACCATCCGCCCAGCCGTTGACGCAGACATCGAAGGCATGCGCACGCTGCTCAACGAGATCATCCGCGTTGGCGGAACGACGGCGATCACGAATGAGTTATCAAGCGACGAAATGCGCGAGTGGTTCATCTCCGGCGCGGCCGTGGTTTCCTGTTTTGTGGCGGCCGATTCCAACGGGACAATCGCGGGTTTTCAGTCGCTGAGCAAGTACGACAGCCTGCCCGCCGGGTGGGTAGATATCGCGACCTTTGCCAGCCGCTCCCGCCAAAAGTCGGGCGTGGGCAGCGCGCTCTTTGCCCACACGCGCGAAGCGGCGTCACAGCGCGGGTTTGCGGTGATCAACGCATCAATCCGCGTAGTTAACGAGGGCGGTCTGGCGTACTACAGCCGCATGGGATTCGAGACCTATCTCGTCGAAGACGGCGACCCGCACGCGCAAGGCCGCGTGTTCAACCGCTTACGTAAGCGGTTCGTGCTTTAGCGCGTCTAGGGTGGGCGTACGTTCGCTCACCCTACACGCGCCGTCTGCCTAGGTCATTCGCGTCACTGTGCGAAACGGTAAATCAATACACCGGAATGTATTCGATAGCGCCCGTGTCGCCGTCATAAATCATGTCGTACGGATACCAGTAGATTTCCTCATACCCGTAGTCGTCGTAGTAGGCATAGCCGATGTATACGATGCCCATATATTGCAGCTGAACATGCTGCATCGACGCGTACTGGAGGACGTCAGCCGAGGCCATTTTTGTTGTGGTCTTGTACTTTGTAACAGCCAAAGCGCCCTTCTTGCTGTGCTTGACCTGCATGCCCAAGATCTTGCCGTCCTTCACGTCCACGGAGACGCTGTTCGGCCCGACCGTTTCGAGTGCATGCTTGCCATTCTTCTTGATCTTGTCGCCGAGCAATTGCTTGCCGTTTTTGTGCTTGGCTTTGCCTTTGCCCTTGCCGCCGCCTTTTGATTTGTCATCGTCTTTGCCCGCAGCCATCGCGGTGCCGATCCAAGGGGACAGGCCGAGGATGCCTACACTCGCAGCACCCGCAGTAAATAATCTTCGTTTAGGGTTCATGTTTTTCATCTCCATTGCATTAAGTAACATTGCCTGACTGATTGCCAACAGGCGAATATTCAACGCAGATGTTCGACGAGTGGTGCACCGCTTGACGTAGGACAGCGCCGGTAATCCGCGTCAGCCAGCGTAGCCTCGATGCAGCGCAGCGGAATCGAGGAGCGCTGACGGCTCCCCGCGATCCCACGAGCTTGCATCTCGCCTACGGCTCTGATCGCTTCACCGGCATTGGCTGGCTTGCAATTGGCGAACAGCTCTTACGTGAAACGCCCATTTAATATGGGCTTAGCGTCGTTTTATGCATAAAGCCAACTTTACAAAAAAAAAGGTGCTAGCCCCTATGCAGCAATGCTTTCACACAAAAGCTATTAACGCCAGTCGTTTGCGTGCCATCGCATTGGCGCACAGTGCAAATTGAATTCGTCCTTTGTGCTGTCCATGTTTTCAATCCAGGGAAATCATCTTGAACGCACTGCAATTCATCACAAACACCAACCGGTACAACGCACGCAACTGAGCCCCGCAATCATGGCTGACACTGCTGGCGGCCGCGGCACTCAGTCTCTCAGGCGCAGCGGCGGCCAATCCGGCGAAAGGCACGCTTACAGCGACCGGCAAAGTCGCGGCCACAGTGAACGTGAAGCACGCCTACCTCGTCAAAGGCCCCAATGCCTTTGGCGACAAAGCGGTTCGCCTGCTGATCCTGTCCGAAGTGGATCAGAGCGCGCACATCAAGTCGTGCGCCACGATGTCCTGCGCCACCGAAAAGCTTGAAAGCGGTATGACCGTGGAGTTCGATTCTGGCCCTCGCCTGCTGTACTGGTTTGTAGCAAACGGGCAACGCGTGCAGGCGTCGGGCACCGCAGAGCCGAGCACCATGAAGCTGACCGCGAACACTCCGCAAAAGTTGACCGGTAATTGGACGCACGACGCTTCAGGGCAGGGCGGCCCGAAGATCGCAGTGGAGTTCGACGCGCCGGTGCTTAAGGAATTTACGAAAGCGCGTTAATCCGGTAGCCCTTCGAGGCAAAGCGCGTCCCGGGTCGTCGTAACGCAAACCCGGTTCACACTGTTCGCATGGTCTGATGAATAATTGCCCTGACGCGCTACGCTTCTCAGGGCTACATTTCCACACATCATGCAAATACCGACGACGCTAATCCCCGACGCCACCGCTATGCCCCGCTTTGGAATTGGCACCTGGCGCATGGGTGAGCACTCGTCTCCTGTGCAAGCGGAGATCGCTGTGATCAAGGCGGCGATTGAACGCGGCGTTACGCTCATTGATACGGCGGAAATGTACGGCGACGGTGGTGCGGAAGAAGTGATTGGTCGAGCGATAGCCGACATGCCAAGCACACGCGAAAGCCTGTACGTCGTAAGCAAGGTGTATCCACATAACGCGTCACACAAAGGCACCATCGCAGCCTGCGAACGCAGCCTGAAGCGGCTTGGCACGGATTACCTCGATTGCTATCTGCTGCACTGGCCGGGTGAGCATCCGATTGCGGAAACCGTCGATGCGTTCGAGACGCTCAAATCGCAGGGCAAAATTCGGGGGTGGGGCGTGTCGAATTTTGATGTTGAAGACATGCAAGAACTGGTCTCGGTCGCGAACGGAAAAAACGTTGCGACTAATCAGGTGCTCTACAACCTGTCGCGTCGTGGCGTTGAGTTTTCGCTGTTGCCGTGGCAGCGCGAACGCGGTATTTCGACGATGGCGTATTCGCCGATTGAGCAGGCGCAGTTGCTGGCGTCTGCCGAACTCAAAGCCATCGCCAGCGACATCGGCGCGACGCCCGCGCAGCTCGCGCTGGCGTGGTTGCTCACGCAGCCGGATGTGATCGTGATCCCGAAAACTACGCACGTTGCGCGGCTTGAAGAAAATCTTGGCGCGCTTGATCTGAAGCTTGATGCGGCAACGCTTGCGGCGCTGGACGCTGCATTTCTGCCGCCTCGCAAACGTACGCCGTTGGCGATGTTGTGACGACTTATCGCTTGCAGGTCACAAAATGCTTAGATGCGACTGTGTAGCGCCGCGCACGGCACCTAGCGGAATGTTTTGATCGAAGGTGACCAGCGTTCCACCGTGGCGCACGGCTAACCCCTGAACCCTCATCCAGCAACGATCCCAGGTGCGATAATCAACTTTTCTCTTTCCCACCGACGTCACTTCGCAAGCATCTGCTGCAAGCGATCAACGTCGTAGAAACACTGTTTGACTCACGTTCCCAAAGAGCCGATTGATGCCCCAGACTTGGGTGCGTTATCCGATCTCGCGCCGCAATTGGCACAGACGTTTGTGTCCATTGCCAGCGATATTGCGTTGGTGATTGATGCTGATGGTGTGATTCGTCACATGGCGATGGGCACTGATCCGATTGCCGGATCGAACGCGAATTGGGTCGGTCGTCCGTGGGCTGAAACCGTGAGCGGCGACACCCGTCGCAAGATCGAACAATTGCTTATTGAGGCGCAGACCACCGGCGTCACCCGGCGGCGCGAAGTGAACCATCCGACGATTGATGGGCAAGATGTGCCCGTCGCATACACCGCGATTCGCTTGGGTCGCGATGGCCCGGTTCTGGCGGTTGGGCGTGATCTGCGCGCGGTGGCGGCGATTCAGGAGCGCTTTGTTGTTGCGCAGCAGGACATGGAGCGTCACTACTGGCAGCAGCGCCAGTCCGAGTCACGTTATCGCCTGCTATTTCAGGTGGCCACGGACGCGGTGATGGTGGTGGACGCGCACACTCTACTGATCGTTGAAGCCAACGCTGCGGCGGGCGCTTTGTTCTCAAGTACCGGCCTTGAGTTGGTGGGCAAAAGTGTGCTTGATGGTGTGGTGCGCTCGGCTCGCCCAGGCGTGGAAGAGTTGCTGGTGACGGCGCGAGGCAGCGGTCGCCCGGCCGAGATTCGTGCCCGAGTGGCTGGCGCGCCGGGCACGCTTAACTTCACGCAAACGGCTGCCATCGATATTTCGGCAACGCCGTTCCGCGCTGGCGAGGCCATGCTGTTGCTGGTGCGTGCGCGCGCTGGCAATTCAACGACCGACTTGCCGTCTGGCGGTGATCTCGCCGAATTTGTTGAACGCACGACCGATGCGGTGACGATCACCGATTCCAGCGGTCGCGTGCTCATGGCGAACACTTCGTTTGCCACACTGTGCCACTTGCCGAGTGAGGCGCAGGTGATTGGTCGCGGTTTGGCGGAAGTGTTGGGCGACCCACAGCATGCACTGTTGTCGATCCTCGCCGAAGCGCGGCGTCACGGCATTGCAGAAAAGCGACTGGCGGTGGTCGGCCAAGCTAACGGACAACGTTGCGATGTCGAAATTTCTGCCGCGATTCTGGCTGAGGGCGATCAGGAACGCATTGGTTTGACGCTACGTCGCGTTGATGCAATCGCGCCATCAGCGCCACTGCAATTAGGCGAGCTGGCGAAGGCCATTGACGTCTTGGCGACACAAATTGGTCAGATGCCGTTGGCCGAACTGTTGCAGGAAGCCAGCGACATTGCCGAGCGTCACCTGATCGACGAAGCGCTGAAGCGTACGCAGGGCGACGGCGCGCTCGCAGCGCATTTGCTCGGCATCACCACAGACAATTTTGATCGGCGCTCGCGCTATCTCGGCATCGGTTCGTCGTTACCGACCGCCGTCGTCGACCCCAAACTTATTCATTAGTCCGCGCGTGATTTACAGTCCGCCCTTCGGCTAGGCCGATCTCACTAATTGTGAGCGCGAGCTGATTCAGCTCGCCGGTTCGATTCAGCCGCACGGCCTGTTGTTGGTGCTTGATCAACCCGACGGCGTAATCCTGCAAGCGTCTGCCAAAGCGGCAGCATTGTTGGGTGTGGCCAACGGAGCGTTGATCGGTACCGGTCTTGCGACACTGTCGGGAGACCTTGCGCAACGCGTATGCGAATGCGCGGCGGGTGCCGATCTTGCCGAGCCTTTGCCGTTGAAGTGCTCCACGGCTGCTGGCGGTGTAGTCAGACGCTGGGAAGGTGCGCTGCATCGCATCGAACCAGGTCGCTCGATTGTTGAGCTGGAGACAGCGGCTCCCACCGCGACCTTCAACGTGGGGCATGATCAGGATCGTCTGCTGCAACTGGTGGGTGATTCGGTGCAGCGCTTGAGCAACGCGGCAAACATCGGCGTGCTGGCCGACACCGCAGCGCTCAGCGTGCGTGAACTGATTGGCTACGACCGCGTGATGGTCTACAAATTTGATGCCGATGGTCACGGCAAAATCATCGCTGAGGCGCGCGACCCGCGGCTGGAATCGCTGCGTGGCCATCACTATCCGGCTACCGACATTCCACAGCGAGCACGTGAGCTCTATCTGCGCAATCGGGTTCGCGTGCTGGTGGATGTGCATTACGAACCATCTTTGCTGGAGGCGGCCAGAGCTGATGTTCTCGACGACAGTCCGCTCGACATGTCGATGTCGTTCTTGCGCAGCATGTCGCCGTTGCATTTGCAGTACCTGAAAAACATGGGCGTCACCGCCACGCTGGTGGTGTCGCTGGTGCGCGAAGGCAAGTTGTGGGGCCTGATCGCAGCACATCATTATTCCCCGCGGAACGTGCGCTTTGCGGTGCGCGCGGCGTGTGACTTGCTTGCGGAAGTGATGTCTACCCGCATCGCCGCCATTGAAAATTACGCCCACGCGCAAGTAGCGGTGATGGTGCGGCGGCTTGAGCAACGACTGATCGAAGCGACGTCGACCGAGGGCGACTGGCGGCTCGCCCTGTTCCGCAATCCGCGCACCTTGTTGCAGCCGCTGGAGGCGACGGGTGCGGCGCTGTTCACTGATGGCGAAGTGTTGACCTCGGGCGAAGTGCCGTCCACGCCAGAGCTGCGCGAGCTATTGCAATGGATAAACGCGCAGTCGAAGGAAACGCTATTTAGCTGCTCGTCGGTAGCCAAAGCGAACCCACTGCTTGATTCGCTGACACCTACCGCCAGTGGCGTTCTGGCGGTCAAGCTGTCGACCAAGCGCCCTGATTATTTGATGTGGTTCCGCAAGGAGCAATTGCTGACCGTGACTTGGGGCGGCGATCCGTCCAAGTCCATGGTCAGCAACGATCCGATGGAGCTGTCGCCACGACGCTCGTTTGCGGCGTGGTCGGAAATTGTGCGCAGCACGGCGTTGCCGTGGACGAGCGCGGAGCTTGCGCTGGGGCGCGCGATTGGCGCGGCGCTAGTGGACATCATCGTGCAGGTGCATGCGGTGCGTTTGTTGATCGCGGAGCATCAACTGGCGGGCATTCGCGCCACCGTGCAAAGCTCGGGTGAAGCCGTGGCGATTGCCGACGCGGACGGTCGTTTGCTGTTTTGTAATCAGGCATTTGCTGCGCTCACGGGGCGCAGCGAGCACGAAATTACTGACTTGCAGCAAGTTGCGCGCTTGTTCATCGATTCTCACGGCATGCGCCGAACCCTGACGGCGCTCAAAGCCGGTCAGCCTCCGTGGCGGGGCGAGATGGCGCTAACCCGCGAGCGCGAGCCCGCGCTGCCGGTGGCGGTGCGCGCGGAAGTGGTTACTGGCGCGAGCTGCTCGAACAGGTCTCGGTGACGCTTAAACGCGGCGCAAGCCTCGTCCACAACAGCCGGTACGCTTTCGTCGTCGGCCAGCACATCAAGTCCAGCGCGAAATTGCTGCGCTAAACGCGTCACGTCCTGCATCGATCCAAACTCATAAAAACTCACGCCTTCATTTGGCGCGAGGCCTAAGCTTTTTGCAACGATGCGAGCCACCATTTGACCGCCACTCAGGTCACCCAGATAACGCACGTAAGCGTGTGCTGCGAGCATCAGCGGCTCGTTCGTGGCGCTCAAGTGTTGCGCGTATGAAATCGCGGCGGGCACGAGCGCGATGTCGCTGACCCAATTCGGGCCGTGTAGCTGCGTCAAATCGTCGGCGAGTGATTCAGCGCGAAACATCGGCTCGCAGTGCAAGCGCGCCAAACCCGCGTGTTGATTGTGTTGCTGGATGCCCGCTTCAAGCGCTGCGTAAATGGCGTGCAGGTTGCGCAGCAGCGCGCAGTAGCCAACGCGGTCCAGTTGCCCGCATAGCAGCAGGCGCATCACGCCAGCGCGCTCGACCTCGGTGTGCAGCCTGCGCGTGGCCTCGCGTAAGCGCGTAGTCAGCGGGAGTTCAATGGGCATTCGGCGAGTCATTGTGGAGTAAGCTTTGATCATAGCGACCGGCTTGAATCGAGCGGAAAGGTTGTGCCTGTTCCAACGGTTTAGCAACGACAATGTCACGTTCGACGCTGCAATACGTCTATGCATGAAACATGGAGCACTCAATGAAAAACCACCTGCTCGCCGCCATCGCTGCGGCCTTCCTTGCCACGACCAGCATGGCCAACGAAATTCGCTGGTCGTCCGGCGACGCGTTTCAGCACACCGTGACCATCGCGCCCGGAAAAGCCGCTGAAGTTTGCAGCGCAATTGAATCGCGGTTGCCGGTGGAATGGCGCTTTGTGGCCGACGGCCCGCTCAACTTTGACATTCACCGCCATTCCGGTTCTGAGGTGATCTACGCGATGCGCAGCTATCTGACGCGTGAGCAAAACGGCAAATTCAGCCCGACGTTTAACTTCGATTGGTGCTGGATGTGGGTCAACGAATCACCAGAACCCGTCACCGTGCGGGTTGATCTCAAGCGATAAAGCGCGATTTTTGCCTGAATTTTGCTAACAGCTTATTGCTGAAACGCTCATTTCGCTTGGGCTTAGCACAGATAAATAGCGTTTGTCGACTACAAGCAGAATATCGCACTATGCCCACATCGAACGGCGTTTTAACGCCAAAGCTGTATTCAGAAAGCGCGCTGAATTCGCAAATCCACACCAGTCAAAACTAAAGCGTAGCAATTACCTTAGCCACCGCCACAGCCTGCGCCTTGCTCAGGTTGCCCAACACGACGCGCGCTACGCCGTCGGATCGCTGCACGACAACCAAAATCTGCGGATTCACCTGAATCAGCGACGCGCGCGGCACGCCGACGACGGTTTCGCGCTTTTTTTCAGCCGCCTCTTCGCCCGCTTTGACCAGCATTTCGTAGTAGCCGTCCACCGTCCGCGACACTGGATTCGCGCCAATCGCTTGTCGGTCAAAAAAGCGCACAGAGAGCGACACAGCCGTCTCGCCGCTGCCACGCCGCCAGAAGCACTCGCTTTCGCCCGCCTCATGCTGTTTCGGTACGGCGGGGTCGCTCAAATGCACGCAATT
>ENA-OBLH01000493-OBLH01000493.1-metagenomes-genome-assembly--contig:-NODE-493-length-13107-cov-3.64741_pt1 | contig 13107 bp, 9 predicted proteins | sample MGYA00153382_OBLH01 | MGnify analysis MGYA00153382 | reverse complement strand
TATATTCCGCCCCGCCTTGCCCAGAACCACGATCGCCCCTCCAGTCATATATTCACAACAATGGTCGCCTGCCCCGGTGATCACCGCCTTAGCTTGAGAATTACGGACTGCAAACCTTTCTCCAGCTTGACCATTGGCATACAATATCCCACCGGTTGCCCCGTAAAGACAGGTATTCCCCACAATCACGTTATCTGCGGCTGCATAGGTAGCTTCTTGAGCAGGAGTGATGATAATCTCCCCGCCGTGCATCCCTTTACCTACGTAGTCATTGGCTTCTCCCGTGAGGTATAAAGTCATCCCCGGTAGGTTAAATGCCCCAAAACTCTGCCCTGCTGCCCCGTGGAAATTCAGGTTAATTTGTCCAGCAAAGCCAGTATTGCCGTATTGCTTGGCGATCGCCCCAGCAATCCTCGTACCAACTGTCCGATCAGTATTAACAATCTTCTCGGTTTTAGTAATAGTCCCCTGCTGGGCAATGGCTGTTTGCAACTCAGCATCCGCTAGAAGTTGGTCATCTAAAACCACTCCATTACTGTGAACAGTTTCGTGGTTGAGCCAAGTCCGGTCATGCTTGGTATCTGGCAGTTGGGTTAGGCAATTGAGATTCAGAGATTGGGTTTTGGTTAAGTGTAGTCCCGCCCTCGGCTGGAGTAGGTCTGCCCGGCCGATGATATCGGCGAGTTTCTGGTAGCCTAACTTTGCCAAAAGATGGCGCACTTCTTCGGCAATAAAATAGAAGAAATTCACCACATTTTCTGGCACGCCCTTAAACCTTGCCCGGAGTTCCTCCTTCTGGGAAGTTACTCCTACAGGGCAATTATTGGTGTGGCAAATCCGCGCCATAATACAACCTTCAGCAATCATCGCAATCGTCCCAAAGCCGTACTCTTCAGCCCCCATCAAGGCGGCGATCGCTACATCCCACCCAGTTTTGAAGCCCCCATCTGCCCGGAGAATCACTCGATCGCGCAGTTGATTAGTCATCAAAACTCGATGCACTTCCGTTAGCCCCAATTCCCAAGGACTGCCAGCGTGCTTAATGGAACTCAAGGGCGATGCTCCTGTACCGCCGTCAAAGCCAGAAATTTGGATCACATCGGCGTTGGCCTTGGCTACCCCAGCAGCGATCGTCCCAATCCCCACTTCTGCCACGAGCTTGACGGAAACCTTTGCTTGGGGATTAATTTGATGTAGATCAAAAATTAATTGGGCCAGATCTTCGATCGAGTAAATATCATGGTGGGGTGGCGGCGAGATGAGGGAAACTCCGGGCTTGGATCTTCTTAAGAGAGCAATATAAGCACTGACTTTAGGGCCTGGTAGTTGTCCCCCTTCTCCCGGTTTAGCTCCTTGAGCAATTTTAATCTCAATTTGCTGGGCATTCATCAAGTATTCTGGTGTCACCCCAAATCGGCCGGAAGCCACCTGCTTAATAGCGGAACTGGCGGTGTCCCCATTGCGGAGTCCGTGTAAGTGGGGCAGGATTTGGGCTGAGTGTCCAGAGGCATCCACATCATCTAGAGTTTTGTAACGGACTGGATCTTCTCCCCCTTCTCCAGAGTTGGATTTGCCACCGATGCGGTTCATGGCGATCGCCAATACTTCGTGAGCCTCACGGGATAAAGCCCCCAAGGACATGCCGCCAGTACAGAATCGTTTCACAATGCTCGTAATGGATTCTACTTCTTCTAGGGGAATAGGCGGGCGATCGCTCTGGAAATCTAGTAGATCTCGTAGAGCAGTCACGGGACGAGATTCTAACTGACGGCGGTAGAGTTCATAGAAATCCGCATTGGGCAGAGGAGATTGGGGAGTTCCTTGATCACCAACAGCTTGGACTGCCTTGTGCAGAGCCTTAGTCATTTCGGGGCTATTCATGTGGTACTCTGCCCCCGGTCTATACTGGACAAAGCCCATGTTTTCTAGTTTCTTGGCGTGAGTTCCCGGGAAGGCTGCGGCATGGAAAGAAATCACTTCCCTGGCCAGATCTGCCAAGCTCAATCCCCCTAATCTAGAAGCAGTACCACAGAAACCAGTTTCCAATAGGTCGGCACCGATACCGATCGCTTCAAAAATCTGAGCAGCATGGTAGGAAGATAGCAAAGAAATTCCCATCTTCGAGAGAATCTTTAATAAACCATCTTCTAGGGCTTTACGGTAATTCTTTTGAGCATCTTGAATGGTAATTGCCTTGAGTTTGCCCCTTTCCATCAGTTTCTGAGTCCGGCTATCACTCCACCAGCCACGGACAGTTTCCCATGCTAGATAAGGACACACTGCCGAAGCTCCATAGCCAATCAGACAGGCAAAATGATGGGTACTCCAACACTGGGCTGTATCCACAATTAAGGAAACTTTCATGCGTAGTCCCTGTTTGATCAGGTGATGATGCACAGCTCCTGTAGCCAGAAGGGGAGGAATAAAGGTCAGGCTGTCATCTAAGCGTTCACCAGTACTGTTAGGGAGATCACCTTGGTGCGGAGCTCGATCGCTAAGAATCAACACTTCTGTCCCCGTTGTCACTGCTGCTGCTGCCTGTTGGCAAAGATTTTGAACTGCCACTGCCAAATCTTCGGGACTACCCAAGGGATAGATAGTCGATAGGGTGGTCGCACTAAGATACTTGGCTGCTGCTTTGCCACTGCCGTTGGTAACTACAGGGGAACCTTGGGAAATTGCTTCTAGTTCCGCCTCGTTTAAGACTGGGGTATCCAGCTTCAGTAATCTGGCTCCCTCTGCCTTGGGCTGGAGCATATTTCCCCTAGCCCCTAGCTGCATAGACAAAGACATAACTAGGCTTTCTCTGAGGGGATCGATCGGTGGATTGGTAACTTGAGCAAATCGTTGTTTGAAGTAGTCATAAAGTAGATGGGGCTTACTACTCAACACTGCTAAGGGAATATCATCCCCCATACAAAAAGTCGGCTCCTTACTAGTAGTAGCCATGTCTTGAATCACCATTTCTAGATCTTCGGCAGTGTAACCGAAGGCAGTCTGTTGTTGCAGCAGCACCGCTGGGTCTAGGGAAAGACTAGATTGCATGGGTTGAGATTTTAGTTCTTGACGGTGGGAGTTGAGCCAATCACCGTAGGGATTTTTGGTGGCTACCCGTTCTTTGATCTGCCAATTTTTTAAGACCTCATGGCTAGTTAAATCCACTGTGATCATTTGGCCGGGGCCAAGGCGACCTTTTTCTACAATGTCCGCCTCTGGCAGGTCTACTACTCCTGCTTCAGAACCCACCACTACTAAGCCGTCTTTTGTAATACAGTAACGAGCCGGACGCAAGCCATTCCGATCGAGGGTAGCGCCCACTACTTTGCCATCACTGAATACCAAAAGGGCCGGCCCGTCCCAAGGTTCCTGCAAGCCACTGTAGTATTCATAAAAGTTGGTAATTTCTGGATAGTTATCTAGGTCTGGTTGATTTTTGTATGCCTCTGGCACAGTAATCATCAACGCTTCCGTGGCACTATGTTGCGATCGTACCAGTAGCTCCATCACGTTATCCAAGTTAGCAGAATCGCTATTCTCTGGGTCTACAATGGGCTTCAGGTCTGACAAACGATTATTCCAGCAGGGATGTTCTAAATCTGCTTCCCGTGCCATCATCCAGTTAATATTCCCCAAGAGGGTATTAATCTCGCCATTGTGACCCAAGAGGCGCATGGGTTGAGCCAAAGGCCACTTAGGCATAGTATTAGTACTAAATCGGCGATGATAGACAGCAAAGGCACTCTGGTAGAGAGGATTTTGCAAATCTAGATAAAATTCCCCCAAGACTGCCGATCGCACCATCCCCTTATAGACGATTGTCCGACTAGAAAAAGAACAAAAATAGAAATCTTCCCCCGCCGCAGGTAAATCTTGATTGACTTGGTTTTCCATCCGTTTCCGAGCCAAGAATAGAATCCGCTCCAAATCATCCCCCCGATAAGTTGGAGAAGACACTACTACTTGCATAATTTTGGGTTCATTCTCCCGTGCCTGTACCCCTAGGCAAGATTCCACCACCGGAACTTCCCGCCAGCCCAGCAGGGTCAAATTCTCTTCCTTCAGGATTGTTTCCACAATTACCTGAGACTTCCCTAGCAGTTCTGGTTCCTTGGGCAGAAATACCATCCCTAGAGCCAGCTGATCTGGGGGAGAATCCCCACGTCCTTGTAACCAATCAGCCAATAATTCCCAAGGGATTGCTGTCATAATCCCCGCGCCGTCTCCCGAATCATTATCCGCACTACACCCGCCCCGATGCTCCAAGCATCCCAAGGCAATTAGAGATTGTTGAATTAATTTGTGGCTGGGCGTACCAGATTGGGTAGCAATGAAACCGACACCGCAGGCATCTCGTTCTTCCACTAGCCAACTTTGACCAGCAAAAGGGACAGTAGCATTTTGGACAGAATTGGTAGAGGTGGCTGACATAGGATTTTGGTGGGGATGATTTAGCATCTGACTAGGAACTGTGTAGGTTGTGAGTAGCAAAACTGGAGAGGTTAAGCAGCTAGTCCCATTAGCTAGCAGGTAAATAATTAAAAAGGGTACTAAATATATTATTAAAGGAAATAACTATCTTAGGCAAGGGCTTTAGAAAATATAAAAAATATTTTTTCTAGATATTTTCTAGGTATTCTAATTAACTAGCGCCTTAAATCACAAAGCCCTGACAAATTCAGTTACCATAGCAATCCTGAAGGGTTTCCCTCGCCGTCGGCAGAGGAGATTATTTACTAGAAGCAATTTGATCTAGCAAATGATTTAGGATCCCTATAGTTAAGGGCGAAGGAGCGATCGATCAGCAGGGAAGAAATGAAAACTAAAGGTCTGCACATCTAATATTTGTGGGTCTTATATTAAGTAAATTGCTGCTCAGGGTAATCAAGTATCCCTGAACAGGCAAATTTTGTCAATCAGATTGTGAATTACCTTAAGCCATCACAGAAGTTTGGGGGCGAGCAAAGATCATTCTGCCGGCGGTGGTTTGCAGGGCTGAGGTGACAACTACCCTGACCTCTACACCCCCTAGATGTTTTTTCCCTTCTTCGACTACTACCATTGTCCCGTCTTCTAGATAACCAATTCCTTGGGCTGGCTCCTTACCCGGTTTGAGGATTTTTAAGTCAATCAAGTCTCCGGGCAAATACACAGGACGTAGGGACTGGGCTAGATCATTAACATTTAGAACAGGAATTTTCTGGACATTGGCAACCTTGCTCAGGTTGTAGTCATTAGTTACTAGGGTTCCGTTGATTTCTTGGGAAAATTTAACTAATTTGGCATCTACATTATTAATATCGTCGTAGTCTGCTGAGTGAATAATAATTCGATCGGGATAGTTTTCTTGCATCCGATTCAGAATATCTAAACCCCGCCGTCCTCTCATGCGTTTCTGATCATTGGCAGAATCTGCTAGTTGTTGTAATTCTTGTAAAACAAATTGTAATACTAGAATCTGTCCTTCCACAAATCCCGTACCCATAAGTTCTTCGATTCTGCCGTCTATAATGCTACTAGTGTCAAGCACTTTAGTGGCAGCGGGCTTGAGGGTTCCTTCAGCCACTAACATTGCTTCTACACTATTAGGATTAATCAGCCGGAGGAGGGTTTTGCCGTGGGCATCGGCGAGAGTAACTCCGGTAAAAGAGAACATGACACTACCCAAAACTGCTACGAGAGGCTTAATGAAGCTAAAATCCCCCGGAATTGGCAATAGAAATACCGGGGCAATCATTAAATTAGCCAAAAGTAACCCAAGGATCAAGCCGACGGAACGGGTGAGCAGCACATCTACAGGCATATTCCTGATTCTAGATTCTAGACGACGGTAGCTAGTCTGCACCACTAGACCGATCGCTCCCCCTATAATCCCTCCAAACACCCCCATAATTAAACGGAGTGCCTCTAGATTGGTTACTTGCAAAAGCACATTATTTGGCAATAATTCCACGCTATCATAGCCGATCCCGGCTCCAGCAATTATTAGCAATAGAATAATCAGAAAATCAATCATAGGAATGTCCTCCAGAGTCTGGCGGGGATGAATAGGAATAATAGGGGAAATAAATTAAGAAGGATACAACATTTTGTAGGTGTATGGGGACACATTCTTCTTGGGTCACAAGGGGCTTAAGCCCCTTATCTGTCATCTATGAACTAAAAAAGTGCTGTATTTTTTAGGAAATAATAGTTTTTGGAGAATAAAAGCGATCGCCCTTGTCTACTAAGATAACTGCAATATTACTAACAATATCTAACAACATCGGTAGTGATAACTGTAATAGTGGCGGTAATGTCTTAAGAAATGGGAGTATTTCAAAGTTGCAAAAACATTAAACCGCAAATTGTCTAGGGAGATAAGCACAGTGAACAGATAATGCTTGGGGGATTAGGTTTGATTAATTTCTTTGGTAGCGCATTCCCGGCAACTGAGTGACTAAACCCATTAGCTCTAATTGTAATAATGCCCCAGCAACTTCGGCGGCGCTAGTTTGGAGAGTTTGGACGATCGCATCAAAGGTAATTACCTTGATCGAGATTACCTGTAAAACTTTGGCTAGATTAGGGGGCAGTTGGGCAACGGCGGGGTTCAATGCCGAAAATAGTTCCTGTTGGGTTGTGGGTTGAGTGGAACCTAGAGGGTCTAAATTGGGCAAATCCCCCAACATTTCTAATAACTGCTCTTCCCCTAAAATCAACTGTGCTCCCCGACTAACCAAACCTAGACATCCCAAGGATTTCTCATTATCCAAAGAACCGGGTAAGACGTAGATATCTCGATTATATTCATTAGCAATATAGGCGGTAATCAAGGCCCCAGATTTAGTAGGAGCTTCCATCACCAAAATGGCTCGGCACAAGCCAGCAATGATGCGATTCCGTTGGGGGAAGTGGGTGCGATCGGGGGGCGTACCCTGGGGATATTCACTAACTACTAAACCCTGCTTGACAATATCTCGATACAAACCTTGATTCCGGGGCGGATAGGCAATATCTACCCCAGTCCCCACCACGGCGATCGTCCTCTGCCCTACTTCCAAGCAAGCCCGATGCGCCTCTGTATCAATCCCCGCCGCCATCCCAGAAACAATCATAAATCCCTTCTTGGCAAGGATTGTGGCAATTCTTTGTGTCCATTTTTTGCCGTAGGGAGAAGGATCCCGTGTGCCGACAATAGCGATCGCCGGAATCACGCCCTGATTTTCTAAAGGTTTTACCTTCCCGCGATAGTAGAGAACCGATGGCGGGTTTGGGGTTTCTAGCAATAGGCGGGGATAATCAGGATCTGCGGGAGTCCAGAAGTGAGGATTTCGGATGGAATGCTCCTCCAGAAATTCTCCGGGGTTAATAGTCGATCGCTTTTCAACTATTCTCTGCCCCAGTTGTACTCCCAAGCCCTCTACTAATTTCAACTCCTCAATACTGCCCGCCCATGCTGCTTCCAATGTACCGAAATATTGTTCTAAGCGACGCAATAATACTGGACCAATCCCTAAAATTTGTGACCATGCCAACCAGTACGATCGCCCCTGTTTTTGCCTATTACTTGCCAAACTTGTTAAATCATTTATAGAATTATCTACATCCATTTAAGACCCTAGCTTCTACCTCAAGTACAATTAAAATATAGCTTAAATTCATCCTAAATTATAGCTAAAATGCTTTGCGCTCCTCCTAGTCAATCCTCCCTAGTCCCCTTAAAAAAGGGGAAAGAAATTTCCCCTCTAATCTAGACTACTCAACACATTTTAAATTGCGAAGTTGTACAGCATCAGACACACAACAAATTCCTCCAAACCGATTCAAAACTGGTCGCAATTCCTCCGCTATTTGCGTGATCAGGGCCTCTGGACAGAAACAGATAATATAAATATTGCTGGTACTAGTATCTACTAAGTCATCAGCCGTTGTGCGGTGTTGTCCTTTGCCCATTACATTGCGAATTACCGTATAACCCGGCACTCCCCCATGATTTAAGACTCGGAGAATCTTATCTAGTTCTTGGGAGTTGGCAATAATTTCGACTCTTTTAACAGATTCCATAGAATTACTTCTGAAATTTTAGATCCAAAGTAGTTTAATAACGTAGAGATATAGAGGAATCCCCACAATAATATTGAACGGGAAAGTTACAGCCAAAGCTGAAGAAATATACAAGCTAGGATTAGCTTCTGGCACCGTCATCCGCATGGCAGCCGGAACAGCAATATAGGAAGCGCTGGCACAAAGAACTGCAAACAATAGAGCATCTCCTTGGCTCATACCAATTAGCTTTGCTAGAGCAATGCCAATTCCGGCATTAAATATGGGAATAAGAATAGCAAACCCAATTAGGAAGAATCCTGTAGCTTGTAAATCCTTAATTCTTTTAGCGGCAACTAGCCCCATATCTAGGAGAAAGAATGTTAAAACACCGTAGAACATTTGTTGGGTAAAAGGACTGAGAACTTCCCAGCCATGTTCCCCCGTAAGTAAGCCAATAAGTAAACTCCCGACTAGGAGAAATACTGAACTATTAAGAAATGCTTCCCGGAGGACTTCTGACCAAGAGAATTCTCGATCGCTCTGATCACTAGTTGATAATTTTACCAAGATCAAACCAACGATAATAGCCGGAGATTCCATCAAGGCCAAAGCTGCCACCATGTAGCCGCCATAGCTGATATCTAGTTGTTGCAGGAAAGACCCCGCCGTGATGAAAGTTACCGCACTAATAGAACCGTAGGTGGCTGCGATCGCTGCGGCATTGTAGAGATCTAGCTTTATTCTTAAGAGGAAAAAGGTATAAATAGGTACTGCACAAGCCATGAAAATTGCCGCTAAGATAATTAAAATTACCTCACGACTCAAACCACTTTTAACTAACTCTACTCCCCCCTTAAAGCCAATAGAAATAAGCAGGTATAAAGAAAATAGTTTTGGTAGGGGAGAAGGAATCTCCAAATCAGATTTGACTAAGACTGCCACCATGCCCAAAAAGAAAAATAGCACTGGTGGATTGAGAATATTGGAAACAATCAGGTTGAGATCCATAGGCATTAAAACATCAAATTAGTTCCTCAAAAAGGAGACTAGAGTGATAGTGGTACATCGGGGTATAAGTATTGTATTGATGTTGCGGAAATACATGTCCCACAACTAAAATTTAAAAGATTTTCTCCGCAATCATAGCATTCTCTAACCTGTTTTAGCGGCATTAGCTACCTGCTCTACAGAATCTTGGGCCAGAAGTTGGAGGGTAGCGATCGCTTCTTCGCCTCCTAATTTCTTGAGAGCCTCGGCAACTCGATATCGGGTCTGCCAGTCAGCATCGGTAGCTAAGGGGAGCAGCAAAGACACAGCCCGACGATCGCCTAATTCTCCGAGGGAACCAATAGAAGCCATTTTGATTAATTCATTCGGGGAGATAATGGCCTCTTCTAGGAGAGGAAAAGCCCGGACATCCCCCAACTCTCCTAGGGTAGCAACAATACTAAATTGCACCAACCATTCATGACTCTGGCGGTACAGTTGCTCCAAATCTGGAAAAGCCTCCCTCATTTGTAATGCCCCCAACGCATCGGCTGCTGCTGCTTGGACATCGGGTTCTGGGTCTTCCAAGAGGCGATCCCTTAAAAGAGAGTAAGTTTTAGCTAAATCTTGACTTCCCAAGGTATCCAACTGGCTGACGGCGGCATAGCGGACTCGAACTTGGGGGTCTTTCACCAAGGGTTGAATTAATTCAAAAGCGATCGCTTGGTCTACTTGGCGTAATTTATTTATGCCCCGGAGGCGATCGCCAAAATCTGCGGAATTTAATAATTGCTTGATTTCATTAATATCCATAAGTTAACCCCTACACCAAAATATCTTGATTCAACTTACCTAGTTTCAATTCAACTCTGCTGCCATTGCTCGGATAATATCTCCCCTAGTTAATATGCCAATTAACTTACCAGCATTATCTAACACGGGCAGACGATGCACTTGTTTTTGTTGGAGAACATGGGCAGCTTCTGCGATAGTTTGTTGAGGTTTAATAGTTGTGACGTGACTAGTCATTACTTCCCCCACAGTCTGCCCCAGCGCTTTGTGGATTTCCTGCTCATATTTGTGGGGATTTTGGAGATAAATTATGCTGTCTAAAACCATAACGTAGGGGGGTGGTTCTGCTCCAGTTTCTTGCCACATGAGGTCTGATTCAGATATTACTCCCACTAAATTTCCTTGCTCATCTACCACGGGCAACCCACTAATATGGCGTTCGGCCAAAATTTGAATTGCTTCCTTGAGGGGTGTGGCGGGGGTGACAACGATCGGCTCACGAGTCATAATTTCGGCAACGGTTTTGACCATGCTTCTACCTTTCCTTAATTACACTTAATATTGTTTTTATGAATTTTTATGAATTGTGATTCTTCTATATATCGCAGTCGCCACTTCAGTCAGGCTAGGCAAGGGGCTTAAGCCCCTTGTTTTTAGATATCTTAGATATCTGAGATATTTGGATATATAAATGTATTAATCACCTTGGATGCTATATCTAAGATTTTTTGTATCTTAAAATTCATTTTAGATTAGCTTGGCCGCTCTAAGTTCATAAGTTATGTTGAGCTTTAACCTTAACGCCGAGTTGCCAGTAGAGTAATAACTATACTCACTAGGAATAATAAAACTATCCCTACTAGACCGGGATGATGACGATACCAACCCCGCCAGTCTAGTTTTTGACGTTTCTGGAGTTGTTCCCATAGCTCTACTTCCCGCTGTCTAGCTTCTAGATCATCGTAGAGGGTGCATTCTTGGGCATAAGGGCGTTGGGGAAAAGTGCAACTATCATCAGCTTGGTAGGTACAGGTATTGCACAGGTAGGCTCCGGCAGACGATCGATGGAGGGTAATCCCCGGATGTCCATAGGCTTTTAGGGGAGTATGACAATGGGGACAAATCACTGCTTGGGAATCAACCGGCTGCTGACACTGGGGACACTGAGGCATGGGTGGCTATAAATTACTGAAAATTATAGAAAATGGTTAATATACCTGATACTCTTGAGCTTCAATAATTTTACTAGGATGGGGAAATTGTTGATTAAATTCTAGCGTAGTCGCAGCTAAATAATCCTTAGGAATTGCCTGCCAATGCTCTTTAGTCTGCCAGTGAATTATAAAAATTAGCTGATCAGGGAAAGTACGATCGAGCCATACTTCCTTCCCTAAGAATCCATCCCACTTTGCCAAAGCTGGAGTCCAGACGATCGCATCTTTCTGGATAAATTCTTCCTGTAGTTCAGGAGCAACTTTAATTTTTAACCATTCAATAACCATATTTTTTATTTTGCAGATTATTTTTCTTGAGGTGTCGCAACGTCTCGGAGCTTTTCAAGGCCATCGAGAATCAATTCTAGACTAAACTCGAAATCATGAATACCATCGTAGCGACCCTGTATAACGTAATGGGTAAGCTGGTTAAGATGGGGATATTTGTCATCCGGAATGAGGGACAGACCCGCAGCGGCTGCTTCTGAGTACTCCGTTGTCTTGAAGGGAAAGTTTTGCTCCTGAAGTGTAAATCCATAGATATGGCTATCGATCGCATTCCTAGCATGATCCGCCATCTCTAAGGAAAATCCTGCCTCGTATAGACAGCCAAGGGTCGCATCCACATAGCGCAACATTGCTGAACCCACATTAACCCGTGACACAAGCAACATCGTCGCCCAAGGATGACGCAACAGCACCTCATGAGCTGAGGTCGCCCGCCGCTGCATGGATATCTTCCAATTAATGTCAAGGTCTGGTATCTCAATTTCGCTGACTACCATCTCAACAATGCCATCCAATAGGTCATCCTTATTAGCCACATGGTTATATAGTGACATTGCCTGGACTCCTAACTCCTGAGCTATTCTCCGCATTGAGAGCGACTCAATACCCCCATTGTCAGCCAGATGGAGGGCAGTGTGCAGTATCCGCTCCCGACTCAAGGGGTGTGGAGTATCAGGGTTTGTCATTTTAGGTATCTAATTTTTTGATTCTGATTTTTAATATCTAAACCAAATCTAACTTTAGATGGTTAGTTTGCTGGTGGACTTGACAAACTTACGCCGTAAGTTAAAATTGGACTAAGAGTTAAACTTACACTATAAGTCAAAGCGGTAGGGGTGGCTTGCGCCTGAGGCGTACTATTTCCCCAAAGGCTTAATACAAGCAAGATTTTGAGTAACTTGCTGTGTGAGGATTTAAATTAAAAAAAGGTTTTACCTTTTCTTAACTTGGTATCAGTTCCTGCCTAATTGGAGAGAAAACTATGAAAACATCGAATGTCCTTCCCCTTGGAACAGGGGATTACAAAAGAAATGACAAAATGAGAGCGATCGTCCAGACCGATTATGGTTCAACAGATAGGTTGAGCTTGCAAGAAGTCGACAAACCTGTAGTTGGAGACAATGGCGTGCTGGTGCGAGTTCACGCTACCTCTGTTAATGCTGGAGACTGGCATCTGATGCGCGGGACCCCATTTCTGAGCCGTTTGATATTTGGGGGAATACTCAAGCCTAAAATCAAGATACTGGGCATTGATGTGGCAGGAAAGGTTGCAGCTGTTGGCAAAGATGTCACCCAGTTTCAGCCCGGCGATGATGTTTTTGGAGACCTATCTGAGTGCGGGTTTGGGGCATTTGCGGAGTATGTGTGTGCCACAGAAGCGGCACTAGTGTTAAAGCCTATCAATACAACTTTTGAGGAAGCTGCAACTATTCCCTGTGCTGCCCTAGCTGCCCTCCACGCACTGCGGGACTGTGGGCAAATTCAACCGGGACAGAAGGTGTTGATTAATGGTGCCTCTGGTGGTGTGGGATCGTTTGCAGTGCAAATTGCTAAGGCCTTGGGCGCGGAGGTGACTGCTGTAGGCAGCACGAACAAAATGGATCTGATATGTTCCCTAGGGGCAGATTACGTGATTGATTATGCTCAAGAAGATGTCACCAAAAATGGGCAACGCTATGACTTAATTCTTGATGCAGCAGCCTATCGATCAATTTTTGACTATCTGCCCATCTTGACTGCCCATGGCTCTTACGTCTTAGTTGGTGGTGACATGGCTCGATTTTTTAGGCGATCGCCGAAA
>ENA-OBLH01000492-OBLH01000492.1-metagenomes-genome-assembly--contig:-NODE-492-length-13111-cov-5.61458_pt1 | contig 13111 bp, 10 predicted proteins | sample MGYA00153382_OBLH01 | MGnify analysis MGYA00153382 | reverse complement strand
GGTGGTTGATTCGGGCGATGCGGATGCAGCGAACGCGAGCAAAGCGACCCTGCCTGCGCTGATCCCGAGCGTTGCCGCCTTTCCTGGCCTGCATCCGCCGCGCGGTTTCGTCATGTGGCTGTCCCTCGCCCAGCTCATCAGTTGGGGCACGCTGTTCTATATGTTCTCGCTGTTGCTGGAGCACTTTGAACGCGACCTGTCGTTGTCGCGCGTCGACGCCGCGCTCGCGTTCAGCCTGGCGCTGCTGATGGAAGGCGTGCTTGCTATCGTCGTTGGTCGCCTGATCGACGCGGGTCGGGCGCGGGCCGTGATGTGCGTCGGATCAACGCTCGCGGGCGCGAGTTTCATCGCCATCTCGATGGTGCAAAATCAGTGGCAGTTGTACGCGGTGTGGATCGCCATTGGTATCGCGATGTCGGGCACGTTGTACCAGCCCGCCTTCTCGGTGTTGATCCGACGCTATCCCGCCGATTTTCGTCGCGCGATCATCACGCTGACTTTCCTCGGCGGCCTTGCCAGCACGGTGTTCATTCCGCTCGGCGCATGGTTGATAAGCGCGTTCGGCTGGCGCAACGCCGTGATCGCGTTGGGCGCGCTGCACTTGCTGATGTGCCTGCCGATTCACGCGTACTGGTTGCGCGGCGAGCCGCCAGCGCAAGTGCATCACGAAGGCATCGGTGCAAAAAAATTGGTTGAATTCACGCACCACTTTCCGTTCTGGGGGCTGGCCGCATTCTTCGTGCTGTTCTCCGGCATTACCACTGCGATGGGCGGGCATCTGGTGTCGATCTTGCGTGAGCGCAACTTGCCTGAAGCGTGGGTCATTGCGATTCCAGCCTCTATCGGTTTGCTGCAGGTGGGCGGTCGATTGCTGTTGTTTTTCACCGAGAAAAACATGGATGTTCACAAGGCGAATCGCTGGATTCCCACGCTGTTGCCCGCTGCGCTATTCGTGCTCGCGCTGGGCTTGCAATCGCCGTGGATCGCGATCCTCTACGCCCTGCTCTACGGCATGGCCAACGGCATGATCACCATCGTCAAGGCGACCGCGATGGCCACCTACGTGTCGCGCGAACGAGCCGCGTCATTGAACGGCCTGCTCGGCTTGCCGACCGCAATTGCGCGCGCCGTCGCGCCGTCGATGCTCGCCGCGATGTGGGTGGCGACCGGCAACTACACGCTGGGCGTGGCGGTGCTCTGTGCGCTTGCGGTGTTGGCAGTCGTTGCGTTTTGGTTTGCGCAGCGACGCGCGTTGGCGTGATGGACATGACGCGCGCGTGATGCGTGCGGCGTCATCAGCGTTGACGAATTGCGACGATCACGGCTGCGATTTGTTGTACATCTGTGAGACTTAAAAGTGCCCAATTTAACTGCGGCAACATCAGCGAACGAGTACACTCGTTCACGATATTCTTGAAGCGTCGCGCAGCGCAAAATGTGATCGCGCTACGTTCAAGCGGGCTGTAAAAACCGCGCTCTCAACATCATGGCTGGAGGCCGCTTTTGTCCGCTGAATACATTCTTGAAACGCGCGGTCTGACCAAAGAGTTCAAGGGCTTCGTCGCCGTGAACAGCGTCGATCTCAAGGTTCAGCGCGGTCATATTCACGCGCTGATTGGGCCGAACGGCGCGGGCAAAACGACGTTCTTCAATCTACTCACCAAATTTATGCTGCCGACCCACGGCAGCATCGTGTTCAACGGTGTCGACATCACGACCGAAGCGCCCGCGCAAACAGCGCGACGCGGCATCGTGCGTTCGTTCCAGATTTCGGCGGTGTTTCCACACATGACCGTGCTCGAAAACGTGCGCGCTGCATTGCAGCGAAATCTTGGCACTTCGTTTCATTTCTGGAAGCCGGAGAGCACGCTGTTTCATCTGCATGATCGCGCGCGTCAGTTGCTCGCCGAGGTTGATCTACAGGACTTCGCCGACGAGCAGACCGTCCATCTTCCGTACGGGCGTAAACGCGCGCTAGAGTTGGCCACGACACTGGCGCTGGAGCCCGAATTGATGCTGCTCGATGAGCCGACGCAGGGCATGGGTCACGAAGACGTAGATCGCGTGACGCAGCTCATCAAAAAAGTTTCGACAGGCCGCACGATCTTGATGGTCGAGCACAACATGAATGTGGTGTCTTCGATTGCCGACCGTATCACCGTGTTGCAACGCGGCGCGATTATCGCCGACGGGCCCTACACCGAAGTCGCCAAAAATCCACTGGTAATCGAAGCCTATATGGGCACGGTTGATACCGAATTGCAGGGCGCACACCAATGACCACAGAGCTCTTGCGCATCGATGACCTGCATGCCTGGTACGGCGAGTCACACATCCTGCACGGCGTTAACTTGACCGTGCATCAGGGTGAAGTGGTGACGCTGCTTGGCCGCAATGGCGCAGGCCGCACAACGACCATGCGCGCCATCGTTGGTTTGACCGGCAAACGCAAAGGTTCGATCCGCATCAACGGCACCGAAACCATCAAGCTGGCACCACACAAAGTGGCGCATCTGGGCGTTGGTTACTGCCCGGAAGAGCGCGGCATTTTTGCCAGCCTCACGGCCGAAGAAAACCTGATGCTGCCGCCAACGCTCGGGCCCGGTGGCATGAGCGTTGACGAGATTTACACGATGTTCCCGAACCTGAAAGAACGGGCGTCAAGTCCCGGCACGCGGCTTTCAGGTGGCGAGCAGCAGATGTTGGCTGTCGCGCGCATTTTGCGTACTGGCGCACGCCTGCTACTGCTCGATGAAATCTCGGAAGGGCTCGCGCCCGTCATCGTGCAAAAGTTGGGCGAGATGATCCTCGCGCTCAAGGCGAAGGGCTACACCATTGTGTTGGTCGAGCAAAATTTTCGTTTCGCTGCGCCGTTGGCGGATCGTTTTTACGTGATGGAACACGGCATGATCGTGAAACAGTTTGCACAGAATGAGCTGACCCAAAACATGGGGATGCTGCAAGAGTATCTGGGGGTTTGATGACGTTCTGTCGTCGAACACCTGCATTAAATTAACACCGCTTTTTTGATACAGAATCAACAGAAGTAAAAGGGAGAGACTATGAAACTCAACGCACTCGTGGCCGCAGTGGCCATTACCTTCGCCGCCGCCGCATCCGCGCAAACGGCCAACACGGGCCCAGTAAAAATAGGTTTCATCACCGACATGTCCAGCCTTTACGCCGACATCGACGGGCCGGCCGGTGGCGAAATGATCAAGTGGGCGGTCGCCGATTTCGGCGGCAAAGTATTGGGCCGTCCGATTGAAGTATTGACCGCCGATCACCAAAACAAGGCCGACGTCGCCAGCTCCAAAGCCCGCGAATGGATGGACAAAGACAACCTCTCGATGCTCGTTGGCGGCACCAGCTCCGGCACCGCGATTGCAATGTCAAAAGTCGCTGCCGAGAAAAAACGTCCGTTCATGGTCATCGGCGCAGGCTCTGCGCGCTTGACCAATGAGGACTGTACGCCGTACACCGTTCACTACGCGTACGACACCGTCGCGCTCGCTAAAGTAGCGGGCTCAGCGTTGGTCAAAGCGGGTAACAAGAACTGGTTCTTCCTGACCGCTGACTACGCGTTCGGCTACTCGCTCGAAGGCGATGCATCCACCGTGGTCAAGGCCAATGGCGGCACGGTAGCAGGCGCGGTGCGTCATCCATTGAACGCGTCTGACTTCTCGTCATTCCTGTTGCAAGCGCAGTCGTCGAAGGCGCAAATTCTTGGCCTCGCCAACGCTGGTGGCGACTTCACCAACGCGATGAAAGCGGCCAAAGAATTCGGCATCAACAAGACGATGAAGATCGCCGGTTTGCTGGTGTTCATCAACGACGTTCATAGCCTGGGACTTGCCAATACCGAAGGCCTGCAGCTCGCCGATAGCTGGTACTGGAATCAGGACGACGCGTCGCGCGCTTTCGCCAAACGCTTCTTCGACAAGTACAAACGTCAACCGTCAAGCTTGCAAGCCGCTGACTATTCCGCTACCACGAACTACCTGAAAGCAGTTCAGGCGGCGGGTACGACTGATGGCGACAAGGTGATGGAAAAACTCAAGGCAACACCATCTAACGACTTCTACAGCAAGGGCAAAATCCGTGCTGATGGCCGCATGATTCACGACATGTATTTGTTTGAGGTGAAGAGCGCCAAAGAGTCGACCACGCCTTGGGATTACTACAAGCTGGTATCAAAAGTGCCGGGCGATCAGGCGTTCACAACGGTTGCCGAATCTAAGTGTTCGTTGCTGAAAAAGTAACAGCAAACTTGTGAGTAGCGGCCGACCGCATTCGGCCGCTACTAAGCTCTAACTACAGGCATTCATGGAAATATTCGGCATTCCGCATCAGGCGTTCCTCGGCCAGTTATTACTTGGTTTGGTGAACGGCGCGTTCTACGCCATGTTGAGCCTCGGTCTCGCCGTGATCTTTGGCCTGCTGGATATTGTGAATTTTGCGCACGGTGCTCTGTACATGCTGGGCGCGTTTGCTGCCTGGATCATGCTCGACAAATTCGGCGTGAACTACTGGTTTGCGCTGATCCTTGCACCGCTGGTGGTCGGCGTGCTGGGCGTGGTCATCGAGCGTGTTTTTCTCAAGCGACTGTACGGGCTCGACCCGTTGTACGGCCTGCTGTTGACCTTTGGTCTTTCCCTGATTTTTGAAGGCATTTTTCGCGAACTGTACGGCGTATCCGGCCAGTCGTATCCAGTGCCGGAGTTGTTGTCGGGTGCCACGAATTTAGGCTTCATGGTGCTGCCCAATTACCGCGCGTGGGTGGTTCTGGTGTCGCTCGTTGTTTGCATCGGTACGTGGTTCCTGATTGAGCGCACACGCCTCGGGGCTTATCTTCGCGCAGGCACCGAGAACGCGAAGCTGGTGCAAGCGTTCGGTGTCAACGTCCCATTGATGGTGATGCTCACCTACGGCGCAGGCGCGGGCCTCGCCGCTCTCGCGGGCGTGCTCGCTGCGCCCATTATTCAAGTCAATCCGTTGATGGGATCGAACCTCATCATCGTCGTCTTTGCAGTAGTCGTCATCGGCGGCATGGGTTCAATCATGGGCTCGATTCTGACCGGGCTCGGCCTCGGTATCGTTGAGGGGTTGACGCGCGTTTTCTACCCCGAAGCGTCCAGCATCGTGGTGTTTGTGATCATGGTGATCGTGCTGATGATTCGTCCTGCTGGACTCTTTGGCAAAGAGGCCTGAGCGATGACTAACGCCGCCAAACTTGTTCGCATTACTTACGTCCTGTTACTGGTGCTCGCGCTGGCCGCGCCGATGCTGGGCTTGTATCCGGTTTTTGTAATGAAGCTCTTGTGCTTCGCCCTGTTCGCTTGCGCCTTCAACCTTTTGTTGGGTTTCACTGGCTTGCTGTCATTCGGTCATGCCGCATTTTTCGGCTCAGCGGCGTACGTCACAGGCTGGCTGATCAAATCACAGCACTTCACGCCCGAGTTGGGCCTTCTGGCTGGAGCCATCGCATCGGGATTGATCGGTTTGGTGGTCGGCGCGGTGGCCATCCGCCGACAGGGAATTTACTTCGCGATGATCACTTTAGCCATCGCGCAAATGGTGTATTTCGTGTGCTTGCAGGCGTCGTTTACGGGTGGCGAAGACGGCTTGCAAGGCGTGCCGCGTGGCGCGCTGTTCGGCATGATTTCGCTGGAGTCGGACACGGCGATGTACTACCTCGTAGTCGCGATATTCGTTGCTTGCTTTCTGGCGATTTCACGCATCGTCAATTCGCCATTCGGCCAGGTGCTCAAGATGATTCGCGAAAACGAGCCACGCGCCATTTCGCTCGGCTACCAGGTGGATCGTTACAAGCTTTTGGCGTTTGTCTTATCCGCTGCCCTCGCTGGTTTGGCCGGCTCGCTAAAAACTTTGGTGATGGGTTTTGCAACGCTGTCGGACGTGCATTGGTCGATGTCGGGTGAAGTGATTTTGATGACGCTGCTCGGCGGTGTTGGCACCTTCTTCGGCCCAGCGTTTGGCGCGGGCATCGTCATCGCGCTACAAAATCTACTAGCTGATAAAGTCGGCTCCTGGGTCACCGTCATCATCGGCGTGATCTTCGTAATCTGCGTACTCGCGTTTCGCAAAGGAGTCGTCGGCGAGTTGCAGGCGTATTTAGAGCGTCGTCGCCAAGGCGCGAATAAGGCTTAGCTCTATTCGCGACTGAAGATCAAGGCGAGCCAATCGGTCCAACGTGATCAACAACGAGAAAGACCGAGTCGCGAAAAACTGCCGATAACAGAGTCGCGTACCTGATCATATGCGCTGCACACTCACGGCAGTCACTTCGGTGGTAACGGTAGGCTTCTCGCCCGTGTCATCGTAGGTGGTCTCTTCTAGCTTTGATTTCACCAAGCCCACACCCGGCGCAACCCAACTGGTCATGCGCCTAAGATCGGTACGCCCTGTAGCGTAATACTGCGACGAAATCTGACTTCCGAACTTGCAAGCCGCGTAAGTACCTGACGGCACCGTGACAAGTTCTACGCTTATAAGCGTGACGTTGCCAACTTCTAACGGCGATCCAGAGTTTTGAATCGGGCTGAATGCCAGATAACGATCAAAGCTCACGGTTTCGCCTATCGCCATTTGACGCGGATATGACGTGGGCTGAACATAAGCGCTATCCAGCGAGTTTGGGGCGTTTGTAGTTTTGGCACCAAGATCCGCCCAACTCGTCGGCGAATCTTCGATCATTAAACGCGTGATTTGTCCTGAAGCATATTGTTCCGTTACGGGCCTGGCTGTCCTGCCATTGAACACCACTGATTGCGCTTCAGTGAATCGAACCCAGCTATTTTTCAGGCCACGATTGTCGAGAGATTCATAACTAATCCGCGCGCCACTGTAATAGACGGTGCCGCAATCAGCACTGGTGACGACCGAGATGTCGGTGGCAGCGGTTGCGCAGAACGCGGCTTGTTCCGCGTTGTACCCTACGCTTGCGCTTGCGCTATAGCTCGCAGCGCTGGCGCTATACCGATGGTTGGCGGTTTTGCCGCCTGCCGCCGGACGAAAGCTGCGATAGATCGTGGTGGTTCCGCTGGGACAAGCGCCGCTGGCAGGTTGCTTCACCGCAAAGTCATATCCTTCCCAGTTAAAGCCCGGCGGATTTTGGGCCAACAGCAGCTCGCAGTCCGTATTCTCCAGTCCGTAGAAATGGCTATTGGCGTACGGAGATGCGTTGTTGACATAGAAACGACAAACGCGAGTCAAGCCGGTGGTGTTTCCAGAAGCTGCCACTGCTTGAAAGGTCATGCCTGTGCGCTGAAAGGCCGCGACCGCGTCAAGCTGCTGTTGCTCTTGAGTACGACCAGTGATGAAGTATGCGTCGAGCGTCTTGTTGTAATACTCGATAACCGTTACCGACTGAGCCCACGCACTGGTTACGGTGCCGCTTGCTGCCGTCAACGCCAGCGCGGCCAGAATGATTTGCAGAAACTTTGTAAACATGGTGATCCCTCTTGTCGATTGCCGAGGCGTATTTTCTCGCGTGTTTAGTCGCGACTGCCTATCGAATGATACTAGAGACGAACACGGTCTAAAAAAGTAGGACGGCAGGCCGCGGTGCCGTCAGAACGCTCCACAAACAGGCATATCGCCACCCAATTTCGTGCATGCGGCAAATGTAAGCGGGTGTAAGTGGTGGCCATTTCGGTCAGCGCTTGCCGCGCCGCTCCGTTAGACACACAATAAGTTTGTTGTACGTTTCAACCAATCGACTTGTTGCGTCCTCACCACCCACCCTATTGAATGGAGATCATCTTGAACACACACTTTCGCGCTCTCTTGGCCGTCGCTGTTTGCTTCACCGCTTTTACGGCGGTGGCACAAACACAAACCAACCTCGCCGATGCCCGTCAGGATCGTCAGGCGGCCCGCATTTCTAAAGGTCAGGCCACCGGCCAACTGTCGAATCAGGAAGCCGCACGCCTGAATGCAGGACAAGCAAAAGTAGCCGGCATGGAAGCGGGCGCTAAGGCCGACGGCAAAGTCACCCGTGCCGAACGCGCCGCCATCCAGAAAGAGCAGAACAAGCAAAGTCGCCGCATTAAAAAGCAAAAGCGCGACGGCAATAAGCGGTAATCAACCGCCCAATCAAAAAAAGACGCGCCTGAGCGCGCCTTTTTTGGGTCAACGGGCTTATTGGACAGTCGTGGCCACGATCAGGTAATTCGATGTGACAGTGTCAGCCCCCGGCACCGTTGATGTGTCGGCACCCCCTGATTTAACATTGCCCATGCTGGGCATGTTCCAGGTGGTGACGGACGTGCTTGATGTGGATCCAGCCAAGGGATAGCGGGTGGTTTGTTCGACCCCGAACTTGCACGCATTGAATGTGCCCGCAGGCACCGTTACGGACTCCACGCCAAGAAATGTCGTGGTTCCTACCTGAGTGCCGTTGCCGATGGCCTGACTCGGGTTGAAAACGATGGCGTGGTTGTAATGCACCTTCTGCCCTGTCGTCCATTTCTTTGGGTAAACCAGCGGTGGGTCGAAGTAAGTGTCCAGCACCGGCGACTTGGTCGTGTCGCGCGAACCGAGCAACGTGTGGTCATTGGCATTGTCCTGAAAAAACGTCAAACCGGGCGTGGTGACGTTACTGCCGCCTGACATCGCCGTCGTGTTGGTGATCTGCCGTGCTGCGCTTCGACCGTTGAAAGCGACAGGCGTCAGGTCGAAGTCGTACACAACAGTGCTAGCACTAGTGCTGCCAAAGCCGAACACGCTGACCGTTGTTTGCGACGTGATGCTCTTCCTGCTTAAGAAGAAGGCGCGCGCTGGCCGCAGTCGCTGCGGTTGTGCAGAATGTGATGCTTTTTCGAATGCGTGTCGATACGGTCTTTAGCCGCGCTTAAGGCCCGCAAACGCGGCGGCCATCGCGCTTTCTGGTTGCGGGGTTGGCCGCTGCGCAGGCTGACGATAAGGTGCACCACCGCGTCTATCGTTGCCGCCCGCGCCCGAATTGCGATGTTCAGCAGGCACCGGTGCCGCATCCAGCCGCATGGTCAGCGCGATGCGTTTACGTGGAATGTCCACTTCAACGACTCGCACCTTGACGATTTGGCCCGCCTTCACTACGTCTTTGGGGTCTTTCACAAACTTATTGGCGAGTTGAGAAACATGCACCAAGCCGTCCTGATGCGCGCCGACATCGATGAACGCGCCGAACGCAGCAACGTTGGTCACGGTGCCCTCTAGGATCATGCCTTCGACTAAATCTTTGATGTCGTTCACGCCGTCGTTGAACTTCGCGACCTTGAATTCCGGGCGTGGATCGCGACCTGGCTTTTCGAGCTCAGCTAGCACGTCGCGCACAGTGATTTCACCGACGCCGTCGGTGCTGAATGCATTGGCCGAGACTGATTTCAGTGCTGTTGCATTGCCGAGCAATTCGGACAGCGGCTTCTTCGCACGCTCGATTATTTTCTGCACCAACGCGTAACTCTCGGGATGTACCGCGCTCGCGTCGAGCGGATTTGAACCACCCAGAATACGCAGGAAGCCCGCGCATTGCTCAAACGTTTTCGGCCCGATGCCAGATACTTTGCGAATTGATTCGCGATCCGCAAACGCGCCATGCTCGTCGCGGTGCGATACGATGCTGCGCGCATTGCTCGCAGACAAACCGGCGACGCGGGACAGCAGCGGAGCGGACGCCAGATTCACATCTACACCCACCGAGTTCACGCAATCCTCAACCACCGCATCGAGCTTTTTCGCAAGTAGTGATTGATTCACGTCGTGCTGATACTGGCCGACGCCGATGGATTTCGGATCGATCTTTACCAGCTCTGCTAACGGATCCTGCAAACGACGCGCAATGCTCACCGCACCACGAATACTCACGTCGAGATCCGGCAATTCTTGCGACGCGTATTCGCTGGCCGAGTACACCGACGCGCCCGCCTCGCTCACAATCACTTTGGTCACGCCCGCGCCGAGTTGTTTGATTAAGTCAGCCGCCAATGCATCGGTCTCGCGACTCGCCGTGCCGTTGCCAATCGCGATAAGTCGCACGCCATGCGTCTCGCACAGTTTGCGCAAGGTGTGCAGCGAACCATCCCAATCTTTGCGTGGCTCATGCGGATATACCGTGCTGATGGCGACCACCTTGCCGGTCGAATCGACCACCGCCACTTTCACGCCGGTGCGAATGCCGGGATCAAGCCCCATCACCACCTTGTTGCCTGCCGGTGCCGCGAGCATCAGGTCACGCACGTTGTCGCCAAACACCTTGATCGCAACGTCCCCCGCGCCTTCGCGCAGCTTGGCGAACAGGTCGCGCTCTAGCGACGGCGCAAGCTTCACCTTCCACGTCCAGCTCACCACGCGCTTCAGCCAATCGTCCGCCGCACGGCCCTGATGCGACCACTGAATTTGTGAAGCCACCATGCCTTCGCACGGCGTGAACGGAACTGCTGCGCGAGCGCCCGCAACGGGAGCAACAACTGCGGCTGCAATCGGCTCCGGCTGCGCCAGTTTCACCGTCAACACCTCCGTCAGCCAGCCACGAAATACGGCCAGTGCACGATGCGACGGCACCTTGCCAATCGGCTCGTCGTACTCGAAATAATCGCGAAATTTGTCGCCGTCTTTCTCTTTGCCGTCGACCACTTTGCTTTCAAACAAGCCGTTTTGCCACAGCCATTCGCGCATCTTGCCGACCAGACCCGCCTCCTCCGACCACTGCTCGGAAAGAATATCGCGGGCGCCGTCCAGACAGGCCTGCGCATCGGCAAATACGGTTGCCGATCCATCGGCGGGTGCAGCCGCGGCCACAAATTTTGCAGCTTCCGCCAACGGCACCAGCGTCGGGTCAGCGAACAACGCATTGGCCAACGGTTGCAACCCCGCTTCACGCGCAATCTGCGCCTTGGTGCGACGCTTTTGCTTGTACGGCGCGTAGAGGTCTTCCAGCTCCTGTTTGGTCGTTGCGCGATCCAGCGCCAGCGCCAACGCGTCGTGCAGTTTGCCCTGCTCGGTGATCGACGCCAGCACCGTGTTGCGCCGGTCATCCAGCTCACGCAGATAACCGAGCCGCTCCTCCAGAAAGCGCAGTTGAATGTCGTCCAGACCGAACGTGGCCTCCTTGCGATAGCGTGCAATAAAGGGGACGGTCGCCCCGCCATCGAGCAGCCCAACCGCCGCTTCGGCTTGCTTCGCGGTAATAACAACGTCTCGCGACAGGCGCGCGATCAAAGATTCAGGCATCGTATTTTCGGTTTGAGGAAACGCTAAACAATTCGTCTCCCCGGCGAAGGCCGGGGCCCATGAGTCGATTACTCGACAATTTGGTTGGGCGCGTGGATCCCGGCCTGCGCCGGGACGACGAGAGATTCGACTTGAATCAAGTTCCCATAATTTTTTCGGAAGGCGCGGAGTTTACCGACAACGGCCCATCCGCCACCGGGTTCACCACATGCACCACGCGCTGCGGGAATGGCACAATGATGCCGCCCGTCTGAAACGCCCGCCAGATAGCGAGATTGATGTCGGAGCGCACATTGTTAATACCGTTCTCCGGGTCGGCAATCCAGTACGCGAGCGTCAGCTCCAGTCCGTCCGGCGCGAAATCGGTGAGCATCGCGTTGGGTTCGGGATCGCTCAATACACGTGATTGTGCGATGGCCGCCTCAACCATTAACTTACGTGCGAGTTCGACATCGCTGCTGTAATCCACCTGCAATTTCGTGCTGAACGCGACGCGTTTATTTTCGAGCGACAGGTTCTCAACGCGGTTGACGATGAACATCTCGTTGGGCACCACCGACTCACGACCGTTGGCCGCACGAACCACGGTGTAGCGCGTGTAAATGTTGCTGATCTGACCTTCAAAATTGTCGATCTTCACGCTGTCACCGACACGAAAACTTCCTTCGAGCAGGATGGCAAATCCACTCACGTAATTCGCTGCGATCTTCTGTAGTCCGAGCCCAAGCCCAACGCCCAGCGCACCGCCAAACACTGACAACACCGTCAGATCAATCCCCACCGCTGCCAGCGCAATCAGCAGCGCCAACACAAACAGCAGTGCCCGCAAGAACCGCGACATCACCAGGCGCAGGTTCATGGTGATCGAGGTGGCCATCAACCGCGTCTCCAACGCCGACGACAGCCACAGCGCGCCGAGCAACGTGCAGGCGACCAGTGCTAATCCCTGCAACAGCGTCAGTGCCGTCGCCTGAGTTTTGCCCAGCGGAATTACGATGGATTCCAGCTCATGCTCCACCACCGGCAGCAACCCGCCCACATGCAGCACCACGCCCAGCCAGATCACCACGCTCACCACATTGATCAGCGTGCGCACCGAAGGCGACTTCGGAAACAGCCCCCGCAACACGCGAGCCACCGCGCGAATCACCGTTAGCGACGCAAAGATCGGCACCGCGAGCTTCGGCATCATCCCTGCATTCATCCCATACGGCGTCAGGCGGAACAACCACAACAACACACAAGTCACCAGCGGAAACGTGATGCCGATCAGCAGCGCACGCGTCAGCGCCTGTCCAGATGTCAACGCAGTGGAGCGCCGCCGCGACACCAGCATGCCAACCAGAGCGCCCACGGCCATCGCGATCAACACCACGCCCATGTGCTCGACATCGGCACGGTCGATCACATCAAATTCATCAAGCAGTTTCTGGAAGGGAGAAGCCATGGGTGCATTATGTAGTCCACGTGTTCTCGTAGGCGCAGCGAACGCCTCGATAGCGTATCGACGTTGCGATCGCGGCTTTCGCCGCGCCTACAAGTCCTCGCCGCACTCAATAGAATGAAGATACGCATAACCACCCGAGCACAACCATGTCGATCCAGCCCTTCCACCTAGCCTTCCCCACCCACGACCTCGCCGCCGCACGCAGCTTCTATCTCGACCTGCTCGGCTGCAAGGAAGGCCGCTCCAGCCCGCACTGGGTGGACTTCGATTTCTACGGCCACCAGATCGTCGCCCACCTCGCGCCCGAAGAATGCTCAATGGCCAAAACCAGCGAGGTCGACGGCGACAACGTGCCCTGCCGCCACTTCGGCGTGGTGCTCACCATGAAGCAGTGGCACGAGTTAGCGGACCGCCTGCAAGCCGCCCGCA
>ENA-OBLH01000491-OBLH01000491.1-metagenomes-genome-assembly--contig:-NODE-491-length-13121-cov-3.79512_pt1 | contig 13121 bp, 12 predicted proteins | sample MGYA00153382_OBLH01 | MGnify analysis MGYA00153382 | reverse complement strand
TTTATAGAAATCGTCGTAAAACCCATGTGCTTTAGCCGTGGGATATAAGACGGGTTAACGTAGGTACGTAGTTAACCAATTTCTTGACTATCCTCAACTAAGATGCTAGGTTAAATGTCTAATACCATTAGCTTTTGCTGTACCTAAATATTGGTGAAAAACCCAAACGGTGGCTCAAAGCACAAAAAGTGGTAGTTTCACCCCGAAAAAAGTAGTGGCAACACTTGATCTTAGATTAAGTGAAGTCAGTAGTGGCGCATTGACTACGCCTTTAAGGTACAGAGCTTGAGAAATCAGATTCTGGAATCTTAAGAATCCCATGTGCTTTAGCCGTGGGAGTGTCAAATATTCCTGATATTTCTAGAAAATAAGTTTACCCTCTTGGCATAACTGCTATACTGGTGATAGCCTATAGAGGGAAATTTCAAGAAAAATTTTCGACGAGGCATAATGCTTGGCAGCCTAAAGTTAGGAATTTAATGTATTTGGTGATACAAAAGTTCGTAGCTATCAAAATTGGCAACCCAAGCATTTGGTGATACAAAATTTTGTACCACTACCTGAAGTGCTTTATGGGTAATAAATGTGGTTTGTGTAAGTTTAATGTAGGTGTGAGGACACAACATAAATATGTCAAATAATCTTTGGAAACTTGCGAAGGTAAGCCCAGTAATCTTAGGGGCATCCCTAATGCTGTCAAGTGGCGCCACTGCCGCTCAGACTAATCCAGTTGATAGTGAAGTGTCGCCAGTAATTGCTGCTGGAGAAGTTAATACTACTCCCTTGGCTTTTTCTGCTCCCGTAGCTATTAATCCTGTAGCAGCTACTGTTACTACGCCTAATTCATCTGCTGTAAGCCCGAATGCGGCTTTAGCTCTTAGTGCTGAAGAAATTAATGTTTCAGAATTAGTTAACCCCAGTTTAGCTACTACCCCCCAATTGCCTGTAGATGGCGATAATCAAGTACTTCAGCAAATTGAAGGCTACAACAATGAAGTTGATAGCATGGGGCAAGTGACAAATATTACTCAACTCCGGGATGTTTCCCCCAGAGCTTGGGCTTTTGAAGCTTTACGTAACTTGGTAGAGCGCTATCAGTGTATTCAAGGTTATCCTGATGGGACTTTCCGGGGCGATCGGGCTTTGACCCGCTATGAATTTGCTGCTGGCTTGAATGCCTGCCTACGTCGAATTGAAGCTCTCCTTGCTGGTACTGGCGGCGATCGAGTCACCAGAGCAGACCTAGAAGCAATCCGCCGTCTAACCACAGAATTTAGAGCAGAACTAACCGCTCTAGGAACCCGTGTTAACTCTCTTGATGGCCGAGTAACAACTCTAGAAGGACAGCAGTTCTCGACCACCACCAAGCTCCGGGCTGAAGTAATTTTTGCTCTAGCTGATACCTTTGGCGATCGGGCTTTTGCTAATGGTGTTACTCCTCCCGCCACCAATCGTCCTGGTCAAAATACCAACTTGATCTTCGCTGATCGAGTCCGCTTAAACTTTGATACCAGCTTTACTGGACGAGATCAACTCCGGACTCGCTTACAGGCTAGAAACATAACCCCTTTTAGCTCTTCCGTAACAGGCACAAACATGACTACTCTCAACTTCTCTGGGAGTGGTAACAATGAAATAAATCTGAGCTTGTTACAATACCGTTTTCCTGTAGGTGCTGGTAATGTATATATTTCCACCGCAGGTAATGCTATGGATGATCCAGCCGGCATCAACCTAAGCCCGATCGAGTCCAGTGGTAGCGGATCAATTTCTCGCTTTGGTGCTTATAACCCCATTTATCGCCTACCTTCTGATGCTGGGATTGCCATTGACTACCCCATTGCCTCCGCAGTAAGAGTTACTGCCGGCTACTTAGTTCCTACAGGTAATGGTGGTGCTAACGATCCCGCAGCCCCCGGTGGTTTATTCAATAACCAATACACTGCCTACGGTCAATTAACCTTTACCCCTATTTCCCAGGGACAAATTGCTTTCACCTACGCTAATTCTTACCTAGGTACCTCTGGTGCCGTTTCTGGCAGCACTGGTAGCACCAATGCTAACCGTCCTTATGGTGCTAGCCGGACTTCTGCTAATGCCTATGGTATTCAAGCTCGTTATAACTTTAGCCCCGAGTTTATTCTCTCTGGCTGGGTAGGTTATACCAATGCCATCAACGAAGGTAGCCCTTTCAAAGAAAAAACTGGGATTTGGAACTATGCAGTCCAAGCAACCTTCCCAGATTTTGGAGCAAGAGGTAACTTGTTAGGTATTGTTGCTGGTGTACCCCCCAGAGCAGGCTTTATTCCTAGAAGCGGCAATCGTGATGTTAATGCTTCTCTTCACCTAGAAGCGTTCTACAGAATTCGGGTTAGTGACAATATTGCTATCACTCCCGGTATTTTGGCTGTATTCAAGCCAGAACACAATACCAACAACAGCACTGTCGTGGTTGGCACAATTCGGACTACCTTCAGTTTCTAAGATTTCTAAATAGTAGGTTCCTAGATACTTTCTGGAATCTAGCCTTCCTTTCCAGACCTTTTCTTTAAAGGAAGGCTTTTTAGAAATCAAATTCCCTAGAAGACTTTCCAGAATTTATAACTTGAGGTATCATGGTAAGAATTCTGTTGAAACCTTTTGGAAGATTTCCCTAGCAGGGAATTTCAGGCTCTAATTCAACTAAGTGTGAGGATGATCAAAATGTCAAAGTCTTTATTAAACCTATTAAAAGTTAGCCCTGCTATCTTGGGTGCTTCAGTGTTAATGGCAACTGGTGCCTACGCTGCCCAAAGCCCCGAAGCAGTAGCTCTTCAAACCGAGCAAAATACTACTGAAATCAGCAACGCTAGTGTTGGTACTATTCCTGCTCCCTTAGAACTATCTGCTACACCGATTACAGTTGCACCCGAAGCTATTACTACCGCTTTGAACCTGCCTACTGCACCTTTAACTTTGAATAATACTGCGCCAGTAAGTGCGACAGCAGTAACCCAATTGCCTCAATTAGCTGCTCCTGCGGCTAACAATACACCTACTTTCAGTGCTAATGCAGCCCCTAGTGGTGACGGTGAACTACTCAGACAGCTTAACCGTTATAGCAATGAAGGTGAAGTTAATTCTCAGGTTACTAACATCAGCCAACTCCGGGATGTTTCTCCTAGAGATTGGGCTTTTGAGGCATTACGTAACTTGGTAGAGCGCTATCAATGTATCGCTGGTTATCCTGACGGTACCTTCCAAGGTAACCGTCCCATGACTCGGTTTGAATTTGCTGCTGGTTTGAATGCCTGCTTGCGCCGGATTGAAGCTTTAGTTGGTAATAATACTGCTGAAGTAACCCGTGCTGACTTAGAAGCTATTCGTCGTTTGACCACCGAATTCCGGACTGAGTTAACTGCTTTAGGAACCAGAGTTAATGCTCTGGAAGGTCGGGTACGTTTCTTAGAAGAGCGTCAATTCTCCACCACTACCAAGTTGGCTGGAGAAGTTGTCATGCAACTATCTCAAACTTTCAACGGTAATTTGAATGTGAACGTTGGCGGCCGGGCAGTCAGCCTAGGTTCTAACAGTAATGTTACTTTTGGCGATCGTGTTCGTTTGAACTTCAACACCAGTTTTACTGGTCGTGACTTGTTAAACACCCGTCTCCAAGCGCGGAACTTGATTCCCTTCACTAACCGGACTGGAACCTTAAATACAACCCTAAATGTTGAAGGCAGTGAAAACAATGCCTTCCAACTTAGCCGCTTAGTCTATCAATTCACTGCTGGTGTACCTTTAACTGGGATTGGTGGTACAGCCTACGTAGGTACTACTGGTTTATTCTTGGATGATATTGCTTTGAACCTTAACCCTACGGGCGATGCAGTTTCCAACTTTGGTTCTAACCGTCCTATCTACAACATCGGTGGCGGTGGTGGTGGTGCTGGTTTCAGCTTCAATGCTCTAAACAACACCTTCCGGATAGACTTGGGTTATGTGGCTAATACTCCTAACAACCCAGCTCCTAGCAATGGCTTATTTGCTGGTGGTTATGCAGCGATCGGTCAAATCACCTACGCTCCTCCTAGTAGCTTGTTCCAAGCAGCCTTCACCTACTCCAACGCCTACGGAAATACTGCTAGTGCTGGTGTTGGTACTTTCTTAGCTGATAATCCCTTTAACACTAATGCATTCAAGGAAACCATAAACAGCTACCAACTACAGGCGAACTTCCAGTTCACTCCTGCTATCGTGCTTGGTGGCTTCGTTAACTACTCTAATGTTATCAACGAAGTAGCTAAGTTCCAAAAAGCTGATGTTTGGAGCTATGGTTTGAACCTAGCTATCCGTGATGTCGGTAGTCCTGGTAGCACCTTGGGCTTTGTCTTTGGTGTTCCTCCTGTTGCCCGCCGTGTCCAGCTAGGTGGTGGAGCTACTGTTAGCAACTCTGCTACTCCTTACCATGCAGAAGTCTTCTACAAGTTCAATATCAATGACAATATTGATGTTACTCCCGGCTTCTTTGCAGTCTTCCGTCCCGATGGCGACATCAACCGGAACACTGTGTACGTAGGAACAATCAGAACTACTTTCAGATTCTAAAAATTTTCACCTCTTCTATTGTGTCAATGGTTGGGGTGGATTTTTTCCTCTAGGGTAGTACCTCCCGCATATTTTAGTTGGGAGAATATAATACCTCACACCTAGAATGGCAGAGCTATTTCTTAATCGGCAGTTATGTGCCAATATTAGGAAATATTCTCTGCCTTTACTTGTGACCGGAGGTAGCGCTATTATAAAAGACTGTGAATTTTAGGTTTATTTATTATGAAAGCCCAAGAAATTATTCGCTCTATAGAAGCAGAACAAATACGTACTGACTTGCCCGTTATTTATGTGGGAGATACAATCAAGATTGGGGTCAGAATTATCGAAGGAGATAAAGAAAGAGTCCAACCCTACGAAGGTACAGTTATTGCCAGACGTAATGGTGGCATTAATCAAACAATTACTGTCCGCCGAGTATTTCAAGGTGTAGGTGTTGAAAGGGTCTTCCTTTTAAACTCACCCCGGATTGATAGCGTAAAAGTTATTCGTCGGGGTAAAGTCCGCCGTGCTAAACTCTACTATCTCCGCGATCGGGTGGGCAAGGCAACTCGCCTGAAGCAACGATTCGATCGAGATGTCTAGAATTTTTGAATTTCTGGCTAATCAACTGTTTTTTAGCGCCTTTTAGGTTAAGATATTATTGTCTGATAATTACTACTTCCACCTAAGTGGGCGCCTTTAGTTCAGTTGGTAGAACGCAGGTCTCCAAAACCTGATGTCAGAGGTTCAAGTCCTCTAGGGCGCGTTATTTCTGAATTGATCTCCAAATTATTGTTTGCATTGCCAGCAGGTGGCAAAAAATATGGAAAAAAAAAGTGAACCCGTAACCGAAGTAACGGAGGTAAAATCCAAATTTAATGTTTTGGGTTTTGTCCAAGAATCTAAGGATGAATTAAGTAAGGTGGTTTGGCCTAGCCGTCAGCAACTAATTAGTGAATCTGTGGCAGTAGTTTTAATGGTGGTTCTTTCTGCTTCTATAATTTATTTAGCAGATAAATTATTTGTTTGGATGGCAGGTAGGATATTTTTATGAGTTTTACAACTGATGAATCTCCAGAGGCTTCTATTCCTGAACAGGATAGTCATACTCCCTACTGGTATGCAGTGCAAGTAGCTTCTGGCTGTGAAAAGCGAGTTAAGGCTAACCTAGACCAGCGAGTCCAGACCCTAGATGTGGCCGATCGCATTCTCCGAGTCCAAATCCCCCAAACTCCCACGGTAAAAATTCGTAAAGATGGCTCCCGCAGTACTGGGGAAGAGAAGGTATTTCCAGGCTATGTACTGATTGAAATGGTGATGGATGATGATGCTTGGCAGGTAGTCAAGAATACACCCCACGTCATCAATTTTGTTGGTGCAGAGCAGAAGCGCCGCTTTGGTCGGGGTCGGGGGCATGTAAAACCGTTGCCCTTGAGCTTGGGTGAAGTAGAGAGAATCTTCCGACAATCGGAGGAGCAAGAGCCGGTAGTCAAAATCGACATGGCGATCGGTGATAAAATCTTGGTGTTGGCTGGTCCTTTTAAAGATTTTGAAGGACAAGTAATTGAAGTCAGCCCAGAACGGGGTAAACTTAAAGCCCTACTTTCTATTTTCGGGCGGGATACGCCAGTGGAATTAGAGTTTAATCAAGTACAGAAACAAGGATAAAATGGCAAAAAAAGTTGTAGCTATAGTTAAGCTGGCACTCAATGCTGGCAAGGCAACAGCAGCACCTCCAGTGGGTCCGGCTTTGGGGCAACACGGGGTGAATATTATGGCATTTGTAAAGGAATACAATGCTAGAACTGCTGATCAAGCGGGGATGGTAATCCCAGTAGAAATATCGGTCTTTGAAGACCGGAGTTTTACATTTAATCTCAAAACTCCTCCAGCTTCGGTTTTGTTACTGAAGGCGGCGGGAATCGATAAGGGTTCCAATGAGCCAAACAAAAAGAAAGTTGGCAATGTAACCCGGACTCAATTGCAGGAAATTGCCAATATCAAGCTACCAGATCTCAATGCGAATGATGTTCAAGCGGCAATGAAAATTGTTGAAGGGACTGCTCGGAATATGGGTATTACGATCGCTGATTAGCTGATTAATTTATTTAGTGAAACTGTCATAGTTGATTAATTGCGATCGCCCATCCAAACGACCTCAAGGATTGCTTGACTAAAAGTATTTAATAGCGGGGAAGAGAGATTATCTCGCCAGCACCCCAAGGAGTTAAACCATGACCAAAAAAGTATCAAAACGCTTGGCGGAACTACAGAAAAAAGTAGAACCCCGCCCCTATGCTCCTTTAGAGGCATTGGAACTATTAAAGGAAACCGCTACAGCCAAGTTTCCTGAATCCGCCGAGGCGCATATCCGCTTAGGAATTGATCCCAAGTATAGTGACCAGCAGTTAAGAACTACAGTAACCTTACCTAATGGGACGGGGCAAACTATCCGCATTGCCGTCATTGCTAGGGGAGAGAAGGTAAATGAAGCCAGTAATTCTGGGGCTGACATTGTGGGGTCTGAAGAATTAATCGACCAGATTCAAAAGGGAATGATGGATTTCGATCTATTGATTGCTACCCCAGATATGATGCCTCAAGTGGCAAAATTGGGAAAAATGCTTGGACCACGGGGTTTGATGCCTTCTCCTAAGGGTGGAACCGTGACTTTTGATATTACCCAGGCAATTAAAGAGTTTAAAGCTGGTAAACTAGAGTTCCGGGCTGACAGAACGGGAATTGTCCACGTAATGTTTGGCAAGACTGCCTTTAGTACTGAAGATTTACTCGTTAATCTCAAGGCTCTTCAGGACACGATCGAACGTAACCGCCCTTCTGGAGCAAAAGGCCGCTACTGGCGGACTATGTTCATTTCCTCAACCATGGGGCCGGCGATCGAGATAGATATTACTGCCCTGCGAGACTTGAAGCAAGGTGATGCTGCCTAGAGAGTTATCTAAAACATCTTTCGTAAATTGTTTGTGGGCGGAGCTGATAGACAATTCATACCCTATAAATAAGGATAGGAGCTTAGTTAATTAATTAGAAATAACTAGACTAACAACTAAATAGGTAATACCAAAGACAGTAGGAGTAATTAACTTAAAGTCCTGCCGAGGTTAGTGACCACAATCGCCGATGATCTGGATTAAATCTAGGTAATTGGCAATGTCACCCCGGCAATAGAGCTGGGGTATTTTTTGTGGGGGAAGGGTGGGCAGGAGCGATCGGGCTATGGCTCAATTCAACCAAGGGCATTGAACTAAAGATGCCGATGAGATGAACTAAATTTTTAAGGAGGTGAAATCTAAAATATGGGCAAATCAAAACAGGAAAAGTCAGCAGTTATTGCAGAACTCAAGTCAAGCTTGGGAGACTCACAATTGGCAATGGTGATTGACTATCATGGTCTAACCGTGGCACAAATCACAGAATTACGCCGCAAACTATTGGCTAAGGGGACTGTCTGTAAGGTGACTAAGAATACGCTAATGAAAATAGCGATCGAGGGTAATCCTACATGGCAACCCATGGAGAAGTTCCTCAATGGTTCCACCGCAGTTCTCCTGACTAAAGATGATATTACCGGAGCCATTAAGGCTTACCAAGAATTTCAGAAACTTACTAAAAAGACTGAAATCAAAGGTGGTGTCATGGAAGGTCGAGCTTTGACCGAAAGCCAAATCAAAGCCATTAGTGAACTACCTTCTAAAGAGCAACTCATGGCTCAAGTGGCTGGAGCAATCAACAGCTTGGCTGCCAAAATTGCTATTGGGATTAATGAAATTCCGAGTTCCTTGGCTCGGGGCGTGAAGGCTATTTCTGAAAAAGAGTAAAGCTAATTCTTCACCTTAAATCCAAACTAATAAACTTAAATTCCTATAGGGAGATAATCTATGTCCGCTGTTACTGATCAAATCATTGAACTACTAAAATCTTTACCTCTGCTAGAGGCGGCTGAATTAGTCACACAAATCGAAGAAACTTTTGGAGTTAGCGCTGCGGCTCCTGTGGGCGGCATGATGATGGCGGCGGCTCCGGGTGCTGCTGCTGCGGTTGAAGAAGTTGAAGAGCAAACTGAATTTACTGTAAGCCTAGATGAAGTTCCTGCTGATAAGAAGATATCTGTCTTAAAAGTAGTCCGGACTATCACTGGCCTAGGACTGAAGGAAGCTAAAGACTTGGTAGAAGCTACTCCAAAAGCTGTCAAAGAAGGCATTACTAAGGAAGCTGCTGAAGATGTGAAGAAGCAATTAGAGGAAGCTGGAGCTAAAGCCAGCGTTAAGTAAGATTAGTTGATTGATTAACTAAGAGGGCGGGTTTTGTGGGAAGCTACCAGTTATTAGGTAGAGTAATTTCTTGCAAGACTCGCTTTTTTGATTACAAAATTTCTGATTGTTAATAAAGAAGGTAAGGATTTCCCTTGCGCTGCGGGGGAAATTTTTAAGAGAATAGGTATTTATCTAAATTAGCTATGAATCCTGAATCGATCGCTAGTAGTATCTCTCCCCTAGAGAATTCCCCAGAGAAACAGTCCCCCCTTGATGAAATAATCTCAATACCTAGGCCTGAAACATCTTTCTTAGAGGCGATCGCCCCTGACAAAAATCCGGAATTATCCCAATTAACCCAAGTCCATCTCAGGAGTACCGCTGGGGGAGTGATGCTGATCTTACCTCCAGAAGTGGATACTCCGGCAGCAATTACTTTTTCAGAACTGGTAGAGCAATTGCAACAGAGATTAGTGGCGGGCGATCGCTTTTGGGAGTCAGAAACTCAAGTTCATTTAGTTGCCCAAGATAGATTGCTAGACGGCAGACAACTTCAATCTCTGAGTAAGGCATTACACCAAGGAGGACTAACTCTAGGCCGAGTAATTACTAATCGTCGCCAGACTGCCGTGGTTGCAGCTAGTTCTGGTTATTCGGTAGAACAACAATTGCCCTTTAGAACCCTGAATGCGTCTCCAGAAAAAGAAACAATGCTAGAATCCTTATATCTAGAAACAACGGTACGATCGGGCAGGGAAATTAACTACCCCGGTACTGTAGTTATTCTCGGTGATGTCAATCCTGGGGGCTTGATCGTGGCAGCAGGGGATATTTTAATCTGGGGTAAACTAAAGGGAACTGCCCATGCGGGGGCAAAGGGTAATTCTAAGTGCCGAATTATGGCCCTAGAAATGCAGCCTACTCAACTAAGAATTGCCGATGCTGTAGCTAGAGCGCCAGAAACTCCTCCCCAACAATATTATCCAGAGGTGGCTTATATTACTCCAGAAGGTATTCGGATTGCTAGGGCAGTGGACTTTCCTAAATATAATCTGTGAACTACAGTTAAAAAAATAAGGGAGATTATGCAAAAACATAGTATATTTCTAGGCTCCTTGGCAGTCTTCTTGGGGACGATAGCTCTACCCGAATCCCTCCCTAGTCTAGCTAATAATTTTGTTAACCCAGTTATTCAGCCATCAATAGCTCAGGTTATGGCTCAGGGAAATTCTCCAATTATGCCCCTTAGCCCTCCTAGGGAAAATAATCTGGGGTTATTACAACAGGAAGATGTCCCCCCAGAGTTTCGGGTGTTGCCTAGCCCAGTGGCAAGGTCAATTGGCGATCGCCTCCGGGTGGTAACTCGGTTGTTTGGGCAGGAAAATTTTCAACTCGATCGCTATTCAGCTTTTGTTAATCCGACAGACCTCCAGATAATTTTGGGCTTCACAGGCAGCTTGCCTAATCAGAATGACCAATTAAGTTTTGATTCTGCCATGCGACAATTGCAACAACCCCAATTTCAACAGCAATTAGTTAATCTTCTGCGTCGCAATCTAGCAGAGCTTCCCCAAGTAGATATCCTCGACTCTCAACCTCTGAGAAATCTTAATGAGGTGGCAAATTCTTCTGCTGGAGTAAGAATGACTGTCCAATTTCGGAATCAAGTCTGGCGGATAGATGCTGTCCCCTTTCGTCGGAGTGGAGTCGGGGCCTTGGCAGCGGTGGTATACCCCAGGAATGTTGCTACTCCCCTAGCTGTGTCTGAAGTTGCCCGGCGCTTAGATGACCGGATTATCGAAAACTCTCTACGGTGATTTTTATACTAGAGTTCGATCGGTCAAGATTTCATACCCAGTTTCGGTAACTAAAACTGTATGTTCAAACTGGGCCGAGAGATGATTATCGGTGGTGACAACCATCCATTGATCCTGAAGAATCCGGGTAAACTTAGTACCAGCATTAAGAATCGGTTCGATCGCTAGGGTCATCCCGGCAACTAATTTCACATTAGGCAACTGCCGAGTCCGAAAGTTAAACACAGCCGGTTCTTCGTGGAGATTCCGGCCTACTCCGTGGCCTGTATATTCTTCCACTACACTATATTCTTGGGAATGCACATGGTCTTCGATCGCTCCCGCAATATCTAATAAACACTTACCCGGTGCAACCTGGGCAATTCCTTTGTACAAAGATTCTTCTGCCACGGCCATTAATTTAGCGGCGGCGGGTTTAACTTGGCCAATAGCGATCGTAATACAAGAATCTCCATGAAACCCTTCATAAAAAGCCCCTGTATCCACCTTCAATAAATCCCCATTACGGATTACTTTCTTCTGGCTGGGAATCCCGTGAACTACTTCATTATTAATACAAGCACAAATGGAAGCCGGGAAGCCATGATACCCTTTAAAGCTGGGTGTAGCACCCATCTGACGAATTCTTTCCTCCGCATAGGTATCTAAATCTGCCGTAGTCATCCCCGGTTTGACCATCTGCGAAATCTCTTTAAGTACTACTGCTACAATTTTTGCAGATTGACGCATGATCACAATTTCTGGATCTGTCTTAATTTCTATACCACGTCTTTTTTTTAGTTGTCTAGGTTGGGGGGAAGGAAAAAGCGGAGATAAAATTTTACTTAAAAGTTTCATGGATATTTCTTAGGAGAGTTAGATATTTTTGAATAGATCAGGAAAGACAATTTAGGACTTAAATTAAAGATTATTCTAGGAAAGTACTCAGAGATTTTTTAGTGCTTTAGATATTTTCTTAGAAGATAATACTATATACTCTCTCAGCTACTTTAGTTCAGTTATAGATTACCTATCTTGAGTTAATAATAAATCTATTTTCTCGCATTTTATAATATTTTGCTACAATTTGAGTTTGTTAATTAAGTAAAGGTAGCATGAATAGAGTTGACTGGCAATTGTGGCGGAGGTTTTGGGCGATCGCTAAGCCTTATTGGTTCTCAGCAGATAGAAAAGGAGCGCTTAGCCTATTAGTTCTGCTAATCATTTTATCTTTGTCTGTCAGTGGCCTAAATATTACTATCAGTTATGTTGGTAGGTTCTTCCAAAACGCTCTAGTAGAAAAAAAGCCTGATGATTTTTGGCGATTCCTATTCATTTATGCTGGAGTATTTGTAGTTGGTACACCTATTGTAGTGGTATATCGTTTCGTCCAGAGAAAATTGGGTATTTATTGGCGGAGGTGGTTAACAGAACATTTTTTGGATAGATATTTTAGCGATCGTGCCTACTATGATATTAGTTCTGATGATAAAGTAGATAACCCCGATCAACGAATTGCAGAAGATATAAAATCTTTTACTTCTACTAGTTTGTCTTTCTTATTAATTATTCTAGGAAATTTAATTGATCTTATTTCTTTTACCGGAATTTTGTGGTCAATTTCTCAATCCCTAACCTTAGTTTTAGTAGTCTATTCTACTTTAGGAACTTTAGTAACCTTGTTAATGGGTAGGCGTTTAATTGGACTTAATTTTAATCAACTCCGCTATGAAGGTAATTTCCGTTATGGTTTAGTTCATGTCCGAGATCATGCAGAATCTATAGCTTTTTATCGAGGTGAAGAGCAAGAATCTGGACAAATAAAACGTCGTTTTCTTGATGCTTTTAGTAATTTTAACTTGCTAATTGGTTGGCAAAGAAATGTAGATTTTTTTACTACTGGATATGGTTATCTTGTAGTAATTTTACCCTCAGTAGTTGTAGCACCACTGTACTTTGCTGGACAAATTGATTTTGGGGCAATTAGTCAGGCAAATTTTGCCTTTAGTCAAGTTTTAGGAGCTTTATCTATTATTGTTACTGAGATTGAAAGATTGACAGCTTTTGGGGCGGGAGTAAATCGCTTATCTACTTTTACGGATAATTTAGATATTGGCAGTAATGGCATAGGAGAAGCTCGCAAGATTGATTTAATACAAAAATCACAATTATCTCTGGAGCATATTACGCTGCAAACTCCCAAGAGTCATAAAGTTTTAATTGATGATTTGTCAGTAATTATTCCTCCGGCTCAGGGACTGTTAATTGTCGGTGCTAGTGGTGTAGGAAAAAGTTCTTTGCTGAGAGCGATCGCAGGTCTGTGGAATAGTGGCACAGGTCGCTTAGTACGTCCCGAACTTCAAGAGATGATGTTCCTGCCTCAGCGCCCCTACATGCTTCTAGGTTCTCTACGACAGCAAATACTCTACCCTAATACGAACCAAGAAATTAGTGATGGAGAGCTATTGGCAGTCCTAAA
>ENA-OBLH01000490-OBLH01000490.1-metagenomes-genome-assembly--contig:-NODE-490-length-13133-cov-2.99847_pt1 | contig 13133 bp, 13 predicted proteins | sample MGYA00153382_OBLH01 | MGnify analysis MGYA00153382 | reverse complement strand
CACGACCCGGGCGGAATGATCTGCCGGGATGCCATTGGATGGTGGAGCTGGTTCTGGAGGCGTCACAGCGCCGAACCTCCTTCCCCGCCTCACCGGACGGGTCGTTAAAGGATGTTTGTCGCTGGCGAGCCTACCCTGCTGCGGGGCCCTTCACGGCACCGACGCTCACACCAGAGTGGGTTTGACCTCGGAGAGCCGGCCCAGCAACCCGTTGACGAAGGTGGGCGAGTCGTCAGTCGACAACGAGGCTGCCAGGGCGACCGCCTCCGAGATCGCAACCCCGTCCGGGATCTCATCGCTGAAGACAACCTCCCAGGCTCCGATGCGCAGGATGGCCCGGTCCACGGCGGGCATCCGCTCGACCGTCCAGCCCTGGCTGTACGTCGCCAGAAGCTCGTCGATCTGGACCCACTTGTCCACTACGCCCCGGACGATCTCGACGGTGTACTCATGGAGGTCGTGCTGGGTCGCCGGCTTCGCCAGCCGCTCGGTCAGCAGCGCGTCTGCATTGACCCCGCGCTGCTCGGCCTCGAACAGGAGGTCGAGTGCCCGCTTGCGCGCCTTGGATCGTGCGGACACCTCAGTTGACCCGGCCCAGGTAGGAGCCGTCACGGGTGTCCACCTTGATCCTGGTGCCCTGCTCGATGAACAGCGGGACCGCGATCTCGGCGCCCGTCTCCAGCGTTGCCGGTTTGGTGCCGCCGGTGGAGCGGTCACCCTGAAGTCCGGGCTCGGTGTAGGTGATCTCGAGAACCACAGAGGCGGGCAGCTCGACATACAGGGGGGCGCCGTCATGAGTGGCGACCATCACATCCTGGTTCTCAAGCATGAACGTGGCGACATCGCCCACCACGGCGTCGGACACGTGCATCTGGTCGAACGTGTCACCGTCCATGAAGACGTAGTCGTCGCCATCCTTATAGAGGTACTGCATGGTCCGCTTGTCGACATTGGCTGTCTCGACCTTCGTCCCCGCGTTGAAGGTCTTGTCGACGACCTTGCCGGAAAGCACAGCCTTGAGCTTGGTCCGCACGAAGGCCGGGCCCTTGCCGGGCTTGACATGCTGGAACTCCACGACAGACCAGAGCTGGTTGCCGATGTTGAGGACCATGCCGTTCTTGAGGTCGTTGGTCGAGGCCAAGAGGGACATCTCTTTCGTATGACGGGTGGCTGGCTGGCTTCGCCGCAGGCAGCGTGAATGCAGCAAGCCCCCGTGGGAGGATACGCGGGATGAACAACATCGTAGCGGGCCGGACGCAATGCTCCCGAATACACGATCCGGCAAGCCGCAAAGGGACGGCGGAACCAGCACACTGACCGCTCAACGGGCCAGGGCCCGCAGCGCCAGCAGGTACGAATCGGACCCGAACCCCGCGATCGTGCCGGTGGCGACGCCTGCGATGACGGACGTGTGCCGGAACTCCTCGCGGGTGGCCGGGTTCGACAGGTGGATCTCGACCAGCTTCCCCCCGGCGCCGGCGACCAGGGCACACGCGTCCCGGACGGCATACGAGTAGTGGGTGAAAGCAGCCGGGTTGAGCACGACATCGGCGCCTCGGTCGACAGCCTCATGGATCCAGCCGATGAGCTCCGCCTCGTCGTTCGTCTGGCGGAAGTCCACCGCCAGGCCGAGCGACCCCGCCTCGCGCGACACGATGTCCGCAACGTTCTCCAGGGTCTGCGAGCCATAGATCTCGGGCTCGCGACTGCCCAGTCTGCTGAGGTTCGGCCCGTTGAGCACGTACACCAGTTGCGCGGTCATCTCCCCATTCTACGGAGGCGTCGTTCGTCACTGCATTTACCTGCAATCTCTCCGTTTGATAACGAAGATGACACCTTTCGGTAACGCCATGGCCTCGCGCTGCGGCGGCGCACCGTTCGTGCCTATGCTGCACGCACAAACCTTGGAATCCCTTGGAGGATCTATGCGTGGCAACACAGTCCGTGCGCGCTGGGCGACGGGCGTCGCCGGCGCGGCATGCCTTGCTCTCGTGCTCTCTGCTTGTGGCGGAAGCAGCGACAAGGCTGCCTCGACCCCCGCGGCCAACAGCGCGGCCATCATCACTGCCTACGGCACTGAACCTCAGAACCCTCTCCTGCCGGCCAACACCAATGAGACCGGTGGCGGTCGCATCATGAAGCTGCTGTACGAGGGCCTGATCAGCTATGACGGTGCCGGCAAGACGATCAACCAGGTCGCGGCTTCGATCGACACCACAGACTCCCAGAGCTACACCATCAAGCTCAAGCCCGGCTGGAAGTTCACCAACGGCGAGGCGGTCAACGCCAAGTCCTTCGTGGACGCCTGGAACTTCGGTGCGCTGATCACCAACGCTCAGCTCAACGCCTACTTCTTCGAGCCCATCGACGGTTACAAGGAGGTCCATCCCGACGCGGAGGGCGCCAAGCCCACCGCCAAGACCATGAAGGGCCTGGCCGTCGTCGACGAGTCCACCTTCACCGTCAAGCTGGCCAGTCCGCAGGCGTCGTTCCCGCTCCGTCTCGGCTACACCGCGTTCTACCCGCTGCCCCAGTCCGCCTACAAGGACATCAAGGCGTTCGGTGAGGCCCCGGTCGGCAACGGCTCGTACATGCTGGACGGCAAGTGGGTGCACAACGTCAACATCAAGGTGAAGAAGAACCCCGGCTACAAGGGGACCCACGTGGCCAAGAACGGCGGCATCGACGTCAAGGTCTACACCGACCCGAACGCGGGCTACACCGACCTGCAGGCCAACAACCTCGACATCCTCGACTCGATCCCGGACAACGCCCTGGCCACCTTCAAGACCGACCTCGGTGACCGGGCGATCAACCAGCCGTCCGGCGTCTTCCAGTCCTTCGCCTTCCCGCTCTACCAGCCTGAGTGGAAGACCGCCAACTCCAAGAAGGTTCGCCAGGCGATCTCCATGGCGATCGACCGCAAGACGATCACCGACAAGATCTTCCAGGGCACCCGCACTCCGGCCACGGACTTCTCCTCGCCGGTCGTGCAGGGCTGGTCCAAGGACATCTGCGGCGAGTTCTGCACGTACGACCCGGCAAAGGCCAAGGCACTGCTGGCCGAGGCCGGCGGCTTCACGGGCAAGCTCGAGATCGCCTACAACGCCGACGGTCCGCACAAGGCGTGGGTCGAAGCCACCTGCAACAGCATCAAGAACGCCATCGGCATCGCGTGCTCCGGCAAGTCCTACCCGGACTTCAAGTCCCTGCGTGACCCGATCACCAAGGTCACGATGAAGACCGCCTTCCGCACCGGGTGGCAGATGGACTACCCGGCGCTGGAGAACTTCCTGGCACCGATCTACGCCAAGGGCGCCGGCTCGAACGACGCAAAGTACGACAACCCGGCCTTCGACGCCATGCTCAAGAAGGGCGACGCGGCCAAGTCCCCGGAGGCGAGCATCAAGTTCTTCCAGGATGCTGAGAAGATCCTATTGACGGACATGCCTGTCGTCCCGCTGTGGTATTCCAACACCACCGGTGGCTTTTCCGAGAAGGTCAAGAACGTGAAGTTCGACATCTTCAGTGTGCCGATCTACACCGAGATCACCAAGTAGTAAGCACGATGGTGGAGGGCGGGCAACCACCTGCCACCAGCAGCACCGGATGCTCCCGCATGGCGAGCGATCGCCATGCGGGAGTGTCATGCGGGAGGGTCATGCGGGAGGGTCGTGCGGCGGGACCCCCCGATGCTCCGAAAACGGGATCAGGTCGTAAAGTCTGAAGTCAACCTGGCCCGTGGGTGGTCGGGCCAGCGCAGGCCAGCGTGGCCCCGTCCGGGGTAAACATCATCTGTTTCATCGACTCGAGACAAGGAGGTCCGGGTGGGCACTTACGTCCTGCGGCGTCTGTTGCAGATGATCCCGGTGTTCTTCGGCGCCACGTTCCTCATCTTCTACCTGGTGCTGGGAATGCCCGGCGACCCGCTGGCCGTCATGTGTGGCGAACGAGGATGCGACCCGTCTACGGCAAACGCGCTGCGTGCGCAGTTCCACATCGGCGAACCGCTCTACGTCCAGTACTTCGAGTACATGAAGGGCATCCTGACCCTCGACTTCGGTGAGACGTTCAGCCGTCGACCAGTCCTGGACGTCATGGGTGATGCCTTCCCCATCACCATCCGCCTCGCCACGCTCGCGTTCATCATCGAGATCTTCATCGGTGTCCCGCTGGGCCTGGTCGCCGGCCTGCGGCGGGGCAAGTTCTTCGACAGCAGCATCCTGCTGGGCACGTTGCTCATCATCTCCATCCCCATCTTCGTCATCGGCTTCCTGATGCAGTACTTCCTGGGCCTCAAGCTCGGGTGGTTCAGGCCGACTGTCAGTGGTGAGGCTCCCTGGAACGAGCTGCTGCTGCCCGCCATCGTCCTGGGGACAGTGTCGCTCGCCTACATCATGCGGCTGACACGGACCTCGGTCGTGGAGAACATCCACGCCGACTACGTTCGCACAGCCGTGGCGAAGGGCCTTCCCCACCGCCGGGTCGTCACCGTCCACCTGCTGCGCAACTCACTGATCCCCGTGGTGACGTACCTCGGCGCGGACATCGGCGCCCTGATGGGCGGTGCGATCGTGACCGAGCGGATCTTCAACATCAAGGGTGTCGGCGGGACGCTCTACCAGGCGATCAACCGAGGTGAAGCGCCCACCATCGTGTCGATCGTGGTCATCCTGGTCATCGTCTATCTCGTCTTCAACCTGCTCGTAGACCTCCTCTACGCCGTTCTCGACCCGAGGATCCGATATGCCTGACCCCTCCTCGAAGACCGTCATGCCGTCGCAGGACGCCTCCGCGGCCGCACTGACACTGGGTGCCTCCTCCGAGTCGAAGAGCCTTGGAAAGCCCCGCAGCCTGTGGTCCGACGCCTGGCACGATTTGCGCCGCAACCCCACCTTCGTCATCTCGGCGTTGCTCATCCTGTTCCTGATCCTCGTGGCGGTGTTCCCCTCACTGTTCACCAGCACCGACCCGAAGCGCTGTGACCTGATCATGGGCAACAACGGCCGTGCCCCGGGGCACCCGTTCGGATTCGACCGGCAGGGCTGTGACGTCTACGCCCGGGTGATCTACGGCGCACGGGCGTCGGTGACTGTCGGCATCCTAGTGACCAGCGGTGTGGTCCTCATCGGCGGCTTCATCGGAGCCATCGCCGGGTTCTACGGGGGGGCTGCGGACTCACTGCTGTCCCGGCTCACCGACATGTTCTTCGCCATCCCCATCCTGCTTTTCGCCATCGTCTTCCTGTCGGGCTTCCCCTTCCGCAACATCTGGACGGTGGTCGCCGCCATCATGCTGGTGGGCTGGCCGAGCGTGGCCCGCATCATGAGAGGGTCGGTGATCTCGGTGAAAGAGTCCGACTTCGTCACGGCGGCCAGGGCACTGGGCGCCAGTGATGTGCGGATCCTGGCTCGGCACATCCTGCCCAACGCCATCGCACCGGTCATCGTCGTCGCGACCATCTCGCTCGGCCTGTTCATCGTGCTCGAGGCGACGCTGTCCTACCTCGGCATCGGGCTTCCCGGGTCCACGGTCTCCTGGGGTGGGGACATCAACGACGCCCAGGCGTCGCTGCGAACCGCCCCGCACGTGCTGCTCTACCCCTCAGTGGCGCTGTCGATCACCGTGCTCGCCTTCATGCTGCTCGGCGATGCGGTCCGCGACGCCCTCGACCCGAAGCTTCGGTGACCACTCCATGAGCCAGGACACGATCAACACGACCGCCGACAATCGTCCGCACGACGGCGACCCCAACGCTCCGGTGCTCGAGGTCGAGAACCTGCATGTGGAGTTCCGTACCCGGGACGGGGTGGCCAAGGCCGTCACCGGCGTCACCTTCGACCTGCTACCAGGTGAGACCCTCGCCATTCTGGGCGAGTCCGGCTCCGGAAAGTCGGTGACTGCACAGGCCATCATGGGCATCCTCGACACCCCGCCCGGCTTCGTCACCCAGGGATCCGTCCGGTTCCGTGGTGTGGACATTCAGGCCCTCCCGGAGAAGGAGCGACGTCGTTACCGCGGCGAGAAGATCGCGATGATCTTCCAGGACGCGTTGTCCTCGCTGAACCCCGTCTACAGCGTCGGGTACCAGATCGGCGAGATGTTCCGGGTGCACCGTGGCGCCTCGCGGGCCGACGCCAAGACCAAGGCCATCGAGCTGATGGACCGGGTGCACATCCCGGCCGCCCGTCAGCGGGTCAACGACTACCCGCACCAGTTCTCCGGCGGCATGCGGCAGCGCATCATGATCGCCATCGCCCTGTCCCTGGACCCCGACATCATCATCGCGGACGAGCCCACCACGGCCCTGGACGTCACGGTGCAGGCGCAGGTCATGCAGCTTCTCGCCGATCTGCAGGCTGAGAGCAAGATGGGGCTGATCCTGATCACCCACGACCTGGGGGTGGTGGCTGACGTCGCCGACAAGATCTCGGTGATGTACGCCGGGCGCCTCATCGAGCAGGCGCGTTCCCTCGACCTCTACTCCAACCCCGCCCACCCCTACACCGAGCGGCTCCTGGCCGCGATCCCCCGGGTCGACATGAAGGGCCAGGAGCTGTACACGATCAAGGGCATCCCGCCCAACCTGACGGACATCCCGGCCGGCTGCGCGTTCCACCCGCGCTGCCCGTACGCACAGTCCATCTGCTCCGAGAAGACCCCGCCACTTGAGGTCGTCCCGGGCGACCGTCGCAGCGCCTGCCACTTCTGGAAGGAGGTCCTCGATGGAAGCCTCCAGATCCGATGAGCCCGTCCTTGAGGTCCGAGGACTCGTCAAGCACTTCCCCCTGACCAAGGGCATCGTGTTCAAGAGGCAGGTGGGTGCGGTACGCGCAGTCGACGGCATCGACTTCAAGCTGTACAAGGGTGAGACCCTCGGGATCGTCGGTGAGTCCGGCTGTGGCAAGTCGACCACCGGTCGGCTGCTGATGCGTCTCGACGACCCGACAGAGGGTCAGATCTTCTTCCACGGTGAAGACATCGCCAAGCTTTCGGGCAAGGCGTTCAAGGCGGTCAGGCGCAACATCCAGATCGTGCTGCAGGACCCGTACTCGTCGCTGAACCCGCGGATGACGGTCGGTGACATCGTCGGCGAGCCGTTCCAGATCCATAAGGAGGTCGCGCCCAAGGGCAGCCGCCTCAAGCAGGTGCAGGAGCTGCTGGAGGTGGTCGGCCTCAACCCCGAGCACATCAACCGCTACCCGCACCAGTTCTCCGGTGGCCAGCGGCAGCGCATCGGGATCGCCCGGGGGCTTGCCCTCCGCCCCGAGATCATCGTCTGTGACGAGCCGGTCTCAGCTCTTGACGTCTCCGTCCAGGCCCAGGTCATCAACCTTTTCGAGAAGCTCCAGAACGAGTTCGGGCTGGCCTACATCTTCATCGCCCATGACCTGTCAGTCGTGCGACACATCAGTGACCGCGTCTCTGTCATGTACCTCGGCAAGATCGTGGAGACCGGCGACGAGGCGCAGATCTACGAGCGGCCCTCACACCCCTACACGCAGGCCCTGCTGTCCGCGGTGCCGGTGCCGGATCCGACACTGCGTGGTCACCGCGACCAGATCATGCTTCAAGGAGATGTCCCGAGCCCGGCCAACCCCCCGTCCGGTTGCCGGTTCCGTACCCGTTGCTGGAAGGTACAGGACATCTGCGCCGTGGAGGAGCCCGAGCTCATCGTGCGCAAAGGTCTGGACCACCCCAGTGCCTGCCACTTCGCCGAGATCCGAAGTGTCATCGACACTCAGGTCGCCACCTAACCCCTCTCCCGAGCGGCGATTACGAGGCACCGGGAACCCCGTCTTTGTGCCCGTATTCGGCGGTGCCTGCATTCGGCACGTGCTGCTGGCGCTAGTCGTGGCAGATCAACGCATACGCCGCCTGCAGCATCGACTCGTCCGGGCCTTCGAGCCGACCTGGTTCTGCGAGGGCGTCGAGCACCACAAAACGCAGCAGCGAGCCGCGGCTCTTCTTGTCGCGCCTCATGGCGGCGTAGAGCTCCGGCCACCTGCCGTCGGGGTAGCTCGTCGGAAGCCCCATGCTCGCCAGGATCGACCGGTGCCGATCCACCACAGCCCCATCCAGCCTGCCCGAAAGTCTGGCCAGCTCGGCGACGTAGACCATGCCCACGCTGACCGCCGCGCCATGACGCCAGGAGTAGCTTTCAACCTGCTCGACAGCGTGACCGAACGTGTGGCCGTAGTTCAGGATCTCGCGAAGCGACGACTCTTTCAGGTCCTCGGTCACCACCCGGGCCTTGACCGCGCTCGACCGCTCGATGAGCTCCCGTACGACCGGTCCCTGCCAGGGTTTCACGCTCTGCAGGTGTGCCTCCACGAGCTCGAGGATCACCGGGTCCGCGATGAAACCACACTTGATGACCTCTGCCATCCCGGACACCCACTCGTCGACAGGCAGGGTCTCCAGCATCACCAGGTCGCAGAGAACGCCGGCCGGTGGATGAAAGGCACCGACGAGGTTCTTGCCCTCCGCAGTGTTGATACCGGTCTTGCCACCGATCGCGGCGTCGACCATGGCGAGCAGCGTCGTCGGTACCTGGACCACCGCCACGCCTCGCAACCAGGTGGCCGCCACGAACCCGGCAAGATCCGTCACAGTCCCACCCCCGATGCCGACGATGGCGTCCGTGCGGGTCAGACCGCAGTTTCCCAGAACTCCCCACAGGAATGACGCCGTGTCGGCCGACTTGGCCTCCTCACCGTCAGGCACTTCAGCGACGAACGCCGAGAAGCCCTGCGCCCCCAGGCCATCGCACAAGGCCTCACCGACCGCCCGCAGCGCGCGGGGGTGGATAACGAGCACCCGCTCGACGCCAGCGCCAAGCAGGACTGGGAGCTCCCCGAGTATCCCTGATCCGATCAGGATGTCGTAGGCCGAGTCGCTGCCCTGGCCAACGCGGATACGGGTTGGGTCACTCACGTCTGTCTCCAGTCTGCCCGGACTCCAGGAGGTGCACGATCTCGGCAGCGATCTCTTGCGGCGTCCGGCCGGCGGTAAGCACGGTGAACGTCGCAAGCCGCTCGTAGGTCGGGCGCCGCAGGTCCATCATTCGTGTCCACTGCGCCCGCGGGTTGACCACCAGCAACGGGCGGCTGCTGTTGAAACCCACCCGCTTGGCAGCATCCGCAATCCCGACGTCGAGAAAGACGACGAGGTGCCCGGCCAGTCCCGCCGCCGAGGCAGGGTCCATCACAGCGCCTCCGCCGACGGACAGCACCCCAACATGGCAGGCGAGCGACTTCGCGACCTCAGCCGCTTCGAGCTCACGGAACCGCGGCTCCCCGTCATCCATGAAGATGTCCGAGATCGACCGTCCCTGCTGCTCCTCCACCGCCTGGTCCGTGTCGCGAAGCTCGACGCCCAGCGTCGCGGCCAAAACCCGCCCGACAGTCGTCTTGCCCGATCCGGGCGGGCCGATCAGCACCACGCACGAGCCGGCAGCGGACCCGGTGTCCCTCGTAGCCGCGCCGGCCGCACCAGTCCTGACCTCCCCCACCGGCCCGAAATCCTCTCCTCTCACCATGAGCGCAACCCTTTCGGGATCGCATCCAGGTAGCCGCGGTGGTTTCTTGAGGTCTCCGCAACGCTGTCGCCGCCGAACTTCTCCACGCAGGCCTGAGCCAGCACCAGGGCAACCATCGCCTCGGCGACGACCCCGGCCGCGGGCACGGCACAGACGTCCGAACGCTGGTGGATGGCCGTTGCGGCCTCCCCAGTCGCGAGGTCGACGGTGGCAAGAGCCCGGGGAACCGTGCTGATCGGCTTCATGGCGGCACGAACCCGCAGAGCGTCACCAGTCGACATGCCGCCCTCGGTGCCGCCCGCCCGGCCGGTGCGTCGCCGGATCACCCCCGCGTCGTCGCGGTCGATCTCGTCATGGGCGGCCGATCCGCGGCGGGTTGCAGTCAGGAAGCCATCGCCGATCTCCACCCCCTTGATCGCCTGGATGCCCATCAGTGCCGCAGCGAGCTGGGAGTCCAGTCGCCGATCCCAGTGGACGTAGGATCCCAGGCCCGGTGGCAGCCCGAAGGCGAGGACCTCCACCACTCCGCCGAGCGTGTCTCCATCCTTCTTGGCCGCCTCCACCTCGGCCACCATAGCCGCCGAGCCCGCAGGATCCAGGGAGCGCACGGGGTCGGCATCCAGTGCTTCGACCTGTGCCGGCGTCGGCGGCCGGGCATCCGGGCTGACCCCGGCGGTGCCGATGGCCACGGTGTGCGAGACCAGCGTGATCGCATAGGCCTGCCTCAGGAAGGCCGAGGCCACGGCGCCCAGGGCGACCCGTGCCGCCGTCTCGCGAGCGGAAGCCCGCTCCAGGATCGGTCGTGCGTCGTCGAACCCGTACTTCTGCATGCCAACCAGGTCGGCGTGGCCGGGACGGGGACGGGTCAGTGGCTTGTTGCGCGCGGCCTCCTGTGGTGCGCCGACATCATCTGAGGAGGCCAGGACCTCGGCATCCACCGGATCCGGGCTCATCACCGTCTCCCACCTGGCCCACTCGGTGTTCCCGATGCGAATCGCCAGCGGCGACCCCATGGTCCTGCCGTGACGCACTCCGCCGAGGAACTCCACGGCGTCCTGCTCAAACGACATCCTGGCCCCGCGGCCGAAGCCCAGACGTCGGCGGGCGAGGGCCACGGCGATGTCGGAGGTGGTGACCTCGACACCTGCGGGCAGGCCTTCAAGGGTGGCCATCAGGGCAGGGCCGTGCGATTCGCCAGCAGTCAACCAACGCAGCATGGCAAAATCCTGCCACAGAGCACGCACGGACGTGGTCAGCAGGTCAGCCAGTGATCGCCATGACCGGAAAGAGCAGGGCAACCCACGCGCCCAAGATCATCGAGGGCCCGAACGCGATGTGCGACGAGCGAGTGGCGCGTCGGGCCAGCAGCAGAGCCAGGGCGATGACACCGCCCGTGACAAAAGCTGCCAGAACCGAGACAACGACCGGCCCCCAGCCCAGCCAGCCGAGCGCCAGCCCCAGCACACCGGCCAGCTTCACGTCGCCGAAGCCGAGCCCGCCGCCGCCGGGTGAGACCAGGGCCAGCACCAGATACACCCCGAAGAGCGCCAGTCCGGCCAGCACCGCCCGCAGCAAAGCACCCCACAGGCCGGTCACCACCGTGGGCACCAGCAACAGGACGAACACGATCGGGTACGACGGCAGCACGATCAGATCTGGCAACCGGTGAACATCCAGGTCGATGAGGGTGAGCGCCGCGCCGATGACGCCCAGAAAGAGGTATGCCGGCACAAGCGACCACTGCGCGTAGCCCCCAATCCGGAACGCGAGGCTTGCCCAGGCCAGTGCCACGGCGATCACGAGCCACCAGGTATGCGGGGGCAGGGCTCGGTCCCGCTCCTGCGGCTGGCGATACCTCGCGCCGGCCAGCACCCTGCACAGCAGCACGCCCAGCGCAGCCCCGGCAAGCCCCAGCGCAGTGATCGCCCACCAAGGTGCAGCCTGACCCGGGAGCCCGAGGATCATCGCGACCTCATCGCAGCCAGCCCGGCGGCCCGCATCTGATCGACAGGTGGACGCCGGCCAGTCATCAGGTGCACCTGCTCCGCCGCCTGATGGACCAGCATCTCCAGGCCGGGCACCGCTCTCGCCCCCGCGGCCTGGAAGGATCTCGCCAGTGGCGTCGGCCAGCCGGTGTAGACCACATCCAGCAACAGGTGGTCCGATCGCAGCAGGGTCGCCGGTAGCCGCCCGCCCGGCGATGCGATGTCGTTCAGTGCATTGGCCGGCAGGGTGCTGATGACCACTGGCATGTCACCCAGAAGTTCGGCCAGCCGACCGAGGTCCACGACGTCAGCGGTGAGTCCGGCCCGCCGGGTTTGCTCCAGGGTCTCCGGCCGCGCGACCGACCGCACCGCAAAGGTCACCTTCGTACAGCCCAACGCCGCCAGGGCCGCCACAACGGACCGCGCCGTCGCTCCGGAACCGAGCACCAGGGCGCTGTCCACCTGCGCTCCCCCGGCCTCGCGCAGAGCCTGCACAACGCCATACACGTCGGTGTTGTCGCCGCTCCAGCCGCCATCGGGCCGTCGGACCAGCGTGTTGATGGCACCCACCTCGCGAGCCAGGTCCGAGACCGTGTCCGCGACCTCGAACGCCACCTCCTTCAGGGGCATAGTCAGCGACAGGCCCGCCCAATGGGGGCCGAGACCGGCCACGAACGTGCGCAGCGCGGGGGCCCGCACCTCGTGCACGCCATAGGACCATTGGCTCAGGCCCAGAGCACGGTAGGCCGCGAGGTGCAGCACCGGAGACAGGGAATGACCGATCGGCGATCCCAGGACAGCTGCCTGCCTGGTCGGCGAGGTCAACAGTGGACCGGGTTCTTGGAGCACCAGGCCTGGAACAGCTTCACGTTTGCCGCATGGCCGGCCGCGTCGACGGCAAACCTGGTCTCACCCGTGTCGGGGTTCACCGCCACGAAGTAGAACCAGGGCCCAGCCACCGGATGGATCGCCGCCAGCAAGGCGGACACCCCGGGGCTGTCGATGGGACCCGGCGGCAGACCCGGGACCAGGTAGGTGTTGTAGAGGTTCCTGGCCGCTCGCTCGGCGTCGGTCGTGCCGGCCTTGCCTCGTTTGCGGGAGATGAAGGCGACGGTGGTGTCCAGCTGCAACGGCATCGGCTTGGCGAGACGGTTCTCGATGACCCGCGCCACCTTCGGGCCATCCGCCTTGGCTCGGGTCTCGGCCTCCACGATGCTCGCTATGGTCAGCACCCGCCGCGCGTTGACGGGGGCAACGCCCAGCCTGCGCAGCTCCTCAAGGCACTTCGCCACCATCGTCTGGAGCTGCTCGGCCGCGGTCGCATCCACCTCGAACTCGTAGGTCGAGGGGAACAGGTAACCCTCGGCATTGCCCTTGGCCCCGGCCGGTAGCCCCAGCAGGACTGGATTCTGCAGGGCTCGGCTGTAGTCAGCCAAAGGTCGGCCAGTGGCAGCAGCCAGCGCGACAATGGTCTCCGAGGTCCACAAGCCCTCACGCACGGTGACCCGCGGAACCGTGCGGTTGACCCGGTTCAAAAGCATGGCCAGAGCCGACGCCGCACTCATCTTGGTGTGCAGGGCATAGGTGCCCGGCTGGATGGACCCGGA
>ENA-OBLH01000489-OBLH01000489.1-metagenomes-genome-assembly--contig:-NODE-489-length-13137-cov-2.94389_pt1 | contig 13137 bp, 12 predicted proteins | sample MGYA00153382_OBLH01 | MGnify analysis MGYA00153382 | reverse complement strand
GCGAGGAGCAGGTCACGTACGGCACGTTCGGCTGCCGGCAGGTCGACCTTCTCGCGTTCGTGGACGACCCGGAGGCGCCGGCTGTCGTCGTCCGCGCCGCCCCGTGCCGTGATCTTGCGCTCGAGCTTGGCTATGCTCATGCCTGATCCCTTCTAAAAACAATATTGATAGATATTAGAAGATAGGGTGGAGCCTCATCAACAGCAGCGGGGTCTGGTCGTCAGCGCAGTCCCTTCGACAGGAGTCGTGTAAAGATGAAAGCCATGGTGCCAGGAATACATTCCGTGCCTCCTGATGAATCGCCTCGCGAGCCCGCTGGCGAGGTCCCGGCGGGGATCTCGACAGTGGCTAGCCTGAATGAGGCGACCCGGCTGCGCATCTACGACCACGTGTGCGTCCGGGCAGAGCCGGTGAGCCGTGACGACGTGGCCGAGGCGCTCGGCATACCCCTGCGCACCGCTGCTTTCCACCTCGACCGCCTGGCGCAGGAGGGACTGGTCGTGGTCTCGTTCGGACGTCGCACCGGGCGCAGCGGGCCGGGTGCGGGCCGCCCGTCCAAGCTCTACCTGCGCTCCGCACGCGAGGTCTCGGTGACCCTGCCGCCACGTCGCTACGACCTCGCCGGGAGCCTTCTGGCCGGCGCCCTCGTCGAGGCTGAACGGTCCGGGCAGGCCCCCTGCGGCGTGCTCAGAAGGCGAGCCCGCGCCCTGGGCCAAGCCCTGGTCGGCGAGCAGCCGGATGAGGGTTCAACGAGCGCCCTGATGAGCCTGCTTGAGAGCCACGGCTACGAACCGCGGGTCGAAAGCCCGGACATCCTGCTGAACAACTGTCCGTTCCATGCCCTGGCCCAGGAGCACACCGACCTGATCTGCGGGATGAACCTGCATCTGCTCGAAGGAGTCCTGGACGGCTTCGGCATACCTGGCCTTCGCGCCTGCCTGGACCCGAAGCCGTCGCGCTGTTGCGTCCGGTTGCCTCTAGGTTAGGTGTATCAAAGAGACCACCGCCGGTATGCCGTGATCGCCCTGCCGGTCGCACGGACCAAGCCGACCGACCCCACCCTGAGCTACCGCCTCGGCGGCCGGCACGCCTGGCTGGTCTGGTCGTCCGCCATCTCCGTCTACATCCTGGCGGTCTTCCACCGCACCTCCCTGGGGGTGGCCGGCCTCATTGCGGCCGACCGTTTCGACATCAGCTCCACCCAGCTCGCGACCTTCACCATGGTGCAGCTGTTCGTGTACGCGGCCATGCAGGTCCCGGTTGGTGTGATGCTGGACCGGTTCGGCGCGAAGAAGCTGCTGGTCACCGGGGTAGTGCTGATGACCGGCGGACAGTTCGCCTTCGCGTTCGCCACCACGTTCGGCGCCGGCGTCGCTGCCCGGGTCTTCGTCGGCATGGGCGACGCGATGATCTTCATCTGCCTCGTGCAGCTGGTCGCCCTGTGGTTCCCTCCGGCCCGCACCGCCATGGTCACCCAGCTGACCGGTGTGATGGGCCAGCTCGGCGCGGTGGCCGCCACGGTGCCCCTGTCCGCGGCCCTGCACAGCAAGGGGTGGACCTGGTCGTTCGAGGTGGCGGCCGGCGTCGGTGTCGTCCTGGGCATCGTGCTGGTCGTCGTGGTCCGGGACTCCCCCTACAAGGACCACCACCGCGACGAGCTGAAGATGGCGGCGGTCGGCCGCGCGCTGAAGCTGGCCTGGTCCGAGCCTGGCACCCGCCTCGGGCTCTGGTCGCACTTCTCCGCGCAGTTCGGCGCCACCATCTTCGCCCTCCTGTGGGGGTTCCCCTTCCTGGTCTCAGGGCAGGGGCTCACCCCGGCGACGGCCAGCGGCCTGCTCATCGTGATGACCGTCACCGCCGTGGCGACCAGCCCGCTGATCGGGGCGTTCGTCACCCGCAGGCCGTACTCGCGCTCCACCCTGGTCTTGTGGATCGTCGGCTCGATCATGGTGGTCTGGGCGGTCGTGCTGCTCTGGCCCGGGCGGGCGCCCCTGTGGTTGCTGGTGGTCCTGGTGGTGGTGCTCGCGGTGGGCGGTCCGGGCTCGATGGTCGGCTTCGACCTGGCCCGGACCTTCAACCCGCCCACCCGGCTGGGCAGCGCCAACGGGATCGTCAACGTCGGCGGTTTCGTCGCCTCCCTGAGCACCGTCGCCCTGATCGGTATCGTGCTCGACCTGGTGGCACCCGGCGGTCCTTCGACCTACACGGTGAACTCGTTCCGGGTGGCCATGTCGGTGCAGTACGTCGTGTGGGTCATCGGCATCGTCCAGATCCTGCGCTTCCGGCGAAAGGCCCGGACCGCAGGCAGCTCCAAGAAGCCGCAGCCGTCTGCCGCAGAGCCACCGGTGGCTGCCGACGCTCATCGCCAGATCGACTGATCTCGTCGCCTGGAGGCGCATCAGCTCGCCTCAGCACCAGGGCCTCCGGCGAGACCTCAGTGCTTCGGGCCGCTCCAGCGTGCGGTGGTCATGCCGACCTTGGCGGCCCGTTCGATGGCCTCCTTGATGACTCTCTCGGCCTCGACGCGGCCACCCCAGTGGGCGCCTTCGACCGACTTGCCCGGCTCCAGGTCCTTGTAGGTCTCGAAGAAGTGCTGGATCTCGAGCCGGTCGAAGGCGCTGACGTCCTCGAGGTCGGTGATGTGCGCGGCCCGTGGGTCGTGCGCCGGCACCATCAGGATCTTGTCGTCCCCGCCGGCCTCGTCGGTCATGTGGAACAGGCCGATCGCCCGGGCACCGACCAGGCATCCGGGGAAGGTCGGCTCGTCGAGCAGGACGAGCGCGTCCAACGGGTCGCCATCCTCGCCGAGGGTGTCCTCTACATAGCCGTAGTCGGCCGGGTACCGCGTGGAGGTGAACAGCAGCCGGTCGAGGCGGATGCGTCCGGTGGCGTGATCCACCTCGTACTTGTTGCGGTGTCCCTTGGGGATCTCGATGGTGATGTCGTACTCCACGGCGGTGCCCTTCGATTGCGATGGCGCAGGGATTGCGATTGGCGCAGGCAAGTGTGTCAGTCTCCAGTATCCCGTCCCAATCCCATCCAAGCAGGTTGAGGCTTGGGACGCTGCCATGGAAGATGTGGGAATGACCTCAACGGAAATGGCCGAGCAGCCATCGAACATCGGGACAAGCGGGTTCGTCGACTGGGGGTTCGCCAAGGCCACCGGGCGGCTGCTGGTCCAGGCTGGTCCCAAGGTCATGCCCGACCAGGCTGCCGAGGTCGTCGCCTCCCTGCGCTCGGCGGCGCAGCGATCCCGTGGCCCGGTCGCCGAGACGGCCAGGATGCACTCGCCCGAGGGGGTCAGCGAGGTGCTGATCGTGGACCGTCCGGGCTGGATCGACGCCAATGTCGACTCCCTGGAGTCGATGCTCGAGCCGGTCATCACGACCATGCTCGCCAGGCGCAGGACGCCGACCCCCGGCTCGCCCCTGCTGATGGGTGTCGGAGGCAAGGCCACCGGCGCCGAGGTGGGCACCTTCACCGCCTTCCTCGCCAGCAGGATCCTGGGCCAGTACGACCTTGCCCCGGACGGCACCCCCCGCCTGCTTCTGGTGGCGCCCAACGTGCTGCACACGGAGAAGGAGATCGGTGTTGACCCCGCCGACTTCCGCCTCTGGATCTGCCTCCATGAGGAGACCCACCGGGTGCAGTTCACCGCAGTGCCCTGGTTGCGCCAGCACGTCATCGACTCGGCCCGCCGGCTGTCCATGGACCTTGCGCCGGACCCCGAGCAGCTCGGCCAAAGGCTCCTGCAGATCACCCAGAATTTGCCGGATGCGCTGCGCAGCGGAGGCAACGGTCTGGCGGACGTCTTTGCCACCCCCGAGCAGCGCGCCGAGATCGCCAAGGTGACCGCGATCATGTCCCTGCTGGAGGGACACGCCGACGTGGTCATGGACGACGTCGGCCCGTTGATCGTGCCCAGCGTCGAAGAGATCCGGGCCAAGTTCCAGCAACGACGCCACGACCTCACCGGCCTGGACAAGATCCTGCGCCGGCTGCTGGGGCTCGAGGCCAAGATGCGCCAGTACCGCGACGGGGCCAGGTTCGTGCGCGCCGTCACCGCCACCGTGGGCACCGACGGTTTCAACGCCGTGTGGACGTCGCCGGAGACGCTGCCGCTGCCCGAGGAGATCGAGAACCCGCCGGCCTGGGTCCAGCGCGTGCACGGCTGACCGGCAGCGAACCATGAGCGGACCGCATCACGCCATCGCGGCAACCCGCGTGGCCGTCCGGCAGGCTCTCAGCCAGATAGCGCAGAAGACACCGACGGCGCAGAAGACACCGACGGCACCGACGACGCCGATCGCCCCGGGCGGGCTCGTCCTGGTGGGGTGCAGCGGTGGCGCGGACTCCCTGGCGCTCGCGGCGGCCGTTGCCTTCGAAGCGCCCCGGGCCGGGTTGTCAGCGGGCGCCGTGATCGTGGACCACGACCTGCAGCAGGGATCGCCGGCCGTGGCCGGACGGGCCGCCGACCAGTGCCGGGGACTCGGCCTGGACCCCGTCGAGGTGGTCCGGGTCCGGGTCGGCGCCCCCGGCGGGGGTGCAGGCTCTGGGGCCGGCCCCGAGTCGCGGGCCAGGGATGCGCGATACCAGGCCTTCGAGGAGGCGGCTGCGAGATCCGGGGCGGTGGCGGTTCTGCTCGGTCACACCCGCGATGACCAGGCCGAGCAGGTCCTGCTCGGCCTGGCCCGGGGCTCCGGAGCGCGCTCGCTCTCGGGTATGCCGGCTCGCCGCGGACCCTATGTCCGCCCCTTTCTCGGCTTGGCCAGGACCACCACCGTCGCAGCCTGCGAAGCAGCCGGCCTCACCGCCTGGGTGGACCCGCAGAACAGCGACCCGGCATACGGCCGGGTTCGTGCTCGCGCCCTGCTGCCGACTCTGGAAGCCGAGCTCGGCCCGGGAACCGTTGCGGCCCTGGCGCGTTCGGCGGACCTGCTCCGAGCGGACGCGGATGCCCTGGACGACCTTGCGGAGAAGGCCCGCCGCGGGCTCGGTCCGGGTCAGGTCATCCCGGCAAACGCGCTCCTGAAGTTGCCCGGCGCCATCCGCACCCGTGTCTGGCGACTGCTCGCGATCGAGGCCGGCTGCCCGCCCGGGGCATTGATCGCCAACCACATCGACTCGCTCGACTCCCTGGTCACCCGCTGGCGTGGGCAGGGTCCGATCGATCTGCCCGGGCATGTCCAGGGCAGCCGCACCGATGGGCAGGTGGTCGTCGCATCGACCCGTCGGGTTGAATAGGGGCGGAATCTGGCAGGGACAGGCAGGGACATCTACTCTGCTCGCCGCTGACCTTCTGCCCGTAAGCCATCAGTCGCGCTGATCGTCACGACAGCCCGATCACCTTCAGAGAATGTCAGGGAGTTGCTGTGGACGCCGCCCATATGGGAGCCGACCTCGAACGCGTGCTCATCACCGAAGCGGAGATCCTGGTCCGGCTGGACGAGCTGGCCGGTGAGATCTGGCATGACTACGAGGGCAGGGACCTGCTGCTCGTGGGGGTCCTGAAGGGCGCGGTGATGGTGATGTCCGACTTCATGCGGGCACTTCCCGGCACCGCCCCGATGGACTGGATGGCCATCTCGTCCTATGGCTCGGGCACCAAGAGCTCCGGGGTGGTGCGGATCCTGAAGGACCTCGACACCGACATCACCGGCAAGCACGTGCTGATCGTCGAGGACATCGTCGACTCTGGGCTGACCCTGAGCTGGATCCGGGCCAACCTGGAGTCCCGCTCAGCCGCGTCGGTGGAGATCATGACGCTGCTGCGCAAGCCCGATGCCGCCAAGGTCACCGTCGACGTCAGGTACGTGGGCTTCGACATCCCGAACGAGTTCGTCGTCGGCTACGGACTGGACTACGACGAGAAGTACCGCAACCTGCGCGATGTCGGGACCCTGGCCCCCCACGTCTACGCCTGAGCCACAGCCGAACCCCGACCCTGGAACATCGGCGGCATGTCGCACGTTTGGCACGTGTCACGCATTAGTCCGGTAGCGAATGCTGGCACGCTGGTGCGGGGTAAGGTCGAGATTACTTTATTCGCGCTCGCTGAACACGGTTGTTGACGTGGTCCACACCGTTGCAGGGCGTGGCTGGACTGAGTTGTTGAACTAACGTGCCGCACTGACCGGGCCGAACGAGCAGGAAGGACGGGGCGCCAAGCCCCGCAGAAATACATGGACTTCAAGCGCATCCTTCGCACCCCGATCGTCTGGGTGATACTCATCTTCGGCATTGGCCTGCTGTGGCTCTCCTTCTCCACCTCCAGCGGCTTCGTCCGCATCGACACCTCGGCCGCGCAGAAGCTGATCAACGATGGATCGGTGGAATCGGCCAAGTTCGCTGGCGACGATAAGCTCGATCTCACCCTCAAGCCGGGCAAGACCTACTCCGACGGTGACAAGGTCAAAGCCGCCAACAAGGTCTCCACCTACTACGTTCCCCAGCGCGGCGACACCCTGGTCGCATCGCTGACCACACACCTGCCGCCCAAGGGCTACACCGACGACCCGCCCCAGCAGAACTGGTTCCTGACCATCCTGGGCACCCTTCTTCCGCTGGTCATCATCCTCGGCCTGTTCTGGTTCCTGATGAGTCAGATGCAGGGTGGCGGCTCCAAGGTCATGCAGTTCGGCAAGAGCAAGGCCAAGCTGGCCAACAAGGACACGCCCAAGGTGACCTTCGCCGATGTGGCAGGGGTGGACGAGGCCGTCGAGGAGCTGCTGGAGATCAAGGAGTTCCTGGCCGAGCCGGCCAAGTTCCTTGCAGTCGGCGCCAAGATCCCCAAGGGTGTCCTGCTCTACGGTCCTCCCGGCACCGGCAAGACCCTGCTGGCGCGTGCTGTCGCGGGTGAGGCCGGCGTGCCGTTCTACTCCATCTCCGGCTCGGACTTCGTCGAGATGTTCGTCGGGGTCGGCGCCTCGCGCGTCCGGGACCTCTTCGAGCAGGCCAAGGCCAATGCTCCGGCGATCGTGTTCGTCGACGAGATCGACGCCGTCGGCCGGCACCGCGGCGCCGGCCTGGGAGGGGGTCACGACGAGCGTGAGCAGACGCTGAACCAGCTCCTCGTGGAGATGGACGGCTTCGACGTCAAGACCAACGTCATCCTGATCGCGGCGACCAACCGACCCGACATCCTCGACCCCGCGCTGCTGCGTCCGGGCCGCTTCGACCGCCAGATCGCCGTCGACGCACCAGACATGATCGGCCGTCACAACATCCTCCAGGTGCATGGCAAGGGCAAGCCGCTGGCCACCGGCGTGGACCTCCTCGCGGTCGCCCGGCGCACGCCCGGTTTCACCGGCGCGGACCTGGCCAACGTGCTCAACGAGGCTGCGCTGCTGACCGCGCGCGGCAACGCCAAGCTGATTGATGACCTGGCCCTGGACGAGGCCATCGACCGGGTGGTCGCCGGTCCGCAGAAGCGCACCCGGATCATGAGCGCCAGGGAGAAGAAGATCACCGCGTACCACGAGGGTGGACACGCGCTGGTGGCCTCGGCGATGCTCAACACCGATCCGGTCACCAAGATCACCATCCTGCCCCGGGGCCGCTCGCTGGGCTACACCATGGTGATGCCGCTGGACGACAAGTACTCCACCACGCGCAACGAGATGCTCGACCAGCTGGCCTTTGCCCTCGGCGGGCGGGTCGCCGAGGAGATGATCTTCCACGACCCGACCACCGGTGCCGGCAACGACATCGAGAAGGCCACCTCCCTGGCTCGCCGGATGGTGACCCAGTTCGGCATGAGCGAGCGCATCGGTGCCATCAAGCTCGGCCAGGACGCAAGCGGGGAGGTCTTCCTCGGTCGTGACATGGGCCATCAGCGTGACTACTCCGAAGCTGTGGCAGGGGTCGTCGACGAGGAGATCCGCCGCCTCATCGAGGCCGCCCACGACGAGGCGTGGCACGCGCTGAACGACAATCGCGACGTGCTCGACCACCTGGTGCTCGAGCTGCTCGAGAAGGAGACGCTGGCCAAGGCTCAGCTCACCGACATCTTCGCGAACGTGGTCAAGCGCCCACAACGCCCGGTATGGCTCTCTTCTGAACGCCGCCACGTCAGCGACCTGCCGCCGGTGATGACGCCTGCCGAGACTGCGGCGATGTCCGATGGGCAGCCTCAGGACTCCCCTTCCGCTAGGGAGCACCCGCCAACGGCCGTGATCGAGCTCCCCGAGGGTAGCCATGTCGACCCCAGCTTCGATTGACCAGGAGCGTGTCGAGCGCGCGGTCCGCGAGCTCCTGCTCGCGATCGGTGAGGACCCTGACAGGGACGGGCTCAAGGCGACCCCTGCGCGGGTGGCAAGGTCCTACACCGAGATCTTCGCGGGCATGCGGCAGACGCCTGCGGATGTGCTCACGACGACCTTCGAGATCGGTCACAACGAGCTCATCATGGTGCGAGACATCGAGGTCTACAGCACCTGCGAGCACCATCTCGTGCCGTTCCACGGGGTCGCCCACGTCGGCTACATCCCAGGCCGTGACGGACGTGTGACCGGATTGTCCAAGCTGGCGCGCCTGGTGGATGTCTACGCACGGCGTCCCCAGGTTCAGGAGCGGCTGACCACGCAGATCGCAGATGCCCTGGTCGAGCACCTGCGACCCCTGGGCGCAATGGTCGTGATCGAGTGCGAACACCTGTGCATGTCCATGCGCGGGGTTCGCAGGCCGGGCTCACGGACCATCACCTCGGCCGTCCGGGGCCAGTTGCGTGATCCGGCAACCCGTGCCGAGGCGATGGGACTGGTGCTGGGCGGCATCCGGTGAGCGATACTGCTCCCACACCCACCTCCGAACCGCATCCGCGGCCTTCGTCACCACAGCCTTCGTCACAGACGCCCCGGTCACAGCAGATTTCGGCGCAGCAGCCGTCAACACAGAAGCCGTCAGCACAGCAGGCTTCGGCACGGAAGCCGTCAGGGCAGCAGGCTTTGTCCCCGCGAGGCTCCTCACCAATGACTTCGTCACAACGGGACCCGTCACAGCAGGATGCATCACAGCAGGATGCGTCACCGAGGGCTACGTCTCCGCGCGTTGCGTCCTTGCGGTCCGGGTTCACCAGTCGTCGCTCGCGTGCTCCGGCCGTGGTGGGCGCGCTCACCTACCTGGTCGGCTTCGCAGACATCGCCTCCGGTATGGCGCCCGGCTGGCGGCACCGGCTGCATCCGCTGACGGGCCTGCTGCCGGGTGCTATCGCCGCGGCGTCCGCGGGGACGGTCGTGTCCGGCATACTTCTGCTCCTGCTGGCGCACGCCCTGCGCCGGCGCAAGCGTCGGGCGTGGCGGGCCGCGGTGGCGTTGCTGGCCGCGAGTGTGGTGCTGCACGCTCTTGGGTTCGAGCGGGTCCCGCTGGCCATGTCGCTTGCGGTGCTGGTCGCCCTGATCGCCTACCGGGCTGAGTTCCAGGCCGCCGGCGACCCGACGACCCGCTGGCGGGCGGTGCGGGCCTTCCTCGCTCTGGCTTTCGCCAGCCTCGTCGTCGGGATGCTGGCGCTGACTGTGCTGCGCAGGCATGTGGTCGGGGGGCCGCCCGGCGTGGCAGACATGGTCCAGGAGGTTCTGGCCGGCCTGGTGGGCCTGGAGGGACCGTTACGCTTTTCCCGGGATCGAACCACCGATTTTGTCGGCGCGATCCTGCTCGGCCTGGGCCTGATGACCGCGCTGACCACCGTCTATCTCGCCATGCGTCCCCCCAACCCGCGTTCGGAGCTGACCGATGCGGACGAGGCGGCCATCCGCGCACTGCTATGCCGTAGTCCGGACTCCCTGGGCTATTTCAACCTTCGCCGCGACAAGAGCGTGGTCTGGTCCGAGTCGGGGAAGTCCGCGATCGCCTACCGGGTCGTGTCGGGGGTGATGCTGGCCAGTGGCGACCCCCTGGGAGACCCGGAGGCCTGGCCAGGGGCGATCAGCAGCTTCCTGGCGGAGGCCAAGCTGCACGCCTGGACGCCTGCGGTCATCGGGTGCTCGGAGCGGGCGGGCAACGTCTGGTGCCGGGCCACCGGCTTCGGTGCTCTGGAGCTGGGTGACGAGGCGGTGGTCGACGTGGCGACCTTCTCGCTCGAGGGGCGGCCGATGCGCAACGTCCGGCAGATGGTGAAACGGATCGAGCGGGCCGGCTACACCACTGAGGTGCTGCGGGCAGGGGATGTCTCTGAGGGGGAGCGACGGCGGGCTCTGGTCGACGCGGACGCCTGGCGGGGCACAGAGACCGAGCGGGGGTTCTCGATGGCCCTGGGCCGGCTGGTGGACCCCGTTGACCCCGACTGCGTCTTCGTGGTGGCACGCCAGGACGGAGTGATGCGGGGGTTCCTTCAGTTCGTTCCCTGGGGACCCGACGGCATGTCCCTGGATCTCATGCGCCGGGACCGTACCGCTGACGCCGGCGTGAACGAGTTGCTCATCGTGGATGCGTTGAGGTCCTGCCCGGCGCTAGGGGTCACCCGCGTCTCGCTCAACTTTGCGGTCTTTCGCTCGGCGCTCGAACGTGGAGAGCGCCTTGGAGCCGGGCCGTTCCTGCGTGGGTGGCGCAGGGTTCTGCTGTTTGCCTCCCGCTGGTTCCAGATCGAGAGCCTGTACCGTTTCAACGCCAAGTTCCAGCCGACCTGGGAACCGCGTTTCGTGGTCTATCCGGCCACCCGGGACCTGCCGCGGATCGTGGTCGCAGCCCTTGAGGCCGAGGCGTTCCTGACCTGGCCGCACCTGCGGCGACTGAGCGAGGTGTGACATGGGCACTCTGGTGATGGGCGTCCTCAACGTCACTCCCGACTCCTTCAGCGACGGTGGCAGGTGGTTCGCCCCAGGGGCCGCCGTGGCTCATGGGATGCACCTTCTGGAGCAGGGCGCCGACATCCTGGATGTGGGCGGTGAGTCCACCCGGCCCGGTGCTGACCGGCCGATCGAGGAGGAGGAGCTGGACCGGGTCATCCCGGTGATCCGTGAGCTCGCCCGGGCCGGAGCGCGGGTCTCGGTCGACACCATGAGGGCCTCGGTGGCAGCGCAGGCTGTCGAGGCCGGTGCCGTCATCGTGAACGACGTCAGCGGCGGCCTGGCCGATCCCCAGATGGCAGGGGTGGTGGCATCGGCTGGTGTCCCGTTCGTGGTCATGCACTGGCGCGGCCACAGCGAGCTCATGCAGGACCGCACGTCGTATGACGACGTGGTCGTCGACGTCTGCCGCGCGCTGAGCGAACGGGTGAGCGACCTGTGCGCCCGGGGCGTGGCCCGGGACCAGCTGATCCTCGACCCGGGACTGGGCTTCGCCAAGCTGGCCGGGCACAACTGGTCACTGCTGGCGCATCTGGACGCGCTGCAGTCACTGGGGTTTCCGGTGCTCGTCGGGACCTCCCGCAAGGCGTTTCTGGGACGGCTGGGCATCCCCGAGGGCGGCGAGCCCCGGCCTCCCGCCCAGCGCGACGTGGCAACCGCCGCAACCACGGTCATCGCCGCGCTGGCAGGTGTCTGGGGGGTGCGTGTCCACGACGTGGCGTCGAGCATCGACGCGCTCCGCGTGGTTGCTGCCGTGGAGGCTGCTCGATGACGGATCGCATTGTCCTGCAAGGAATCTCGGCCCGTGGCTTCCATGGGGTGCTGGACGCGGAGAAGGCCGATGGTCAGGAATTCATCGTCGATGTGACGCTGGAGGTGGACCTGAGACGAGCCGGCCGCAGCGACCTGCTGGACCACACGGTCAACTACGCCGCGGTGGCCGCCGACATCGTCGCGTTGATCACCGGGCCGTCCCTGGACCTGATCGAGACGCTGGCCGGCCAGATCGCCTCGGCTGCCCTGAAGCGGCCGCTGGTCCAGGCCGTCCAGGTCACGGTGCACAAGCCGCAGGCCCCCGTGGGAGTTCCCTTCGGAGACGTCCAGGTGGTGGTCGAGCGTTGCCGTGACGAGCCGGTGGTGATCGCCCTCGGTGCCAACCTCGGCGCGGTGCAGGCCACCCTCGAGGCCGCGGTCAGGGCGCTGGCCGACCTCGAGGGCCTGCAGCTCACCGCGGTCTCGGACCTCTTCGAGACGGACCCGGTGGGCGGTCCCGCACAGCCTGCCTACCTCAACGCCGTCATCCTCGCGCGGACCAGACTGGCACCCTTCGCGCTGCTCACCGATCTGCACAAGATCGAGGCTGATCATGGCCGGGTTCGTGAGACTCGCTGGGGTGCAAGGACTCTGGACTGCGATCTCATTCAGTATGGCGCACCCGAGCGGGGGTCTGACACGGTGAGCGACGACCCCGAGCTGAGGCTGCCCCATCCCCGCGCCAGGGAGCGGGCCTTCGTCCTCGCACCCTGGGCCGCCGTCGACGCCCAGGCGGTGCTTCGGGTTGGCTCTGCGCTGGTCCCCGTCACCGAGCTGCTCTCCCGCGCTGACGGTGGCGAGGCGTCCGGCATACGGCCCGGCCCGGCCTGGAGCCCTGCATGCTGAAGGGCGGCCGCGGCGTCACCACCCGACTCGTGCTGCTGCTCGGGGTGGTCGCCTGCGGCTTCTCGTACCTGGCGCTGCGCCTCTGGACGGGGCAGGGAGGCCTTCCGCTTCCGGCGTCCTGGGGCGGGCTCATCGTCCTGGTCTTCTTGGCATCGGGGGTCTTCTTCGCCGGGCTGCCGGTACGCCGTTTCCTGCGAGGACAGGCCACCAGGCCGCTCAACCCCATTCGAGCCATGCGCACCCTGGTTCTTGCTCAGGCCTGCGCCCTGACCGGGGCTGTGGTCACCGGCTGGTACACGGCCCAGGTCCTGCTGCTGCTGCCGGATCTGGACGTCTCTTCGCGCCGCACCCTGGCGATCAGGCTCGCGGCCCTGGCCGCGGGCGGAGTCCTGATGATGATCGCCGGGCTGATGGTCCAGGGGATGTGCCGGGTGGACAAGGACCACCGAGACCCGGACGGGGACCCGAACAGGCGTCCCGACCGTGATGGTCCGGAAGGGCCGGAAGGTACACACGAGTACTGAGCCAACCGGCACACGAGCACCACAAAGCCGGCGAGTGGTGACGGGCGCGGGCACACACCAATGCTGACAGACAAAGCCACATGCGCTGACGGTCAAGAGCCACACGCGCTGACGGGCAAGGGCCTGCGCGAGCGCTGACAGGCAGGGCCTGCGCAAGCGATGCTGCTACTTGT
>ENA-OBLH01000487-OBLH01000487.1-metagenomes-genome-assembly--contig:-NODE-487-length-13161-cov-3.52373_pt1 | contig 13161 bp, 10 predicted proteins | sample MGYA00153382_OBLH01 | MGnify analysis MGYA00153382 | reverse complement strand
GGCCGCATAGCCGCCTTGCAGGCGGTGCACCTGGTCAGCGAGGCGCAGCGCCTGGCTTATGCCGACCGCAACAAATACGTGGCCGACACCGACTTTGTGCCGCTGCCTGGCTTGGGCGTATCGTCCATGCTGGACCGCAATTACTTGAAGGCGCGTGCGGCAATGATCTCCACCACCCGCAGCATGGGTGTTGCCACCGCTGGGACTTTTGCTACCGCTCAAGCGCAGGGCAGCAGCAGCGCCGAGGGCAATGGCACCACGCACATGTCGATTGTTGATGCGGCGGGCAACGTGGTGGTGATGACCACGACGATTGAAGCCGGCATGGGTTCGTTTCACTTCACGCGTGGGTTTTTGCTCAACAACCAGTTGACTGACTTTTCGTTTGTACCGAGCGACGCATCCGGCCTGATCGCCAACCGCATTCAGCCACTCAAGCGCCCACGCAGCTCCATGGCGCCAACGATTGTTTTTAACCAGACGCCAGACGGTTCGCGCGGCGACTTTTTAATGGCCACCGGCTCAGCTGGCGGCGCGGCGATCATTCAGTTTGTGGTCAAAACCGTGGTCAGTGCGGTTGACTGGAAATTTGACGCGCAGCAGGCCAGCTCGATGGTGAACTTTGGCGCTGCCAACAGCCCCACCACCGGCGTTGGCGGTGAGCACCCGGCCATTGATCCGACCACCCCGGCAGGCGGCCTGGCGGGCGGAAGCGATCCGCTAATTGTTGGGCTCAGGGCTCTGGGCCATACGGTGTCGGTGGCGGCGCAATCCAGCGGCGCGTCGACAGTCATCAAACTGCCAGCAACGGCGATTTTGCCTGCGTTATTGACCGGCGGAGCCGATCCACGGCGCGAGGGTCTTGCATTGGGCAACGCGCTGCCGTAACGCGGGCTGTGGTGGTGGCCGCCTGACTTGCTCAGCGACACATTGCTCAGGATTGAAACCAGGGCCCTGACAGGGGCTTATACGGACGCAACAGCTATTATTTAAATAGTGGCTTGCGCCCGTAGTTGTTGCGCTGCAGGCCTTTTTTATGTGCGTATTTGTCGCGATATTGCGCCAGGGGCCAAAATAGCGTGTGTACGCCGCAACGATGGCTTTTCCGACTCCATTTGCAGTCTGGCGCTTTATGGCGCAAAATACGCCATAAAGGAGCTTTTCATGACCGCTGCCAAAAACTTCGCTTCCGTCAAACTGCCCGAATCCTTGGTGCAACAAGCCAAAGAAGCCGCTCAACCTCTGCGCCGTTCTGCTGCCGGGCAAATTGAATACTGGGCCACACTGGGCCGGGTGGTGGAGCACTCTGGGCTAACGGTACAAGAAGCGCGGGCTGCGATTGAAAATTATGAGGCTGCTGCGCGAGAGGCGCGTCAAGCAGTCACAAGTGCTGAAGTTGCTTTGACTGACCCCGCACCCGATTCGCTTGAATCAGTCAAGCAGCGCATTCTTGCTGCAAGCACCGACGGCAGCCTTCAAAACCACATTCGACGCATCGTTGCAGATAACCGCCGGAAGGCTGAACTGCGTAAAGCCGCTTGAGCGCCGTCAGGCCAATTTTTCACTTGCTCGCCGGGCCAAACGGCGCAGGCAAATCAACGCTCTACCGCGCCCTGGTCGCCAGTGGCGGCATCGGCAATCAACTTGAATTCGTCAATGCTGACTTGCATGAGCAAAGTCACCTTCAGAATATCAATGACCTGCAAAAAAGATCAGAAGCCGCACGCGACTGGACCGACACCCGACGTGAAGCATTGCTAAACGCAAAAGTCAGTTTCGTCAGCGAAACCGTTTTTTCGCACGAATCCAAGCTGGCATTAATCACCCACGCACAGGCGATGGGCTTTAATGTGGTGCTTTACGTTGTGTCGGTGGGTGACCCGCAGCGCCTGCTAGAGCGCGTACGCCAACGCGTGCGCGAAGGTGGCCACAACGTGCCCGCACAGCGCATTCTGGATCGATACCCGCGAACGATGGCTAATTTGAAAAAAGCGGTGCGGTTATCTGATCTGGCTTTTGTTTATGACGGCGTAGAGATGGAGCAGGGCGCGCATTTGTTGGTGGCTGTGTGTGAGAAAGAGCAAACCAGTCTGCTGGTCAGCAAGCCGCCCGTATGGGTTGATTTGCTGTTGCGCCAGCGGTAAAAATTACCCACGCATCAAAGCCTCAATCTCATCCGCCGTCACCGGCACCCCACGCGTCATCAGCTCGCAGCCTTTGGCGGTAACCAAAGCATCGTCTTCAATCCGGATGCCAATATTCCAGAATTCTTTGGGCACGCCTTTGGCAGGGCGCACGTAGATGCCTGGCTCAATCGTCAGCACCATGCCTGCACGCAAAATGCGGGGCGGCTTTTTCATCACCATTTCACCCAGCGGGTCGCGCTCCTGGCGCGGTTTGCTGCCAGGTTCGGTGTAGTCGCCGCAGTCGTGCACATCCATGCCCATCCAGTGGCCGGTGCGGTGCATGTAGAACTGGCGGTAAGCGCCGCTTTGCAACACGTCGTCAACACTGCCATGTTTCTTTTTATCGAGCAGGCCCACATCCAGCATGCCTTGCGCCAGTACGCGGGTGGCTGCGTCGTGCGGGTCGGTAAAGCGTTTGCCGGGCTTGGTCACTTTAATAGCGGCAACTTGCGCGGCCAAGACAATGTCGTACAGCGTGCGCTGGGCAGGCGTGAATTTGCCGTTGGCCGGGAAGGTGCGGGTAATGTCGCTGGCGTAGCCTTCCAGCTCGCAACCCGCGTCAATCAAACACAAGTCGCCTGATTTCAACTCGGCATCGCCCGCGCGGTAATGCAGCACGCAGGCGTTTGCGCCCGCCGCCACGATGCTGGTGTATGCCGGGTACTGGGAGCCGTGGCGACGAAATTCATGCAGCAGCTCAGCTTCCAGATGGTATTCACGAGGAACAACGTGAGCAGCGCCTTTTACAGGTTTGCGCAACATGGCTGCGCTGGTTTGCATGGCGCGAATGTGCGCACCTGCGGAGATGCTTCCTGCGCGGCGCAAGATGGCAATTTCATGCGCGTCTTTTATCAAGCGCATTTCATCCAACACCCTGCACAAGTCATGCTGGCTTTGCGGGCACTCTGCGCCGTAACGGATGCGCGCACGAACTTTGCCCAGCCAGCCGTCGACTTGCGTCTCAAGCCCTTTGTGCGTTGCAAACGGAAACCATACAGCGGCCTGGTTGCTGAGCAGCAGTGGCATCTTGGCATCCAGCTCGTCAACGCTGAAAGCTTCATCAACGCCAAGCTGCGCTACTGCTGCTTTCGGGCCCAAACGAATGCCGTCCCAAATCTCGCGCTCAAGGTCTTTGGGGCGGCAAAACAGCGTCGTTTTGCCGGCTGAATCAATGGTCAGCCAGCTGCCCGGCTCGGTGAATCCGGTCAAATAGTAAAAGTAGCTGTCGTGCCGGTAAGGGTAGTCACTGTCGCGGTTGCGGGGTGCTTCAGGCGCAGTGGGTAACAGCGCAATACCCCCACCAGCGGCTTTGAGGGTTTTGGCCACCAGTGCGCGGCGTTTTTGGTAATCAGTCTGGGTCATATTTCAAGTCCGGTTTAATTCTGCCAAGCGTTCAGGTGTGCCCACGTCAGTCCATTTGCCCGTGTACATCTCGGCGCTGACCTGACAATTGTCCATCGCGGCGCGCAGCATCGGGGCCAACGGGGCTTTAACGCCTTGTGGATTGCCAAAAGGGAGTGCATCAAAAAAAGCTTTGCGGTACAGCGCGATGCTACTGAAGGTGTATCGCGGCTGCTGGCTGCCAGCCGGTAAATTCAGCGCCAGCCCATCAGCAGCGATTCCAAAGTCGCCCTTTACATGATGCGTCGGGTTGGGCACGAGCCAAAGGTGCGCTAACTTGCCGCTGGTGGTGAAACGGTCAACTGCACTCTGGGTAAACGCAAAACCCGGTGTGAATACATCGCCCGCCAGTACCCAAAACACATCACCCAAATGCGGAAGAGCGCGTGCAATACCGCCAGCAGTTTCAAGTGCACCGCCAAAGTCAGTGCCTTCATGTGAGTATGAAATTAATAGCTGTTTGCGCCCGTATTCATTGGGCTGCAGGTCGATTCTGTGCTCAAAATACGCTGGAATTTGTTGGCCTAGCCAGTCTGTGTTGACGACCAACTGGGTAAAGCCGCCTAGTGCAAGCGCCTGAACATGCCAATCTATCAACGCTTTACCGCGCACCCTGAGCAGCGGCTTGGGGCAGGCGTCGGTCAGCGGGCGCATGCGCTCGCCGCGTCCGGCGGCCAGAATCAGGGCGGGGGTAGTCATAGATACGTGTTTTTAGGCATGTTATCGTAAAAATGGCTTAAAGCCAATCAAAACGGGCGCAAACAGCTATTAATAGCATAGCATTTTAACTTTTATTTGTAATGCTTTTGCACTTTGTCACAACGGCAAATGCACGCTATCATCCGTCGGTCTCAACATCTTCAAGGGAACGCAGCATGGCTTTAATGGACTTCCTCAAGAAACAGTTCATCGACATCATCCAGTGGACTGAAACAGACGACGGGACGCTGGCATGGCGCTTTCCGGTGGCGGACATGGAAATTCAGTATGGTGCGTCGCTCACCGTGCGTGAATCGCAAATGGCGGTTTTCGTCAACGAAGGCAAGGTAGCCGATGTGTTTGGCCCCGGCATGTACAAGCTGACAACGCAGACCATTCCGGTGCTGACGTACCTGAAAAACTGGGACAAGCTGTTTGAGTCGCCGTTTAAAAGCGATGTGTATTTCTTCAGCACCCGCCAGCAGGTGGACCAAAAGTGGGGCACGCCCCAGCCCATCACCATTCGTGACAAGGACTTTGGCGCTGTGCGCTTGCGGGCGTTTGGCAACTTCAGCTTTCGCGTGGCCGACCCAAAGCTGTTCCACACTGAAATTTCGGGCACGCGCGAGATGTACACCGCCGCCGACCTGGACGGCCAGCTGCGCGGGCTGGTGCTGCAAAACATCTCGAACGCAATCGCATCGAGCGACATCGCATTTTTAGACCTTGCTGCCAACCAGTTGGCGTTTGCGCAGGCGCTGACCACGCAGCTTTCGCCAGAATTTGAAAAAATCGGCCTGAAGCTCGACGGCATGACGGTGCAAAATGTGTCGCTGCCAGAAGAGCTGCAAAAAATACTTGACCAAAAAATCGGTATGGGCATGGTCGGCAACGACATGGGCAAATTTATGCAATACCAAACCGCGCAGGCGATTCCCAAGTTTGCCGAAGGGGGCGGTGGCGGCAGCGGCATTGCGGGTGATGCGATGGGTTTGGGCGCAGGCGTGGCGCTGGGCCAGGTGCTGGCGCAAAACCTGCAGGCAGGATTGCAAGCGCCCGTTGCTGCAGCCGCGCCAGTGGCGATCAAAGCCGACGACGTGATGGCCACGCTTGAAAAGCTGGGCGAACTTAAAGTCAAAGGCATCTTGACGCAGGAAGAGTTCGACACCAAAAAAGCTGAGCTGTTAAAGAAGCTGGTGTAGCGCAGCACTGGCCTTTTTAGAGCACTTTAAATAGCCCGTTTTGGCAACCGGTAGACCCCAGCGCGCCTACAGTGCCGCATGCCCAGGCTGCGGCGCGCCGGTAGAGTTTCGCAGCGCGCAGTCAACGCACGCGGTGTGCGGCTTTTGCAAAAGTACGGTGGTGCGCACCGGTGATGTGTTGTCGCGCATCGGCAAAATGGCCGAGCTGTTTGACGACTTCAGCCCGCTGCAATTGCAGGCGTCAGGCATCTACCTGGGCAAAAAGTTCACGCTGGTAGGCCGCTTGCAGTACAAATACGGCGATGGCACGTGGACAGAGTGGTACGCCGCGTTTGATGACCCTGATCAAGGCGTTGGCTTTTTAAGCGAAGACAACGGCGCTTACGTTTTTACGCTGCCGGTCACGCTGCAGCGCGCTGTACCTGCGGCAGACCAGTTTCGCGTGGGGGCCACCACCGCCATCGGCGGTGAGAGCTTCAGCGTTGCGTCAAACCAGGACGTGGCGCTTATGTCGGCCCAAGGCGAGTTGCCGTGGCTGCCGGCACTTGGGCAGCCTTTTGCAATGGTCGAATTGCGCAGTACCGATGGTGAGGTCATCAGCATTGACTACGGCGCAGTTGCGGGCGGCGGCGCGCCCGAGTTGTCGCGCGGAAAAGCCGTGTTGCTTGACGACCTCAAGCTGACTGGCCTGCGTGACGATTCCAGCAAAGAGGGCATTGGCCAGCAGTTTGCCTGCCCCAATTGCGGTGCCCAGGTTGCGGTGGCCCTGGCCAGCAGCAAGTCCATTACCTGCGCAGCGTGCAACAGCATCATTGATCTTTCTCAAGGTATTGGTGCCGACCTCAAACACGCGATTCAAAACGAGCCAGTTGAGCTTTTGATACCGCTGGGCAGCACTGGTCAGCTGCAAGGTGCTGCGTGGCAAGTGGTGGGGTTTCAGCACCGCATGGGCAATGAGCCCGGCGACGATGATCACTTCGGCTGGAGTGAATACCTGCTGTACAACCGAAAGCGCGGCTTTGCGTTTTTGGTCGATGCTGAAGACGGCTGGAGTCTGGTCAAGCCAGTAACAGGCGCGCCAACCTACAAGCCGGGCGCATTGAGTGCAACCTACCTGAACACGCGCTACGAGCTTCAAAGTACCTACAGCGCCGAAACAAATTACGTGGCCGGTGAGTTTTACTGGCAAGTCGAACGCGGTGAAAAAACAGCCAATATTGACTTTGCCAATGGCCGCGCATTGCTGTCGCGCGAAGAAGCGCGCAGCGAAGTCACCTGGTCCAGCGGCAGCAAAGTTGAAGCGCAAATGGTCGCCACAGCCTTTAAGCTCGACGGTAAAAAAGAGCTTTTTAAACGCGCCGACGCACAGCCATTCAGCGCGGCATCGAGCGTGAGCATTACGACCATCGTGGTGGTGTTTGCCGCCATACTGTTCCTGCTGCTGGTTTTGGGGCGCTGCTCAAGGTGCAACCCGAACGTAGAGAACTGCTCGTCCAGCAGCTCGCGCACGTCAGGTGGCTCGTTTGGCGGCGGCTCCAGCGGCGGGGGACACAAATGATCGTAAATTTTTCAGTCACGCAATTGCAATTTTTTGGAGAACACCATGGGACTTGAATGGCTTAAGCCGGCGGCTTTTTTAGGCTCGATTTTGTTCGCGCTGATTGGCGTGGTCATTTTTTGGCTCAGCTTCGTCATCATCGACAAAATCACTCCCTACAACCTGTGGGAAGAGCTGGTTGAAAAGCAAAATATTGCGCTCGGTGTGGTGGTTGCATCGATGAGCTTGGGCATCAGCATCATCGTCGCCGCTGCAATCCATGGTTGACTGCTGGCTACCGAGCAGCCCGGATGCGGCGTTGGTACGGTGCTCCTGATCCTCACGTACTTGAAGTACGTTCCGGTCAGTCCGCTCCGCCCGCCTTGCCTGCGGGGCGCTCGCTACGCCCTTGAAATTTGCAATTTTTGACGGCTCGCTGCGCATCGCATGACAAGTCCAGTCCTAATTCCAAATCCGCGCCCACTCGAAGTCGCGCTGCTGGTTAGCGTGTTCGTCATTGCAGCTTGTGGGCTGGTGTATGAGCTGGCGGCAGGCGCACTTGCTTCGTACCTGCTGGGCGATTCGGTGCTGCAGTTTTCCACCGTCATTGGCACCTACTTGTTTGCGATGGGTATTGGCAGTTATTTGTCGCGGTTTTTTGAACGGCAGTTGCCTGCGCATTTTCTAAGAATAGAACTGCTGGTAGCCCTTATTGGAGGGGCGCTACCAGCACTGCTTTTTATAGCGAATGCGTACGTGCCCGGCGCGTTTCGGTTTTTACTTTATGCGCTTGTGCTGCTGGTGGGCACGCTGGTGGGGCTGGAGATTCCATTGGTGATGCGCATTTTGCGGCGCAATGTTGCGCTCAAAGAGTTGGTGTCGCAGGTGCTGACGTTTGACTATTTGGGTGCTTTGGCCGTATCACTCGCCTTCCCGCTGGTGCTGGTGCCGCAACTGGGGTTGATTCGTACTGGCCTGCTGTTTGGCCTGATGAATGCAGCGGTGGCGGTGTGGGCGCTGTGGCTCTTCAGGCACGAGCTGCGGCATTTCAAAGCCCATGTGGCCGCTTGTGCGCTCACGCTGGCGGCGCTCGGTGTGGGCTTTGCGGGCGCTGACCACATCACCACCTTTGCTGAAGACCGTTTTTACCAAGACCGCATTGTGTTCACTGCCACTACCCCCTACCAGCGCATCGTGGTCACCAACGGGCGCAGTGGGCACAAACTGTTCTTGAATGGCAACCTGCAGTTTGCTGAGCGCGATGAATACCGCTACCACGAGGCGCTGGTGCACCCGGTGATGGCTGCCCACGGCGCACCTAAAAAAATAGCCGTTCTGGGCGGCGGTGATGGCTTGGCAATTCGTGAAATTCTGAAATACGCCAGCGTTGAAAGTGTCACCCTGGTTGAGCTGGACCCAGCCATGACGCGCGAGTTTTCATCACAAGCGGCACTCGTTAGCCTCAACGGTGGCGCGTTGTTGTCGCCCAAGGTGCGCATCGTCCACCAAGACGCCTTCAAGTGGCTGGAGACGACTCCCGAGGTGTTTGATATCGTTATCGTGGATTTTCCTGACCCAACCAACTTTTCCATTGGCAAGCTGTACACCAACTCCTTTTACGCCTTGCTAGACAAGCATTTGGCCGCCAGTGGTTATGCGGTGGTCCAGACCACGTCGCCACTGGTAGCGCGTAAAAGTTTCTGGACGGTGGTAACGACGATGGAGTCGGTCGGCTTGCAGACGGCACCGTACCACGCCAATGTGCCCAGCTTCGGCGAATGGGGCTTTGTGGTGGCCAGCCGCAGGCCGTTCAGCCCTGCATTGCAAACGTCAAATTTGCCCGCCGGCCTGAAGTTTTTAAACCCGCAAACACTGCGCTTGCTGTTTGACTTTCCTGCTGACATGTCGCGCGTTGCAGCGCCAGTGAACCGCTTGTCCAATCAGGAACTCGTCCACAGCTACGAGCAGGAGTGGGGCAGGGCGCCGCAGTGAAGCGGCGCGATTTTTTAATCGCGGGTAGCCTGCCGTTTGCGCTGGGCGGGTGCAGCAAGCCGCTGCCCATTGACGGTGGATTTGTAGGGGCAGCGGCGGAGCGCGGCCACCTGTTGCGCTCTTTAAAAGCACCTTTAGTACCGTCAAAAGTTATGCGAACGCGCGTGCTGATTGCCGGTGGCGGCGTGGCAGGCTTGGCCGCCGCACGTGCATTGCGCCTGGGCGGCATGAACGATTTTGCGCTGCTGGAGCTGGAAGACAGTGCCGGCGGCAACAGCCGCACAGGTGAAGTCAACGGCATCGCCTGCCCGTTGGGTGCGCACTATTTGCCCGTGCCCGACGCATCGAACGCGGATGCACGTCACGTGCAAGACTTGCTTGAAGAACTTGGTGTACGGCGCCGTGTGGCTGGCCGCTGGGAATACGACGAAAAAGTGCTGTGCCACAGCCCGCAGGAGCGGCTGTTTATCAACGGCCAGTGGCAAGACGGATTGCTGCCAGTGCAAAATGCCGACGCCGCTGCCCTTGCGCAATATGCCACTTTTGCGCGGCTGGTGGCGCAGGCATCAAACACCTCGCAGTTTGTAGTTCCAGTGTCAAATAGGGTCTTAACGCCCGATAAACGGGCGCTAGACGCTATTACTTTTGAACAATGGCTCAATCAAAACCAGCTCACCAGTGCGCCGCTGCGCTGGTACCTGGACTACTGCTGCCGTGACGACTATGGCGCGGGCTTGGGTGTGGTGTCGGCCTGGGCGGGCATTCATTATTTCGCCAGCAGGCACGGCTTTTCAAGCCCGGGCAGTGAGCCATCGCAAGGGCGCGACTCGGGGGTGCTCACTTGGCCGCAAGGCAACGGCTGGCTGACGCAGCGCCTGGCCGAGCCCTTGGGCAGCGCACTGCACACAGGCCGCGTGGTAACGCGAATCGCGCACCTTAAACACGGGGTTGAGGTCGATGCGCTTGACGTGGCCAGCGGGCAACTTGAGCGCTGGATGTGTGACCACTGCATCGTTGCGTTACCTTTGTTCGTAGCCGCCCGAGTCATTGAGAACCCGCCACCCGCATTGCAGCGTGTCGCCAGCGAGGCGTGTTATGCCCCATGGCTGGTGGCCAATATCCACATCAACGCAGCGCTGCACGACCGGCCCGGCGCTGCACCGAGCTGGGACAACGTGCTGTACAGCGACCAGAGCACGCAACCGATTGAAGGTTTGGGTTATGTCGATGCCAGCCACCAAAGTTTGAACCTCGTTCCGGGTGCAACTGTGTTGACCCACTACCGAGCGTTTGGCGTGGATGCCTCCCGCCGCAAGCATTTGTACGAGCAGCCTTGGGCGCACTGGCGCGACACCGTGCTGGGAGAGTTGTCAGCAGCGCATCCCGATTTGCCTGGTAAAGCCACGCGCATCGACATCATGCGATACGGCCATGCCATGACTGTGCCGGTGCCCGGCGTTCGCGCAAGTGCAGCATTGCAGGCGTTACGGCAGCCACAGGCCACGCAACCAAGGCTGCGTTTTGCACACAGCGATTTGTCGGGTTATTCGGTGTTTGAAGAAGCTTTTACCCACGGGCACGTGCAGGGAAGTGCGGTGGCACGCGTGTAATTGCCATAGGCGCGGGTCAGGCTTCGCTGCCCCGGTCGAGCGAGCGTTGTTCAGTCCATTCAGGCTCGAAGCGGCCTATTAGCGCCTGCATCAGCGCCCGCGCCTTGGCCGAATGGTCACCAGCAAAATTGCACACGTAAACATCCAGCGTCACGGCTTTTTGTTCTGGCCAGGTGTGCACGCACAGGTGCGACTCGGCCAGCAAAATAGTTGCGGTGATGCCGCCCGGGCCAGCGACGGTTGCGGGAAAGGTGTGAAACAACTGATTCACGACCAGCAGGCCGCTGTCGCGCACCGCTGCCGCGCACCAGTTGCCAAGTTTGTCTGCGTCCAGCAGCCAGGCCTTGTCGCAGTGGCAGTTGTAAATGTCGGCAGTGAGGTGAAGGCCTTGCATATGGCAACTTTATTCCAGTTTCTTTTCAAGCAAGGCTGCCACAAGGTCAACCAGTAAAATGGCGGATTGCCTCGATTTCCACTTCACATTCAATATCCCCCGGAGCTGCAGCCACATGGCCACCACTGAATTGACCCCAACGCACACCCAGCATGCGCAAATGGCAAACGCCATTCGCGCGCTCGCCATGGACGCTGTGCAAGCCGCCAACTCTGGCCACCCCGGCGCACCCATGGGGATGGCTGATATGGCCGTTGCAGTGTGGGGTGGGCATTTAAAGCACAGCCCGCACAACCCCAAATGGTTTGACCGTGATCGTTTTGTATTGAGCAACGGACATGGCTCCATGCTGATTTACGCACTGCTGCACTTGACGGGTTATGCATTGCCCATGAAAGAGCTGAAAAACTTTCGCCAATTGCACAGCAAAACGCCCGGCCACCCTGAAGTCGATGTCACGCCGGGCATTGAGACCACTACCGGCCCGCTTGGCCAGGGGTTGACCAACGCGGTCGGCATGGCACTGGCTGAAAAGCTGCTGGCCAAGGAATTTAACCGTGAAGGTCACACCGTCGTCGACCACCACACCTATGTCTTCATGGGTGACGGCTGCCTGATGGAAGGAATCAGTCACGAAGCCATTGCTCTGGCTGGTGCATGGCGTTTGGGCAAGCTGGTAGCGCTGTACGACGACAACGGCATCAGCATTGACGGGCAGGTCGCACCCTGGTTTATTGACAATACGCCGCTGCGCTTTGCGGCCTGCGGCTGGAATGTAATTGGGCCGATTGACGGGCATGACGCCGCTGCTGTGTCTACCGCAATTGCTGACGCCAAAACAAATACCGACAACAAACCCACGCTGATTGTTTGCAAAACCCACATTGGCAAAGGCAGCCCGAATCGCGCCAACACCGCCAAGGCGCACGGCGAGCCGCTGGGTGCTGAAGAGATCAAGCTGACGCGCGAAGCTCTCAGCTGGCCCTACGCCCCGTTTGAAATACCTGACGACGTGCGCCACGCATGGGACGCCAAAGCCAAAGGCCTGGTGGCCGAGGCTGCCTGGGATGCCAAATTTGCTGCGTACAAAACGGCCTACCCAGAACTCGCGCAAGAACTCACCCGCCGCATGAAAGGCGACTTGCCCAAGCACTTTGACCAATTGGCTGTTGATACGATCTTGGGTGCTCACAGCAAAGCCGAAACCGTTGCCTCCCGCAAGGCATCACAACTGGCGCTTGAGGCATTTACGGCTGGTTTGCCAGAAATGCTGGGCGGCTCAGCGGATTTGACTGGCTCGAACCTGACCAACACGAAATCAACACCCAGCCTGCGTTTTGACATGCATGGCGAAGTTGTTTTGGCACCGAACGCGGAGGGCATCAGCGCGGGTGGCCGGCACATCAATTACGGCGTGCGCGAGTTCGGCATGGCTGCCATCATGAACGGCGCTGCGCTGCATGGCGGCTACATTCCCTACGGCGGCACGTTTCTAACTTTCAGCGACTACTCCCGCAACGCCATCCGCATGGCCGCGCTGATGAAGCTGCGCGTGATTCATGTGTTCACGCACGACAGTATTGGCCTGGGTGAAGACGGCCCCACCCACCAGTCGATTGAACATGCTGCCAGCCTGCGCCTGATTCCAAATCTTGATGTCTGGCGACCAGGTGACACGGCAGAAACCAGCGTCGCCTGGGCTGTGGCTTTGAAAAACAAGTCCATGCCCACAGCGCTTTTGCTCAGCCGCCAAAATCTGCTGTACGCACCCAAAGACAATCTCGACGAGATTAGCAGAGGCGCATACGTGTTGTCCGAGCCGAGCGAAGTTGGTTTGAATAAAAAAGTCCAGGCCGTCATCATTGCTACAGGATCAGAAGTGCAACTGGCTTTGAAAGCGCAAGAGCTGCTTGCTACTTTTAAAATAGCGGTACGTGTTGTTTCCATGCCCAGCAACACCACATTTGACAAGCAAAAAACAGCTTACAAAACCGAGGTGCTGCCAGAGGGCATTCCCCGCATTGCGGTTGAAATGGGTGTAACCGGCGGCTGGTGGAAGTACGGCTGCGCAGCCGTGGTTGGCATCGACACCTACGGCGAATCAGCGCCTGCACCCGTGCTGTTCAAGCATTTTGGGTTT
>ENA-OBLH01000486-OBLH01000486.1-metagenomes-genome-assembly--contig:-NODE-486-length-13172-cov-5.65968_pt1 | contig 13172 bp, 14 predicted proteins | sample MGYA00153382_OBLH01 | MGnify analysis MGYA00153382 | reverse complement strand
GCGATCTGGGCGCGCTGGGTTCGGGATTGAGGGGTCTTTCTCGGCTTTGGCGCGGAACTCGGCGAGCAACTCCGGCGGGATAAGCCGCATTGCGTAGCGGATGCCGAACGGCACCACGACGAAATCGTCGAGCCAGCCGATCAGCGGAATGAAATCGGGAATAATGTCGATGGGGCTGATCGCATAGGCGGCGACAAGTCCGACCACGACCTTGGCCATGCGCGGGGTGCGCGGGTCGCGCGCGGCGATCCACAGCACCTTGGCATCGCGTGCGATCAGCCGCAGCTTCTCCTTGGGGGACAGCTTCATTCGCGCCCCGCGCACAATGCGGCGCCGCCCGCGAACGGGGTCAGCGCAACCAGCAACAGCGATGCCGCCGCAAGCAGCTTGAGCGCGCCGCCGTCCATCGGGGCAAGGCTGCCCGCGCCGAAGATCAGGATCGGGATGGCGAGTGGCAGCATCAGCAGACCGGTCAGCGCCGAGGTGCCCTTTAGGCCGGTCGTAAGGCTCGCCACCAGCACCCCGAGCGCGGCCAGTCCCGGTGTCCCGAGCAGCAGACCGATTTCCAGTTTGACCAGCACCGCCGAGTCTAGGTTGAGCAGCGCACTCGCGGGCACCGCTGCCAGCATCAAGGGCAGCGCAAACCCAATCCAGTGCGCGACCATCTTGGCGGTCACGACCAGTTCGTCGCTGATCCCGCGCACCGCCAGCTGGTCGAGCACGCCCGATGCCGCATCGGGGGCAACAAGACGGTCCACCGGCAACAGCGCCGCAAGCAACGCCGCGACCCACAACATCCCGCCGCCGCTCCGCCCCAGAAGCACTGCGTCGGGACCGACCGCGAAGGGATAGAGCGTGGCGACCAGCAGGAAGAACACCACCGGCATCGCCATGCCGCCGCTGGCCAGCGCGCGCGACAGGTCGCGGGTGACGAGGCGGGCGAATACGCTCATCCCAGCACCAAAGATTGCGCGTCGGGTAGCGCCAGCGCCTGATGCGTGGCGACAACCGCAATGCCGCCGCGCAACCGGTGCGTCGCGATCAGCCCTTCGAGGATCGTCACCCCCGCCGCGTCGAGGCCGTTGGCGGGTTCATCGAGTAGCCAGATATCTGCGCCGCTCGCCAATGTGCGCGCGAGCGTCGCGCGGCGGCGCTGGCCGGTCGAGAGCATTCGGACGGGGACTTGCGCGAGGTGTGCCATATCGACGCTGGCGAGCGCATCCTTGACACTGCCGCCATCGATGTCGGCCCAAAATTGGAGCGCTCTGCTTAGCGGCAGCGCAGTGTCGAGTGCGGGTGCTTCATCGGCCAACGCAACATCGCCATCGCGCGTCACGACGCCGGCTTCGGCGCGCAAAAGCCCGGCGGCGACCCGCAACAGGCTCGATTTACCGACACCATTGGGGCCGCCGACGGTCAGCACATCGCCCGCGCCCAGCGCAAAACTCACGTCCGAAAACAGCACCCGCCCGCCGCGCGCGCAGGTGACATCGGTGAAGGAGAGGGCCATTTTACCGCTTCCCTGAGCTTGTCGAAGGGCTGTCCTTCAACACTGCTCCGCAAGAAGGGCAGGGCTTCGACAAGCTCAGCCAAGCGGAACTAGGCAACCGCCTCCTCCAGCGCGTGCATATCATCATCGCTTAGCCCGAAATGATGGCCGACCTCGTGCACCACGACATGCGCGACGAGATGGTCGAGTGCTTCTTCCGTCTCGCACCATTCATCCAGGATCGGGCGGCGGTAGAGGTGGATGGTCGCGGGCACGTCCCCCGTCTGCGCGGGTTCGCCGATGGGGCGGCCCGAGTAGAGTCCGGAAAGATCGAACGGGCTTTCGATCCCCATTTCGGCGAGGATGCGGTCCTCGGCGAAATTCTCGACGATCAGCAGCACGCCCGCCAGATGCTCCGCGAACGGTCCGGGCAGCCGGTCGAGCGCCGCGCGCGCCAGCCGCTCGATATCGTCCAGCGACGGGGGCATTTGACCGGAGGCGCTCACCCCTGCGACATAGCCGCAACCGAGGGACACGCAAATGATCGAACAATTGAACGAAGACGAACGCGCCGCCGCGCTCGATGAACTCGGCGAATGGGACTATGACGAGACGCGCGACGCGCTGACGCGGACGTTCGTGTTCGCCGATTTCGTCGAGGCGTTCGGCTTCATGACGCGCGTCGCGATCCTCGCGGAAAAGGCCGACCATCACCCCGAATGGTCGAACATCTACAACCGCGTCGATGTGTTGCTGACGACGCACGACGCGGGCGGGCTGTCAGTGCGGGACGTCGCACTGGCGGAGGCCATCGACGCGCTGGTTGCCCATCACTCCCTACGCTAAACTCTTTTTTGCGACGGCGCGATCCACTGATCCGTCCACTCGATACATCCTATATGTCTTACGGCCAGCGATAACTAGCACGCACTTCCTTAACCTCTTGAACCTGATCTTCAACAGATCGAAGCAATGTTGGTCGTGCTTTAATCAACGTTTCTTCGACGTCAACGTCGCCACGACAATTCGGTGCCCACTTGCCTTTCTCCTCGCATATATAAGGTTGTTTACTTGGAAGGCCTACCGAAGTAATAATTACTTCCTCTACCATCGCGGGGGAGTTACAACTCTCACTACCGCCATTCCAATACATACATTTCATTTTCAATGAAGTGATTGAAAACCGCTTAAAGCCAGCTGATTTTGCGAGAATAGCGGTTCTGTGCAAGGCCATAGCGACCGCGAAATCCATACCGCCATATGACGAGTAAGATTTGACTTTCCAACGCGCACGCGAAATTTTCGCGTCCTGATAACCGAATTTTTTCAAGAATGCCGATTTTTCGTAAGCATTCGCTAGTGCGGTTGATGGTATCTGCGCGATATTTAACGCGAAGACCGCCAGCAGGAACGTTGAGATCCTAGTCACTATCTCCTCCTTTCGCGTTGAGACGCTTCAAGTACGCACGGTCTTACGCCATGCTCATTTCAAGAAAGTAAAGGACGCCCTTGTCGAGGATACACACTGCGAACGGACAATTAAGACGCCTAGTCGCGCGGCGATAACCGTTTCGGCAACAGCCACGGTGCCCAGGTCGTCGCCCATTTCAGCCGACGGGCGGTTTTGCCGACGAGGGTGTGGACCTTCTTGCCGTGCGCCGCGTCCCACACCGCCTGCGCGACCTGTTCGACAGGGGTGAACTCCAGCCCCGCCTCGCGCACGACGTCGCGGATGGCGACGTTCGATCCCGAGGCCGTCGCATCGAGCAGCGGCGTGTCGATGAAGCTCGGCATGATCGTGCGCGCCTTGACGCCTGCATCTTTCCACTCGCGGTCGAGCGATTCGGTCATCGCGCGCACACCGAACTTCGTCGCCGAATAGGCCGACATGCCCGCGCTCGCGTAAATTCCCGCCGCCGATGAGGTGCTGACCAGCGCCGAACCGGGGGTGTTCTTCAGATACTGGAACGCCACCTGCGCGCCCCAGAACACGCCCTTCAGATTGATATCGAGCACCCGTTCGACATCGCGGGCGTCCATCGCCTCGAGCGGTCCGCCGGTCCCGATCCCGGCATTGTTGAACAGCACGTCGAGCCGCCCGCCGGTATGCGTCGCAAAGTCCGCCAATGCGGCCTCCCATGCCTCGCGCTCGCGCACGTCCATGACATGCTGGCTGCTCATGTCCGTGGGCAACAAGGCCGCCGTTTCGGCCAAGCCGACCGCGTTGACGTCTGCCAGCCCGACGAACCAGCCCTTCGCCGCGAAATGCTGTGCCGTCGCGCGCCCGATCCCCGATCCGCCGCCGGTAATGAAAATGGCCTTTTGCATCGCTTTGATTTCTCCCCTTACCGGTGTCACACCGCATCACGTGGACGTGCACAAGCCCCAATCTGGACCGGCAGTAACGCTAAGCGGCGTGACCAAGCGTTACGGCGGTCGCGCGGCACTCGACGATCTCACGCTCGACGTTACGGCAGGCAGCTTTGTTGCGCTGGTCGGGGGCTCGGGCTCGGGCAAATCGACGCTGATCCGCACGATCAACCGGCTGGTCGATCCCGACGCCGGAACGGTGCTGATCGACGGCAAGGATGTCTGCGACAGCGAACCGCCCGCACTGCGTCGCCGAATCGGGCATGTCATTCAGGGGGTCGGCCTGTTCCCGCACATGACCGTCGCGGCCAACATCGCGATCGGGCTGCGGATTGCGGGGACGCGCGATACCGATGCGCGCGTCGCGGAGTTGCTCGACCTCGTCGATCTGCCGCGCGACTTCGCGGCCCGTGCGCCCGCGACGCTATCCGGCGGACAGCAGCAGCGCGTCGGGGTCGCCCGCGCGCTGGCGACGGCACCCGGGCTGATGCTGCTCGACGAACCCTTTGGCGCGCTCGACCCCGTGACCCGCGATGCGCTGGCCCGCAACTACCGTGCGCTGCACGACAAGCTCGGCCTGACCAGCATCATGGTGACGCACGACATGGCAGAGGCGCTGCTGACCGCCGACCGTGTGGTCGTGCTGAAGGAAGGTCGCATCGCGGCGGACGCAACCCCCGCAGAACTGCTGCGCGGCGGCGGCGGCGAGGCCGCTCAGGCGCTGGTCGCAGTGCCCAAGGGGCAGGCCGAACGCATGGCGGCAATGGTGCGCGCATGATCGATCGTATCCTCCCGCTGGTGGCGTCGCACGTTCTCATTGCCAGCGCAGCCCTCGCGCTCGGCCTTCTCCTCGCGTTACCGCTCGGCGTGTTCGCGGCGCGGCACCGGCGCGTCGAACAGGGTGTGCTGGGGTTCGCCAGCCTCGTCCAGACCATCCCGTCGCTGGCGCTGCTCGCGCTCTTCTATCCGCTGCTGCTTGCGTTCCGCACCCTCACCGGCGCGCCGATTTCACCGCTCGGCTTTCTGCCGGCCCTGCTCGCGCTGACGCTCTACGCGCTTCTGCCTATCCTGCGGAACACCGTCGTCGCGCTGCGCGGCCTCGACCCCGACATGCTGGAGGCCGCCGATGGCATCGGCATGACCGGATGGCAGAAATTGTGGCTGGTCGAGGCACCCACGGCGCTCCCCACCGTGATGGCGGGCGTGCGGACGGCGGCGGTGTGGACCATCGGTGCCGCGACGCTGTCGACGACGGTCGGTCAGCCCTCCCTCGGCGATGTGATCTTTTCGGGACTCCAGACGCAGAACTGGGAACTGGTCATCTGGGGCTGCCTTGCCGCTGCCGCCTTGGCGTTGACCGCCGACGCCTTGCTGGCGCTGGCCGAACGCGGGATATCGAAGGGGCCGCGCATGCTGTGGATCGTCGCACTCGCGCTGTTCGTCGCCGCACCCGTCGCCGCGCTGGTTTCGCAGATCCGCCCCGCGCAGCAGACCGTGACCATCGGTGCGAAAAGTTTTGCCGAACAATATATTCTTGCCCGCCTGATCGGACACCGACTTGAGGCGGCAGGCTATGCCGTGCGCTACAAGGAGAACCTAGGGTCGGCAGTGGTGTTCGGCGCGGTCACCTCGGGCGAGATCGATGTCTATGTCGACTATGCCGGCACGCTGTGGACCAACGAGATGAAGCGCACCGACAATCCGCCGCGCGCGGCCATGGTCGCGGGAGTGACGGCATGGACGAGGGCCGAGCGCGGCGTGACGACGCTCGGCCCGCTCGGCTTCGAAAATGCCTATGCGCTGGCAATGCAGGGACGAGTCGCGCGTGCGAAAGGCATCGCCAGCATCGACGACCTGAGCGGCGCGGCGGGGACGCTGACCCTGGGTGCAGACCTCGAATTCCTCGACCGCCCCGAATGGGCGACGATTCGCAAGGCGTATGACTTGCGTTTTGCCCGCCAGCGGACCTTCAACCCGACCTTCATGTACGACGCGCTAAAATCGGGCGATGCGGATGTGATCTCGGCGTTTTCGAGCGACGGGCGGATTGCGGCGGACGGGCTGGTCGTCCTGACCGACCCGGGCGGTGCAATTCCCAGCTATGACGCCTTGCTGCTGCTCGGCACCAAGGCGGCGCGTGATGCCGGGCTGGTCACAGCACTCCGCCCGTTGATCGGCAAGATCGAGGTCGCCAAGATGCGCGAGGCCAATTTCATGGTCGACCGCGCGCGCGACAAGGCGAGCCCCGATGCAGCGGCACGCTGGCTTGCGGCGGCGCTTCGCTGAGGCTTCGCATCTGCACGCTGAACCGGCATAGTTGTGCAATGCCGATTCGCCCTTTTGCTGCCGCGCTGGCTCTGCTCGCACTGACAGCTGCCTCACCGCCGAAGAAAATCACCCCTGTCAAACCGGTGCCTGCGCCTGCCCGGATCGTGCCCGCCGACGTCGAACGTGTGGCGATGACGACCGAATTGGGGACCATCGTCATCGACCTCGACGGCAAGAACGCGCCGCTCTCGACCGCCAACTTTTTGCGCTATGTCACGGCTAAACGCTTCGACGAAATCGTGTTCTACCGCGTCATGCGGCTGGCGTGGGGCGAGCAGCCGAACGGGCTGGTTCAGGCGGGTCTGCGCGGCGATCCCACGCGGGTTTTGCCGCCGATCCCGCATGAGAGCACCGCCAAGACCGGCCTGAAACATGTTGCGGGCGCGATCTCGATGGCACGGCTGGGCGTGGGCACCGCGACCGCCGATTTTTCAATCCTGATCTCCGACATTCCGGGCCTCGACGCCGGGCAGAACCCGAACGATCCTGAGGGGTATGCGGTGTTCGGGCGCGTCGTCGAGGGACTGGATGTCGCGCGCAGGATTTACGAGGTGCCGCTGTCGCCGACTGCCGGATCGGGCATCCTCAAGGGGCAGATGATCGCCAAGCCGGTGAAGGTGCTGACCGTCCGCCGCGTCCCTGTAGCCAAGCCGACGGCTGCACAGCCCGGGGCTGCACAGCCGCCAAAGCTTTAGCGACAGCGCGCGTTGTTGCTGTCGATCGCCACACCGGCAGCAGCACCACCGAGAGCACCCAGAATTGTCCCGAGCGTTTTCGAGCCACCGGGGGCAATAACGTTGCCGAGCACGCCGCCCGCGATCCCGCCGACAATCAACCCGGTCGTGCCGTCCGAGCGGCGGCAGTAGTACTGCCCGTTTTCGCCACGATAAACGCGGTCATTCCGCGACAGGCGACGCTCGCGATAGGTCGGAGCATCGCGGTAATATCGGTCGGCATAGTAGCCGCCATACGCAGGGTCGGGACGGTTGTGGTCGTAATTGCGCCAGCCGGCATAGGTAGGGCGGTCACCATATGTGCTGGCACAGCCACTGACGATCGTCGCAGCGGCCAGAGCGAGGAGCAGGGGAGTTCGCATGACATAGTCCTTTCGTTCCCCCGGTTGCACCAATGCGCCATCGACAATTTAGTTGCGCCGACGTCACGTTTCGCGCCGCAAAGCAAAAAAAGGGCCGCACCCGAAAGTGCGGCCCCAGTCTTTTCCTTGGGAGGAATAATGTCGGCGCGTGGCTTACTTGCCCATCGCGTTCATGGCCTGCGCGTTGGCGGTGGCGAGGTTGCCATCGGCAGCGTTATCGGCGGCTTCTTCCATCGCGTCGGCCTTGTTCTCCATCATGGCCCCGCCGTTTGCGGTCGACATATTGTCGGCCATCGCGTCCATATTGTCGGCCATGGCTTCCATGTTGTTCGACGCCGCTTCCTGGGTGTTGTTCATGGTGTTGCACGCGCCGAGTGTGGCGAGGCTCAGGATGGCGGTGGCCGCCAGAATGCGATTCTTCATGTGAATATCTCCCGTCGGGGCCCCCTTTTGGTGCACCCGTACGGACCCGTTAATGCGCCAGACAGATTCCGGTTCCCGATTGGGGCAAAAAAACGGCAAAAAATAAATGGGGGGTTTCTGTTGCCCGGCACCCCCCGGCCGCTGGTTTCCACTTCTGTTGCCCGGTGTGGTCCCTACCGCGCTAAAGCCGAACTAACTTCATCCACGAAGGACTCAGTTAGGCAGCAATCGCGAGCGCCTCGTTATCGTTGGCACTTGTCGTTTTGAACGGTTTTACGACTCATTCAGGTCGGGCGACGACAACCGATTTTAACACACGTCGATCCTAGTTCGGCCCCGTCATGGCCCCTGGTTTCTCAGGGGTTATGGTGGAGCCGCCGGGTACCGCCCCCGGGTCCGCTGCGCTTATTGCGCGGCCTCGTTTATCGCCATAGCCGGGCGAACCCGGCACATTGGTATATAGGGTGTCGGCGATGAATGAAAAGTGACGATCGGCATCCTGTGCCTGTCACTGTCATCTGACCCTGTAACGCAGCCGGAAGCTGGCCGTCGAACTCGCGGCCATCGTTCCCTGCGGGCGCAGCCGTACTGTCGTGACGTTCGCGTCGATGCCATTGGCGTCGGCGACCGGCGTATAGGTCCATGTCGTGCCGTTGTTGTTCGAAAAATCGATATTGTCTGTCGCGCTGGCAAGGCTGGTGAAGCTGTAGGTCAACGCCGATGTCCCCGTGGTAAATGCCGCCGGACCACTGCCCGCACCGCCGATGTCAGCGACGACCAGGTCGGTATTCACCGGCGTCGCGTCGGTCAGGACGATGGTGTTGTTCGACACGGTGTAGCTCGACGGAGAGGTCGCCGCGATGGTGTATTCCGCGACCCCGCCGGGAATGAGTTTCGGGTTGGTCGTGCCGTTCACCGGGTCCGAATAAGGCGCGCTCGTTTTGACCAGCGCCAGCGCGGGTTTGAAGACGACGCTCGCCAGATCGAAATTGGCGAAATCGGGCATGTCGACTTCGAAGATATAGCTGCCCGCCGCGAGCGGGATATTCGCGCGCGCCGCCTGTTTCCACAGGCCGAGCGGATCGGCGGTAACGAAACTGGTGCTGGTGGTCGCGATCAGAACGCCGCCGGTCGTGCGGATGTTGATGTTCAACCCGGTCAGATTCTGCTGCAGGTCACGCACCGAAAACCAGCCGCTGATGTCGATCATCCCGTTCGACGGCAGCGTAATGGTCTGGCGCAGCGAACCTGCAGCGCTGGTCACGTCGAAATATTGCACGCCGCCGCCGGTGGGCGTGACGGTCGGGTTGTTCGCATAGCCTGCGAACGGGCGAATGACGTTGAACGGCTGGGCTACAACGGGTGTGAGGTTGACGATCGTCCAATTGGGAATTGTCGCATAGAAATTGTTGCCGTTGGCGGGTGTGACCGGGGTTTCGAAGCTGCGGTTGGATAGCAATTCCTGCGCGGCGGCAGGCGCAGCAAAGCTCGCCGAACACATCAGCAAAACCAGAACCTGCCAGAAAACCCGCCACGACATGGCGCAATCGTTTACATGCACCGGCTAAGGAGAAAGTTAACGATCCTTGCCGTCGGCACTTCCGGCACCTAAAATAACAAACACGCTTGGAACCGGCGTCGGGAGACACATGATGGCCGATCACGACCTGCCCGACCACAGCCGCCGCTTAACGGCATTCCGCACACAGCTGACGCGCGAAGGACTCGATGGCTTTATCGTGCCGCTCACCGACGAGCATATGAGCGAATATGTCGGCGATTATGCCAAGCGGCTCGAGTGGCTGACCGGGTTCAAGGGATCGGCTGGCGCGGCGGCAGTGCTCGGCGCGCGTGCCGCCGTGTTCGTTGACGGTCGCTACACGCTTCAAGTGCAGCAGCAGGTCGACGGGACGTTGTTCGACTATGTCGGGGTGCCGCAATCGAGCATTGCCGCGTGGCTCGTCGCGCACGCACCGGCAAATGCGCGCATCGGCTATGATCCGTGGCTGCATACCAAAGGCTGGGTCGAGGCTACGAGCGCGGCGCTGGCGGTGAAGGGCGGCGAATTGGTGCCCGTCACACGAAATCCGGTCGATAGTGTCTGGGCAGATCGTCCCGCCATGTCGCCTGCCAAGGTCAAGGTCTACGAGACGGAACTCGCTGGGCGCAGCGCTGCGGACAAGCGCGCGGAAATCGCCGACTGGCTGACCGCGCAGGGGCTCGATGCGACGGTTATGACGGCGCTAGATTCGGTGGCGTGGACGTTCAACCTGCGCGGGGACGATGTGACGCACACACCGGTGGGCCTCGCCTTTGCGATCCTCCATGCCGATGCGACGGCGGACTTGTTTGTCGAGCCGCACAAGATCGACGACAGCGTGCGCGCGGCGCTCGGCAATGGCGTGCGGCTGCACGACCGCAACGCGTTCGCCCCGATGCTCGCCGTGCTGTCGGGCAAGCGCGTCGCGAGCGATCCCGAACGCGCGGTGGTCGCGGTGTTCGACGCGCTGGCCAAGGGCGGCGCAACCATCGTCGAGGCGCGCGATCCGGCGGTGCTCGCCAAAGCAATCAAGAACCACACCGAGCAGGCGGGGCAGCGCGCGGCGCAGGCCCGCGACGGGGCGGCGCTGTCGCGCTATCTCCACTGGCTGTCGGTAGAGGCACCCAAGGGCGAGCTGACCGAGATTTCGGCGTCGGACCAGCTGCGAAAATTCCGAGAGGCAACGGGCAAGCTGCTCGACCTGAGCTTCGACACCATTTCGGGCGCGGGGCCGCACGGCGCGATCATGCATTACAAGGCGAGTGCCGAGACTGACCGGCGGATCGACCCGTCATCGGTCTATCTCTGCGACAGCGGCGGGCAGTACGCCGATGGCACCACCGATGTGACGCGGACGATCTGGGTGGGGCCAGGCGCGCCGCCCGCCGAGGTCAAGGACCGTTTCACCCGCGTGTTGAAGGGGCACATCGCAATTGCCACCGCTGTGTTCCCCGAAGGCACCAACGGCGGGCAGCTCGATGGCTTTGCACGGCAACATCTATGGGCAGCAGGCTGCGATTACGCGCATGGCACCGGCCACGGCGTCGGGGCGTTCCTTTCGGTTCACGAGGGGCCGCAGCGGATTGCCAAGCCGACCGGCGGACAGGCGGGGACCAGCGAACCGCTGTGCGCGGGCATGTTCCTGTCGAACGAGCCGGGCTATTACAAACCCGACCATTACGGCATCCGCATCGAGAATCTGGTGCTCGTCGAGCCGTGCGAAATCGCGGGTGGCGACATGCCGATGATGGGGTTCGAAACGCTGACCTTTGCCCCCATCGACAAAATGATGATCGAGCCTGCCTTGCTCAGCGACGCAGAACGCGCGTGGCTCGACGGCTATCACGCCAATGTGTTGCGGATCGTCGGGCCACAGCTTGAGGGTGAGGCGAAGGCGTGGCTGGAAGGTGCGTGCGCGCCGCTCTGAGGGTTCAGCCTTCGAGCATCCGCGCTTTCGGCAACCCCATCGCTTCCGCGACCCCCGCACCGATCAGCGCAAATCCCGCCCCCCATATTGCGCCACCGATCACGTCGGTCGGCCAGTGGACACCGAGCATCGGGCGGCTGAGTGCAATGGCGAGCGCCAGCCCGAGCGCGGGCCAACGCAGCCATGGCTCGCGCATCAGCAGTGTGGCGGCGAGTAGTACGACCATCGACCCCGCCGCATGGCCGCTGGGGAAGCTGAGGTCGCCCGCCTGATCGAACCACGGCGACAGGCGCGGGCGTTCGCGCCCATAGGCGACCTTCGCCCAGGTGTGTCCCATGATCGAGACGCTGACGGTCACCAGATAAACCACTGCCGAACGCCAGCAATGCCGCGCGATCAACAGGATGCAGATGAACATGACGAACACACTGCGCGGATCGACATCGCCCAGTTCGGTGACGAACACCGTCGCGGCGATGAGCCAGCGCGGCGACGCTTCGGTCAGCGCCAGCGCGTGCATTACCGGCACGTCAAACCACGTCAGCCACCCCGCCATCACCGCAAAGCCGAGCAAGACGGCAGCCGTGACCAGCGCGGCTCCGGTAGCAATGCGACGGCTCACTGGCCCTTGACGACCACGCCGCCCTTCACGACGACCGCGACCTTTTCGAGCACACGGACATCCTTCAACGGATCGCCATCGACCGCAATCATGTCGGCATAGCGACCGACCGCAATCGCGCCGACGTCCTTTTCGCGGTGCAGCGCCTGTGCGGCGTTGCGCGTCGCGGCCTGGATCGCCTGCAGCGGCGTCATCCCGTAATCGACCATCCATTTGAACTGGCCGCCAGCGGTGCCGTGCGGCATCACGCCCGCGTCGCTGCCGAACACCATTTTGACGCCCGCGCGCACTGCCTTGCGAAAACCGTCGCGCTGCGCTTGGGCCACTTCGCGGTCCTTGCGGAGATTGTCCTCGAGCGTGCCGTTCTTGGTGCCGGTTGCCTGGGTGTATTCGGTGTTGAAGATATCCATCGAGAACCACACCGGGCGGACGCGTGCAGCCGCCAGCTTGATCCCCTCGTCGTCGACAAGGCTGGCGTGTTCGATGGTGTCGATGCCCGCGCGGATCGCCGCCTTGATGCCGTCGGCTCCGTGCGCGTGGGCGGCAACCTGCAACCCCCATTGGTGCGCCTCGTCGGCGATGGCGCGCAGTTCGGTTTCGCTCAATTGCTGCTGGCCGGGTTCGGTGTTGCGGCTGAACACGCCGCCGGTCGCGCACACCTTGATGACTTCGGCCCCGTATTTGCGCTGGCGGCGGACTTGGTAGCGGAATTCCTCGACCCCGTCGGCGATGCCTTCCTCCTTCTTGGGCTTTTCGAGGCTGGGCGGCAGGAAGGTCGAGTCGCAATGCCCGCCGGTCGCGCCGAGTGCATAGCCTGCGGGGACGATGCGCGGGCCGACCGCATAGCCGTTCTCGATGGCCTGTTTCAGCCCGATGTCGTTGCGGTTGCCCGACCCGACATTGCGGACCGTGGTGAACCCGGCATCAAGCATCGCGCGTGCATTGCCGACCGCGATCATGGCGAAGAACGCATCGGTGAACTCCAGCCCGCGATAGCCGCCGATATCTGCCGGCGAGTCGAGATGGACGTGCATATCGATGAGGCCGGGGAGCAGCGTCTTGTCGCCCAGATCGACGACTTTCGCCTCGCCGCTCAGGCGCACCGTGCGCGAATCGGCAATGCCGGTGACGCGCCCGTCGGTGACGGTGACGAGCGGATATTCGACGACGCGGCCTGTCTCGACGTCGATCATGCGCGCGGCGCGGAAATGGACGGTTTCTGCGAGCGCCGGTGCGGCGAGGCTGAAAATGGATACGGCGGTAAGCAACAGGCGCATGGAAATCCCCTCTGTAATTGGGGACAGCTTAGCGGGCGTTAAGGCGAGGGGAACTCAATAATTCCTCCCCAGCGCAGCGCAGGGGAGGTGGCGCGAAGCG
>ENA-OBLH01000485-OBLH01000485.1-metagenomes-genome-assembly--contig:-NODE-485-length-13175-cov-4.3782_pt1 | contig 13175 bp, 12 predicted proteins | sample MGYA00153382_OBLH01 | MGnify analysis MGYA00153382 | reverse complement strand
GATCGATCCTTTTTAACAGGGGCTGGGAGGGATCAACCCCTATATCATTGGCTCCCAGAAACTATGCCCCCCCAAGGACCTTTAGTTGCCCTAAGTCAAGGTTTAGGTAAAATATCCGCTGATTGGGTACTGGTTTTAGCGTGTGATCTACCCTTATTAGATGGAGAAATTCTCAATCAGTGGCGATCGCAATTACCTAACCTTCCCCTTGATACCCTTGCCCTAGTTCCTCACCACAATTACTGGCATCCCCTCTGTGGTTTCTACCGCCCCCAAGCCCTACCATCTCTAGAAAAGTTTCTCTCTCAAGGGGGTAAATCTTTCCAGGCTTGGCTCCCCAGCTTGCCTGCTCAAAAAATTCCCCTCGGAACTGCCGAGATCAGAATGCTCTGGAACTGTAATTATCCAACAGATTTTAATTTCCAGTAATAACCCCCAGCAAAATCTACCCGTAGTTAGCTATCATGGTAAGCCTAGATATTTTTGCGGATCAAGTACGATCGCCACTAAGTTACTTATCAAAAAAATGGGTATAAAACCCCGTGCTTCTAGCACGGCTTTGAAGTAAAATAGAAATGGTTGAAATCCCCAAGGTGGGCGGTTGTGAAGCGGCTTTTAGTCGGCACCCTCGAACCTGAAAACTCCTAGAGAGTAAAAAGAAGGGTAGCGAAAACCTTGTAAAACAGAGCTAGAGAATCAACGCATTCTCATTACCAGAAAATACATAATTTGGTTTGGTTAATTAAGGTAGGGCGGGGCACGCCCGAACTCTAGATCGTATTCTAGTACGCTTTTGGAGATAGACCCGCTGGGGTTGCTGTAAGTCAGGCTAGTCAATTGGTGTCTTTTCACGGTTGAAAGGTTTGAGGATTGCTCGCAAGAGATACGGTGCTTAAAGGTCAGTCGATGAATTAAGAATCTCCGCGCGTTCACGCCGGAGAGTGTCAAGTGGTTTGTCACTATGCCCCGGCTGGTAATGTAACGGGGCAGTTTCCCCAGAATGTTGTTAGACCTTAAGGATATTTTTAGCCCCCAGCAACCACGGTTAAGATTAGAGAATTTATGCCCCTGACTTCCTATCGTCTGCTTGATCGCTCCACCTATCCTTGCCCGGTCTGCCGTTGGGGACAGATAAAACCCTTGCCCCTGATGGAAGCGGTAGCTTGTGAATTTTGTCAACATATTTTTACTGTAAATTTAGAAACTGAAGTATTACGGATGGCCGATCGGGAGCCGCCCCTAAGTTGGCATTGGGATGGTAAGCGCTGGACAGGAGCACACTTGGCTGGGGTAGAGTTTAATTGGCTCTACGGGGTAGCCGCAGTAGCATTTTTGGTTTTACCTACCGGGATTGTGAGCTTAGGGGCTTATTTATTTCCGCCGATTCCCGGCAGTCCCCTAGATTGGGTTCCTCTCCTGTGGGTAGGCTTAGTTTTTGGCTCCCATCTTTTAATTCTGCTGTGGCTGGTGGGAGAGTTTTACCAGTTTCCCGTGGGGGCATACCTACGAGCCATTACCCGCCGTTGGTCTCAGGTAAGAAATTAATCCATCACCTCAAGAAGCCTTAGCGATCGCCACTATTTTTAATTTCTAATTCTTAAAACTAATCTTTCAAATTATTTACATTTCGTTACAATTTACTCCCTAGAGCAAATTGGGAAAAGGTGTAATAATTAAACAGCAAACCCTTCTAAAACCTTCTAGATAATGCACTGTGGCAAGATTAATTAGCCTCACCGCAGGGTAAAATATTGCGGGGAAGCTCTCCAATGCAATTTTCTATGCAATTAATAAGTGTAAATGAATTAAAAACAAGGTTATGACTCAAATTTCTAGTTCTTCAGATGTACCTGATCTCAGTCGCCGCCAATTTATGAATCTGCTGACCTTCGGGACTATTACCGGCACAGCTCTAGGCGCTTTGTATCCCATTGTTAAATATTTCGTTCCCCCCAATAGTGGTGGTGGTGGTGGTGGTGTTATTGCCAAAGATGCTGCTGGGAATAATGTTAAGGTCAGCGAATTTATTGCTGCCCATGCAGCGGGCGATCGGACTCTAGCCCAGGGACTCAAAGGCGATCCCACCTACATTATTATCAAAGAAGATAAAACCATTGCCAGCTATGGCTTAAACGCTGTTTGTACTCACCTTGGTTGCGTTGTGCCTTGGAATAATAGTGAAGATAAGTTTATCTGTCCTTGCCACGGTTCTCAGTACGACAATACGGGCAAAGTTGTTCGGGGACCTGCTCCCCTGTCTTTGGCTTTGGCAAATGCTGTCGTCACAGAAGATGATACGATCGCCCTGACCCCTTGGACAGAGACCGATTTCCGTACCAATGAAGCTCCTTGGTGGGCTTAAGATTAATAATTACCTCTGTACCGATGAGAAAGAACCGATGAGAAATTTATTTTTACCCATAATCAAGCAGTTAGTACTGTTAGCGATCGCTACTACAACTCTCTTCTGGGGCAGTAATATTGCCCTAGTCCAACCTGCTGCTGCCTATCCCTTCTGGGCGCAAGCAGCCTATCCCCTCACTCCCAGAGAACCTACAGGCAAAATTGTCTGTGCCAACTGTCATCTGGCCGTCAAGCCTGCTGATATAGAGATACCTACCTCCGTCTTACCAGATACCGTATTTGAAGCAGTAGTCAAAATCCCCTACGATCTCACCTCGCAGCAAGTTCTTGGAGATGGCAGTAAAGGCGGACTAAATGTTGGTGCAGTAGTCATGCTGCCCGATGGTTTTCAAATTGCCCCCCCAGACCGGATTCCTGAAGAAATGAAGGAAAAAGTTGGTGATACCTACTTCCAGTCCTACGCTGAAGACCAGCCTAACGTAATTATAGTCGGCCCTTTACCCGGAGAACAATACCAAGAAATCACCTTCCCCATTCTTTCTCCTAACCCCGCTACCAACAAAGCAGCCCATTTTGGCAAATACCTAGTCCACTTGGGGGCAAACCGGGGACGGGGACAACTATATCCGACCGGTGAGAGAACTAATAATAATATCTTCACTGCTTCTGTGGCAGGAACTATCACCAAAATCGAGCAACCAGAAGCTGGTGGTTACAGTGTCACAATCCAACCAGAAGTTGGAGAACCAGTGGTGCAAGCAATCCCCGCCGGGCCTGCTCTCGTAGTCGAGGAAGGAGATACCGTAGCTTTAGCTGCTCCCCTAACCATCAATCCTAATGTGGGTGGTTTTGGTCAACATGAAGCAGAGATTGTCTTGCAGAGTGGCGATCGCATCACTTGGTTGATTGCCTTCATCTGTGCCATTATGCTCTCCCAAGCTCTCCTAGTTCTGAAGAAAAAGCAAGTGGAGAAAGTCCAAGCCGCAGAAGTAGAGTTTTAAGTATCTTTTGTACGGCATTAGTTCCGGCTTCTAGTCTTGGATTTTTGATCTTTGATTTCTAGAAGTCGGATTTTTTTGTAAAATTAGAGGATTGGCAATAATTAGGGATAATGGATATCAATAAACCCCTTCCATGAAAGGTAATTTAGATTAAGTCAATGCCAAACCAAACAAGATTAAGAGAACAAAAACTCAAGAGAAAGAACTCCCGCCGCTTGGCTTGGGGGCAGAAAACTCCCTGGGTACTTGGTCTGGGGAGCTTTAGCTTGATGCTATTGTGGCATTGGAAATTATTGTTGACTACGGGGTCAGGAATTTCTGTGATGGCGCTGGTTTATCTAATGCAGCAGGGAACTTGGCAGCACTATTGGCAAGAATGGTTGCAGGGATGGCGGGGAGCAAATCGCCAGTTAGCGGTGGCAGCGGGCAGTGGAGCGATCGCTAGTATTAGCTGCTATTTAGCGATCGCTATCTATCTCAACTCAGCCGATCCTTGGTCAACCACAGGTAAATTAATTCAAGGGGGCAGCACCGTGGGTATTTTCTTCCTCCTCCTCTGGCAAATGCTCCATGCCAAAAATTCCTCCAGTTCTCGCCCAGACCAAGAAAGTAAGTACCAACGAGCTTTAAATAATCTTTCTGCCCCCGAACCCCTCAAACGATTAATTGCCCTCCAACAGCTTACTTCTCTAGCCTTGAACCAAGAATTATCATCTCTTCAGCATTCTCAAGGAGCAGATTGTATCCGTCTTCTCTTCAGTTTAGAAGTAGAACCAGCAGTCCGAGAAGCTGGATTAACAGCCCTCCAATCTTTAGACACCCCGCCACAACTACAACAGCCCCTCCTCAACCTGCCCTTACAACCCGAAAAAAGACTTCTGAGAATTGAGCCGTAATTTCTTCATGATTAAGCTTCCCTTTGAGTCTGAGAGCAAAGTTATTTTCATTTGTGGTGCTGGACATTCTGGCTCTACATTATTAGGTATGATCCTAGGTAGTCACGGTCATTGTTTCTATGCTGGAGAGGCATTAAAAACTAGCTATTTCCATCGTGATCAAACTCCTATTCGGAAAAGAATGTGTAAGTTTTGTGGATTGGATTGCCCAGTTTGGTCAAAATTAGATACAAGCAAACCTAGAGATATCTATGCCCAGATCATGGCAATTACTCAGAAACCAATAATTATTGACTCTACTAAACGAATAACTTGGTTACAACAAAAGATTGCTCAAGTAATAGCTGATAATATTACTCCTTACTTAATATTTATCCAAAGAGACGGTAGGGCTGTAGTTAATTCTCGCATCAGGAAATCTCCCGACCAAGATATTGCAGAAATTATCACTGCTTGGGTTGATAAAATTACAGAAACTGAAGAATTATTTAGAAAATTTCCTCTCCAGAAAATCAAAGTTAGCTATGAAGATCTCGCTACCCAACCAGTCCCAATAATTAGCCAGCTCTGTAATTTTCTAGAGATTCCCTACGAGCCTGCCATGCTGCACTACTATTGCCATGAACATCATCCCCTAGGTGGTAATAGTGGCACTCAATCTTTAGTTTTAAAAGTCCAGAAACAAGAATTTTCTTCTCCCTTTATTTATAAACTTGAAAAACAAGAGGAATACTATCAAGAGCATCCACCCGATATCAAATTAGACCTGCGTTGGCAAACGGAACTTTCTAAGGAAGCGATCGCTCTATTTGAGAATATGGCAGGAAAAGTTAATCAACCTTACCAATGGTATGATGAGACAAAAATTACTCTCCCCTAATTAGTCCCTAGATTTAGTCTAGCCCATGCAAAAAACAGATTTAGTATTTCGTAGTATTGGTGAACGAACTGCTATTGTTGCCCTAGAGCAAGCCATTAAAAATATTAAGCCCGATCGAGTCCATATCATTGAAAATATTAAACCCTTTGCCTTGGCAGTAAAGCAAATGTTAACCATTGATTATCAAAGTGATTTTGTGGTTTTCATGGATGCTGATTGTCTAATTTTGGAGGATATGAGTGACTTTTTACAAAGAAATTCTCAGCCCTATATTGATTGTTACGTCCGAGATAGATTCCGGGGTCTGATTCACTGTGGAGTACATATTACGAGAATTGATGTAGTCCGGGCTATGCAAGAAATCCAAGTGCAGGAGCCAACTATGAAACTTGTCCTCCGACCAGAATCTGCCCTACGGAAACTAGCCCTGAAAAAACTTAATTTAGTCCCCACTTTTAAGCAATTTCTGATCCTCCATGATTACTTTCAATTCTATCAAGATATATTTGCTAAATATGCTCTCCGGGAATTAAGAAGTCGGACGCAGTATGCCTATGAGAAACTTACAAGTAGCCAAACACAATGGCAGCCTGATCAAAATTTAGATCTAAAAATAGCGGAGTATGCTATTAATTATGCTCGTAGGGTAATTCCTCATGATACTCCCATTGATAACATAGCTAGTTTTATTGCTCAACTGCCAGAAATTGCCGCAGAAGAAATATTGAAGCTAGATATTATGGAGAAACCTACTTTTCAGATAGAAGAAATGGAAACATTTATGCATAAAATGAGTTTGCAAGTACCAGAAAATAATGGACAAAAAGTGTTCGGTATAGGTTTAAGTCGGACGGGAACTAAAAGTTTGACTTTGGCCTTAAATATATTAGGTATTAGTGTAATTCACTATCCCAATAATGCAGCTACTTACCATGATCTTATAACGGGGAATTATAAGTTTTCGGTATTACAAGATTTTCAAGGGATTACGGATATTACCGTGGTTCCCTATTATGCCCAGTTAGATAAGCTATTTCCGGGGAGTAAGTTTATTTTGACCACCCGCGATCGCACAACTTGGCTTAATTCGATGGAGGCACACTGGCGAGATAAGCCGATCGGGGAAGATAGAGAAATTGCAAAAATTGAGCCGACAAAAATAAAACTACGGCAGTTTCTGCGGGCGGCAGTTTATGGAATCCATACTTTCGATCGAGAGCGGCTTGGTTATGTTTATGACCTCCACCATAAAAATGTGCTGGAATATTTTAGCGATCGCCCAGAAGACCTATTAGTAATTAATATTTGTCAGGGGGAAGGTTGGGACAAACTCTGTCCTTTTCTCCACCAACCTTTACCCACGAGAATGTTCCCTTTGATGGATTCTAAATCAAAACTCAATCAATGCACAGGTTAGAATTAGATAATTATCAAGCATAATTAACACTTTCTTTAGAATTACTCCACAAAATATTAAGCATTGTTACTGACTTATTAAGGTCTATTGCAAATTTACCTAGGGCGGGGCAAATTTAGTAAATAGGCGTGATACCATAACATGACCTAAGGATAAAAAAAGATAAGGGAGAAAAACTTTGGTTCTAAGAGTTGCTGTGGTAGGGTCTGGTCCGGCTGGTTCTTCGGCGGCGGAAACGTTAGCAAAAGCTGGAATTGAAACCTTTTTGTTTGAGCGCAAATTAGATAACGCCAAACCCTGCGGTGGGGCTATTCCCATGTGCATGGTCAGTGAGTTTGACATCCCCGCCCATATTATCGATCGCAAAGTCCGCAATATGAAAATGATTTCCCCTTCTAACGTGGAGGTGGATATCAATATTACGAAGCCTGATGAATATATTGGCATGTGCCGTCGGGAAATTCTTGATGGTTTCTTGCGCGATCGGGCTGCCAAATTTGGAGCAAAACTAATCAATGGGACTGTACATCAATTAGACATTCCCTCCAAAACTACCGATCCCTACACTCTTCATTACGCCGATCATTCCAATGGCAGTCTAGAAGGGGAAGCGAGAACTCTGCAAGTAGATGTGGTAATTGGGGCGGATGGCGCAAATTCCCGGATTGCTAAAGCGATCGATGCTGGGGACTACAACTATGCGATCGCTTTCCAAGAACGTATCCGCCTTCCTGATGACAAGATGGCTTACTACCAAAACCTAGCAGAAATGTACGTAGGGGATGATGTCTCTACAGATTTCTACGCTTGGGTCTTCCCCAAACACGACCACGTAGCTGTGGGGACTGGGACGATGAAAGTCCACAAAGCTACCATCAAGCAACTCCAAGCCGGCATCCGTACCCGTGCTGCCAAGAAGTTAGCCGGTGGAGAAATTATTAAAGTGGAAGCTCATCCTATTCCAGAACATCCCCGGCCTCGGCGGGTTGTGGGTCGAGTTGCCCTAGTAGGTGATGCGGCAGGAACTGTCACCAAATCCTCTGGTGAAGGTATCTACTTTGCTGCCAAGTCTGCCCGCATGTGCGCTGAAGCAATTATTGAGTTCTCTAACCAAGGCACTCGGATTCCTACGGAAGAAGAGCTAAAAATCTACATCAAGCGCTGGGATCGTAAGTATGGCCTAACCTACAAGGTTTTAGATATCTTGCAAACCGTCTTCTACCGCTCTAATGCTACCCGTGAGGCCTTTGTAGAAATGTGTTCTGATAAGGATGTCCAAAAACTCACCTTTGATAGCTACCTCTACAAAACTGTGGTTCCTGCTAATCCTCTAATTCAAATGAAGATTACGGCTAAGACGATCGGTAGTCTCCTCCGAGGTCATGCCCTAGCTCCCTAGAATAAACCTCTTGCAAGAAGTCTATTCAGCTAGAATTATCCAAAGAAGAATCCCTCAATCCTAGGGGGATTTTTTATTGCTTTCGTTCTTGCTTCTGCCCTCCATATTTGCAATCTGCTGTAAATATCTTAAGCCTGAGGTGCTAATCATTAGTACAATGCCGATCGCCTCCCTGTTTCTTGGCTTTGTGTAAAGCTCGATAGGCTTCAGAAATTAGGTTTGGAGGCTGAACCATCAGGGATGGAATTATGGTGGCAATGCCAATACTCACCGTAACTATCCGCTTGAGTTCTTCCTTCGGATTTATGGCTGTTTGAGAAATTGCCAAGGTACGAATTGCCTGCTGAATACTTTCACTTAAGGCGATCGCCTCATCTAGATCTATATGGGGCAGCAAAATAATAAATTCTTCCCCTCCATACCGAGCTACTAGATATTCTGATTCAGAATCTGGAGATTGAGAATCTTGGGATTGAGCAAGACTTGGAGCTAGGATTAGATCACAACAGGTCTTAATTGCCTCGACAATTTTTACCAAACAATCATCCCCAAACAGATAACCATAGCAGTCATTGTAGGCTTTGAAGCTATCCACATTTAGAATAATCAGCGATAGGTTTTGTTGTTGCCTAGCAAGATTTTGCCAGACAATTCCTAATTGTTCATCAAAACTACGACGATTAGCTACTTGAGTTAAGCCATCTAAGTTAGATAGTTCCTTAAGTTTTTGATTTGCTTTGCGGAGTTCTAATTCCGCTTCCTTGCGAGCAGTAATATCCCGGACAGTTACTGTAAAACCATCTCCTAGTTTAACTGCGGAAAAATTATACCAAGAGGAATCTTCCAGAGGGTAATAGACATCTCCTTCTAGAGAAGTCCCCGTTTCTGTAATTGCTACAAATTGTTCAAAAAGTTTAGGATTCACCTGATTGAGAAACCTCTTCAGGACAATCTTGCCGACTAAATCTTCTCGGCTCCGTTCAAATAATTTAGAAATAACTGGATTAACAACGAGACAGCGGAAATCTTCTATCTTGCCTGTTTCGGGTTCCCGAACTGCTTGGAGGGCGGCAATGCCATCAAAGGAACTATTCAAAACCCCAGAGAGTAATGCCCTAGATTGATAAAGAATTTCCTCCATTTCTTTTTGTTTAGCTATTTCTTCCTGAAGCAAAAGTTGGTAGCGTTGGATAGTTAGCTGATTTTCTAGGCGTGCCATCACTTCAGCGATCTGAAAAGGTTTAGTGATATAGTCTGCTCCTCCTGCTTCAAAAGCCGCCACCTTATCAAAAACATCATCTAAGGCACTGATAAAAATCACCGGAATTTTCTTAGTTTCTGGGTTTGCTTTTAGCTCTTGACAGACTTGATAGCCATCCATTTCTGGCATTTTTACATCTAAAAGAATTAAATCTGGTGGTTTGACTTGAATAGTTTTGAGAGCCATGCGCCCACTGGTAACACTACGGACATTGTAGTCAAGCTTGATCAGTAGGTCACTCAACAGTTGCAGATTTTCTGGTAGGTCGTCTACAAGGAGAATGTTACCTTTATTGTCTGTTTTAGAGTTCATGATTTCAGCTTTATTACAGTTACTTATATTTTTATGCTTAGTTATTTAGAAAATTATATAGTGTTTGCCATTATAGCTAGTGGGGGCAAGGAGCTTATTCATCCATAACGGGCATCCGCCTATCCAGATCAGTTAGGGCGATCATGCTTCCCAGATAGCGATCGCCAAGGAATCTAAAATTTTTTTATCACTAATATCTAGCATAATGGCAGAATCTTTCGCTAATGCTCACCTCAATTCCAGTTAAGGTAATTTTGACTAATTTACTCCTCAAGGAATATTTAATTATTTTTGGCAAACTTAGCTTATCTCTACTTCTGGGGGGTCTGATTGGCTGGGAACGGCAGAGAGATCATAAGCCTGCTGGTTTGCGTACCCATATTTTGGTGAGTCTTGGCTCTACTATGTTCGTGATGATTCCTTTTCATACGGAAGTTTCCATGACCCACAGCCAAATTATTCAGGGAGTTGCTCAGGGAATTGGCTTTTTGGGGGCGGGAGAAATTATGCGTAATCCTAAAGCAACCAATGGTCAAGTAGAGATTAGTGGTTTGACTTCCGCAGCAGCGATCTGGGTGGCAGCGGCTTTGGGATTGATCGTGGGGGCGGGGTTGTATGCGATCGCTATTTTCGGAGCTATCTTCACCCTAATTACTCTCAAAGTCCTGAAAAAAATAGAATAGGACTTACGCCTTTATTGGTTAAGGGTCAAAAAACCTACTAAGGGCAGGAATTTATTGGCCACAGATTGATTACTAGCCACTAAAGTCGGCAGGGAAAGGGAGCCGTAGTTTTTGCCCACCTGTAAAGGAAAAACTGGATCAAATTGCAAAGATACCCAAGTTCCTCCAGCAGCTTTTAAGATTACCCACACAGCCGCAATATCCCATACCTTGGGGGTTGCTTCTACCCCAGCAAGGGCAGCGCCCGAAGCTACGGCGAGGAAATCGTAGGTCGTCACCCCCAACATCCGCACTTTGCAGGGAACCTTGAGGGGTTGCTGGAGGATGGGTAAACTTCTGGCACAGATATTGAGAAAGTGACTAGGGCTGGGGTCATCGGGGCTGGTATGAATGGGTTGATTGTTGAGATAAGCACCAGCAAAAACAGCATCACCTAGATTATCTTTGGGGAAATCTGGACTAAAACCATGAAAAGATTGGCTCAAGGGGGGAAAATGGACATAGCCAAATACAGGGATACCTTCGTAAAGTAATCCTAGGGAAATCCCCCAGATGGGTAAGCCTCTAGTGAAGTTGGTGGTGCCATCGATCGGGTCAATAATCCAACACCAAGCCTGCTCCGGGAATATATGCTCTCCCTCTTCACTGAGAACCCCATGACTAGGAAAAGTTGCAGCGATCGCTTCCCGAATTTCTTGATCTGCCCACTTATCTGCTGCCGTCACCAAGCTTCCATCTATCTTTTGGGTGGCAGTAATATGTCCATAGTCTTTTAATAGTTGTTGTCCTAAGCGCTGGGTTAGGGTTTGGCAAAACTGTAATATCTGGGCAGGAAAATCTGGCATAGTTATTTTGGGGGATCAAGTTCTGATGCTATCATAATCTTTTGCCTATCGGAACTAGAAGAAAAATTAGCCTTAGAGATTGCAGCTATGAATCAGTTATCTAATCCCTTGATAGCTAAAAATCTTTGGGTGGGGATTGGTTGTAAACGGGGTAGTTCTGGGGACTTGTTGCACTGGGCTGTACTTCAGGCTTTAGAAACCTATAGCTTACAGCAAGAAGCGATCGCTGGCTTGGCTACCCTCGATCGCAAAGCCCAAGAACCGGGATTAGTCACCCTTGCTGCCCAATGGAATTTACCCCTAATTGCTATTTCTCCAGAGATTTTATCCCAAATTCCTGTTCCCCATCCTTCTAGGGTAGTCGCCCAAAAAGTGGGTACTTCTAGTGTGGCAGAAGCGGCAGCAATCTCCGCAGCCATGATCAGCTTAGGGAATTTACCGCCTCTATTTTCTGGTGTGTTACCTAATATATTACCTAAATTATTTCCCAAGCAGGTTTACCGATTAGCGAATCAACCGGGAGTAGTAAGTGTAGCGGTCGCTGTAGCGTTGCGGAGCAATATCGCTGTAGCGTTGTGGAGCAATATCGCCTTTAATCATCCTATTTAATCAATCAAAATAAGGGCGCAAAGCCTTGCGCCCCTACTAAGTTTGCCCAAGATACTTAAAATACTATTTAGCAATCTTGACCGATGGATCAATTTTGCGACTAGCAATGATCTTGTTTAAGCCATCTTTTAAACCATCAAATTGTCCCTTGGGTACAGCCGCAGAGAAAACTGCTACTTTATTCCCTTTTTGTTCAATAAAGCTATTGCCTAAGAGAGTTCCACTCTGACCTTCCACAGTTACTTCATAAGACCACTCTACTCGCATAGTCCCATCTGGTTGTTCTTTAGGATCGGCAACTGCAAATTTTGGTTGTGTGCCAAATAGTCCCGTAATAAATTCCTTGAGTTTGCCACCTAAGTCTTCCTTGCTCGGAGTAGCTTCAATTTCAAAAATATCCATAATAATTAGAGAGTTTTTGGCTGGATCCGTCCACGCAACAATAATTTCATCAGGCTTGCTGGTGTCTTGCTTTGTCCAACCTTTTGGTATATCTATAGAGAAGATTCCACCAGGATGAGTATAGGTTTCTAGCTTATTAATTGTGACTTTTGCAAACCTTTCTTGACTTTTGATATCACTGGAGATTATGTTACCTTTTTCATTATTAGACAAGGAACTGCTAGGAGATTGCGCTGAATTGGGAAGTTTTTCAGATTCTGGCAATTCTATTCGTTTAGGGGCTTCATCTTTACTAATACCAGTATGAGACTGCTTGTTATCAAATGGCTGTTTTTGCCCAATACTACTAAACCCAGTTTGGTTAAAAGATCGCCAATATCCCCAACTTAGAATAGTCCCACTCACAAACAAAGACAAAATCAAAACTTTAGTTTCATTTATCTGAGACATACTATTAGGGGAAGTTTCGGAATGACTAACGTATATATTAGCTTACAATATGATTGTCACAAATATATTTCTTCTGAAAATATTAAATAAACACAACAAATTGCCTTTAAAGTATTTCCCCACCAAGTAATAGCTAAAAGAATTATTCACCCAACTTTGCCTCTGGATTTATTTTACGACTAGCAATAATTTTGTTCATATTCTCTTTCAATTTATCAAATTGGCTATTAATTACACCTATAGAAAAAATCGCTATTTTATTACCTTTTTGTTCAATAAAGTTGTTACTTAAAAGAGTTTCTGTCTGGCTTTGTTCAGTCATCTCATAAGACCACTCTACCCGCATAGTTCCATCTGGTTGTTCTTTTGCATCAGAGATTTGGAATTTTGGTTGAACACTCAATACTTCCGTAAATTTTTTTTTAAGATTGCTACCTAATTCTTCTTTACTTAGAGTGGCTTCAGCCTCAGAAATATTTATAATAATCACAGAATTGCCAGTTGTATCAGTCCAAGAAACGAGTACCTGACCGGGCTCACTTTGATCTTGCTTTCTCCAACCTTCAGGGATGTCTATAGAAAAGACCCCACCGGGATGGGTATAAGTTTCCAGCTTGTTGATTTTTACATCAGCAAATTTTGCTCCATCTCCGGTA
>ENA-OBLH01000484-OBLH01000484.1-metagenomes-genome-assembly--contig:-NODE-484-length-13222-cov-5.33235_pt1 | contig 13222 bp, 21 predicted proteins | sample MGYA00153382_OBLH01 | MGnify analysis MGYA00153382 | reverse complement strand
TTTTGTGACAACTTTGCGCTGGAACGCTTATTTAATATGGGCAGAACCTGAAATTACGCCAATAATCGACTTTCGATAAAAATAGGTGCTAAGCCCAAGAAAAAGGCGATACTACTCAAAAGCTGTACTAAACCTCAGACGAATTCCTGGCCCATCAGATCGCTTAAACGCCGCTCGATCATTGAACTAATCAGGATCGTCTTTGTTTACAGGAAGTCACCCATTTTTCAGGACACTCCATGCGGTCGATTTCCGTTGCTCTGCTGGCGCTGCTCGCGGCGCCCGCGCTCATGGCGCTGCCTGTGCCCGCGTCGCAGCGTGCAGAAATCGACGCTTTGATGGCGGCGTTGCAAACGTCTGCCTGCGAGTTCAATCGTAACGATTTGTGGCACAACGCGGCGGATGCCAAAACGCACTTGCTGCGCAAGCTCGACTATTTGGAAGGCAAGAACGCCGTGCAAAGCACAGAGCAATTCATCGAGCTGGCCGCCAGCAAGAGCAGCCTCAGTGGACGGGCGTATCAGGTCAAATGCGCAGGTGCCGCGCCGGTCGACAGCAAAGTTTGGCTCAACGCGCAACTAAAAATCATTCGATCTGCCGCGCGAACGATTGCGCTCTCAGCGAAGTGAATTTGTTCGGTCACCTCGCCGTCGCTGCTGGATTCAAATAACATCCTCGACACCGTATTTTCCCGCTCGCGGCGACTTCGAGATTGACCATGACCCGACAAAACATCAGCTCAGGCTCCACCTTTGAACAACAAATGGGCTACTCGCGCGCCGTGGTCGCTGGCGGTTGGGTGTTTGTGTCGGGAACCACTGGTTTTGACTACACGACGATGACGATTGCCAACAGCGTGGTGGAGCAAGCCGAGCAGTGCTTCAAGAACATCGATAGCGCGTTGCAACAAGCTGGATGCGACCTGACTGATGTCGTGCGCGTGACCTACGTATTGCCGAATGGTGACGAATTTCCGGCGTGCTGGCCGGTGTTGCGCAAATATTTGGGCGAGGTGCGCCCAGCCGCGATGATGATCGTCGCCGGACTCGCCGACCCGCGCATGCGTATCGAAATTGAAGTCACAGCGTTGCAAAAATCAGCGTGATTAACCGGCAATGCTGATAACAAGACGCCGGTACTTTTGTGGGATCGCAGTGGTGAGTTAGTTCCCCGATAAAAAACGCGCCCGAAGGCGCGTTTTTTAGAAGGAAGCTAGTAACGAATTACTGAGCGCCGCCTACGTACAGGTCACGCAGTGCGCGGGCTTCGCCGTTGCGCGATGATTGAACGGTCTCAGCGCGAACTTCAGTGCGGCTGCGGGTTGCAGGTGCGGCCTTGACTGAGGTTGGGATGTCGCTGCGAGCCATGTAGCCTGCATCGGTGGCGACGCGGACGGTGTTGCTTGGCGCTTGTGCTACTTGCGTCTGAAAGTCGTCAAAGTAATTATTGGCGAAAGCGGTCGAGCCAACAGAAGCAATAGCGGCGGCGAGGAGGAGGGATTTAACGTTCATGATTTTTTCCTGGATTTTTGAGATTAACTACATCGTTGAGTCAGCCAACATGGCCAATTCCTTACGTGTCGTCGACGCAGCAACCGGGGCCTGTCTACACTGTTCTTTACTGGTAACTCTGTGAAGAGCGGTGTAAACAGGCTGCTGTTGATGTGTCGATGGATTGAATGTTAGGCATTGTCACAATGCGAATAAATAGGACAAAAATCAATTGTTTATTTACAATTTGGCAACAATGCAGGGCTTGAAAAAAATTCAAGCGACAGGGTCAGCGTTTGCAGCCCCTTTTACGAAAGAAAGACTATGGATCAGCTCCGCGCGATGCGCGTTTACAGCAAGGTAGTAGACGAAGGCAGCTTCACCAAGGCGGCCGACAAGCTCGATCTCGCGCCAGCGGTGGTGACGCGGTTGATTGCGGAGCTTGAGCAGCATCTCGGCGTGCGCTTGCTCAACCGCACCACACGCAGCCTCGCGCTGACGCAGGCGGGCGAGCGCTATCTGGAGCGCGTGCAACGCATCCTGATCGACGTAGAAGACGCCGAGACCATCGCGAACCTGGAGACCGCCGAGCCGCGCGGCGTGGTGCGCGTGCTGGCCTCGCCTGCGATCACCGTGCATCAGCTCACCAAGCACTTGCCCGCCCTACGCGCGCAGTACCCGAAGCTCACCATCGAGTTGACCATCCAAAACAGTGTGGAGACGGTCGACGATGGCCACGATATTTCCATCCTCACGTTGAAGCGCCCGCTAGAAACCGGCAACTTCATCGCGCGCTTGCTGGCCAATTCCGAGATGATCGCCTGCGCCACACCAGGTTATCTCAACACGCGCGGACGACCGACGCGGCTCGATCAACTGGGCGAGCACGAATGGCTGCTGCCGTACTCGCCCGACGGCAATCATCAAACCACGTTCGAATATTGCCCGGCGGGCGATTGCATTGATGGTGCGAAGTCACCCAAGGCGAGCAAAACGCCCCAAACCGTGACGCTCGATCAGCCGCCGATGGCGCTGTCGACCATGCATCTCGACACGCTGTATCACGCGGCGTTGGCCGGGATGGGCATCGCGGCGGTGCCATCGTTTGTGGCGGCAGAGGGCTTGCGCAACGGCCGTCTGGAGCGCGTGATGCCCGATTGGCGGGTGCTCACGGTGTCGATTTATGCAGCGATGCCAACGCGTTTGCACGTGCCCGCGCGCACCCGCGTGTTCATTGACTTTTTGACCCAAGCGTTCGGCGGTGTCGCCCGCGATCCATGGCTTGCCACGCTCAACCAACTAACACCAGCTTTGGCCGCTAATGACGATTTAACCGGGGCTAACGTCGTAAAAGCGAAGAAGTCGAGTTCTGGCAAAAAAGCGGCCTGAGCCCAAGTTGAATATAGCTATCAGCAAAAAAGCTGTATTGTTCACAGGAGCGGCGACACCCGCGAAACCTGAATTCACAACGTCAAGCGTTCTCTGCTCGCAGCGCCTCATAGAGCGGCGCAAAATCGGGCGCGGTGTCGTCGCGCAATTGCTGAAACGACTCCAGTACAAAGTATGTTGTTTGTACGTCGTCGATCAAAAATTGGGTGCGCATCGAGGTCATCACATCGAACGGCAAGCGTTGTGGCACGTGGCTCTCCAGCGCGTAGACCAGTTCTTTCGGCGACGACAAAATGCCCGCACCGTAGGCCTTGACAGCATGCTTGCTGTCGCCCGATTCGTTGCCGTTTTCCCGGATCAAACCGAACTCAATCGTGTACCAATAAAGCCGCGCTAACCAGTCCAGGCCACCGAGTCGTTTTGCCTTCAACGCGCCTTCACCATACGCCTGCAAGTGGTCGGCATAAATCGGCGTAAACAGCATCGGCACGTGACCAAAAAAGTCGTGAAATAAGTCCGGTTCAACGATGTAATCAAACTCCGATTCGCGCCTAAGCCACACCGTCACCGGAAAGCGACGATTGGCCAAATGCGTGAAAAAAACATCATCCGGCAACAAGCCCGGCACCGCCACCAACTGCCAATTCGTCGCCGCTTTTAGCGCCACATTCACCGACGCAAAATCGGGAATGCCGTGGCGCATATCAAGCGCCGTCAAACCGTAAATGGCATCCATAAATTCGTGGCACGCGCGGCCTTGAATCAGCGCCAATTGACGCTCCACCAGCCGCAGCCAGCGCGCCTGTTCGTCGTCGCTGTATTCATCGATGCGCTGCTGCACGGTGAAGTCGGCGGCCATTTTCGCGTAATTGCCACGCAACCCGGCGTTCGGGTTGCTGGTTTTCGATGAAATGTCGAAGGCGGGTGTTGATGCGGGGGAAAAGTTATCCATGTGACTATTTTGCATGGACGCCCCGCAAGAAAATTGCCAAGTCAGTCGCGCGAACGTTGTCTCGCGCGGCCGAATCGAGCGAGCTATCGTTGTTATCGTTGCGCGGCGGGCGAATTCGGCCCCGGCGTCACAAAGCCCGGAAGCCCTTCGCCACGACCTTGTGGACGAGCCGGCCGAGGACGCGGCGGCTGTGTCGGCGAACGATCATTCGGGCGCTCGTACACGGGAGGCCGGGGTGGCTCGGGACGCACAATCGGTGGACGGGGCGGCTGAATCGCAATCGGTGGACGCGGTGGTTGCGGCTGTGGGCGGAAACCGTTGCCGTAGCCGTTACCGTAGCCCGGTGGCGGACGATTGCCCGGACGCCAATTGTTCCAGTTGTTCTGGCTGTTGTAGAACGCACGATTGCGGTAGTTGTCGTTCCAATAGCTACCGAGGATAAAGCTGACAATCGGCAACGCCAACGTTTGCCCGTTGCCATAAAACGCCGAGGATTCGTGCCACAGATCGCTGGATTAGCGGCGCCGTCCTACGAATGCTACGGGCGATCCAGCCGCCACATTTGATAAGCCAGCGCACCGCGACAACCAACCACAATCGCCAAGACCGTAATCATTGACCCCACCGCTAAAGTGCTCATGCCCGACAGCCCCTGACCCACCGTGCAACCCATTGCCAACACGCCGCCAAAGCCCATCAGCGCCGCGCCAACGAGGTGGTTCGCCAAGTCCTCGGTGTTGGCAAAACCTTCCCAATGAAACGTCCTGGTGATGAGCGACATCAACCACGATCCCGCAATCACACCAAGCACGCTGGCGATGCCAAACGTCACAAACTTGCTTTTGTCGCTCCAGAAGCCAAGCAGCTCCAAAAGATAAGCGGGCGGCGCGGTAAACGTCAGCGACTCAGGCCGCCCAGAATTGGTCGCGACCCACGCCGCCTCCAGCGTTTCAGGATGCTCCGCGATAAAGCCCACACGGCCCGACGCATACCAGCCTGCAATCACTGTCAAGCCGACGACGATGCCCGCAATCCAATTCCATTTGTCCGCACGAAATTCCTTGCCGAAAAATGCAAACATCACCAATGCAGCGCCGATTACCGCCGCCAAAATCGCTGCTGATTGACCCGACAAACCGACGAGCGACGGCAAGTCCTGCGTAGTCGGCAAAATCACCGCCACCGCATCAAATGTGGCCACGCGAAACACACCCAGAATGCCACGCAACGTGAACCACGCAAACACCGCCATCACCAAAATCGTGACCAACGCCCGCAAACTGCCGGAGCCGACGCGCAGCAACGTTTTGCTACCGCAACCGCCCGCCAGCGTCATGCCAAAACCAAAACAAAGCCCGCCAACGATGTTCGAAAGCCATACCAATTTCGGCGCGACGTAAAACGATCTCGCGATGTCAACGGTGCCCGTCACTTTAAGTAAAGCGACACCAAGAATCGCAACACCCACAGAAGCAATCGCCATCCGCGCCCGAGTCCAGTCACCAAAGTTAGCGATGTCAGAAATCGCACCCATCGTGCAGTAATTGCTGCGCTGGGTCACGGCACCGAAGACCATGGAAAGCACAAACGCCCAGAGCGCGGCGCTGTGCTGGAGGGAAACTATTTCTGAGGGCATGGGTGGGGGTGGTGCGAGTCGGGACGCGACATTATCTGTGTTCGCACAGGCCAGCGACTAAACCACGACTACCAGCTCGCTGTATTCGGACAACAACGCGTCCGATGTAATCAACTGGAGCGGTTCAGAGATAGCCTGCGCAATGAGTAAACGATCAAACGGATCCTTGTGAATTGCGGGCAGTGACGCGGTTTCGATCACATGCTCGCTTTGAATTGTTAACTCTTTAAATCCGAACGCACCGATCGCATTTCTGAACTCACGCGGATCGCCATCAATCTTGCCGAGCGCATGCTTGATCGCGACTTCCCACACCGAAGCGACGGAAACATAAACCGCTCCCGCCTACTCAACGCGCGCACGGATTGCACGCGTGGCGCGTTTGTCGTCAAGCGCAAGCCAGGGGAAGACGTGGGTATCGAGCAACACTTTCACGTCGCTTACCTATCCGCCGAGAAACCCAGCAACGACGTCGTCCGGCAGCGGATCATCAAACCCAGCACGCAACTTCAGCTTTCCCTTTAACAGCCCATAAGGCAACCGTTAGTGCTGCTTGATCTGCTTGTGAGGTTTATCAGGCGACCTGCTTCCCGATTTACGGCCTGACCAAGGTGCGCAGACGTGCCTACATCGTGCTGGATCGGCAGCATCTTGAATATCTCAATTGGATCGAAAAATTTCACTGCACGTACTGCGCGTACGGAGCCGGACTAACGGCGTACATCTGCGAAATTGTTTCGCGAACCGCGCAATATTCTTGCCCGATCAAGCATGCGCACAAAATCCCCGGCGCGGCGCGACGCTACCTGAATTTTCTCGAATACGGCGATGCCGACGATTACGAGAAGAAGTTGGAGTCGTTTCGCGTGGCGCTTGGGAAGAAGTAGCAGTAGCGCCTACAAAGGTGGAACTTTTCCGATTCCATCGTCGACTACTTTGTGCGCTCTTTAGTCAACTAAGGCAACAACGGATCCGCCCGCGGATCATTGCCACGGTCAGGCGCTGGATCGTTGATCGGCACGCCTGTTTCTCTGGGTGGCAATGAATCCGGCGTGGGCACGTCGTGTGGCACGGGGATGCCAATCGGGTCTTGCGTCGGCGGAATCTCTATCGGGTGCGGCACGTCAATGCTTGCGCCGCCAGTGCCGTCGGTGTCAATCATGATAGTGCCTACAGTTTGTCGACTATGTCTTTAGCCTTGTCTTTGACGGCCTCTTTGCTGTCGCCAAATTTAGCTTGCACTTTGCCGCTGACTTGCTCGGCCTCGCCTTTAGCTTCCAGACGGTCGTTGTCAATTACTTTACCGGCGAATTCTTTGATTTTGCCTTTGGCTTGATCGAGACGGCCTTCAACTTGATCTTTGTTCATTGCAATACTCCTGAAAAGTTTTTGATTCGACGACGTCAACTGCGCCGCCACAAATCAAATTTATGTTTAATCAATTCGCCACGGCATAGGTGCATTTCCGAAAGATTTGTAGGACTGAACGCAACGGACTTGTTTGAACATTCTGCCGACTTCAATTTAGTGGCATCATGCATTCACTTTGACACGAGAGGTAAAAAAGTGGCCAGCAAAAAATCCGCCGTGACGATAACCGACGCTGAAATCGAAGAGTTGAAATCGGCGAAGCGTCTGCTTGAAAGCCCAGGCCTCGCAGCGAAGATTTCAAGCTTCGTCGGCACGCCGATTGAGAAGGGCTTTGCGCTGTTGCCCAAACAATGGAGCACGGTCGTGAATGACGCTACGCGAAAAGCCATCGAGACGGCGCTCAAAGTGGCGCTGTGGACGATGAGTGACGGCAAGGCCACTTCATCGCCATCAAACTGGTGGCACAAGCTGGCTGCAGGTGCATCCGGCGCGGCGGGTGGCGCGTTTGGCCTGATGGCGTTGTCGATCGAGCTGCCTGTATCGACCACGATCATGTTGCGCTCCATCGCGGACATCGCACGCAGCGAAGGCGAGGATTTAGAGGCGGCCGACGCGCAGCTCGAATGTGTTCAAGTGCTGGCGCTAGGCGGCAATTCAAAGAGCGACGACGGCACCGAGATCGGTTATTTCGCGGCCCGCGCCGCAATGGCAAAAGCAGTGTCGGAGGCCGCCGCGCATCTGGCCGCGCAAGGCATCACGCAACACGGCTCTCCTGCCTTAGTTCGCCTGATCACGCAGATCGCTTCGCGCTTCTCGATTGTGGTTTCCGAGAAGGCAGCGGCTCAGGCGGTGCCGGTGGTCGGCGCGATTGGCGGTGCTGTGATCAACACGCTATTTATCGATCATTTTCAGGACATGGCTCGCGGCCATTTCATCGTGCGCAGGCTTGAGCGTTTACACGGTGTTGACGAAATCAAGCGTCTGTATGGCGACCTGTAATCGGTGACTCCGCTCGCGCATCTCGCTTCGTCGAACGCCTCTATTTGAAAAGAATGGGCCGCGCGCCACGTCAGACATATCCCACAGCAAGCCGCGCAACTCTCGGACATGCAATCCGAGTCACCGTCCCTAAGCTCTCTCCATGACGCAATGAGTTGTTGGCGGACCAATCGCCCAAGTAAATCAAGGAGCAAAGCATGACTTCGATGACCGACTTCCACAGCAAGCGAATCGCGATGACCTACCGCGCAGCGCCTACTCGACCCGGCTGGGACGTGCTCGCGTCAATCATCGCGGCGACTTTGTTGGCTGCGCTGCTCGGCTCGGTCGCATCGTTCGATGCGCCGGAGTTTTATCAAGAGCTTGCAAAGCCGTCATGGGCTCCACCGGCTTGGGTCTTCGGCCCGGCGTGGACGATTTTGTTCGTGCTGATGGCCGCGAGCGCATGGCTGGTGGTCAAAGGCAGAGCGCTGTCGCGTTCACGGTCGGCACTCATGCTCTACGGTACGCAGCTCGTCTTGAACGCAGCGTGGACTTGGCTATTTTTTCACTGGCACCTCGGTGCCGCAGCGTTTGCCGAAGTGTTGATCTTGCTAGCAATGGTCGTGATCACAGCCCGCGCGTTCCATCGCGTGAAGCCGCTCGCAGGCTGGCTCATGGCGCCATATGTCGCATGGGTCAGCTTCGCCAGTCTGCTCACCTATTCCGTCTGGCAAGGCAATCCGGGCGTGTTGTAAACATTCCCCATTCACATCAACGCATCGACACGACAGCGTGTTGAAAGCGAGGGCAACTCAATGCTTGCATTCGCCGCTCAACTTCCGATCCTGTGTAGCGGAGAAGGGTCTTGTAATCGCACATTAGGTGTGCAATGGGCCGCGTTGGTCGCGATCACATGCGCGAGCCTCAACCTTGCGAATGCCGCAGGCTTTGACGAAATCGGCGCGTTTAACATCATGCGCCCCAACGCATTGGGTAGCATCATCGTTAACGAAAGGCGACCCAAAAATTTCGTCGTAGGGAGCACTAACACTGCCGTTGGTATCAATGTAGCGGCGGCGATTGACGCTGCTGAATCGTCAGTATGCAGCGAAAAAAAGCAACCGCTCTGCCGCGATTTAGCCAAGTCTGAATTTCAGTTGACATCCCTTCACTTCATGCTGCCCGAAGTACGCGGCTTGTCGCCAAAAAGCCTGAACATTCGCCGCAACAGCGTTAGCGCGACCTATACGTTTCGTTGAGTAGTCTTAGCGCGCCGCTACTTGCAAACCATCTTTGCGTACATGTAGTAAACCACCGAGTCACGGTCTTTTTTGTTCCAGATTTCGCCGACCGATTTAGTGCCTTGGCTTTGCGCGCTGCCGATGCTGCCGCACCAACATTTTGGATAAATTCCACGATACATCGTGCCGCTCACCACCACGCCGACGTGACCATAGGTACGTGCCGGGTTGTGTTCGTCGGATCGCAGCCCTGCGACAACAAACATGCCGTTACCAGCCTGCAAAGCGGCTTCAACGCCTGATGCAAGTACTTTCCATTGTTGCTTTTTCATATAGTCAACCAGCCCATTGGCATCGGCGCCGGACGGCATCACGACGCCGAGTTTGTTGGCTACGCACTTCAAAAAGCCGGAACAATTATTTTTATTGATGAGTCCAGCGCTCGTCGTTTCGTTCCAGCTTTCAGTGCACTTATCAACGATGCAGCTATCTGACATATCTGTGTTTATTCCCGCAATTTATGGGTGATGTTGCTAACGCTTCTTGGCGCGATGAGCCAAACAGTGAGCGCCCCAACGATGCAGCACTGTCGTCTTGCAAGATTGCAATTGGTCGCTTGCGCAACGTCCGCCTACGCGCAGCCCTGTCGGCTCAATCTTCCACGCTCGATTTGAAACATCGATCTCGGCTTTCAGCGCGCAGGTGTGCGTGTCGTAAAAGCCCAGCGACTCGTTCGAACCGCTGAATTGTTTTGCGATGAGCATTCGTTCGTTCATGCTCAGGTACACCGCGTTGCGAACCCAAATACCGCCGGCAACTTCGCAGACGCTGTTGCTTCCCGTTTGCCGAATTTTCAAGTTTGAATCGGGAAACGTCTCGACCGGTTGTGTCGTGGTTTCATTGGCAAATGACACCTCAACACGTTCGCCCTGACCCGCGTACACGTCAGTGCGCGTGGCGCTTAACGGTTCAATCGCCAGCGCTGCATAACCACACGGGGCGGCCGCTGCGTGAAGGCTTAACGCGAAAAAAGTACACAGCAGTGCGGCAGGATATTTAAGTGCTGTCATTAGTCAGGTAACTGCCAGTCGGCGACAAGCTTGATGTACACGCTTTTGACGCCCCATTCCACGTTTTCAACCTGTTGCACCATCTCGACTTTGGTCTCTTGCAGCAGCTTGCCTTGCTGGTCGTACAGACGCACGACACCGGGCGCATCACCGCTGCTGCCTGGGCCAGATCCCAAATTAAGCAGGCTGTGTTTTTTGGAAACGACCACACGATATTTGCCATCGGGCCGAGTAGAACTTAGGTACTCTTCTGACATAGGAAATCCACTGGAAAAGACGACGAGGGCGACAACGACCACGCAGGCAACAGAAGCCGCCATCCAGATGCGACGGGGCTTTGCAACGGTTTGTTTCAAAGGGCTATTCAAGCAAGTGACGTGCTTACTGGGTAATCGAGTGATCGGGTCATCGCGCAATCAGGTGATAGTAAAGCTCACCGGCTTTGGCAGCACGATACGGCGCAGGTCGGTAAAAATTTCAAAGTCACCGCCCTTGAGATTGGCCGTACGCCAGTCGCGAAAACTTTCGTTACTCACATAGGTGCCCGACAAAAAGTTAAGCATGCTCACCGAGTTGTCCGAGTCGTCCCAAAACCCCAGCGGTTGCGAGCCGTTAAAGTCGTACGTGTCGCGCACATAGACGCCCACCTCGCGAATTGTCACCTGATGCGTTGGCGCGCTCTTGCCCGCCGCGCTGGCCGTCACATCACCCGCCACCACGGTATGAAAAACGAAGCGCCCTAGCGCAGCAGTTAAATCATCCATCACGTCGGACGAATAGCCGTAGTAGCCGTAATACGCGCCGTAGTAGTTTCCATAGCCTCCGCCGTCCGTGAACGCGCGAAAGTTGACGTAATCCTTATGCTGATTTTGCGTAGTGTCGGACAAATTGCCGAACGGTTTGGTCGCGCCGGGTGCAGGCAAGGACTTGCCTTTGAGCATTTTGGCAATCTCTTTCTGCGCCGCCGGATTGGCCCAGATAGCGTCGGTGACCAACGCGTCATAGACCTGCTTCGCCCGCGCAAACCCCAGTATCCAGTTCATGCTGATGGTGCTGGTATCGGCGATGGTGTAACGCGGCGCAGTCGCCGGGCCACCGCGAAACCAGCGATTCATCAAAGCAGCACCTTTCACCCAGCCGCGCGAGGTCATGATGCGAGGAATGTTGGTCAGCGTGAGAGACATGACTTAAAAAGCACCATTTTTTTCAGGGACTTAACGTGAGCGAAGCAGGGAGATCGTTGCGTGAGACGGGGCAATTGCATGCGAGACGAGAACAACGAGTGGGCTGATGCCATTGTCATTGTTTGTGGGGGTGGGTGTCAAGGGTGGCGGGCTCGCGCTGAATCGAATCGGATCGTGGTCGTCGCTGAAAATTGCGGGCGAATTCCAGATTTTTCGCTATCAGCTTTTTGTTGAAACGTCCGTTATAAAGGGGCTTATAGCAATAAAAGCACGTTTATCAACCTACGAGCTTTATGCTATCTAAGCCCTTATTAAATAAGGCTTTCACTAAAAAGCTGTATCCGTAAACTGCCAATCCATCGTATCGCCCCGCCCCTTCTGGGCGAGGCTCATCGACGCTTCAGCTCTCTGTACTCGAACCCGGAATCGATTCGAGCGATTCGAGCAAATTGGGCAAACTGGTCTCAACCGTTTGCCAGACAACGTCGAGATCAATCTCAAAGTAGCCGTGCGCAATCCGGTTACGCATACCGACCATGCTTCGCCAAGGCACATGAACGTACTCAGCGGCGAACACGGCGTCGTCGGCCAACACTTTCCCGGCCAATTCACCAATGACCAACAAATTGAGCACGGTCGCTTGTTGCGTGCGCTTGTCGGCGATGAAATCCTCGCGACCATAGCCCTCAACATATGAAATCGCCAGACGCGCACTTTCGATCATTTGTCGAACGTGCCCAAGCGTTCTGAGGTTGCTCACAAAGGCTGTGCCTCGGCAAGCACCGCTGCGCGAAAGCGCTCGGGCAGATCGCCCACCGTTCGCACGTCAACCTTCACGCCAAGGGCATCTTCCAGCGCGAGCTGTAACGCGCCAAGATCGAACAAAGTGGTGCTTCGCGTTGAATCGACGAGTAAATCCAGATCGCTATCGACTCCGTCGTCTCCGCGGGCAACCGAACCGAAGACGCGCGGATTCAGCGCGTTGTGGCTTGCGACCAATTGGCCAATGAGAGCACGGTGTTGTTGCAGCACAGCGGAGACGTTCATGCACTCATTTTGCCCAAAATAGCGCATCATGGCTATCAGAGCGGATTCGCTAAATGGAGAACAAAGGTGCTGGGTTAATTATTCAACTGCCTCCGTAATGCGCCTCGGTCGACCTCTCGGCCTGACTTCCCGCCGCTCGCCGGTCACGCGCTCGATAGCATCGGCAAACCGGCTGTTTCCTAGTGGTTGTGACTGTTGCAGCGCCATGCGGATATCGGTGATCTGTGCGACATCAATCTCGTTGGCGAACAGCGCCCGGTAGCTTGCTTCGCGCTGATCCTGTTTTGCACTGAGCAACAGGTAGAGCGTGTGCGGCGTGAGCAATGGATCAGCCTGTCCGAGCGCATTACTGCGATAGCTGCTCCAGCGATAGTGCGCAGGCTCGTCGACCATGCCTGCGCGCACAGGGTTGAGCTCGATGTAGCGCTGGCAGGTCAGCAGGTAGGCGTCGGCCTGTATGAGCGAGGACTTGTAGCGGCTATCCCACAGCGTGCCGGTGCGACGATAAGTCTTGTTGATGTATTGCACATAGCGGCGACCAAGTGCCATGATGAAACGGCTCACCGCTTCACCCGAAGGCGGCGTGAGCAGCAGGTGTACGTGATTGGTCATCAACACATACGCATGCAGCGCACAACCGGTCTCTTTCAACGCCTCGCCCAACCAATGGCGATAGCTCACGTAATCGTCTTCACTAAAGAAACAGGCATCCCGATTGTGTCCACGTTGCACGATGTGCAAAGGCATGTCAGGCAGGTGGACTCGGCGGCGGCGGGGCATGGGTCATTGTAGATTGACTTTTAATCAACCTGACCCAATACTGTTCGTTTAATAGATTGTTCGCCCTGGTGTGATCGGCCT
>ENA-OBLH01000483-OBLH01000483.1-metagenomes-genome-assembly--contig:-NODE-483-length-13223-cov-3.41821_pt1 | contig 13223 bp, 9 predicted proteins | sample MGYA00153382_OBLH01 | MGnify analysis MGYA00153382 | reverse complement strand
ACAGTAAATGCAAAGATGTGATACAACGGCAACGCGCACACATACACGGGCTGTACTCCCGGTTGCATGCTCGCCATGGCAGGACCGTTCCAGGCCTCAGACTGCAACACATTTGCAATGACGTTGCTGTGCAGCAGAACGGCACCTTTTGACACGCCAGTGGTGCCGCCGGTGTACTGCAAGACAGCAACGTCGGTCGGCTTGATATCGGGGCGCTTGAGCGTAGCGCGCGTACCCTGCGCAAGCGCGTCGTTAAAGCGCACTGCGCCGGGCAGGCTGTAGGCAGGTACGACTTTTTTGACGCTGCGCAGTACGTAATTGACCAGCGCGCCTTTGAGCAAACCCAGGCGGTCGCCAACAGCGCACAACACCACATGTTTCACCGGCGTTTTCGCAACACACTGCTCCAGCGTGTTTGCAAAGTTTTCAATGATGACAAGGGCCTTGGCCCCGGAATCTTTGAGCTGGTGCGCAAGCTCACGCGGGGTGTACAGCGGATTGACGTTCACCACCACAAAACCAGCACGCAAAATACCAGCCACCGCAACCGGGTACTGCGGCACGTTGGGCATCATGATGGCAACACGGTCGCCCTTGGCTAACCCCAGGCCCTGCAAGTACGCGCCGAAGGCAACCGATAAACTGTCGGTTTCGCCAAAGCTGATGTTTTTGCCCATAAAGCTGTACGCCACCTTACTGGCGTTCTTTTTAAAACTTTCTTCCATCAACGCCACCAGCGATGGGTACTGCGTGGTGTCAATGTCTGCTGGTACGCCGGCTGGGTAGGCTTTAAGCCAAGGGCGCTCAAGAGTGGCTGCGGTCATGTTTATCGTTTCCGGTTCAGTGTTTACCTGGCAAAAGTCGTGCGCGATACGCCTGGACCGATCAACTTATTCAATCGCCTTACCCATGTCTTCAATGACTTTTTTCGCATCACCAAACACCATCATGGTTTTGTCCATATAAAACAGCTCGTTGTCCAAACCTGCATAGCCTGCAGCCATCGAACGCTTGTTGACAATGACGGTTTTGGCTTTGTAAGCTTCCAGAATTGGCATGCCGTAGATCGCGCTGCCCTTGACGTGCGCCGCCGGGTTCACCACGTCGTTAGCGCCCAAAATAATTGCCACGTCAGCCTGGCCAAATTCTGCGTTGATGTCTTCCATCTCATGCACCTGGTCGTAAGGCACTTCAGCCTCGGCCAGCAGCACGTTCATGTGGCCGGGCATGCGGCCCGCTACCGGGTGAATCGCGTATTTGACGGTAATGCCGCGCTCGGTCAGTTTGGCAGCCAGTTCTTTGACGGAATGCTGCGCGCGCGCTACTGCCAGGCCGTACCCCGGCACGATGATGACGGTTTCAGCATTGCCCAAAATAAAGGCCGCATCGTCAGCCGAGCCGGACTTGACCGGGCGCTGCTCTTTGCTGCCCGTAGTAGCGGTTGCTGCCTCGCCGCCGAACCCGCCCAAAATCACATTGAAGAACGAACGGTTCATTGCCTTGCACATGATGTAACTCAAAATCGCGCCCGATGAGCCAACCAGAGAACCCGCAATGATCAGCATCGAGTTGTTCAGGCTAAAACCAATACCCGCCGCCGCCCAGCCGGAATAGCTGTTAAGCATCGACACCACCACCGGCATGTCTGCGCCACCAATCGGGATGATGATCAGCACGCCCATCACAAACGCTAGCGCCAGCATGGCGAAGAACGCGTTCCAGTTGCCGGTAAAGCTGAACACCAGACCAAGGCCGAGCATGATCAAACCCAGTGCTAAATTGAGCATGTGCTGGCCAGCAAAAGTGACCGGCGCACCTTGAAACAACCTGAACTTGTATTTGCCGCTGAGCTTGCCAAACGCAATCACTGAGCCGCTAAAAGTGATAGCTCCAATCGCCGCACCCAGAAACAGCTCAAGCCGGTTGCCAAATGGAATTGGCTCGCCCTTTGCCGCAATGTTGAAAGCATACGGCTCGGCTACGGCGGCCACCGCAATGAACACGGCAGCCAAACCAATCATGGAATGCATGAACGCCACCAGCTCAGGCATTTTGGTCATCTCAACCCGCTTGGCCATCAGCGTGCCTGCGGCACCGCCCACCACCAACGCGGCCAGCACATAGCCCATAGCAGCAAATTTGCCGCCTGAAAGTTCAACGATCAACGCGCCGGTAGTCAGCACGGCAATCGCCATGCCGACCATGCCAAACAAGTTACCGCGCAGTGACGTGGTGGGGTGGCTCAAGCCTTTAAGCGCTTGAATGAAGAAAACGCTGGCTACCAGGTACAACAGCGTGACGAGGTTCATGCTCATAACGAACTCCGCTCTGAAGTAATGGCTTGCGCTTTTCTAACATTCAGCCATTCGGTAAAGCTGTAGCCCAATAAAATTCCCCATAAACCGATCAATGCGATACGGCTGCCGCTGGTGTCTACGCTACTGTTTTTCCAGAACGGGATTTCGGATAGGTAGGGTCCGACTGAAAATAGCAATGCCATACCGTACATCACCCATTGAATTAGTAATAAATTTACTCTGCTCATTATTTTTTCTCTTTCTTCTTAAACATTTCCAACATGCGGCGCGTGACTAAAAACCCGCCAAACACATTCACAGCCGCTAGTGCAACCGCCAACACCCCCATGGTTTTACCCAGCGGGGTTTCAGTCAGCGCAGCGGCCAGCATCGCGCCAACAATCACGATCGCGGAAATGGCATTGGTCACCGCCATCAGTGGCGTATGCAGCGCCGGCGTGACCGTCCACACCACGTGGTAGCCCACGTAAATGGCGAGCACAAAAATAATCAGGTTGAGGATGGTGGGTGATACGGCTTCCATGCGCTTCTCCAAAAACGGTTCAATTAATTTATTTGCGCTTGACGTCGCCGCCCTGCGTCATCAGGCAAGCGGCCACGATGTCGTCGGCCATGTCGATGTTCAAAGCGCCTTCTTTGGTGATGATGAGCTTTAAAAAGTCGAGCAGGTTTCTAGCGTACAGCGCGCTGGCGTCTGCTGCTACCAGCGACGCAATGTTGGTCTCGCCAATCAAGGTCACTCCGTACTTCACCACAGTTTTTCCGGGTTCGGTCAGTGGGCAGTTGCCGCCTTGCGGCGCGGCCAAGTCGACAATTACGCTGCCCGGCTTCATGGCTTTGACCATCTCTTCGGTCACCAGCACAGGCGCTGCGCGACCGGGAATAAGAGCCGTGGTGATCACGATGTCGGCATTGGCCACGCGCTTGGCCACTTCAGCCTTTTGCCGGGCCAGCCAGCTTGGCGGCATGGGCTTGGCGTAGCCACCCACGCCAACAGCGGCTTCACGCTCTTCATCGGTTTCATACGGTACGTCGATGAACTTGCCACCGAGGGACTCGACTTGCTCTTTCACGCTCGGGCGCACGTCGCTGGCTTCAATCACCGCACCTAAACGCTTTGCGGTGGCAATAGCTTGCAAGCCTGCTACGCCAACCCCCAAAATTACAACCCGAGCGGCTTTGACGGTGCCTGCAGCGGTCATCAGCATCGGCATAAAGCGCTGGTAAGCATCGGCCGCCATCATCACGGCTTTGTAGCCTGCAATATTGGCTTGCGATGACAGCACATCCATGCTTTGCGCCCGGCTGGTGCGCGGCGCGGCTTCAAGCGCAAATGACGTGAGCTGGGCTTTGGCCATGCGCTGCAAGCCTTCTGCGTCAAACGGGTTGAGCATGCCCACCATCACGCTGCCGCTTTTGACATGCGGCATTTCGGCATCCAGCGGGCAACGCACTTTGAGCACGATGTCTGCGGCATAAGCACCGGCGGCATCGGTCATTTCAGCCCCAACCGCCACATACGCATCGTCAGGCACGCTTGCACCAACACCTGCGCCGGTTTGCACCCGAATCGTGTGGCCGAGAGCTTTGAGTTTTTTGGCCGTTTCCGGCGTGATGGCGACGCGCGTTTCGCCGTCAATGATTTCGGCGGGTACCCCAATCAGCATGGGTTTCTCCTCAGGTGAACGTTGGTTTTGTAAAGCTGCCCAGCGATAAAGTGGCAACCGTCTCTATTGCCTTTGAGCTTAACCGAGATTTCCGCTTCTATTTAACAGGTAATCCATGGGGTCAGGAGTGGTTTTCGCAGCGTAGTTCCCGCCTTACCCGCTCCACCAAACAAGGGCCGCGGATCTGGCTCAGCCAGTCCGCAGGCGCAGCGCCCCCCTTGGGAGGCAGGGCGCTACAGGCAGTGAGCAACCGTGGCGACATCCCCGCTCCACCAAACAGGGGCCGCGGATCTGGCTCCGCCAGTCCGCAGGCGCAGCGGCCCCCTCGGGGGGCAGCGCATTACACGAAGTGAAAAGCGTGGGGGCCCTACTTACTGGTTGGCATCACGAATTCTGCCCCCTTGCCAATACTTTCAGGCCAGCGCTGCATGATGGATTTTTGCTTGGTGTAGAAGCGCACGCCTTCTTCGCCGTACGCATGCATGTCGCCAAAAAGACTCTTTTTCCAGCCGCCAAAGCCGTGCCAAGCCATCGGCACGGGAATCGGCACGTTGATGCCGACCATGCCGACTTGAATACGTCTGGAGAATTCACGGGCCACGTTGCCGTCTCGGGTGTAGCAGCTCACGCCGTTGCCAAATTCATGGGCGTTGATTAAATCCACTGCCTCGGCAAAGTCTCTGACGCGCACGCAGCCCAGCACCGGGCCAAAAATTTCTTCTTTGTAGATGCGCATGTTGGGGGTGACGTGGTCAAACAGCGTGCCGCCCATCCAAAAGCCGTTTTCGCAGCCTTGGCCTGCGTGTTTACCAGTGAAGGTGCGGCCATCGACCAGCAATGTGGCACCTTCGTCAACACCCAAGTCGATGTAGCCCGTGATGCGTTTGTGCGCAATGCTGGTGACGATCGGGCCCATTTCGGCGTCCAGATGCACGCCGTTTTTAATCACCAGCGCTTTGGCACGTGCGGCCAGCATGGGCACCAGTTTGTCGCCCACGTCGCCGACCAGCACGGCCACTGATATGGCCATACAGCGCTCTCCGGCTGAGCCGTAGCCCGCGCCAATCAACGCATCCACCGCTTGCTCCAGGTCGGCATCGGGCATCACCACCATATGGTTTTTAGCGCCGCCCAGCGCCTGCACGCGCTTGCCGTGGTGCGCGCCCGTCTCGTAAATATAGTTGGCAATCGGTGTGGAGCCGACGAAGGATATGGCCTTGACGTCAGGGTTTGCCAAGAGCGCATCCACTGCTTCTTTGTCGCCCTGCACCACGTTGAACACGCCATCTGGCAAACCCGCTTGCGTGAGCAACTCAGCCATGAACAGACTCGCGCTGGGGTCGATCGGGCTGGGTTTCAAAATGAAGGTGTTGCCCGCAGCAATCGCGACCGGAAACATCCACATTGGCACCATCACCGGAAAGTTAAACGGAGTGATGCCCGCGACCACGCCCAGCGGCTGGCGCAGTGTCCAGTTGTCGATGCCAGTGCTGACCTGGTCGGTAAAGTCGCCTTTGAGAAGTTGCGGTATGCCGCAGGCGAACTCAATGATGTCGATGCCGCGCGACACCTCTCCCTGCGCATCGGTAAACACCTTGCCATGTTCGGCGGTGATTAGATGCGCAAGCTTGTCTTTGTGAAGGTTGACCAGCTCTAAAAACTTGAACATAACGCGTGCGCGGCGCAGCGGCGGCGTGTCGGCCCAGGCGGGGAAGGCAGCTTGCGCCTTGGCAACCGCTGCATTGACATCACTTGCGCTGGCCAGTGCGACATGACCTGTGACCGCGCCAGTTGCCGGGTTGAATACGCTCTGGCTGCGGCCAGACGTGCCAGCGTCGGCGGCGCCATTGACGAAATGCCCGATAGCGGGAGCGGTGGCTGAAGAGGTTGCGGGCATGAGATTCCTTTGTAGGCAGCGAAAAATAGAGCGCTGAAAAGCTGTCAAAACTGTTCCGGCAGTCAAGTTTAGTGTGTATGCCGCCCGCTTGCCCGCACAGCCAAGCGCACGCCAAGCGGCGGCAGCGCCAGATTTTTGGTGTGATAATCCGCCTCGGTTGCCAACAAACAGCTATTAAATTAGTAGCTACTTGCGCCCATATTTGCTGATTAGAAGTTCTTTTTTAACCTAGAGTTTTTGCCTTGACTGCCCCGATACCGATTTTTATGACAAGACACTTCAAACCCAGCGTGACCGTAGCCGCCGTGATTGCCAAAGACTTTGATGGGGTGCAGAAATTTCTGCTGGTCGAGGAAGAAACGCGCGACGGCTTAAAACTCAACAACCCCGCAGGCCACCTCGACCCCGGCGAAAGCTTGAGCGAAGGCTGCGCGCGCGAAACGCTGGAAGAAACCGCTTACCACTTCACGCCAACTGAAATAGTGGGTGTGTACATGTCGCGCTTTCAACGCGCCGAGGCCGATGCGCCGGGCGGGCAGGAAGATATTACTTATCTGCGATTTGCGTTTTGCGGCTTGCTGGGCGCGCACGTGCCGGGCCAAGCGCTGGACATGGGCATTGTGCAGGCGGTGTGGTTGACGGCTGACGAGATCAGGGCGTGTGTTGACTTACACCGCAGCCCGCTGCTGTTGACTTGTATGGAAGATTATTTGCGTGGGCAGCGGTTTCCTTTAGCTTTGGTGACTACGGATATTTCTGTGTTTTCTTGTTGAATTGGGCTTCGGCGCTCTTAATTCGGGCGTCAATAGCTCTTTAGCTAATAGCGGCTCGCCTTCGTTGAGAGTGCCGGGTGTAGCCCGGCAAACCCCGCAAGGTAAAACGCTATTAAATAGAGAGCTGCTCGCGCCCGAATCAAAAGCGCAAAAATCAAGAACAGCATTAAACCCGATAATCAACCCATGTTTAAAGCAAAACAACGCGTAGTAGTCGGTCTGAGCGGCGGCGTTGACTCCGCCGTCACCGCGCATTTGCTCAAGCAACAAGGCCACGAAGTCATCGGCATCTTCATGAAAAACTGGGAGGGAGATGATTCAGATGAATTTTGTTCGTCAAATGTTGACTTCATCGACGCCGCCGCAGTCGCCGACGTGTTGGGCATTGAAATTGAACACGTCAACTTTGCTGCCGACTACAAAGACCGGGTGTTCGCCGAATTCTTGCGGGAATACGAAGCAGGCCGCACGCCCAACCCCGATATTTTGTGCAACGCCGAGATCAAATTCAAAGCTTTTTTAGACCACGCGATGCGCCTCGGTGCAGAAAAAATCGCAACCGGACACTACGCCCGCGTGCGGTTGAATGAATCAACCCACTTGCATGAGCTGCTGAAAGGCCTGGACCCTGCCAAAGACCAGAGCTACTTTTTGCATCGGCTGAACCAGGCGCAGTTGTCAAAAACGCTTTTCCCTGTCGGCGAGTTGAAAAAGACCGATGTACGCCGCATTGCCGATGAGATTGGTCTGCCGAACGCGAAGAAAAAAGACTCAACAGGCATTTGCTTCATTGGCGAGCGGCCGTTCAGGGATTTTTTAAACCGCTACATCGCCAAAATTCCGGGCCCGATCAAAAGCGATACGGGCCGCGTGGTGGGCGAGCATGTGGGCCTGTCGTTTTACACCCTCGGCCAGCGGCAGGGGCTGGGCATTGGCGGGGTTAAAGCGAAAGGCGCAGCACTCAAAGCCATACAAGCCAGTGGCCAGCGAGGCGTAGGCGAACACGAGCCGTGGTTTGTTGCCCGCAAAGACATGGACACGAATATTCTGTGGGCCGTTCAGGGCCATGACCACCCATGGCTGCAATCGACCGAACTCACTGCGCAAGACTGCAGCTGGGTGGCAGGCAGCGCGCCCGCGCCAGGCATGCTGGCGGCCAAAACCCGGTATCGCCAGGCAGACGCACCATGCCAACTGGTCAGAGCCGACAACGCTGAATGTGAGCTGGTTTTTCAAGAGCCCCAGTGGGCGGTCACTCCGGGCCAGTCGGCTGTGCTGTATGACGGTGATGTGTGCCTGGGCGGCGGCGTAATTGCTTCAAGCAACGTGCAAAACACACTAAAGTAGCTGTTTTTGCGCTTTTTTGATGCCAAATAAGCCACTAGCGCAATAAATACGGGCGCAAGCAGCTACATATTTAATAGCAAAATAACTGCGTTGGTGACTTAAAACGGAATGTCGTCGTCCATGTCGTCAAAGCCACTGGCGGCTTTGGCCGCGGCTGGCTTTGCCGCTGCTGGGCGGGCAGCAGGTGATGCTGGGCGCGGGGCGCTGTAGTTGCTGCCGCCACCATCATCACCTCCACCGCCGCCCATGCCCTGGCGGCCACCGAGCATTTGCATCTGGTCGGCACGAATTTCAGTGGTGAATTTTTCAACGCCGTCTTTGTCGGTCCACTTGCGCGTTCGCAGGCTGCCTTCTACGTACACCTGTGAGCCTTTTTTCAGGTACTGGCCCACAATTTCAGCCAGGCGACCATTGAAGTTGATGCGGTGCCACTCGGTGGCTTCTTTCATCTCGCCAGTGGTTTTGTCTTTCCACTTGTCGGTGGTAGCAATGGAGACGTTGGCGATCTGGTCGCCGTTTGGGAAGCTGCGCATCTCGGGGTCTTTGCCCAAGTTGCCGACGATGATGACTTTATTGATGGAGGCCATGGCGCGTTCCTTAAAGGTGCTAAACACGGCAGCAACCTATACTGCCGACACAGAAGGCCTGGGGGCCGGACTGTTAGTTTAACGCCCTGCCCAGAACGCGCCGCGCCCCCGCTTCATCAGGCCATCGTCACGCCGCCCGCTGCGGCCACCGTCACGGTTTTACCCACAGCGGCTGTGTAGGTGGTTGTTTTGACCGTGTTGGTGTAGATAAATTCGCCCTTCACCGCACTGCTGGTCACGGTCATCATCACGTAGCCGCGCCGAATCGTGTCGGCGTAGTTCAAATCGTCAATCAAGCCCAAACCCGCGCCGATCGCCGCTGCACCAAGTTGCGGTACCAGCGCGCTGCCGTCCAGCGAGCTGGCCAGGCCGCCCAGACCAGCGGATTCAAAACCTGGCGCAGTGACGGATGCCGTGGCAAACTCCACACCAACTTTTTCGCCAGCCAATGTCGTCAAGCTGGTGAACCAGCCGTTGTGCGAGTCGCCTGACAGCACGACCAGCTTTTTGCCCTGCGCCTTGATGGTTTGCAAAATCGCCTCGCGGTTGGAAGGGTAGCCGTCCCACGCATCGAGGTTGTAAGGCAGGCGCGGGTTGGTGGCGGGGTTCAGCAACCCGGCTTGCGCTGGGGTCAGTGCAGCAGCGCCGGCGGCAGCGCGCGTGGCCTTGGCGCCGAGGTAAGCGCCGATAGCCGCTTGCACCGCAGCACCCGAAGCCGCGCTGGGGTTGGCAGTAGCAGCGCCTTGGGCTTGCAGCACCGAGCCTGGCAGCCACATGCGGGCCATGATGTCCTGGTTGCCCAAAATTTGCCATGTTGCGGTCGATGCTGCTGTGCCTGTGGTCAACCAGTTTTGCTGCTCGGCGCTGATCATCCGGCGCGACGCATCGCTGCGCACGCCAGCTGCGTTCGGCGTCAAGCCAGCAACGTAGCGGCCTAGGCCGCCGTCGGCGTCGCCAAAGCTGTCGTACTGGCGGTCACGCCCTTCAATGCGGGTGTCCAGCATGTGCAGGGTGAACAGCGCGCCAAAGTCAAAACGGCGATAAATCTTCAACAGGTTAGCGGCATCAGGCGCGCGAATCGGCATCCATTCATGGTAGGCCTGTGCGGCGGTGTTTTTGCGTACCGTCCAGTCTCCCTGCGTGGCGGAATTGTGGTTTTGCGCGCCGCCCACCCAAGCGTCGTTGGTAAATTCATGGTCGTCCCACACGGTGATCCACGGCATCTTGGCGTGCAGCGCTTGCAGGTTTTTATCCGATTTGTACTGCGCGTGGCGCGTGCGGTAGTCGCTCAAGCTGACGATGTCGCCAACCGGGCTGACTATCCTGCCCAGGCTGACGGCGGTGGTGCCATTCAAAGCATCGGTGTTGCCGAATTTGTTGGGCTCTGCGCCGTATTCATAGATGTAGTCTCCCAAATGCACGGCGTACTGCGCATCCGACCTGGCAGCGGCGTCATACACATTGAAAAAACCGTTGGAATACAACGAGCAGGAAAACACTGCAAATTTGACCGACGCAGTGTTGCTGGCAGGCAGCGTCCGGGTGCTGCCGACTACCGAAGTGGTTCCCACGGCGTCTTTAAAACGGTAGAAGTAGCTCGCGCCAGCCGTGAGTTTGGTGGCGTCTACTTTGGCCGTGAAGCCCGATGTTTCAATGGCTTGCACGGTGCCTGAATTCACGACGGTTTTAAAGTCAGCATCGCTGGCGATTTCCCACGTGAGCGCGACGGGCTCGTTACTGCCCAGCACTTTGGCATGCGTCCACAAAATAACGCTGGTCGCCAGCGGGTCGCCGCTGGCCACGCCGAAATTGAATTCTGCTGGTTTGGCTTGCGGCACCGACACGCCGGGGTCGTCCGAGCCGCCGCAAGCAGCCAGCGAACTGCTGATGGCGACTGCAGCTGCGGTCGAGGTGGTTTTGACTAGAAAATCGCGGCGATTGCTGTTTTGGGTCATAAGGGCGCTCCGGGTTGAAAACCACGATTTACTGCTACTTATATGACGCGCCCGTGAAACCCGACTGCCCCGGTATGATGGAGAATTACCCTCGATAACCGCCCATCTTGAACTCGCCCAACGACAGTAAATACCTCGCCAACGTGTTGGCTCAGCAGCGGATCAGCATTCGCGGCGCGCGCACGCACAACCTGAAAAATATCGACCTGGATATTCCGCGAAATCAGTTAGTGGTGATCACGGGTTTGAGCGGCTCAGGCAAGTCGTCACTTGCTTTTGACACGCTGTACGCCGAAGGCCAGCGCCGCTATGTGGAAAGCCTGAGCACCTACGCCCGGCAGTTTTTGCAATTGATGGACAAGCCCGATGTGGACATGATCGAGGGCCTGTCGCCTGCGATTTCGATTGAGCAAAAAGCCACGTCGCACAACCCGCGCTCGACTGTGGGTACGGTGACGGAGATTCACGACTACTTGCGCCTGCTGTTCGCCCGCGCGGGCACACCTTTTTGCCCTGAGCATGACTTGGCATTGCAGGCGCAAAGCGTGAGTGAAATGGTGGACACCGTGCTGGCCCTGCCCGAAGACACCAAGTTGATGATCCTGGCGCCCGTGGCGCGTGAGAAAAAAGGCGAGTTCGTTGAGCTGTTTGCCGAGATGCAATCGCAGGGCTACGTGCGTTTTCGGGTCGATGGCGCAAGCTATGAGTTTGACGAGTTGCCAAAACTCAAAAAAACCGAAAAACACAATATTGATGTCGTGATTGACCGCATCAAAGTCAAAGCCGACATGCAGCAACGCCTGGCTGAAAGCTTTGAAGCCGCGCTGCGTTTGGCTGATAGCAAAGCTATTGCGCTGGAAATGGACCCCAGCACCGTTCAAGGTGCTGGTTTCGGTCTTTTGAAGGAGCACTTGTTCAGCGCCAAATTCTCTTGCCCGGTGTGCAGCTATTCGCTGGCTGAAATGGAGCCACGCCTGTTCTCCTTCAACTCGCCGGTGGGCGCGTGCCCCAGCTGCGATGGCTTGGGACACAAAGAGTTTTTTGACCCGGCACGCATCGTGGCCTTCCCGTCGCTGAGCCTGGCCAGCGGAGCTGTGAAGGGCTGGGACCGGCGCAATGGCTACTATTTTTCAATGCTGGAAAGCCTGGCCAAACATTACGGGTTTGACATAGAAACCGCGTTTGAAAGCCTGCCAGCCAATGTGCAGCAGGTGGTCCTGCACGGCTCGGGTACGGAAGAAATCAAATTCTCATACGTTATGGATTCGGGTAGGTCAGAGCCGCCGGGCCGCCCCAAGGCGGAACCGCCCCCCGCGGGGGGAAGCGAAGCGCGGGGGGGACAATATTCGCAGGGTAAAAAAATCAACAAAAAGCACCCGTTTGAGGGCGTCATCACCAACTTTGAACGCCGCTACCGTGAGACCGATTCCAGCACTGTACGCGATGAGCTGGCACGCTACCGCAGCGTGCAGCCCTGCCCCGACTGCATGGGTACGCGCCTGCGCGTTGAAGCACGGCATGTGTATTTAGTCGGCCGCCCAGAAGAAGATGGCACCGTTAAAAAGCGCGCGATTTTTGACATCAGCCGCATCACCCTGCGCGAGAGCTTTGCCTATTTTGACCAGCTCAAAATGTCAGGTGCCAAAGGCGAGATTGCAGGCAAGGTGGTGCGCGAGATCGGTTTGCGCCTGAAGTTTTTAAACGATGTGGGCTTGAACTATTTGAGCCTGGATAGAAGCGCCGAAACGCTATCGGGCGGCGAGTCCCAACGCATCCGGCTCGCATCCCAAATCGGCTCGGGCCTGACCGGCGTGATGTACGTGCTCGACGAGCCCAGCATCGGCCTGCACCAGCGCGACAACGACCGCCTGATTGGCACGCTCAAACACCTGCGTGACATTGGCAACAGCGTGCTGGTGGTCGAGCATGACGAAGACATGATTCGCGCCGCCGACCATGTGATTGACATGGGGCCTGGTGCGGGTGTTCATGGTGGCCGCGTGATGGCGCAGGGCACGTATGAGCAGGTGCGGGACAACCCCGCGTCACTGACCGGAAAGTACCTGGCGCAGACTTTAAAGATTGCCGTGCCCACGCACCGCACGCCATGGCTGCCCACGGTTAAAAAAGAAAACGCCTTCACCACCAAATCAGCGAGTAAAAAAACATCACGCTTTCCGCACAGCCCCGCGTACGAACGCCGCGCGGCGCGTGAGGCACAGCACCAGGCCACGCTGGGTGACATGCAGGCACTGCGGGTCATCAACGCCAGCGGTCATAACTTGACGAACGTCAGCGTTGAGTTTCCCGTGGGCTTGTTCACGTGCGTGACGGGTGTATCCGGCTCAGGCAAATCAACCCTGGTGAACGATACGCTGTATGCCGCTGTGGCACGCACGCTGTACCGCGCGCATGAAGAACCCGCCGCACACGAGGCCATTGAAGGCATTGAGCATTTCGACAAAGTCATCAATGTCGACCAGTCGCCCATTGGCCGCACACCGCGCAGCAACCCCGCCACGTACACCGGCCTGTTTACACCGATTCGTGAACTGCTGGCCGAGATGAACACTGCCCGCGAGCGTGGTTACGGCGCAGGCCGTTTTAGCTTCAACGTAAGCGCATCGGCAGGTGGGGGCCGCTGCGAAGCCTGCCAGGGCGACGGCGTGGTGAAAGTTG
>ENA-OBLH01000482-OBLH01000482.1-metagenomes-genome-assembly--contig:-NODE-482-length-13236-cov-21.9603_pt1 | contig 13236 bp, 12 predicted proteins | sample MGYA00153382_OBLH01 | MGnify analysis MGYA00153382 | reverse complement strand
AACGGCAGCGTGCTGCATGTTGGGACAGCGTCGAATGCGGCGACTGACTTCCGAGTTGGTAAGACGTACACGATTTTGTCGGCCAGCCAGATCAATGGCACCTTCGATGCTGCGACCTCCAACTTTGCCTACCTGGATGCCAAGCTGGATTACTCGACAGCCAACCAAGTTGACTTGGAGCTCAAACGTAAAAGCAATGGTGGCGGGCAAATGCACTTTGCCGATCTGGCCAACACCAACAACCAAGGCTCGACCGCCAACGCGCTGGAAAGCCTGCCCAGCACCCATGCGCTGTACCAGTATGTGGAAACATTGCCCGCAGGCACACCTCCTGCAGTGTTCAGCAGCCTGTCGGGCGATGCGCACTCGACGGTTTTGGGCAGCGTAAACATGCTCAATGCACATGCGCCCAATATCAGCCAGCAGCATTTGCGCAACAACCTGACGGCAGGCTTCCGCCCAGGTGCGCCGATTGCCCAGTCTGATGGGCCTTTGCCAGCTTCGGCCCTCCCATCGTCCAAAGCCTTGCCGGCATGGGTAGAGGTGGTGGGCCACTGGCAAAAGATGGATGGCAACAGCAACACACCCGGTGTGAAGCAAAACACCACGGGCCTGTTCCTGGGTGCTGACGAAGAGGTGAGCAGCAGTGGTTGGCGCGTGGGTGGCTCGGTGGGTTACACCAGTGCCGATGCCAAGGTGAGCAGCCGTGATGCCTCGGCCGACATCAGCAGCTACAGCGCTGCGGTGTATGGGGGCAAGGGCTTTAGCCATGGCGCCAACCGCATCAACGTGATTGGTGGCTTGGCGTATACCAAGCACAGCATTGAGTCTGAGCGCAGCGTGGCCACACTGAACCAAAACCTCAAAGCTGATTACAGCGCCCACACGGCGCAGTTGTTTGCTGAAGTGGGCTACGCCATGGGCCAGTACGACAAGCAGGGGTTTGAGCCGTTCGTGGGTATCACGCTGGGCGAGCAGCGTACGAACAGCTTCAAGGAAAGCGGCGGCTTTGCAGCGCTGAGCAGCGAATCCAGCCGCGACACACTGGCCAGCACAACGCTGGGTGTGCGTGCGCACAGTGACTTTGTGCTGGCAGGCAAAGACACCCGCGTGCGTGCATCGCTGGGCGTGCGCCATGCCTGGGGCAAGCTGAGCCAGAACCGTACCATGGCGTTTGAAGGAAGTAGCAGCTTTACCGTGGCTGGTGCCCCCCTGGCGCGCAATACGGCGCTGGTGGGTCTGCAGGCTGAGATGGCGCTGAGCCGTTACTCGGCCTTGGTGCTGGGCTACAACGGTGAGTACGGCAGCGGCAGCCGTGACCAGTCTGCCAGCGTGAAGGTGCGCTGGGCTTTCTAAGCGCGCATTCTGCTGAAAGAAAAACCCCTGCCGGTGCAAACTGGCAGGGGTTTTTAGTGGTGGGTGTCGCCGTCGGAGGTGCCATCAACGAGGCAGAGAAGGGCGGGGCAGAGAGCATTCAAGTGTTCCGCAAAGAGATTTCAAGCCTTTGAAAAACAACAACTTATGCGGCAGCTGCAAGTGACAGTTGCGGAATAAATTATTCCGTAAGTCATTGAATTTATTAGATATATCGCTGGCCTTTTAATCCGTTGGTCGCGAGTTCGAATCTCGCAGGGCCCACCAAAGATTACAAGCGCTACAGCTATAAAAGCTGTAGCGCTTTTTCGTTTTATTCCCACCGTGGGAATATTAATTACTTCAAAGAAGCTCGTATAAGGCCCGTCTTCGGTGGAGTGGATAGAAATCAACTCCCAGACATCGCCCTCCGGCATCTTCGGATTTCATTCGGTGAAGTTGAATTCGCCTTTGGGCTCAAGGCCAGCCAAGCGTTCGTATTCTTACCACTCAAGCTCAGAGTCAGCGCTGACGAAGCAGATTTTCATCCCAAATGCTCTAGTAGAGCTTGCGTGTGTCGGTTTCTTCGTCAAATGACGGCAATGCTGGGTACCAGCCCATGCCGTCTTCGACGCGCTCCAATGTGCGCCCATCCAGTAAGGCCTATTTCCAGTGATAGCCCAGGTGTTGTGGCGCATCCATCACCTGCGCTGCTGGCTCTGCAATCTGGCGCAGGCACTTGCCAGTTTTGAGCAGCCATCTTCGCTTTCACATCGTCAAGCGCATCGTTCCAGTCATATGCGCTTGTCCATGTTTGTATATGCTGGAATGAGTCATCAATCGAGCTACTCTCATGAGCACAAAAAGAATTAATTCACGTTTGCTTCCTGGTTTTCTTTCGGCGCGCCATTCGCTGGGAACTGTGTTCTGAGGGGTGTCGGGGGCTTCGTCGACTGGGTTGCCGCCATGTACATCGCGGCAACAATGCTCCCCTTTATCAAAGCGTTGCTTTGGGTGTATTTCTTCATCTTCATGCTCACATGGTGGACTGCGACCTGGAAGTCTGCTGAAAATTACACTGGTCCTGTGATCTGGCAGCGAAGCTGCAAAGACTGTAGTGGCTGCGACAGCGCTGCTTGTAGCGTCACTGATTCTTTACGGCGGCTTGTTGGGCGTTAACAGACACACTGCGCCGCAGGAACACAGTGCCTTGAGCTGGATCGCTTCCACGAGCTGCGTCAATCAATGGGTTGTCAGGGGTGCTCATGCAAGCTTGTGGAAAAAGCCACGCAGAGTGGGTAGGGCGATCTGATGATGAACTAACGCACACAAACTTCCAAGATGGCGTGGTCTAAACTGCATTAGCGCCAACTTTTTTAGTAACAAAAATGAAACAGCTATTTGGTTTGATTTTGCTGGCCACTTTCTTAACAGGCTGTGTGGTGTATACGCCGAACGGCTCAGTGGTTGTTGACCCTGGACACAGCGGTGAGTATGACCATGGAGGCTTTTGTCCCCCCGGGCAAGCCAAAAAAGGCAAATGCTAATACTAGGTGCCAATCAAAAAGCCCACTAGATGCATCATCAGTGGGCTTTGTTTTTATAAATAGTGACAATAATTTTTATCTAGTAAGCGGCATTTGCTATGTTTTATTTTAGAAAAGTATTTCTTTCTAATCTCCATCATTGATACGTGTGCATCACGATCAGACCATCATCGTGGATATGGATGCGAACTCCAGGCGATGTGTTCGAGTCCCAGTGGCAGGGGTTCTGGTCAAGGTTGTGTCACCCATGTGCAGTACTCATATTGTGCGACTTCATGCGCTCGACCTGTATTTTGGGCAGTCCGTTCTTTTCGCAAATAAGAACCCAATGTTTCAGGAGCAGATCATGTGCTTCTTGGCGATTTGAACAAAGAGAACTGTGAGTCCACAGCTTTTAACAGCGCGTAAAAACGACGCTCGAAAATCGCTTGGTAATTCATGGGCAATGTGCATCCTAGAGTCACAATGATTGCAAATAACGACTTCTTAAATGCCGATAAGGGGTTGCTTTATCTAGGTGTGTGAGTAGCGCAGCGTCAAAACCTCCGGGCGGGTAAGTGGCGGTGCTCATATGCGAACGCTGGCGTTGCTAATCAATGCTTCCCAGATAAGTCAGTGATGACTGCTAACGCCCCAAATTTGAGGCACGTCTACTCATGCGCCTGGTTTAATTCTGTAGAGAACGTGCTGTCGAAGCGCATGGCCTTCAGGTAGTTCCGGGTGCTCAAACGTCTTGTTATCCCGAACCATCCTAAGCCTTTGCATGACCCGTTCAGAGCGCATGTTGCTGAGAGCGGTAAAGGCCACCACCTCGGGCAGGGAGAGCTCATGAAATGCGAAATCTAGTGCAGCTTGTGCCCCTTCTGTCGCAAGCCCTTTCCCCCAAAAATCTCTCGCAAGTCTCCAGCCTATTTCCACGCACGGCGAGCATGGCAATTCGGCAGAAGGCACATGCAGCCCTATGAAACCCGCAAATTCATTGGTTGCTTTAACTTCAGCAGCCCAGAATCCCCATCCACGCTGATTAATCAGCTCGCGGCAGCGGTTTGCTATGTCGCGGCTCTGCTCATCTGTAAGAACACTTGGAAAATAGCGCATGGTTTCAGCATCAGCACTCATATGTGCGAAGGCTGGATAGTCCGATTTCTGCCACTGACGCAGTAACAGTCTCTGTGTCTCTAGCTTGCGCACATTGCCTCCAGTTGCCAAAACGCTATGGTAATTGCAGTCCTAGCGTGCAGAGAAATCAGGACAGCATGCATAGGGCGCTGTGCTCATGCATCTGAGATGAGAAAAGCCCACTCATTGGCGGGCTCTGCAATTCAATAAGGTAAGTTTTCTGGGCAAGTCACCAGAAAAAATGAGGCTGATCTATCTAGAAATCTAGGCGATTTATGAAGATGTTTTAGACCTGGCGTGAAAGCTGAAGACTATGGACAGAACTGAGAGCCCAGTCGATCCGTTCAGCTAAATTGGTGATGTCAGCTAAAGGCACAGAGAGGCGACCATACACAAGCTACAAAACGGTCATTCAATGAGCATCATCAACCCTTGATCCTCCAAATGCGCAGGTTATAGTGCCTGAAAAATTTCACTTACGAACTAATCCAGTAACGACCGTATGACGTATGGCACAGGCTGGACAAGCCGCAGGCGCCTGATGTGGCCTACGTTTGTTACGTTTATAAATCGGAATAATTACTGTGGCTAACCGCTCCTATCTCTACTCAACCAATGTCATCCCTGGGTCAATCGATGAGGTCGACGATCGAAAAATGATTGGGATTGCGGAGTGGGATTACGAAATACCGATTGTTTGCAAGCTTCTTCTCTCTGGCAACCCCAAAACCTGCCGTTCTTCACTTTGGGAAAATCCAGAGGAAATAGCTTTGATAGGTGACTACGCCACTGGTGTAAAAAAACTTGAAGAGTTTTTGTCGCAAATAGAGCTTCCAGCAGCCCAGAACTCGATTGCCGAAACCATTGAATTTTTGAACAGACCAGAGAATAAAAATCAATACTTTGTTTTGGAGTGCGGTGAAGTCTTTGACATGGACGATACACCGCTTTTTGAGCAAAACCTTGCGCTCCTTGAGGGGCTTAAAAATTTGCAGCCTGAAGTGGACAGGGCGTTGCAATCTTTGGTGCCTCCCTCCGTAGAGCTGCTGAAATCTACAAGATTTTTCGCAAGACTGTTTGGCCGCACTTCCAAACTCTCCGTCCCTGTACACGATTTAATGAAATCTATCGATGATCTCGGGCTTGGTAATTGGTCAAATATCTTATATTACGACTTCAGTGGCGACTAACAACCAGCGCAATTAGCAAAAGGGCGGTTATAGAAATGAATTCTTAGGCATCCCTGTGCAAGCATCCCCAGAGGGCAATGCGCTGATCGCCTTTGATGATACGCGGGTGCAGCTAAGTACTTGAGTTATTGGCATCTGATGTAATGAGCCCGCATTTTGCGGGTTTTTTTAATGGGCTAGGTCGGCTTGACTTAAATAGACCGTTGCCCAGCCTTTGGCTGGAACGTAGGCCTGCCTGCTGGAGCCATTGCAAACGCGGTAACCAGCGGGCGCCTAACTGATTGCTGCTTATGGTCTTGGCTTGCTCGGCCAGCAGCTTGGCGTTTTGCTTCCTGTTGCCTTTGGGCTTTTCAGGGGTAGTCATGCGGTAGCTCCAGAAACAATCAAGCACACTGTGCGCGGGCTTGGTGGTGCATCAGCTCAAGCAAGGTCTCAAGCGCACTGGGTGTTGATAGGCTTGGTGTTGACGGCGCGCTGGGCCATGGGTAAATGCGCAGGGCATACGCTGCGGCATCTGCGCCTGAGCGCTGCTGTGTTGTGAGCTGAATGTGCTCTTTGGCGTTGACGCCGCTAACGCGGTGAGTGAGAAGGGTGCGTGTCATGGAGGTACTTCTATTGGATGGCTGGGTGGAATTTGGGTCATAACTGGGGTAGTGCCAGCGGCGGGTGCAAGCCACTACGCAGGCGGCGCGTTGCGGCGGGTATGCCTGGTAGCAGCGACTGGGCTAATTGCACAGCAAGCTGTTGCTCAATGGCTTCTTGCTGCTGCAAGCGCTTTTCACGTGCACAAGTGGCTTGCACGTTGGCGGCTGCAGAGTTGGTGTAGTTAAAAGCGCGGCTTGTCAGCAGCACGCGGGGCAGTGTCAGACGTCCAGGTGGGTGGCTTATTGCATGCCTCCTGAAGGCCGGCGCACGCTGTACGGTGTTATCGCTCATGATCGGGTCTCCGGTGGTGTGGTTCAAGCCATCTGGTGAAGCTGTTGATCACGCACCCAGTAAGGCGCGTGCAGGGGGGCTCCAGATCTGCGCAGATCAGCGCCTCACCAGATGGCTTGATGGCCCTGCTTGATGCGCAAGTGGTGGTGCTTGTTGCCCACGTGGCTTTCAGGCGGTCATTTCAGAATCACGAGGCAAAAAAATGCCCACTTTTTTGGGCGTATCAAAGGAAAAAGCATGCAAGTAACTCTTGAGTTTGTGTTGGTGAATGAAGATGCGGCTGACGCAGCCCCTATCCCTAGCTTCGATGTCAATGAAGTGGGCGCACTGGCGGCTATTCCACTGCCAGGAGACTGCGTGTGTATGTTTGAAAATGGGCCAATCTATGAAGTTCTGGACAGAACCTTTAACTGGCACTCAGCCACACAGGTGCGTGTAGAGGTGTTTGTTGAGCTGCTTGACGACGATGGCGACGAAGGGCTGGATGACTAGCGGTTGTCGCTCGCAGCACGACCGTGACTTCTGACTGCTGACCAGTTGGACTTAACCACCACGTTTGCATGGCTGAGCCATGAATGCCTTGGTGCGTAACCAAGTCCTAGCTGGCAAAGCGAATGTCATCGGGTCGGGCGCGGGCTTGGCCGGTGGTCTTGCTGATGCGAATGGCACCCCGATTACCGAGGGTGAATTCAAAGGGCGTTTGTTGGATGTGCATCAGCTATCTCCGGACAAAAAAATAGCCCACCGGGTGGTGGGCTATTTGTATTTTTGAAAGGCCTAGCAAGTAAACCTCAAATGTGGGTTTCTGAGCATCAGATAGAGTCGGAAAGATTAAGAACTGGAGGGATAAATAGCGGGAAATTGCTTGTACGGCGATGGGAAACGCAGTTCAACTTAAATTGTTCTTGATGCATTCAAGAAAATTCAGCAATCCTCCAGCTCCGCAGAGATTTTTAAACATGTTGTGACTTAGATGCCTGATTTCAAAGCCGTCAACATGTTTCCTGACCTGTCTGCGATGACGGTGAACTGTTATTCACGCGGTAATTACACGGGCAATAGAAAGGATGCGCGTCACTGTAATACCGGGCATTCATTAGATCAGCTGTTTAGAATTTCGCGTAACCGAGAGACTTGATATGTGTCGTACGAGGCTGATAAACATGGTATTTTGGGATTGCAACTTGGTGACAAAGAGAAAATGCGTCCTTTTTGTTTGCAGACATTTGAAGATATTGAACGTGCACAAGCTGTTCAAGATATTGAACACAGTAATGACGCTTGAATCCAGCAAGCCGACGCACGGCGCAAGCTCGTGGCATTGATTGTGAGAAGAGAAGGGCAGCCTGCATTTCGCAAACAACTCTTAGATGCCTACGATAAATAATGCGCAGTCAGCGGATGCCAGGTTGAAATGCTGCTGGAGGCGGCACACATAGTTCCTAATAAAGGGGCACATACCAACCATGTTTCGAATGGAATACTTCTCAGGGCTGATCTTCATAAGCGTTTTGACCTGCGTCAGATATTCATTGATCCTGATACGTGGCAAGTGCATTGGCATCCACCGCTGATTGGATCTGAGCACGTCGCTTTTCAGGGGAAGAGAGTTTTTACGCCGAGTGATCCTATTTGGGCACCCTCTAAATAAGCACTGCGATATCAAACGGATCAATGCATTTGGGGCGTAGTTGATTGAATTGCGTGTTTATCGGCAAACCCAAATGCCATGTTGCTAAGGCGCTTGGTTTTGCGCAGTGCCCACCAACTCGGTGGGCACTTTCGCACCTGGCTGTTACCTGAGACAGCCATTGGACGTTCTTGCCCAACGGGCTTTCAAAGGGTGCCGGGCTGATCTGGTAAGAGCAATAGCCTAGTTGATCCCCGTGAGCTTGGATAACTCGTTCAGCCGGTGGTTGCTAAGTGCTATTCGTGCTTCCACTCTTTGAGCTGGTTCACTCAGCTAAGTCAGTGATGGCTGCTGACGACTCAAAACGGTCTTCTAATCTCACGAGCGACGACTGCTATAGGGTTGAGCTGATCATGATCGAGCCCCTATCGATCGTCCAAAGACTGATGCGGCAAGCACGTGCTGGACCTTTGAAAGTGAACTCACACTGCGCAATCGCTGCAGCGGCCATACAAAGTGATTTCGTGGCTATCAACCAAAAATCCAGGGGGTGCCAAGCCGGCTAAGTTTCCGGGACAGGCATGTACATCGAACACCCGCTGGCAAACAGTGCATTGAAAATGATGGTGATGACCGTGGTGTGCCACCTCATACATGGGAGTGCGCTCAGGCAAGTGAACCTCATGCAGCAACCCCTCTTCAGCCATCGCTTTTAGCGCTCGGTACACGGTCGCAATTCCCAGCCCAGGTAACGTTGCTTGCGCAAACTCCAGTACCTCTTGTGGGGTTAACGGCCTATCTGCCTGTGTCATGGCCTGCTTAATAGCCGCGCGTTGCTTCGTGGATCGTTGCATGGAGGAATTCATCGTGGCGAGGCTATGTCTTGGAAGTGGCAGGAGGCAACATTGTGCTGTGACTCATTTTTTGAACAGCATCTACAGGTACTTGAGCCAAGTGATATCACGCCGACGCTGTTTGAGCGCGGCAAACCAGCGTACTGCGGGATACAAGGACACCGCCAGCAGTGTCGAGATCGCCCACAGCCACGACAAACTGCTTAGCCCAAACAATTGTCCCCGGTTGACACCCCAGATCGTCACTGCTGCCAAGTACATGAACTTGAGCACGTACAGATGCAGCACATAAAAAAACATAGGTGCAGCGCCCAATGTGGCCAGAGGCTTTAGCCAGTCGCGGCCTGTGGCCTTCTCAAATGCGCACAGCAGCAGCAAACCGATACCGAGCGTCAACAGTAGGAACAGCAGGGACGGCGGATACTTAGTGACGTTGAACCAAGACATCACCGTCTGCTGCGTGTTCGCACCGGTCAACCAAGGTGCATCGCCATAGACGTTGAGCGTGCGCAGCATCGCAAAACCCAGCAGGCAACCAAAGCCTGCAATGAGCAGATGGAGTCTGCGCTGTGCCGCGTCGAACGCTTTGGTAAACCACGGGCCGATGCCATAGCCCAAGGCGATCACGCCAATCCAGGGGAGCAACGGATAGGACGTGCGCAATTGCACTCCTGCCAGCTCCAGCCAGCCACGGTCATGCAAGATGGCCCAGGGAACATGCATAACATGGCCTACAGGGAAATGCAGGCTATCGAATAGGTTGTGCCCTGCTACCAGCATAATGCCCAGCAGCAGCAAGACCTTGCGTGGCAACCATACCAGCACCGACAGGGCCAGCATGGAAAGACCAATCGCCCAGATCACCTGCAGGAACACTTTGGCGGGCGGAAACTGGAAGGTCCAGGCGAAGTTGACGACCGTCACCTCCAGCAGTACCAAAAACAGGCCACGCCGCCACAGAAAGCCTGATGCCGTGCGCGGCAGGCCCATCTCGGCATGGCGGCTGGCATACAAGTACGCACCCAGCCCTGTCAAGAACACGAACACCGGCGCACATAAATGGGCCAGCATGCGAGGGGCAAACAGGCCAAGCGGGGTCTCAGCCACTACCATCGGGTCCGGTACCTGCAGATGCAGGTAAAAGGTTTCACGCACATGGTCAAGCAGCATGAACAGCATGACGAGACCACGCAGCGCATCAATCGATTGCAGACGGCCAGCACTCGCTAGCGAAGACGGAGAGGATAACAAGACATTCGCCTTATTGATATTGATTTATCAACATCATATTAATTTTTTGTTTAGCCGCATTCAGCTGGCGGCCTGCCACACAGGACATGGATTTCGGCGCGCTTGCGGCACGCATGGCAACCATCATTGCAATGGTGTCACGCAGATTGACAAATGAAAGACTCATAGATCCTTTAGATAAGAAAAAGTGAGCAGCTAGCGCTCTTTCTCAGTAAGCGAATGAGGTGGTATATGTTTCTAGTGCAGCAGCTGCGGCTGCAATTAACGAAATGAGCAACCACAGGAGAGCGTGGAACATCAGGCTCACAGCAGCCTCCAGGTGATTGAGGAAAACAGGGCGGCCAGAAGCAACAAAGCCCACTTGGTGGTGGGCTTGATGCGGGGTTTAGAGCACGGCATCCGCTGCAGCAGGGTGTGTGTGTGGGGTCATGCTGAAATTCCTGCAGCAGCAGTGGTGACTCCGGCAATAAAACCACCAGCGTAAAGCAGGCCAGCTACATAAGCAGCGCCTCTGCTAGCGAAAGTGTGGGCACTGGCGCGACCGTTTACTTTGCAGGTGAATCGCATCGGGCTCTCTTTACGTTGCATCAGCGCTGACTTGGTCCGCCTGGGGTGGTGGGGATTCGGCTTGGTACGCTGCCTGCTCAAGCAACTAGGCCTTGGATGACAGGTAAAGGCTTCCTTCATCCTCCGCTTTGTCTCACGCTGTTCCAGCGTTTTGGCAGGCCACTGAAAGCTAGGTGGGTGCGCCTTTGCGCTTTGCTGATTAAGGCGGTGTAGCTAGGCAAAGCGAGCTCCAGAAACAAAAAAACCACTCTAAGCGGGTGGGGGATGTCTTAGACATTGGGCGGTTCGGGTTGAACCACTCGCTCGAATTCCGAATCTTTCGGGATATCAGGCTCTCTGTCTGGAGAGAAGGGTGGATGGGGAGGATCGTCGCCGTCATTGGGCAACGTCGGGTCTTGCTGCTCAGGGTACGGCAGACCCACCGGATCCATTTCTTCATCCTCCGGTAGTGACTTGGGCGTTCTGGGTTGATTCATTGCATTCACTCTTTGTGCGGCTGCTTGATCACGCGGTTTTGCTGTTCCGTTGGCTCAACTGGGTGAGGGCTTTTAGGGTTGCGCGAATCATTGAGATCAGAGGGCACGTTGGGATTTGCCCCTGGCTTTGCATCCTTGGGATCGAATGCAGTAGGTGTAGGTTTTTGATGATCAACTGTCATGCATGCACTCCTTTAATCGGTAGAGCTTTCAGGGTGATGCATGCCGTTCATCGGGGGTGTAGGAGTCAGGCCCCCATGTTTGGAGGGCTAGGAACCACACCCCTATGGAGCCGGGCAACTCTTGCTTTCAATTACAAACAGCCACCTGTCGCGCAAGGCCCTGGTTCCTCCAATTGAGTGTGTCTGAGGGCTGTGCGATGTGTAGACAGAATCAGTGTAGGAATGAAAAACCCCACCACTGTGGGCTTGTCATTTCGGTTTTAAAAAGTGCAGACTTACAGGTTGCCGCCTGATATTTCAATCAAGCTACCTGTTGTGTAAGGCGACTCATCAGACATCAGCCAAACAATTGCATTTGCTACTTCTTCAGGTGTACCACCACGCTTCATGGGAACGCTTGGCGCTAGACGTTCAAGCCTGTCTGGCTGCCCGCCGCTGGCATGAATATCTGTGTCAATCAGGCCAGGGCGTACAGCATTCACGCGAATACCTTCAGCTGCAACTTCCCTGGCTAAACCCAGCGTCATCACATCCATGGCTCCTTTGGATGCGGCGTAGTCCACATACTGGCGAGCAGCCCCCAGCCTTGCTGCAATGCTTGAGACGTTCACGATAGCGCCGCCTTGGCCACCGCGAGATGTACTCATTCGAAGTACAGCTTCACGTGCGCACAGGAATGCGCCAATGGTGTTGATGCGGAACATACGCTCCAAGCGCTGCAAGCTGAACTCCGCCACTGTCTGGGCTTTGTCGATCACGCCTGCGTTAATCACTAGGGCATCCAGTCGACCAAACTGCTCATCGACCGCGCTGAACATGCGCAGTATCTGTTCTTCACTGCCAACATCGGCTTGGACAGCTGCTGCGCGTCGCCCGAGGCGCTGAATACTTGAGACGACTTCATTGGCTGCGGCATGTTCGCTTTTGAAGCTAAGAACCACATCCCAGCCCTTAGCAGCAGCTTGTAAAGCCGTCGCGGCACCTATGCCGCGGCTGCCGCCAGTGATGAGTACAACTTTGTTAGTCATGCGCTTCCTTGAAAGATGACTCAAGTCTATTTGCGTTACTTATTGGCTGGCTGTCGCATAGACGAAATTGCAAACCACAGCCCTCTGTCACAAGGCTTTGGTTTCCCCCAGCAATAAAGCCCACCGTGCGTGTGCAGGTGCGGCTTACAAGAAAAGCAAAACGCCCTGAGAGGCGTTTTGGGTTGGTTGGTGCTGAGAGAGTTACTGCTTGAAGTCTAAGCCTTGCTTGACCGCATCGTGCATGCGCTGATCACGCACACTGCCTGGAACTGGCTTGCTGTTGCGGTCTTCAATGCCGGCTTCTGATTCAACGAATACAGGAGGCGCTGATCGGGAGATTTCGCCCTTTGGCATGTAGGAGGGTTGGGTTTGAAAATACAGAAACAGTGCAGCAACGGTTGCCGCTGCAATCCAGAGCTTCTTGAGTTTCCAGCTCAAGCCAAAGCCAATGGCCGCAATCAGAAACGGGATGAGGTTGATCAGAAGGATCATTTGCCTATGCTCACCATAGGAACTGCATCGCTCAGAGTCGTTGTGGGCAGCTGCCCATTCCACTTTTCAATCCAAGCTCGCTCGTTTTCCAGCTTGCGTAGCTGCAGCACTCGCGAGTCCACGGATTGGGCCAGCACTGCTTGAGACATGGCTTCAGTTTCTGCCTTTTCCTTGTCAATGGCGCGTTGCAGGCGGGCTTCTTGCAGCTCACGCTCTAACTGTGCTTTGGAGATGGCCAGTTGGGCTTCCTCTTTCTGAATGGCTTCACGGCGCTCAGCGGCAGACTCTTGGGCATCAGTAATGATCTTGGGATACTTCAGATTGGTAATTCCAACAAAGCGTACCGAGAAGGGGGTCAAGGCCTCAATCGCATTGCCAAGCTGGACGCGCAAGTCAGAGTTGATTTTTTCATTGCTTGAAGCAATTTCACTGATCGAAAGCTTGCTCAAATACTCACGCACTTGGGCTTGAATGATCTGGCTTGCATAGGTGCGGTACACCTGCTCATTGGCAATGGTCGAGATATCTCCAGAGACTTCTGTCGGAGCAATTGCATTGAACAGTTCGGCTGTTTTCTTGGGGTTGATGCTTAACGTTGCACGGATGGTCAC
>ENA-OBLH01000480-OBLH01000480.1-metagenomes-genome-assembly--contig:-NODE-480-length-13268-cov-5.28109_pt1 | contig 13268 bp, 16 predicted proteins | sample MGYA00153382_OBLH01 | MGnify analysis MGYA00153382 | reverse complement strand
GGCCTTCGCCGGGGCAGGCTCTAACCCTCTCCCGCGAGGGGAGAGGGGAGTTTCTTGCGCTCCGCGTAGGCGAGACAAACACGGACGCGTTTCGCTTCTCTCGGCTACTTTCGCACGCGTTACCGCGTCGACGCGAAAACTACGCTGTCACCGCTCTCGGCGGAATCTTAGCCACCGCATCCATCATCGCACCAATATGCGCAGGCGTGGTTCCGCAGCAACCACCCACAATATTCACCAATCCGCTCTGCGCGAATTCTTTCAGGAAGCCTGAGGTCATCGCTGGTGTTTCGTCGTAGCCAGTGTCGGACAACGGATTCGGCAAGCCTGCGTTCGGGTACACGCTGATGAAGGTGTCCGGTGCGATCTTTGCGAGTTCTTCAATGTGCGGGCGCATCGCGACCGCGCCTAGCGCGCAGTTGATGCCAATGGAAATGGGTCGGGCGTGACGCACGCTGGTCCAGAATGCGGCGACGGTTTGACCCGACAACGTGCGGCCCGAGGCGTCGGTGATGGTGCCGGAAATCATGAGTGGCGGCGGGTCGGATTCGTACTCAAACACGCTCGAATAAGCGAACAGCGCGGCCTTGGCGTTGAGCGTATCGAAGATGGTTTCAACCAGCACCAAGTCAATGCCGCCTTCAACCAACGCTTCAAGCTGTTCGGTGTACGACACCACCAGCTCATCGAACGACACGTTGCGTTTTGACGCATCGTTGACGTCTGGCGAAATGCTCGCGGTCCGGTTCGTCGGTCCGAGTGCGCCCGCGACGAAGCGCGGTTTATTCGGTGTTTTTTTTGTCCATTCGGCGCAGCATTCGCGCGCGATTTTGGCGGCTTCGCGATTCATCGCGCGCACCATGTTTTCAAGCTTGTAATCAGCCATCGCAATCGATGTGCCGTTGAACGTGTTAGTTTCGATGATGTCGGCACCGGCCTCCAGATAGCCGTGATGAATCTCGCGAATCACTTCGGGTTTGGTGAGGATCAGTAGATCGTTGTTGCCCTTGACGTCACACACGTGATCGCGGCAGGCGTGGCCTCGATAGTCCGCCTCACCCAGCTTGTACTGCTGCACCATCGTGCCCATGCCGCCGTCAAGAATGAGGATGCGTTGGCGGAGCAGATCAGTGAAGTGTTGGCGGCGGTTCATGGGTCACTCAGTAGTCGTCAAGCCGCTATTTTCTCACGGGCGGTTTGTCTTGCGGAGGTGGACTTTACAGACACAGTGGTGCGCTTGCGCGGCGGCACAATGCGCAGGCCCGTGATGATCGTTCCGACCAGCGCCTCAGCGTGCTTTGCAAGATCGTAAGCGGTGGGGTCTGGCAACCACCCATGAACTACTACGAATACGTACATGTTGAGCACAGCACTGTTCCCGAGTCGATCGTTGCACTACCCACGGAGAGTCATCGTTGGGCAAACACATCACAGTTTTTGCGTGCAAATGCAGACATTGGTCAAGCCAAGGCAGCGAACTACCCAAGGATCAAACTCACCGCGAGTTTGGGCTTTGAATCGCGACAGTTGAGAGATTTGTTCAATCCAAGTTCCCTTTTCTGGAACTTGGCATCGGGCCTCACGCAACCGCTGTTCCGCGCGGGTTCGATTGACGCTGTCGTCGCGGGCGCGAACGCACGCAAAGCGCAGGCAACCGCGCAGTACGCGCTTGCTGTGCAGGGCGCCTTCAAGGACGTGCATGACGCTTTGAACGTGATCGCTTCGAGTGAGGCGCTGGTCACGACAGCAGACAAGCGAATTGCAGCGTTGCATGAGGTGTTGCGCCTCGCCAATTTGCGCTGTACGAACGGCTATTCAAGCTATCTTGAAGTGCTCAACGCGCAGCGTGATTTGTCACAGGCGGAGTCTGGCGTGAATGATGCAAAGCGAGCGCAGTTGGCAGGTGTGGTGGCTTTGTATAAGGCAGTTGGCGGCGGTTGGGCGGTGCCTTAGGTTTAGCGCGGCTCCGTTCCCTCTCCCCAACCCCGGCGCGCACTCGCGCCAGCAAGCGCTAGCGCTGGAGGCGAGAGCCGAACCGGACGACGCACAAGAAAACGGCGACAATAAATCCCGTCGATAACGTCGCAAGCTGTCCGCCATGAAACACCTAACGCCCAAAGAAGCCCATGACTTCATCCGCAGCAACAGCGATGCGGTGTTCGTCGATGTGCGCTCCGAGATTGAGTTTTTCTATGTGGGGCATCCGGTAGGCGCTGAGCACATCCCTTGGCAGGAGCCGCCAGACTGGGACGTTCAGCCGGAGTTTGCCCAGCATGTGAAGGCATTGGTCGCAGGCGTGAGAACGCGCCCCGTGATCCTCATTTGTCGAAGTGGCAAGCGTTCTGTCGACGCTGGCAATGTGCTTGAAAGCGCTGGCTTCTCGGACGTTTACAACGTGCTGCACGGCTTCGAAGGCGACCTTGACGAGGACTTTCATCGTGGCCGCAAGAGCGGGTGGCGCTTTGACGGTTTGCCTTGGGCGCAAATGTAAGCGCACGTCAGCGAGGCGTGCGTTTTGTACAGACGAAAAAATGGCCCGCACAAGGCGGGCCGGAGTCCTGAGAGACCTGATAAGACCGGAGGTGTATCGAGGGGGTGGTCTCAAAGGCTGCATACCTAGAGAAGTCTGGAAGTATGCGGATGTCATATTAGCCGTCGCTTATTCTGTTGTCAAGCAACTTCTCCCATTATTTTCAAAACCGGATACCTACGTGGCCGCGTGGCGTCGCGAGCAGACAAGAAAAAACCCAGCGAGGCAAGCCAGGCTGGGCAACAAGGTATGAGCATTCGTATCAACCGCGATAAATCTTTGTCGCCCAAGCTGAATTAACCGCCGTGACGCTGCCGAAACTTCTCACGCATATCGTCTGCACGAGAAACACGATCAAGTAGTTGACTCTTGATCATGCCTTTTTGTTCCGTAGTCAGAATTTGTGTGAATTTGACCCATTCGGCAATCGCCACTTTGCGTTCAGCGGCAGTAGCGCCTTGAGTTTCGTCGCGCAGATTGAGCAAGCGTGCAAAATCGGGGTCAGCCTTGGCCAACTCTGCTTTGGCCGTCGCCGCAGCCGCTGTGCGCGCTTTGCGCATCGCTTCATTAGCTTTGATGGTGCTTTGCATAGCAACTGTGTACTGTGCGTCCTGCGTGGCGTTGAGGTTAAGCTTGGCCTTCATCGCGGCGAAGTGGTTGCCAAACGGCAAGCCCAGTTCCGGCATACCGGGTGGGGCCGCCTGCACGAGCGTTGCGCCAACAATGAACGGTGCCAAAAACGCGACGATGCGCGCAACCGGCTTTAGGGGGGATTTGTGTGACGACATAAGGCCTCCGGAATGTGTCCTGTCATAATTCTTAGGCTTTATTTTCGCGTATCGGTTCGCGCGAGCCTGTCGATCAGTCAGATGAGTTGTAAGCACTTGTAAGGATCGTCCACCAGGTTACACCGCACCCGCTTCCGTCTGTTATGTTGCCATCATGACTGTAACCGCACCTACGCCACATATTCTTGTGCTCGACGACGATCAGCGTTTGCGTGAATTGCTACAACGCTTTCTGACTGAACAAGGTTTTCGCGTATCAACGCTGCCCGACGCGCACGACTTGTCGAAGCGCCTGGAGCGCGACCCGCCACACCTGATGGTGCTGGACTGGATGATGCCGCATGAGGATGGGTTGGCTGTATGCAAACGGCTGAGGAGAAGCGGCGACCGCACGCCAATCATCATGCTCACCGCCAAAGGCGAGGACGATGAACGCATTGATGGGCTGGACGCGGGCGCGGACGATTACCTTGCCAAACCGTTTAATCCACGCGAGTTGGTCGCGCGAATTCAAGCGGTTTTGCGACGCGCGGCCGACGTGTCGCCCGGTGCGCCGATTCCGACTGATCAGCCGATCACGTTTGGTGATTGCGTAGTGAATTGTGCGACGCGCGTGCTCACGCGTGGCGGCGTCGCGCAGGATTTGACCACCAGCGAATTCGCGATGTTGCGAGTGTTCGTCACGCATCCGCACGAGCCGCTCACACGCGAACGATTGTCAATGCTGGCGCGTGGCAAAGAGCATGAAGTGTTCGACCGCGCCATTGACGTGCAGGTGTCGCGCCTACGGAAACTCGTGGAGCCGGATGCCAGCAAGCCGCGCTACATCCAGACGGTGTGGGGTCGCGGCTACGTGTTTGTTCCGGACTGACAGATTGTTCACGATGCCCAAGAGTCTGTTCTGGCGGCTCGCGATGCTGCTGATGGTGGCATTGGCCGTGGCCGTGCTCGCCATGGTTTTTCTGTTCAGGCAGGATCGCGCTTCGCTCATTGCGCGTAACTTTACCGAAGCCAAATTGGCTCAGGTGGAAGCCTTGCGCGCCACGCTCAACAATATGGCGGCGGACGACCGGCTGGACAAACCGGATCGGCCCGGTCGTGCGCTGATGGGGCTGCAAAAAATCGGGCGTGAATACGGCGTGCTATTGGTGCCGGTAGATCGTCGTCCCGAAATCGGTCGCTTGCCGAGTGGGCCCGCATTGCAGCCACTCGTTGAAAAATTGCAAGAACAGCTCGGGCGCGACACCGAAGTGCGTCTCGGCATGCGCATGGATCAGCCTATCGTTTGGATTCGCTTGAATGTGGGCGGCGTTGGCGGCGACGCCAGTAGGGGCGTGTGGGCCGGCATCCCGATTCGCAATCTGGAGGCGGGCGAAGTGCCGATGCGCCTGCTCCTCACGCTCGGCGGCATTCTTGCGGTGCTGTTGGCGGGTACGTTCTGGTTCGCGCGTCGTTTATCGAAACCGCTGGCCGATCTGGCCGATGCGGTGGACAAAGTCGCCGTCGGCAAGCGTCCCGATCCGCTGCCGGAGGACGGCCCCACAGAAATCGCCCGCGTCGCCAGCAACGTCAACCGTATGGCGGCGAATCTGGAGCGACTGGAGCGCGACCGGAGCACCATGCTCGCGGGCATTTCGCACGACATTCGTACACCACTCACGCGTCTGCGACTTGCCAGTGAAATCTCGGTAAGCGACCCGCGAAGCCGCGCCGAAATGGCCACGGATATTGAAGAGATTGATCGCATCGTCACCCAGTTTTTAGATTTCGCGCGTGGCAACCCCAAAGAACAACCGGTGCGCGTGGATATTCGCGAATCACTGCGCGCGATTGCCGACAAAGCCAACGGTCGCGGTTTGTCGGTTGAGTGGTCGGCAGGCGACGCCGCCATCTGCGTTAGCACCTTCCCCGCCGCGTTCGACCGCATGCTGATGAACCTGATAGAAAACGCGCACCGCTACGGCAAACCGCCCGTGGAACTGGCGTTGCGACGCGACGGTGCTATTGCAGAGATTGATGTGCTCGATGCGGGCGAAGGCGTTGCAGTGGCCGACGTAGAGCGCCTAAAGCAGCCCTTCGTGCGCGGCGACAGCGCAAGAGGCGGCACCATGGGCGCAGGCCTCGGCCTCGCCTTGGTGGAACGTTTGGCGCAGTGGCATGGCGGTAGTTTTGATTTGTTGCCGCGAGTTACGGGTGGGACGATTGCTCGGTTGCGGTTGCCGTTGGCGTAAGGCTTTTAGGATTTATGCCGCATCATCAAACGGATTGCAAACACGCACGCCGGAAGTTGCAAAGTGCTTCACGTTCCGCGTCACCACTGTCAAGCCTCCCGCAAGCGCCGTCGCCGCGATCAACAAATCTGCACCGTCATTACCAAGCTTGGCTGAGAGCCGTCCCCAAAGCCGCGCGGCATTAGCGTTTACGGGGACTACGTGGTCGCCGTAAAGACGCATTAACGCCTCCAACCACTGCTCCAAGTCACCGGCAAACGCGGCATCGGTTTTGCGTACTTTTTCGATGCCGCGTTCAATCTCACCGATGCTCACCACGCTGATGAACAGGCTCTCGCGCTTTTGTGCTTTCAGCCACCGCACCACTTTGCGCGACGGTTTGGTTTTGCGCAATTCCGAGAGAACGACTGTATCGAGCAAAAAGCTCACAGGGCAATGTCGCGCAGCTTGAGCTTGGCGCGTGGCGCAACTACCGCAGAATTCGTGGGAGGCTGACGCGGCAAAGCCTTCTCGCGCGGCATCGCCAGTAGATGCGCCACAAAATCGGGGGCATCACTTTTAGCGCTGCTAGTTAGCGCCACGTACGCCTGCTCGGACAACACCATTACGGCATCCTTACCACGCCGAGTAATGCGCTGCGGCTCTCCGCGCAGGGCGGCCTCAACCAGCTCGCTGAGTTGCGCTTTGGCCGTTTGCAATTGCCATTGAGCTTGTTGCATGAATACTTTCTGCATCTGGTTGGTTAAACTGACCAGATTGTAATCGTCTTGATCGGCAAACTATCAAACTTAACGCAATGCTTCTTACCAACGGCCTGCCAAAAAAACACTTGAGGCTCAAGCGGTGCGGCCGGTTTGTGCATTTGAAGAAGATATATTGGCACTAATGTGAAATCTGCATTGGATTCAAAATATGCACAGGCGAACCTTTCTTTTCTCGCTGGCAGCCTTAGCGACGCAGCCTGCGCTTGCGCTCTATGATCCAAAGCGAAACAGCCTGCTGGAAAGGGCCGCAGGCGCATGGAAAGGCACGCTCACCTACCGCGACTACCAAAACCCGGACAAGATGGTGGTGCTGCCGATGCGACTCGCAGTATCGATGACCAGCCCCGACGAACTGGCGCTTTACTACGTGTTTGACGATGGGCCGGGCAAGATTGTCTATTCGTATGAGCGCATGTTGTTCAATGTCCCGAAGGCGGAATTAGTCTGGCTCTCGGGCAGCACAAAGCCAAGGTCAAACACGTACCGCATTACTGCGGCAACGACCGCGGATCGAATCTCGAAAGTTTCATTTGAAAAAGCCGGTGATTCAGGCCTAGATTGTTACAGTTTTGAGATTTCGCAACGCGCGTGGACGCTGTCAAAAGTCGAAGTCAAGTCAAGCGGTGAGGAAACCCTTCGGAGCCGATACGAGTTGACGAAAAGTGACGCTTAGCGCCCCGGCAGTCCCAATAATCAGTACGGTCAATAGTTTCCCCGCGAGCCCATCATGAGCACCACCACTCTCCTTCACTCCCTCTTCAAATACAAAGCATGGAGCAATGGTCAGCTCTTTGTTGAGCTTGCCAAGGTGGATCCTGTGGCGCAGCAGGAGGCGCGGCATAACGCGATGCGAATACTCAATCATATCTACGTGGTTGATCAGATTTTTGCAGCGCATTTGTCGGGGGCGGCACAGTCGTTCACCGCCACCAATACGACCGAAACGCCGACGCTTGACGCATTGCGCGATGGCGTGGCGATGCTCGACGCATGGTACGTGGACTACTCCGCCCATTTGTCGGCTGAGCAGTTGGCGGAGAACATCGCGTTCACCTTCACTGATGGCGACAAGGGCCTCATGTCACGCGAAGAGATGCTCGCGCATGTGACGGCGCACGGTACCTATCATCGCGGCGCTGCGGGGCGCATCATGGTGCAGGCAGGAACACCACCGCCGCGTGATCTGTACACGAGGTTTCTGCATCAATCCGAGCCTGCGCGGCGTGCCGCATGATCACGCTTGAATTTCTCATCACATCGCTGATCGTCGTGCTGATCCCTGGCACCGGCGTGATTTTCACGGTCTCGACTGGCATCATTCAGGGCCGCAAAGCCAGCGTGTTTGCGGCGATTGGCTGCACAGCGGGCATCGTTCCTCACCTCGTGGCGACCATTCTCGGGCTTGCTGCCGTGCTGCACACCAGTGCTGTGGCATTTCAGGCGCTCAAGTTCGCGGGCGTCGCGTATTTGTTCTACATCGCCTACGCCACTTGGCGCGACAAAGCACCGTTTGCCGTCTACGGCCATTCGTCTGCCAGCTCCGCGATCGCGCTCATGACCAAGGCGTTTCTGCTCAACATTTTGAATCCGAAGCTGACTGTATTTTTCCTCGCCTTCCTGCCCCAATTTGTCGAGCCAACCACCGCGTCGCCGCTTGCGCAATTGCTGCTGCTCAGCGGCGTTTTCATGGCGATGACGTTTGCCGTATTCGTCGTTTACGGCTTTCTCGCGCACACGTTTCGCAACGCCGTCATCGAGTCACCAGGCGTGCAAGCGTGGCTGCGTCGGAGCTTCTCGGCGGCGTTTGTCGGCCTCGGCGTAAATTTGGCCGCCTCGGAAAAATGAGCGGCGAGATCGATGATTGCCGGCGTAATTCCCGAACGTGCCAAACACTTTGATCTTTCGACAACTCGCGGATGCTGTGCTTGTGCTGCACTTTGCCGTCGTCGCGTTCGTGGCGGGCGGACTTGCGTTCATCATCATCGGCAACTTCGTTCACTGGCGCTGGGTCAACGCGCTGTGGTTTCGGCTGCTGCATCTGGCGGCCATCGCAATTGTTGCGGCTGAGGCGTGGTTTGGCGTGACCTGCCCGCTGACTACGTTGGAAATCTGGTTACGATCAAAATCCGGTGTGACAGCTGCCGCCATGCTTAACGAAAGTTTCGTCGGCTACTGGCTGCATCGTCTGCTCTTTTACTCGGCCCCGCCGTGGGTGTTCGTGGTGGCCTACACGGTTTTTGGTCTGCTCGTGATTGCTGCGTGGTTCTGGTTTCCACCGCGCTCAAATCGTTCTGCAAAGCGTTAAACGCCTGTGCTCAAATGACTGTCAAACCCGTTCTGGAGCGCTACATGTCCGACCTGATTTACACCGCCACCACCGCCAGCGATTACGCCGCGTTTGCAACGCTCGTCACCGAATACGTGGAGTGGAGCCGCAAGCGTTATGCGGCCGATGTGTGGTTTGTTGAGAAGGTTTTTGGCTATCAGTCGCTAAACGCCGAACTGCTCACGCTGTCCTCCGAATACGGCCCGCCGCATGGCAAAACCTTGCTCGCAAGTCGCGATGGACAGGTCGTCGGCGCGGGCGCGTATCGCAAGCTCGCCGACGGCAGTTGCGAGATGAAGCGACTGTATGTTGGCGAGCAATTTCACGGACATGGCACCGGGCGCAAGCTGTGCGAAGCGATCATTGCGTCGGCCCGGGAAGATGGCTTTCAACTGATGCGGCTCGACACCGGCAACCTGCTCAAAGAGGCGATTTCCATGTATAAATCCGTCGGCTTTCGCGACTGCCCGCCTCATCGTGACTATCCCGCAGAATTGATGCCATATCTGGTGTTTATGGAAATGCCGTTGACGGTAGACTCAATGGCCTAAAAGAACCATTGCACTAAAGCCTTTTGATGCGGCAACATAAGGCGACTGTTGCGTCGATAATCTGGCCATGCAGTCCGTCCCTCTCAAACCGTCTCTGTGGTCACGCATCGAGGCGATCACAGATTATTTCGCCTACCCGCTGCGCGCGTCGCACTATGTCGGGCTGATCAACCCCTTGTGGACGAGTCACGCGCTGCAAGCGCGGGTGGAGAAGGTGTGGGATGAAACCAAAGACGCGCGCACCCTTACGCTGCGGCCGGGCGTGAACTGGCGCGGCTATCGCGCCGGTCAGCACCTGCGTATCGGCGTGCCCATTGGCGGTATGCATCACACGCGGACGTACACGATTTCATCGCCGCCAGAGCGCGATGACGGCTGCATCACCATCACGGTAAAGGCGATTGCGGGTGGGCGCATTTCGCATCATCTGGTGCGCAATGTGCGCGTTGGAACGTACCTGCCGATTGGGCTCGCGCATGGCGATTTTTACCTGCCGGATGCGCAGCCGGTGAAGCCGCTTTTCATCACCGCTGGCAGCGGCATCACGCCTGCGATGAGCATGCTGCGCAGCGCGATTGCGCAAGAGCGCTTGCCCGACAGCGTTCACATTCACTACGCGCCGCACGAGTTCGACGTGATCTTCGGCAAAGAGCTTCAGCAGATGGCGCGCGAACAAACGCACTATCGCTTGCAACAAATTTTCACGCATGAATACGGTGAACTGAAGCAAAGCAAAGGCTATTTCAGCGCCAGGCAACTGGAGCGGCTGTGTCCCGATTGGCGGGAGCGCGAGGTTTACGCCTGCGGGCCGCAGCCGCTGGTCGCGGCACTCGAAAAGCATTACGAGCAGGCCGGACTGACGCGGCATTTACACATCGAGCGCTTTCGCGCCGAGCTGGCGCCTGTGCCCGCTGAGGCCTTGGGCGGACGGGTGCGTTTCTCCAAAAGCGGAATTGATGCACAGGCTAACGCCAGCACCAATCTGCTGCGCGTGGCCGAAGACGCCGGCATGAATCCGCCGCACGGTTGCCGCATGGGCATTTGCCACACCTGCAACACCAAACTGATCTCAGGCTGCGTGCGTGATTTGCGCACCAGCAAAATCATCAACGAAGCAGGCAGCACCGTGCAGACCTGCATCTGCGCGACGGCGGGTGATTGTGAGCTGGATTTATGATGAACTGCGATGATTCGCCACCACTTCGTCGTTCCTGCGTAGGCAGGAACCCAGTGACTTTGGCCCCCTACGGGCAAACTTGTATACACGCGAAAGTCGCTAGGCCCCTGCCTCCGCAGGGGCGACGAAATTGATAGAAGCTGCGAATGCATCATCGCGCAGCTGCGAATTGAAAGAGGACTCTATGCCCCCCAACCGCCTCCCCGTCAACCTAACTGACGCGCAAATCGAAGAGTTCGGTCGTGAGCTGGATGCCATTCGCGAGGAGGTGATTGAATCGCGTGGTGAGCGGGATCGTCAGTACATTCTGCGTTTGATCAAGATTCAGCGCAGCCTCGCGCTCGGTGGACGCGTGCTGATTTTTGCGAGCATTTTGGCGCTGCCAGCGTGGGGCCATGCCTATGCGAGCAACGCCCTGTTCTGGCTGCTGATAACGCTGGGCACTTTGAATCTGGGCTTCGCCAAAATTATCGAAAACATGGAGATCGGCCACAACGTTCTGCATGCGCAATGGGACTGGATGAAGGACGACACCATTCAGTCCAGCACCTGGGAATGGGATCACGTGTGCCCGTCCGATCAGTGGATGCATTCGCACAATGTTCGCCATCACACGTGGACCAATGTGCTCGGCAAAGACCCCGACATTGGCTACGGATTACTGCGCATGTCGGGCGAGCAGCGTTGGAAGCCGTTCTACTTGGGACAGCCGCTGTATGCGCTGTTGCTCGCGCTGCTGTTTGAATGGGGCATCGCGATTCAAGAGCTGGAGCTGGGCAAATTTTTCACCAAAAAAGGCCACATCGAACATGTGCGCCCGCAACTGCGCCGCACCGGCAAAAAGATCGCCGCACAAGTGCGCAAGGACTACCTGATGTGGCCGCTGCTCGGCGTGGTGTTGACGCTGCCGTTCACGCTGGCGGGCGTCGGGCCGTCGCTGCTAAGCGTGTTTTTGTGGGTGATGGCGGCCAATGCGGTGGCGTGTTTGCTGCGCAGTTTGTGGACCTATCTGATCATTTTTTGCGGCCACTTTCCGGCCGATGTTTACGTCTTCACCAAGCTGCAAGTGGAGAACGAAACGCGCGGCGGTTGGTATGTGCGGCAGCTGCTCGCGTCGTGCAACATCCGTGGCGGCAAACTCTTTCATGTGCTCTCCGGCAACCTGTCGCATCAGATCGAGCATCACCTGTTCCCCGACCTGCCAAGCAATCGCTATCCGCAACTGGCCCCGCGCGTGCGTGCGTTGGCCGACCGCTACGGTTTGCCTTACAACAGCAGCGGACTAACGCGCCAATTCGGCACCACGCTATGGAAGATTTTCCGCCTGTCGTTTCCCGGTGGGGCGGCCGTTAAATTGGCGTAGGCCTCCGGGGGACGCATGGCTACCGTTTTTGAAAAATGAGCTTGAAGCTTTAGGGCGAAATCGTCGTCGTCAACGCGCCGACATCGTTCGAGCCCGAGTTGGCTGCGCTCAAGGACGTTGTCGTGCCGCGCGATGCGAAGTAGGCGAAGGCCGTTTACTTTGCCATTGCCTTCGCCACCAAACAGGCTGAAGTTGACGCGCTGTCCAAAGCGCTCACGGCAAAGGCGGAAGGCGACCGGCTGCTCTGGTTCGCCTACCCTAAGGGCACGTCGAAAAAGTACCAATGTGAGTTCAATCGCGACACCGGCTGGGACGTGCTGCGCAGCGCAGGCTTCGACACCGTGCGCGCAGTTGCGATAGACGAGGACTGGTCAGCATTGCGGTTTCGGCGGGTGGAGTTTATTAAGGTGGCGGGGAAGTAGCGCCTAGAACCGCTCGGAATTTGCAATTTTTGCAAGTAATATTGGTGTGAGATTAATAGAACACGCCAATCAGTGCATACCGATCTACTCATCCCTGACTCGCTATCGCTGCATGCTTACCACTTAGACGACGACTCAGAGGCCGACGTTGTCATCGAGTTGTTGGAGGCTGCTGGAATTGGCAATGAGTGGTCTATACAACGGCCAACTGAGGCAACCAATTCGATCCTTGTGCCCGTACTACTTGATAACGCTTCGCTTGATCAACGTGCGCTCGAATTTAGACGGCTGAGACGGTCACTGGATTTGCTCAAGGTGATGAGTAAGCCGAACATCGACACGATCAAGAGCTTTGGCCTGTCGATAGCGATGCGTCTGCACACCTCGGAGTTCTATTTGTCCCTGCCCGAAGACTTCGTGCATGAATGCGGTCGCTTGGGCTTGCAAATTTGCATTTGCAACAATCGGGCTTTCGCGATTGGAAACAGCGCTGACACCCGCTAACTATTCAAACCGGCGCCCTACTCGCCGCAGGCGGGTATCCAACGCTTGACCGCGCTTTGATGCCGTTCGACACGAACGCGATTGCAAACTTTCTGGCTTCCCGGCTTTGCCGAATGACGGCACTTTGGGCGTCATCGCGAGCAAATTATTCGATACAGCTTTTCGCTGAAAAGGCTATTGTATTGGGCATAGAGGGTATTTTATCCGAAAACCGACTACAGCAATAAATCACCACTATGCCCAAGTGAAACAACGCATACAGCTAAAAGCTGTTACCAAAATTCGCTTAAGCAAACAACGGAATAGACCCATATTTCCCGCCCAAAACCTTCTCCCTTTGCGCACTAGAAAAGCCCCACCAGTCGCGGAGTAGCGAGGCGTAGAGCGAGCGGTAGTCTGCGGTGTGCATGAGATTGCCGTCGCCGCCCAGTTGCGTGAGCGACGGGTGCATGCCCTTGATGCCGCCTTTGACCGCGCCACCGATGACCAATTGGGTGTTGGCGGTGCCGTGGTCGGTGCCGCCGCTCTGGTTTTCTTTGGCGCGGCGGCCGAACTCGCAATAGGTGACGACCACGGTGTCTTGCCAGCGGCCCAGTTCAACGCTTGCCGTTT
>ENA-OBLH01000478-OBLH01000478.1-metagenomes-genome-assembly--contig:-NODE-478-length-13307-cov-4.63145_pt1 | contig 13307 bp, 14 predicted proteins | sample MGYA00153382_OBLH01 | MGnify analysis MGYA00153382 | reverse complement strand
CAGCACGCAAATGGGTAAGGATCTGGAACGTGCGATGTGGAGGATGTATGCGCCACACAAGGTGAAGTATGCCGTGAGCGGCTGCCCGCGAAACTGTGCGGAAGCGGGCATTAAAGACGTCGGTATCATCGGTGTCGATTCAGGTTGGGAGATGTACGTTGCGGGCAACGGCGGCATCAAAACCGAGGTCGCGCAATTCTTTGTCAAAGTGAAAACCTCGGACGAAGTGCTGGAATACACGGGAGCCTTCATCCAGCTGTATCGCGAAGAGGGGTGGTATCTGGAGCGCACCGTGCATTACGTGTTGCGCGTTGGCCTCAATTACTGCAAAAAGAAAGTGGTCGAAGACGCTGTCAATCGCAAAGCGCTGTGGGAGCGTTTGCAATTCGCGCTAGATGGCGAGCCTGATCCATGGTTTGACTTTGACAAAGCTCGCGTAGACGCACGACAGTTCATACCGATAAATCCGGTAGCGCCGGAAGCAGTAACGGCTTAAATTAACAGGGCGTGCAGTTCGCGCCAGACAAAAAAATGAGTGCGACCCTTCGACAAGCTCAGGGCAATCGGGAAAATGGAATGAACTGGCGATACGTTTGTAAACTGGATGATTTACCTGTGTTGGGTGCCCGCGTTCTGGAACGCGGCGAGACCGAAGGCGGCAATGTCGCCATGTTCCGCAATGATCAAAATGTGGTGTTCGCACTGCTCGACAAATGCCCGCACAAAGGCGGGCCATTGTCGCAAGGCATAGTGTTCGGCGAGCGCGTGGCGTGCCCGTTGCACAACTGGACTATTGAGCTTGAAAGCGGTGATGCTGTTCATCCCGATGTGGGCTGCACGGCGCGCTTTGCCGTGAAAATTGACAATGGTGACGTGTTCGTTGACCTGCCGTAGTCGACGCGCTTAGTCCTAACGATGCAAGAAATCAAGACTACATGTCCCTACTGCGGTGTGGGCTGTGGTGTGCTGGCTAAAACTGATGGCCAGCGCATAACCGATGTTCGTGGTGATCCAGATCATCCCGCAAACTTCGGACGCCTCTGCACTAAGGGCAGCACGCTTCATCTAACGACAACACCTTACGGTCGTGCGCTGCATCCCGAAATGCGCGTCTCGCGTGCTGATGATCGCAAGCGAGTAAGTTGGGATGTCGTACTCGACACGCTAGTCGACAAATTCGCAACGACCATCGCCGAACATGGCCCTGACAGCGTTGGCTTCTACATATCCGGCCAGTTGCTTACGGAGGACTACTACGTTTTCAACAAGCTCGCGAAGGGTTTGATTGGCACCAATAACGTCGACACCAATTCGCGGCTGTGCATGTCGTCGGCTGTGGCAGGATACAAGGCCACACTCGGCGCAGATGCGCCGCCAGCCTGCTATGACGATTTGAATCACGCTGAACTCATCGTGATCGCGGGCAGCAACGCGGCTTGGGCGCATCCGATTTTTTATCGGCGCCTTGAGGACGCGAAGGCGAAAAATCCGGCACTTAAAGTGGTCTGCATCGATCCGCGTCGAACCGAAACTGCGCGTGCTGCCGACATGCATTTGCCGATCCTTCCCGGAACCGATGTGGCCCTGTTCAACGCGGTGTTGCACTGGTTGATGTGGGAAGACGCGACTGACACCGTCTACATTGCTGCGCACACCGAAGGGTTTGCCGAACTCAAGACCGCTGTGCGCGAATGCACGCCTGCGTGGGCGGCCCGTATTTGTGGTGTAAACGAATCGCAAATCGTTGAATTTGCAACCTTGTGGAAGCAGTCGAGCGCGACGCTTTCGATGTACTGCCAGGGACTCAATCAATCGGCGTGCGGCACTGATAAAAACGCCGCACTGATCAATCTGCATCTGGCCACCGCGCAAATCGGCAAGCCCGGTGCCGGGCCGTTTTCGCTGACCGGACAACCGAACGCGATGGGCGGTCGCGAAGTCGGTGGTCTCGCCAATTTGTTGCCCGGTCATCGTGACGTTGTTAACCCTGAGCACCGCGCAGAAATTGCAAAGTTTTGGGGTGTGGATTCGTTGCCAGCCGTGCCGGGAAAAACGGCTGTGGAAATGTTCGACGCGGTGAGGCGTGGCGAGATCAAGCTGCTATGGATCGCTTGCACCAACCCCGCGCAATCGCTGCCGGACTTGCGCGCCGTTGCTGAAGCTTTCGAGAACGCCGAATGTGTGATCGTGCAGGAGTCGTTTAGGACTACGGAATCCGCGAAGCTTGCAGATGTGCTCCTGCCCGCGAGCACGTGGGGCGAGAAGCATGGTACGGTCACGAACTCAGAGCGACGCGTTACGCATGTGAATAGCGTGTTGCCACCACCCAGTAGCGCGCGTCACGATTGGGACATCGTTGTTGATTTTGCACGACGCTTGGAGGCCAGACTCCGCCCCAATCTGCCAACGTTATTCCCCTACGAAACGCCAGAAGATATCTTCAACGAACACCGCGAAACCACGCGCGGCCGTGACCTTGACATCACGGGAATGAGCTACGCGTCGCTCGATGAGCAGGGTCCGCAGCAATGGCCGTTGCGCGAGGGCGAAACTGTAGGCAAAACGCGTCTTTATGAAGACGGCATTTATCCAACCGCCACCGGCAAGGCAAAATTCAAAGTCACGCCGTACAAGGGCGTCGCTGAGCCCGTCGACGCGCGTTATCCGCTCGCCCTCACCACGGGCCGCCTGCGCGATCAATGGCATGGTATGAGCCGCACCGGGCGCGTGCCGCAGCTCTACGGGCACGAGCCGGAGCCGATGCTCACCATGAATACCACGGACGCTGCGCGACGCTTGCTGATTACGGGCGAAGTGGTGAAAGTGGCGTCGCGTCGCGGCGAGCTGGTCGTGCGATTAGCCGTGAGCGAAGACGTGCGCTCCGGCCAGTGTTACGTGCCGATGCATTGGGGCAAATTGACACTTGCGTCATCCGGTTCGCACGGCATCAATGCGTTGACGTTGCCCGCGTTCGATCCGATTTCCAAACAGCCCGAACTCAAACATACAGCCGTACGCGTCGAACGAGCCGCGCTGCCTTGGTCGCTGGTGGCCTTTGCGTATGTTGAAGGCGGGCGCGATCCGGTCGCGGTCTGCGACGAGTTGCGCGAAATTGCCCGAACGCTGTCTGCTTCCGACAACACGTTTTTCGCCAGCACGACGTTGATCGGCAACGAGCACCCCGGCGTCGTCCTGCGTCTAGCAGCTGAACACGCGCCTGAACGCACGGCGCTCGAGCAAATTGACCGTATCCTTGCGCTGACCGGACTTGCTACGTTGGCCTATGACGACCCGCGTCGCAATCTCAGTCGTCGCGTTCGTGTTGACGACGTTCGCCTGGTCGGGGTGCGGCTGGCGGGCGATCTGGCGGCCGAATCATGGATGCGGGACTTTTTCCTGTCTGGCGCGTCGGTGATCGAGCTGCGTCAACGCTTGCTTGCGGGTAGCGCCGCCGCTCCGCTTGGTTTCAAACCGCGTGGCAAGGTCGTTTGCAACTGCTTCAACGTGTCGGAAAGCGAGGTCATCGATTTCTGCGCGACGGCAAGTAGCGACAGCGCGGCGAAACTCGCCGCGCTACAAACTGCGAAAAAGTGCGGTACCAACTGTGGTTCCTGTCTGCCGGAGTTGCGGACTTTGGTCGCAAGTTCCGCTGCTGCGGCCTAGTTCGGCGGAATAATGTAAATACAGCTTTTCATTGAAAGCCCCGTTCAACTTGGGAATATACTGACAAATAGTCGTATGTCGATAAACAGATTTTAGATGGCTTAGCCCTATTTAATAAGTCTTTCATAGAAAAGCTGTACACCCACACGAGAAATCCGACGACGCAGGGCTAGTCAGAAAGCCGCCGCCGCCTTATAATTTAAGGCTAACCAAAATTTCGCTAACAAAGAAACTCTCAGTCATGGTCGTTATCCGTCTTTCTCGTGGTGGTTCCCGCGGTGCCCCCTTCTTCAACATCGTGGTTGCTGATTCGCGTAATCGTCGCGATGGTCGCTACATCGAGCGTCTTGGCTTCTACAACCCGGTGGGTAAAGAAGGTGCTGAGAACGTGCGCATCGCTGCTGATCGTCTGACTTATTGGACGAGCAAAGGCGCGCAGATGTCGGACACCGTGACCCAGCTCGCAAAAAACGCCGCTAAAGCCGCAACAGCAAAGGCAACTTCGGCTTCCGCAGCGCCCGTAGCTGCTCACGTCGCCGCTTAAGTAGCGCTTCGGAGATTCGAGTGCGTCACGGCATTTTCATAGCCGTTGACCGCTCCGCTCACCCGACGCGCTTAGTTTTGAGCCTCCGGTGAGCACATCCAACAACAGCACCCCGCAGCTTGTCGCCATGGGCAAGGTCGGTCGTCCTTACGGACTGACCGGCGCGGTGCATGTATACCCGTACTCGCAAGACGCGCAAACGCTGCTCAAGGCAAAGACGTTGTTGATCGGCACATTCACGTTCGCGGTCACCCGATCGCGTCCCCACGGCGACTCCATTGTCTCGCAACTGGTCGGCGTTGATTCGCCAGAAGCTGCGGCCAAGCTCACCAATAAAGAAGTTTTTGTTGATCGCACGCTGTTTGCGGTGCTGCCGGAGGGCGAGTATTACTGGCTCGATTTGATCGGATTGACATGCACCAACGGCGACCGCGTATTCGGTGAGATTACTGAAATTTTTGAGTCCGGCGCGCATCCTATTCTTCGCGTCAAACAGGCGTCCGGCGCGGACGAATTGATCCCGTTTGTCGATGCCATCGTTCGCTCGGTGAGCCTCACAGAGCAACGTGTTGACGTCGACTGGGAAGGCTTGGAATAGCCGATGCTGTCGATCTCCCTGATCGCAGCATTTCCTGAATTGGCGGAACACGCGCTCGACTACGGCGTGACCGGTCGCGCGGCAAAACTTGGTCTGTGGCGCTATCAAGGCTTCGGCCTGCACGATTTCGCGACCGACGCCCGCAAATCAATCGACACTCGACCCGCAGCAGGCGGCCCTGGCATGGTGCTGATGCCCGCTCCACTCGACGCCGCACTCGCCGCCGCCCGCGAATGGCACGGTGATCGCACTACCGTTGTTTTTATGAGTCCAGACGGTGCGCCGCTGGTGCAATCGCAAGTGCAAACGCTCGCCGCGGCGAAGCATCTGACGTTCGTTGCTGGTCGCTACGAGGGCATCGACCAGCGCTGGATTGACGCTAACGTTGACGTGATCGTGTCGATTGGTGACTACGTGCTGTCTGGCGGCGAACTGCCCGCAGCGGTCGTGATCGACGGTTGCGTTCGATTGTTGCCCGGTGCGCTGGGCCACAACGAATCGGCGACGTTCGAGTCATTTGCGGAAGGCAAGCTCGACTGGCCACAGTATGCGCTCACATCAAGTGGCGAAATTCCCGCTGAACTTGCCGTTGGTCACCACACCGCAATCAATCGCTGGCGCGTCAAACAAGCGCTCGCCCGCACCTGGATGCGGCGCCCCGATCTTCTGGTGCGCGTTAAATTGTCTGCTGAAGAACTGGCCATGATCGACGAAATCACGGTACAATCAAAACCTTAGCAGGCAATTCCTCCGTGCGTTGAAGCTTGTCAAACAAGCAAAGACAGCACCCGGAACCTGATGTGTGTTCAGCCCAATACTCGTTCGTTGGGTAGATTGGATCAAACCAGCCGCACACCTCTCAGACTCTGAAAACATCAACAAGGAAACAATATGTCCAAGTTTCTCATCGCTCAAATTGAGCAAGAAGAAATCGTCCGTCTCAACAAGACGATACCCACGTTCGCGCCAGGTGACACTGTTATCGTCAGCGTAAACGTAGTTGAAGGCGAGCGCAAGCGCGTTCAGGCTTTCGAAGGCACCGTGATCGCCAAGCGCAACAAGGGCCTCAACAGCTCGTTCATCGTGCGCAAAATCTCGAACGGTGAAGGCGTGGAGCGTACGTTCCAGCTGTACTCGCCCATCATCTCCGCCATCGAAGTCAAGCGCCGTGGCGATGTCCGTCGCGCCAAGCTGTATTACCTCCGTGATCGTTCCGGTAAATCGGCGCGTATTAAAGAGAAGTTGCCAGCACGCAAAGTGACAAAAGCCGCGCAGGCGACCTAGTCCCTTTGACGCAAACAAGCGGCCCTTCGGGGCCGTTTGCATTGGTGCGCCGCGCATCCCGCTCGCCACTCACCAGTAAAGCATGTAGCCGCTATACGGTTATCATCGTGTCAATATCGACTTCCATTACTGCATGCGCAACAGCCTCTACGACGCGCTCGAAGTCAATTCGTCGAGCTCTACCGACGCCATCAAAGCGGCGTTGCGTACGGTTGTGCGTCGTTTTTGGGCGGTGCCGCGAGATGCGTCGGGCGACTCCGAAGAAGCCGTTCGTTTCGCCGCACTTGCTGCTTCGATCTTGGTCGATCCAGTGCGGCGTAAGGATTATGACGCGGCGCTAAATCCCGGTGTTGGCGCCGGCCCATGGCGACTGCCGATTGGCCGTCAAGGCGGTGGCGACGCAGCGGGCGAAGGTGGCACCCATTCACGAATCATGGCGGAAGACGGCGGCGAGGTGTCGCAACTCACGATTGAAGCAGTGGTGCCCAAGGCGCTGCCCGGTGTTGACGCGCTCTCCGAGCCACTGCCTGACGGCAAAGCTTGGGCTTCGCCCTTAGTGTTTGCCGCTTTGGGCATCGTTTGGCTGGTGCTCTGGTTTGCTGCGTCGAGACCGTTTCCCGAGTGGATCGAGCTGTCGGTGGTGCAAGCGATGCTGGCGGCGCTGGGTGCCGGAGTGGCGCTCTATGTCGTGGCCGCATGGCTAAGCCGCAGGCAGGAAGTCGCGGGTGCAGCTGCGAGCTTGTCGCGGCTCGCCATTATCAAATGGCGACGCGAGGGCTCCATCTTCATCGGCGCGCCGCCACCGCAGCACGACACGGCGTGGATATTTAAGCTGCGCTTGATGGAGCTGACGCGCAGTGCGTCTGGCTTTGTGACGTCATCGAACCCGTGGCGACGGCTGACTGCTCGTTTGATCGACTATGCCCTGATAGCTGTTGCGTTGTACTTCGGAATTTGGCTCGTGGATCAAATGGTGCCCGTGCTCAATGACTTGTTTATTCTCGTGCGCTCAGTTTTGCTGTTGCCGACGTTGGTGGCGTTATTGGCCATTCCTACGGCGGCGTTATTTCATCGCAATTTTGGCAACACACCGGGCAAATGGCTGATGAGTTTGCAATTGGTGACGGGCATCACGCGGCCTGCTGATCACACGGAGCCCACCGAGCGGTCTTTGCTGTGGGCTCGTGCGATGCGGGTTGCGTGGAGCGGCGCAGCGCTGGGTTTTTGGCCGGTTGCGCTATTTCGGTTGCCGCGCAATATGAGGCTCGCCCGTGATACCGAAACCGACTGGGAAGGAAGGGGCGATTCGCTGGTCATGGCGCGACCATTAACCGCTCCTGCTCTGGCAACCGGGCTCGTGATCCTGCTCGCGTCTTCGCTTATTTTGCTGTCAGGATGGCGTCGCGATTACGTCGCCGCGCGGCCAGATATTGTGTCGGCGACAGTCTCGGCGCGGACGGCGATCAATGGCGTGTTTCCTTCAGGCACCAGCACTTCGAGCACGGTGGCACCACCCGCATCGGCAGCGCAGGCGACGGATTCGCCTGCTGCGCTGGTTGAGGGCACTCCCCCGAGCGTTCCTGTCAATGCGACCCCGGTTGCGCCAGTCGTCCCGGTCGCGCCCGCGCCGCAACCAAGACCACCAGCGCCCGCAGCCGTGTCCGGCACGGAAGCCGAGATGGCAAAGCTTGCCACGGCATCACAAGCTCGCCGGGTGCGTATCGAGGGTTATGCCAAACAGGCAGAGGCGGCGCGTCGTTCAAGTAACTATGGCGCTATGCAAGGAACCTGTCAGCGCTGGACGCAGGATCAGCCCGGCAATGGCGAGGCGTGGCGTTGTTTAGGGTTGGCGCAATTTCAGGGCGGCGCTGGCCGCGAGGCGTTGCCTGCGTTGCGTCAGGCGCTAAAACTGGAGCCGAAAGACGCTCAGGTGGAAGCCGCCATCCTGAGTATTTTGCGACCGTAATCGCGTCAGTTTCGCGGGCGAGAAACTCGCCAGAGCGCTACGACTACTTCCGTCGCAGCAGAAAAATAAATTCCCCGTTCGCCGCTGATTGATCGACCAGCGCGTTACCCGTTTGCCGTGAAAACGCCTGAAAGTCGCGCTGCGACGCCGGGTCGGTGGCGATGATTTTCAGCAACTGACCCGTCTTCATTTCGTTGAGCGCTTTTTTGGTACGCAGAATCGGCAGCGGGCAATTGAGTCCGCGCGCGTCAACTTCTCGATCAGCGGTGGCTGGGGTCATGGCAGATTCCGGTCTTTTAGCGTTTGCGTGATCGTACGAGATGGGGTGCGTTGCGCTCACCGCAACAGACCAGACTAGATTTTAGTCGAGATACTCGAACAGCCGCACCACGCGCGACACGCCGCTGGTCGTGCTGGCGAGTTGGGATGCCACGTCTGCTTCACTGCGTTTGACGATGCCCATTAGATAGACCACGTTCGCCTCGGTGACCACTTTGACGTGATTACTTTGGAAGCGATTGGCCTCCAAAAATCGCGTCTTCACAATCGTCGTCAATCGCGTGTCATTGCTCACCGACATCACGCCTGCTTGCGGGCCGACCGCCATTTCGTTGTAGACGCGCTTGGTGCCCGCGACTGACGACACCTCGTCCTCAACGCCGCGTTTGACGGCCTCGCTTGCGGCTTCGCCACTGATCAAAACGTGGCGATTATAGCTCGTGATGTTGACGTGTACTTGTCCGCTAAAACGGCTTTTGACTTTAAGCAGCGCGCGGTTTTCTATGTTTTCATCGTCGACGAACACGCCGCTGCTGCGTCGATCTTCAGCCATCGCGACCGCCGTCGCAGCGCCGCCAATGATGAGAGGCGCGCAGGCCGATAACGTCAAAACCACGCCAGATAACAGCAGCGCAACCGCGCGATATTGAAATGATGAGGACATCGTAAAACTCCTTACGGGATTCGAGAAGAGATTAAGCAAATGAATACTGCTGCTTGCTGATCAGGTGCCGCATTATCGGCGGGAATTCCATTTCCAAATCAATCCAATACGTTGTTGTTCCTCCTCGCCGTGCAGGCGCACTGTCTGCGTCGTCGCGCCTAGTCTCGTATTGATTTGGAAATGGAATAACACCAGAAAAACGTTACCAAGTTATGACGCGTCAAGCGCCAAAGACGTTCCGCAGCCACTGCGGTGGGCTCGCGGCGTCGAACAAAACGGCATCCACGCGACACGCGGGCGTCGATGGCAATCGACTGAGATAGAGGCCAATCGCGCGTTCGACGCGCGCTTGTTTTTCGCGACCGATGCTCGCCGCTGCGCCACCAAAGCGTCCACTATTACGCTGCCGCACTTCAACGAATACAAGCGTCGCGCCATCGAGCATGATGAGATCGATTTCGCCAAAACGACAATGCCAGTTGCGCTCAACGAGCGTGAGGCCGCTCGTTTTGAGCAGCGCTTCGGCTTCGCGCTCGTAGCGCTCACCGGCGCTGGCTTTGGAATCAAGGCCCAACTTTAACCAGATTACGTTCGCGAAATTCGCCCACCATCGGTTGTCTCCGATATTGCCCGTCTTTCAACGTCAACTGACCGATGGCTCCGTCAAAGGTCGGTGGCAAACTGTCACGGCCCGCAGCGATAGCCAATCGCGCCGCGTCCACACCCAATGCGTACAGCCGCGCAAGCGTCGGCGACGGTGCTTCAGCGGGCACATAAGCGGCAAACTCAGCACGCTCAGCGTCCACCAGCCATGGCGAATCGGCGATGCGAACGCCGGTCCAATCGGCGGTGCGCTCAAGCGTTAACTCATAGCTGGCGCTGGTCACGTAGATCGTCATGTTGCGCAAATACGGTCGCAGCTCCGACAGCGCGCTGGCACCGCCTGCAAACAAAACGCAGTCCACGTTGTCGCGTCGCCAGCCGTCGGCAAGCCGTCGCCACGAATGACGGGCGCCGAGCGTGGTTTGCATCAAAGGTGTGGCCACACGATCACGCCAAAAACTCAAAATGGAGATGCTGACGCGGTTAGCGAGCGCGCCACTTGCCTCCACCAATACAGGGCGGCGACAGGCGTCTTCCACTGCTTGTTGAGCAATGGTTTCGCCTTCGGACTCTAGGTCGGGCGACAGGACGGCCATCGGTTGCGGCGGCACGGTGCCCAGCGGCGATAGCATCAACGTGGGACGCAGCGCGGGCACTTTGGCCAACGCCAGCGTGGTTACGTCGCTGCGGCCCAGCGGGCCAATGACCCAATCCACTTTATCGTCGACACAGCGGCTGTACGCGGCTACGACGCCGTCGCTGCTGTAGCTGCATTCACGCACGGAAACGTCCGCTTTGCGCGTGGTCAACACCGCATTCGCACCGTCGCGAACGCTGATCGCGGCGCGGCGCAGCATGGCGCTTTCTAGCGGCAGCAACAACACGACGCGTAAAGTGCTGGACGCGTCGGCCTCATTGGTAGCAGGTTGCATTACTGTGCGGACGCCGGGAGGCGTTGGCGAGGTCGACACGGGAGAAGCGGGCGACGCATTGGGCGTGAACGTTTGCGCAACAGCGAGCGAAGTTACGAAACCAGCGACAATGGCAGCCCAAGTCGCAGGTGAATTCGCCGCACGAGCGCACGCATGCGCAGGCGCGCGCAATCGTCCGTTCCACCGTACTCGACACCGCAATAAATTCAACACAGGGCGTATGTCCGAACAAATAAAGATTTCACCGGGATTGTATGTAGTCGCTACGCCCTTGGGGAACTTGGGCGACATCACGGTGCGCGCACTCTCTACGCTGCGCACGGTCGATTGCATCGCCTGCGAGGACACGCGGGTGACGCGCGACCTACTGCGCTTCCTCGACATCGCGCCACCGACTTTAGTGTCCGTGCGCGAGCACAACGAGCGCACGGCGGCGGACGCCATCGTCGCGCGCATCGCGGCGGGTGAGGCGGTGGCTTACGCCAGCGACGCCGGCACCCCCGCCATCAGCGACCCCGGCGCGCGTCTCGTAGCGGCGGTTCGGGCTGCGGGTTTTCCGATTATTCCGATCCCCGGCGTGAGCGCGGTGACCGCAGCACTATCGGCGGCGGGGCTGGAGTCGACCGCGTTCACATTTTTAGGATTTGCGCCTGTGGCTGCTGGCGAACTTGCCGAATTTGTGGCCACCATCAGCACACGCGTAGAGACCAGCGTCTGTTTTGAGTCACCGCACCGTATCGAAAAATTTCTGCTGGCACTGGCGAAGGGCTTGCCTGCGGATCGCCGCGTGGTCATCGCGCGCGAACTCACTAAAAAATTCGAGACCATTACCGCGCTCAGCGCGGTCGACATCGAAGCGTGGATTCCGCTGCATGCCGACAAAATGCGCGGCGAGTTTGTGATCGTTGTTGCTGGCGCGGCACAGGCCACGCGTGCCTCAAGTTTTGAAGCGCGCGCCTTGCTCAAAGTGCTATTGCAGGAACTGCCCCCTGCCAAAGCCGCAAAGCTCGCCGCCAAGATCACCGGCGAGTCGCGAGAGACGCTGTACGAGTTAGCGGAATCGTTGAAAAGCTGACGCGGTGAGCGTGGTTTGCGACGGAGTCGTAGGATCGACGAAAGCCGCGAAAATTTTGCCAACGTAAATCGCCGCTTTCGCCGCTCCCCCGGAAAAAGGCGAATAACAGCTTTTTGCTGAAAGTGCCATTGAATAAGGGCGTAGTGCGAATATAGTGCGGATATCGACTATCGCTATAAATTCATCCCAGCCCCAATGAAATATGGCGTTTAAAGAAAAGCTACTAGCAAATTTGCCCAGATTTCCATCCTGTATTCCACCTGTAAGTCGCGCTCACCTAACGTTGCCCGCGCAGTGACGGGTTGCGCGGCAGCGTTGTCTACTGCCTCTGTGCGCTCACGGCGGCGCCTGCAAACAACTTACCTCGGCGGCGGCGGGGCGGATCAGGTCTCGGCAGTGGCCGTGCATCCTGTTTCTGGCGAGGTCTACGTTGCCGGCCTGACCGCTTTGGTGGTATTCCCAAGCGTGGTGACTGGCGTCGGTCTGGGGAGTGGCGGTGTGGCCAACGGCGCACAAACAGCGAATGGTGGCGGGGCATATGATGCGTTTGTGAAGCGCTTCAACGTCGGGCTCACCACTCGCTTTCAGTCCACGTTTTATGGTGGCGCGGGGCTCGACGGCGCCACCGCCATGGCGATCCATCCGCTGACCGGGTACGCGTACATCGCCGGTCTCAGCGACAACGTGCTGCCCCGTGTGCTTACAGTCCTTGCCAGCGCCACGTACCTGGGCGGCACGCAGGACGATTTTGCCGCCGCCCTCGCCATTCATCCCGCCAGCGGCGAGGTCTATCTGGCCGGATACACGCAATCGCCGAGCATGCCCGCAATCTCCGGAGGCTCGCAGAGCGCGGTGGTGGCTGCCCTGAGCCACGCTTTCATAACGCGGTTTAACGCGGGACTCACGTCGCCGGTGCTGCAATCCACCTTTCTCGGCGGCTCCGGCGGGAGCGTGCGTTAGGGCTCGCGATTCATCCGTTCACTGGTGACGTCTACATAGCGGGTATCATCAGCTCGACCGATCTGCCGGATACAACCGGTGCCAAGCAGGCCGCGCATGTCGGTTCGGAGGGCAGCAACGACGGCTATGTGGCGCGGTTTAACGCTGCGCTCACCCGACGGCAGCAGGTGACTTATCTCGGCGGAACCGATGTTGAGCAGCTTAATGCGCTGGCGATTCATCCGGCCACCGGCGACATTTATGCGGCTGTCACTACACCGTCCAACGACCTGCCCGACGCGCTGGGCGGCGCTCAGAGCGGTAAAGTCAGCGTCGGCTTCGCGATATTCGACGCCTTTGTGTCGCGCCTCAGTTCGTCGCTCACCGGACACGTGTTGCAATCAACTTGGATGGGCGGCGCGTTGGAGGATTACGCCACCGCGCTGGTCGTTCATCCCGGCAGCGGTGAGGCGTATATCGCCGGACACACGTCGTCGTCTGATTTGCCGCTGACCGGCGGAGGTGCGCAGCTTGACAGCTTTTGGCAAAACCGTAGGTATGTTTCAGGTGTATAGCACGAATTCGTTACAAGTCGACTATCAGGTAAATGGGTGCCTAGTACCTAGCAGAACGGTAATTTCAGCGAAAAGCTGTAGCCTGATTTTTTGCGCCCGATACAATCATCACAATGTTTTCGGCTGCTGATTTTTCTCCCCCCGCCACTGTGCCCACCACTTGCGAACCGCTCGTCGAATTAAAA
>ENA-OBLH01000476-OBLH01000476.1-metagenomes-genome-assembly--contig:-NODE-476-length-13324-cov-5.29143_pt1 | contig 13324 bp, 16 predicted proteins | sample MGYA00153382_OBLH01 | MGnify analysis MGYA00153382 | reverse complement strand
ACCGAGCCGAGCATCCCGCCCAGACCGCCGCCGCCAGCCTGCTGCTGGTCGCCGCCCCCGGCCTGCTTCGCCATATAACCGGCCACCATCATCGCGACGAGCGGCAGCATCTTCTTCAGCAGGTCGCCCGAGACGCCGCTCTTGGTGGAAGCGTCTGCGGCTACGGCGCGGCTGGTGTCTTTGGACCCGAAAATCTGGCCGAGCACATTGTTGCCAGCATCGACATTCGACGGTCCGGCACCCAGCACGCTGTCGAGCAGCCCGCCGCCGCCCATGCCCTGGACCATACCGAGCAAGCCGCCCAACCCCTCGGGCTGCGCCTGCGCCTGTCCCTTGAACCCGCCAAGCACAGCGGGGAGCAGCGCGGTTACCCCTGCCTGCGCCATGCCCTCGTCGATCCCCAATTCGCGCGCGATGGAGCCGATGCCGCCCGACTGGGCAATGATGCTACCAATATCCACAATCCGACTCCTGCCAATTTGTTTCGCAGGCGAGCCTATCAGAGTGCGGGCACCGGTGCGAGGTCGGGTTCGACAAAGTCCCGCCGCGCGGCGACCGAGAACAGGTGCGCGCGGCTATAGTAGGCAAGCGGCCAGTCGCGATGGCCATAAGGCGACACCAGTAGGGCGTTGACTCGCGCGACCAGCGTGCCCTCCCCCGTCGTCGCCAGATGCAGCCGCACGGCACGAATAAAGCAACGCGTGATCGTTTCGTGATACCCCTGCGTATCGTCGTTTACGCCGCCGTCTGCCGCGTTATACCCCGAAATAATGCCGCGCAGGTCGCGGTCGGGGTCGATGTCGGGCCGCTCGCTGATGATCCAGAGGCACGCGGCAAGATGTGCTTCATGCGTCCAGTCGGGACGCGACAGGCTGCGGTCGAGCATGCCTCCACCGATGCGTCGGATTTCGGCATCAGTTGTGAACAAGCGGGGGGAGTGGTCGGTCATGTCCGGGCTTTCGATAGGAAGCCCGGACCTTTCCCCGGGCGTGCTAGGCGGTTTCGAGCAACTTGGGGGCCGATTGTCGGACACCCTCGTCGACATGCGCTTCGAACTGCACGAAATTGTCGATGAACTCGCCAACCAGCTTCACCGCTGTCTTGTCGTATTCGGCTTTGTCGGCCCAGGCTGCGCGCGGGTCGAGCATCGTGCTGTCTACGCCCGCCACCGCAACCGGCACGTCGAAGCCGAAATTGGGGTCGGTGCGAAATTCGGCAGTGCTCAGGCTCCCGTCGAGCGCGGCGTTGAGCAGCGCGCGCGTCGCCTTGATCGGCATCCGCTTGATGCCGGGCATCGTTGCCTTGCCGCCCGTCCAGCCGGTGTTGACCAGCCAGCAGGTCACGCCGCCCTTGGAAATGCGCGATTTCAGCAGATTGCCATAGACGCTCGGGTGGCGCGGCATGAACGGCTCGCCGAAGCAGGTCGAAAACGTCGCCTGCGGCTCAGTGACGCCGATCTCGGTGCCCGCGACGCGCGCGGTATAGCCCGACAGGAAGTGATACATCGCCTGATCGGGCGTCAGCCGCGCAATCGGGGGCAGCACGCCATAGGCGTCGGCGGTAAGGAAAATAACCGTCTTCGGCGGCGGGCCGAGGTTCTCCGCCGACGTGTTCGGGATGAAATCGATGGGATACGACCCGCGGCTATTCTCCGCGAGGCTGTCATCGTCGAAATCGAGTTCGCGCGTAACCGGGTCGATCACGACGTTCTCGAGGATCGTCCCGAACCGCTTCGACGTGGCAAAAATCTCCGGCTCGGCTTCGGCGGACAGGCGGATCATCTTGGCGTAGCAGCCGCCCTCGAAGTTAAAGACCGCCGTGTCCGACCAGCCATGCTCGTCGTCGCCGATCAAGGTGCGGCTCGCGTCAGCGCTCAGCGTCGTCTTACCCGTTCCAGAAAGCCCGAAGAACACCGCCGTATCGCCGTTCGGGCCGATGTTGGCCGAACAATGCATCGGCATGATGCCCTCGGCAGGGAGCTTGTAATTGAGAATGCCGAACACCGACTTCTTCATTTCGCCGGCATAGGCGGTGCCGCCGATCAGGATCAGCTTTTCGGTGAAGTTGACCGCAACAATCGTCTCGCTGCGGCACCCGTGGCGCGCAGGATCGGCGCGGAAGCTCGGCAGGTCGATAATCGTAAATTCAGGGGTGAAGGCCGCAAGGTCGGCATCGGTCGGGCGTACCAGCAGCGTGCGTACGAACAGGCTGTGCCACGCGAACTCAGTGATAACGCGCACATTGACGCGGGTTTCGGGCTGAGAACCGCCGAACAAATCCTGCACGAACAGCGTGTCCTTGGCACCGACGGTGGCGAAGAAATCGGCCTTCAGTGCGGCAAAATGCTCCGGGGTCATCCCCTTGTTGGTCTTGCCCCACCAAACAGTATTTTCGGTCTCGGCATCACGGACAATAAACTTGTCCTTGGCGCTGCGCCCGGTGTGCGCGCCGGTGGCGACGACCAGCGGGCCGTCCTTTGCCAATATCCCCTCGCCGCGCTGGATGGCCATCTCGACCAGCGGTGCGGTAATCAGGTTCCAGTGCTGCTGTGCGGACGTCGATATGCCCTGCTCCGCGAGGTCGAATGTCGATGTGGTCACGTCGGTCGCCTGTTCTGATGCATACGAATGTGGCGACGCCCTTGCGGTCAGGATGCGCGAAACGCAAGTCTACGGAGCCCGTGTGTATGGCTGAAATCGATTGCAATTGCACAGCTCCCAATTCGGCATTGAGCGCACCGGCTTGCCTATCGCGCGCCCTGCCGTCACATCGTGACAATGCCCGGTGCCACAATCGCTTTAGTCGATGATGATCGCAACATTCTGACCTCGGTCGCTGTCGCTCTCCAAGCCGAGGGATTCGTCACCCGCGTCTACACCGATGGCGACGTCGCGCTGAAGGCGCTTATTGACAATCCACCCGACCTTGCGGTGTGCGACATCAAGATGCCCAAGCTCGATGGGCTAGAATTGCTCCGGCGGCTGCGCGCGGTGTCCGCCCTGCCCGTCATCTTGCTCACATCGAAAGATCAGGAAAGCGACGAGGCCGAGGGGCTGGCAACCGGTGCCGACGATTACATCGCCAAGCCGTTTTCGCAGGCGTTGCTGATTGCCCGCATCCGCGCGATCCTGCGCCGCGTCGAATTCTCGCGCAGCGATGCCGATCCGGACAGTGGCGGCGAAGGTGGCGGCGACCCTATCGTGCGCGGACGCCTGTCGATGGACCCGCAGCGCCACCGTGTGCACTGGGATGGACTAGAGGTCGCGCTGACCGTCACCGAGTTCATGATCCTCGAGGCGCTCGCCAGCCGTCCCGATGTAGTCAAAAGCCGCAACCAGTTGCTCGACGTCGCCTATCACGACGAAGTCTATGTCGACGACCGCACCATCGACAGCCACATCAAGCGCATCCGCCGCAAGTTCAAGGCGGTCGCCCCGTCGTTCGATGCCATCGATACGCTTTACGGGGCCGGTTATCGCTTCACCGATGGCTGACGACATCAACGAGCGGTGGCGGGGGCGCGGCTCGCTGACGCGGCGGATATTGGCGGTCAATATCATGGCACTTGCACTGATGGCCGGCAGCCTGTTCTACCTCAACAATTTCCGTGTTCGCCTGATCGAGGAACGGCGCGCGCAAGCCGAAGGCGAGGCGCAGATTGCCGCTGCGGCGATCAACGCCGCCCCTCGCCGCGCGCGACAGGCGCTGATCGAGACTTTAGGCAGACGCTCGGGAGACCGGCTGCGCCTGTTCGACAACACGGGCAGGCAGTTGCTGGACAGCGGCGACGCAGGGCCGCGCGCGGCCGGATCCGACGGCCGCGCCGACGAGCCATGGGACAATGAGGGCGCGCGCTTCATCGACCTCCTGGCCGAACGGATTGTCGGGGCGAATGTGCCCGACCCGTTCGTCGATGCAGGCGAAGCAGCAAAGGATTGGCCCGAACTCGCCAGCGTCATGGGCGGGGCAACGGTTGCATCACGCGTGTGGCTTGCGCCTGACCGGACACTGATCGTCACCGCCGCCGCGGCGGTAAATCTGGAGCGCACGCGATATGTGCTGAGTGTCGGCAACGCGCGCGACGTGACCCGGCTCGTGCGCGCAGAACGGTTTCGGCTCGCAATCATTGTGCTCAGCACATTATTTCTGTCGATCGCGCTTTCGCTGTTTCTCGCGCGCACAATCGTGACACCGTTGCGGAACCTAGCGTCCGCCGCTGTGCAGGTGCGCCTTGGCCGTTCGCGCGACGTTATTGTCCCGCGTCTACCTGACCGCAACGACGAGATCGGGATGCTCGCGCGTGCCGTATCGGATATGACGCAGGCGTTGCGCCAGCGCATCGACGCGACCGAGGCCTTTGCCGCCGATGTCGCGCACGAGCTCAAGAACCCGCTGGCGTCGATGGCATCGGCGGTGGAGAGCCTTGGCAAAACCGTAGATCCGGCAATCACCGCGCAACTGCACGCTATCCTGTCCGAGGATGTCCGGCGGCTCGACCGTTCGATCACCGACATTGCCGAGCTATCGCGGCTCGACGGCGAACTGTCGCGGACGCGGTTCGAACCCGTCGATGTGGGGTCGATGCTCGATACGCTGGTTGCGGCACGCACACTTCGCTGGACGCAAGAAGTGGCAGCCGTGGTATTGAAGAAACCATCGCGCCTCCTGCGGATTATAGGCGACGAGCCGCGCCTTGTCCGCGCCGTCGAAAACCTGATCGATAATGCAGTGTCGTTTTCGCCGCCTGAACTGGCCGTAGCGGTGTCAGCGCACCGCATGCGCTGGCGCAAGGCGATGGTGTAGTCGTGCATATTGACGATGCCGGACCCGGCATTCCGCCTGACCGGCGCGAAGCAATCTTTCGCCGCTTCCACAGCGAGCGTCCCGACGACGATTTCGCGCGGCATTCGGGGCTCGGCCTCGCCATCGCGCAAACCATCGTCGAAGCAATGGGCGGGACTGTCGCCGTCGAGGACACGCCAGCAGGAACCGGCGCGCGCTTCGCGATCCGATTGCCCGCCGCTTGACGCGGGGTTAGAGCAAACGTCGTGGCCATCCTTTCTTCAGAAACACTGCACGCAACCACCGTGGCCATCGGCGGGCGGGGCGTGATGATCGAGGGCGTTTCGGGCGTGGGTAAGTCGGACTTGGCGATCCGCCTGATCGACCGCGGCGCAGTGCTGGTGAGCGACGACTACAGCTTCTTCCAGCGCCGGGACGGACGTGTTGTCGCGTCTGCACCGGCGACGATAGCCGGAAAGATCGAAGTCCGCGGGTTGGGCATCGTCGATATGCCGCATATCGACGAAGCGCCAATAGCAATGATCGTTATGCTGGGCGAACCGGCAGCACGCCTTCCGGAACCGGGACAGGCGCGCAAACTTTTGGGTTTGGACATGCCGTTGCTCGCACTCGACGGGCATGAGTCGTCCGCCGCCATCAAGGTCGAACTTGCGCTAGCCCGTTTGGACGCACCCGAATGAAACAGCCACGCCCGACCCGCATACTGCTTGTCACCGGGATGTCGGGGGCAGGCAAATCTACGGCGCTCGACACGCTTGAAGACTTGGGATGGGAGGTTGTCGATAACCTGCCGCTGCTGTTGCTCAACCGGTTGCTTGCCACTGATTTGCCGCAAGGGGCCAGCGATGCGCGACCGCTCGCCTTCGGGATCGACAGCCGGACGCGCGGGTTCGATGCGGGGGCCATTGTCACGCGGATCAAGGCAATGCGGGACAGTGGCGCGCAGATCGGCACGTTGTTTCTCGACTGCGGTGGTTCCGAACTTGAACGCCGCTATTCGGAAACGCGCCGCCGCCATCCGCTGGCACTCGACCGACCTGCCGCCGACGGGATCGCCCGTGAACGCGAACTGCTTGCCCCCCTGCGGCGCTGGGCCGACCATGTTGTCGACACGACATCGTTCACCAGCAATGCCCTGAAGGCCGACCTGCGCGACCGGTTCGGCGACGGCGGGGCCAGCGGCCCGACTTTGTCGGTGATGTCGTTCGGCTTTGCGCGGGGCGTGCCGCGCAATGCCGATCTGATGTTCGACATGCGGTTCCTGCGTAACCCGCACTGGGTCGAAGAGTTGCGCCCGATGAGCGGCCTGGATCAGCCGGTGTCAGACTACATCGCGCAAGACGTTGCTTATGAGGATGTCGCAACGCGCATCGAGGAGCTATTGTTGACCCTGATTCCGCGCTATCAAGCCGAGGGAAAGTCCTATGTTACGATCGCGTTCGGCTGCACAGGTGGCCGTCATCGTAGCGTCCATATGGCCGAACGCGTCGCAAGGCGGTTGCGCGACGCAGCATTTTCGCCCACGGTTACCCACCGTGATCTTGCGAGCCGTCCCGACGATATGACAGAGGGCGTCCGCGACAGCCGGGGCAGTGAAGGGACGACGGAGCAACAATGATCGGTCTGGTGCTGGTGACCCATGGCGGGCTCGCCACCGAGTTCGTGACGGCCATGGAGCATGTCGTTGGCCCGCAGCGCGCGGTTGCGGCAATTGCTATCGGTCCCGACGACGACATGGAGGTGCGCCGTGCCGACATTGCCGCCGCCATTGCCGAAGTCGATGGCGGGCGCGGGGTGGTTGTCCTGACCGACCTGTTCGGCGGCACCCCGTCGAACATGGCAATCAGCCTGATGCAACCGGGCCGGGTCGAAGTGATCGCGGGCATTAACCTGCCGATGCTCATCCGTCTCGAAGGCGCGCGCCGCACGATGAACGTCCGCGACGCCGTTGCCGCCGCACGCGAGGCAGGGCGCAAATACATCACCGTTGCCTCCGAAGTGCTTGGCGAAGTGCATAGCGAGCGCGCGGCGTGATCGCCCGTACTGTCGCCATCACCAACAGGCGCGGGCTGCATGCGCGGGCAAGCGCGAAGTTCGTGACGCTCGCCAGCACCCTGCCTGCCACGGTCGAGGTCGAAAAGGACGGTGCGCGCGTCGTCGGCACGTCGATCATGGGGCTGATGATGCTGGGCGCAGCCATCGGCGACTCGGTGACGATCAGCGCGAGCGGCGACGGTGCAGAAGCGGCAGTGGCGGCGCTCGCCGAGCTGGTGGAGAACAAGTTCGGGGAGGAGTGATGGTCCGCGAGATCACGGGCTACTCCAATCCGCTCGTCAAGCAGGTCCGCAGCCTGCGCGACAAGAAGCACCGTCGGGCCGAAGGCAAGTTCCTCGCCGAGGGCTTGCGTATCCTGACCGAAGCACTCGATGCCGGAGTCGCGCCGGAGATGCTGTGGCGGACGCCGGATAGTGCCGATCATCCGTTGGTGAAGCGGCTCGAAGCGGCGGCAGGCGAAGTGTTCGTCACCAGTGCCGACATCCTCTCGAAGCTCAGCGGCAAGGACAATCCGGGGAGCGTCGTCGGGGTCTATGCCGAATTCCCCACACCTCTCGAAGCACTCGACCGGATGCGGGCCGATATCTGGATCGTGGCGCAGGCGCTGCGTGACCCCGGCAATCTGGGAACGATCTTGCGGACGGGCGACGCCGTCGGCGCGGGTGGGCTGATCCTGATCGACGACTGCACCGACCCGTTTTCGGTCGAGGCGGTGCGCGCCAGCATGGGCGCGATCTTTACCCAGAGCATTACGACGGCGCGGTGGGACGAGTTCATCGAATGGTTGCGTTCCGGCCCCAGCCAGTTGGTTGGCACCAGCCTGAACACGAAGACCGACTATCAGGCCGCGCGCTACGAGATTCCGACCTTCATCCTCGTTGGCAACGAGGCGCAAGGTCTGCCGGTCGACTATGAAACCGCCTGTGACCTGCTCGTCAAAATGCCAATGCTGGGCAAAGCGGACAGCCTGAACGCGGCGGTCGCGACGGCGGTCATGGCGTATGAAGTGCTCAATCAGCGGCGTTCGAAGGCATCGTAACGTCCGCCGCACGCACGAGCGTCGCAAAGCCGCCGCCCAGTGTTTCGTTGTGATGCGCGATGATCTGTTCCGCTTTGAGGGTATCCGTGTCGAAGGTCGTGTGACCATCCGACACCAACTCGACCTCGAATCCGCGCTCGGATGACGCGCGAACAAAGGTGTCTACACAATATTGCGATTGCATGCCGCACACGCCGACACGTCGGATCCCGAGCACGCGGATGACGTGCTCGATTTCGGTGCCGTCGAAGGCATTGCACTTTGTCTTTACGATAATTCGTTCGCCATGACGGGGTGAAAGATCGGAATGGAAAGGAAAGCCCGAACCTGCGATGTCGAGCGGGTGTCCGTTTCCGCCGTCATGCTGAACAAAGATGACGGGTAAGCCTGCGGTGCGCGAACGATCAAGCAAGCCGGCAATGCGACTTACGGTGGCTTCGCTGTCAAAAGGCTGAAGTTCAGGGATGTTAAACATGCCTCGCTGAACATCGATGATGACAAGAGCGTCTATCATTGCCCGATCGCCTTTCCTTCCGAAGGTGCAACCAATTTCACCAACGGCCGCGTGAGTTGCTCGACGACTGGTAGCGTCTCGATGGCCTTGCCACCCGTGTCGACATTCAGCGCCTCGAACCGCTTTGCCTGCGTCAGCACGTTGGTTTCGAGGCTGCCGACGAACGAATTATATGCACCCACAGCGGTGTCGAGATTCTTACCGAGACGCCCGACATGGCTGCCCATCACCGCAAGCCGCGCGTAGAGTTCCTTGCCGAGTTCGGCGATCTCGCGTGCTTGTCCGGCAAGTTTCTCCTGCCGCCACACCGCCGCCACCGTGCGGGCAATCGCGATCAGGTTCGTCGGCGTCGCAAGCAGCACTTTCTTGTCAAACGCGAAGTCCCATAACGTCGGGTCGTTTTCGAGCGCCGCCGACAGGAAATGTTCGCCCGGCACGAACATGATCACATAGTCGGGCGCGTCGGCGAACTGGCTCCAATAGCTTTTGTTGCCGAGCGAATTGACGTGGGTCCGCATCGACAGGGCGTGCGCGGCGAGATGAGTCGTCCGGTCGCCTTCATCGACCGCGCCGAACGCATCCTGATAGGCGTTCAGCGACACCTTGGCGTCGATAACAAGGCTTTGCCCGCCGGGGACGCGGATGATGACATCGGGCCGCAGCCGCCCGCCGTCCTCGACGCCCACGCTCACTTCGGTCTGGAAATCGGCGTATTCAGAGAGGCCACAGCTTTCGAGGACGTTCTTTAACTGCTGTTCGCCCCAGCGCCCGCGCGCCTTCGGGGCGTTGCGGAGTGCGTTGACGAGCTTCGCCGCCTCGCCCGACACGCGCTCGGTGCCGACGCGCATCGCCTCGATCTGGCCCTTCAGATCGCCGAACGCATCGCGGCGTTCGGCCTCGACCTTGGCAACGCCTTCCTCATAGCGTTGCAGGCGTTCGGTAACGGGTTGCAGCAGCGCCTTGAGCCCCTGCCCCGTCGTTTCCTCGGACTGTTTGAACCGCGCATCGGCGCGTTCGAGGAACTGGCGCTGAGCGGTGTCGAGTAATTTGCCTGCCGTTTCGGCAAACTGCGCGCCAAGCGCGTCTTTTGCCTCCGACAATTGCTTCAATTGCGCTTCGAACGATTCGGCCCGCGCGCTGTGGTCGGCCCGTAGCGCCGCAATCGTCGTCGTCGCGTCCTCGCGCTCGCGCTCGACCTCGTCGAGCGTCTTACGGAGCAATTCGGCCTGATCGGCGCGAACCTGCACCGCCGCGAGTTCGGCCCGCACTGTCGCGGCACTGCGTCCGCCGAGCAGCCAGCCGACGACCGCACCCAGCACGAGCATCGTAAGGCCGACAAAGAGCAGATCGACCGTCATCGCGCGCGACTCGGGGAAAACCGCTCAAATGCGTGCGTTAACTTCCCAAGCTTCACCGGGTCGGGGCACATTTTGCGGGTCTTCCGATCACACGGGCACGGAGCGCCCGCGAAGAACGTAACTAGAACATGACATGTAGGACAGCAAAAAATGCAGGTCAGGCCGCTTTTTTGAGCTTCGCCAGTTTCCGGAGCACCATCTCGCGCTTCAGGCGGCTGAGGTGGTCGATGAAGAGTATGCCTTCGAGATGATCCATTTCGTGCTGGAGGCAAGTCGCCAGCATTCCCTCGATCAGCTCGTCATGTTGCATCCCGTCGAGGTCCATCCAGCGCGCGCGGCAGCCAGCAGGGCGTTCGACATCGGCATATTGTTCGGGGACCGACAGGCAGCCCTCGTTATAGATTTTGGTATCGGCGTCGGGGTCGAGGATCTCGGGGTTGATGAACACGCGCGGGTCGTTGACCGTTTTCGGCTCTTCCCCTTCTTCCCCGTCGGCGCGCTCTTGCAAATCGATGACCAGCACGCGCAGCGGTTCGCCAACCTGAATGGCGGCAAGGCCGATCCCGTTGGCGTCGTACATCGTCTCGAACATGTCGGCGACAAGCGTACGGATGCTGTCGTCGACGGCATCGACAGGCTTGGAGATTAGGCGCAACCGCGGGTCGGGCGCTTCGAGAATGGGGCGGATGGACATTTACTGCAGGTAGGAATTGCTGTGCGGCGGGTCAAGAATATGGCTTTGCTAGGCTACCCCACCGGTCGTCGCGCGCGCAGAGCCTGTGCTAGCGTGCCGTCGTCGAGATAATCGAGTTCGCCGCCGACGGGCAAACCATGGGCGAGTTGGGTCAGTCGAACCGGGAAGCCCTCAAGACGATCGGCGATATAATGCGCCGTGGTTTGCCCCTCCAGGGTCGCGTTCATGGCGAGGACGACTTCGTCCACCCCGCCCTTCTCCACCCGCGCCACCAGCCGGTCGATGGTCAGATCCTCGGGCCGCACCCCGTCGAGCGCCGACAATCGCCCGCCGAGCACATGGTAGCGTCCAGGGAACAGCCGCGCGCGGTCGAGCGCCCACAGGTCGGCGACTTCCTCGACCACCGCGATACTGCGGTCGTCCCTTCGGGTATCGGCGCAGATGCCGCAGGGGTCCATCGTGTCGATGTTGCCGCAGACATGGCATTCGGCCAGCCGCTCATCGACGGCCTCAAGCGCGCGGAGCAGCGGCACCAGCGCGCCCTCGCGCTTTTTGAGCAAGTGCAGCACTGCGCGGCGGGCCGAGCGCGGCCCCAGTCCCGGGAGCTTGGCAAGGGCTGCCGACAATGCTTCGATTTCGATAGAGGCCATAAACGGGACATAGCGCGAGATACCCGCGCTTGTCGAAAGCGTTTCCATCGGCTTAACGCGCGGTTTACTGGGGACGGGGGATAGTCGCCCTTCCCGCACGACCGGGACGAACGGGTTAACTACCGCATGCGAATTATTTTTATGGGCACTCCGGATTTTGCCGTCCCCAGCCTCAATGCGCTACTTGCTGCCGGACATCAGGTAATTGCGGCTTATACCCAGCCGCCGCGCCGCGCCGGGCGGGGCAAGGCGATGTCGCCCTCCCCCGTTCAATTACGCGCCGAAGAACTGGGTATCCCGGTGCGTAGCCCCGAGCGGTTGCGCGACCCGGTCGATCAATATGCCTTTGCCGCTCTGGGCGCAGATATCGCAGTGGTTGCCGCCTATGGCCTGATCCTGCCGCAACCGGTGCTCGATGCGCCGCAAATGGGCTGCATCAATGTCCATGCGTCGCTGTTGCCGCGCTGGCGGGGGGCGGCCCCAATCCAGCGCGCGATATTGGCGGGTGATACGCTGACCGGGGTCACGATCATGGAGATGGCGGCGGGCCTCGACACCGGGGCAATGCTGGCGCGCGCGGCGGTGTCTATGGACGGCAAGACTGCGGGCGACTTGACCACCGAACTTGCCAATGTCGGCGCAGAATTGCTGGTCCAGACCCTAGACAATCCGCCACCTGCCGTGCCGCAACCCGAGAACGGCGTTACCTATGCGGCGAAGATCGACAAGGCCGAGGCGCGAATCGATTTCAGTGCCGGTGCCGACGCTGTCGGGCGGCAGGTCCGCGCCTTTGCCCCGGCACCTGGCGCGTGGTTCGAACATAGTGGCGAACGCATCCGCGTCTTGGCCGCCGAAGTAATCGCTGGCCAGGCCGCGCCCGGCCTTGTCGCTGACGAGCGGCTGGTGATCGGCTGCGGGTCGGGGCTGGTCCGGCTGGCGACGGTACAGCGCGCCGGCCGCGCCGCGATGCGCGCAGAGGATTTGCTGCGTGGCTTTGACATTCCGGTGGGGACCGTGCTGGCGTGACGCGGTTCCGGCTGACCATCGAATATGACGGTCGGCCGTATATGGGATGGCAGCGGCAACCGCATGGGCCGACCGTTCAATCGGCGATCGAAAAGGCAGTTTTAGAAATTTTCGGCGAGACGGTCGGCGTCCATGCGGCGGGGCGCACCGATGCCGGGGTGCACGGGCGTGGGATGGTCGCGCATCTCGATCTGGCGCGGGCGATCACACCGTTCCGCTTGCTGGGCGCACTCAATGCAGGGCTGCGGCCTAATTCGGTATCGATCCTCGATTGTGCGGTGGTGCCCGATGATTTTCATGCGCGTTTTTCGTGTGTTGCACGGCATTATGAATATCGCATCGTTAACCGGCGTCCGCCGCTGACCTTCGAAGAAGGCCTGGTGTGGCGGGTGCCCGTGCCGCTCGATGCAGCGGCGATGCAGGATGCCGCGCAGTTGCTGGTCGGGCGGCATGACTTCACGACGTTTCGCTCGGCGCATTGTCAGGCGGAGTCGCCGGTGCGGACGCTCGACCGGCTCGACGTGGTGCGCGACGGCGAGGCGATTACCGTGCAGGCGAGCGCGCGGTCGTTTCTGCATCACCAAGTGCGCTCGATGGTCGGCTGCCTGTCGCTGGTCGGGCGCGGGAAGTGGTCGGCGGGGGATTTGTCGGCAGCGCTGGAAGCGAGGGACCGTACCCAACTCGGCCTGAATGCGCCGCCCGACGGATTGTATTTCATGAGGGCGGATTATTAGGCCAGCAGCGCCAGCGACTTTTCGAACATCGCAAGCTGCCAGAGCAGACGACCGTGGTCGCGCTTGCCCGCGATGTGGTCCTCGGCGACGCGTTCCAGCGTCGTCCGGTCGAGCCAGCCTGTGTCGGCGAGGCCTGCCAAGCGCCGAGCTTCCCCAGCCAACGGACCCCGGAACCACGCGCTCACCGGCGTCACGAAACCCATTTTGCGGCGATAGAGGATATCATCGGGCAAGGTGCCGCGCATCGTGCGCTTCATCAGCCATTTTCCCTCGCCGCCGCGCAGCCGCATCGACACCGGGAGCGTCGCCGCGAATTCTACGAGCCGGTGGTCGAGCAGCGGTTCGCGCGCTTCGAGGCTTACGGCCATACTCGTGCGGTCGACCTTGGTCAGAATGTCGCCGGGCAGCCATATCTTGAGATCGGCATATTGCGCGCGGTCGAGCGGGTCGC
>ENA-OBLH01000475-OBLH01000475.1-metagenomes-genome-assembly--contig:-NODE-475-length-13325-cov-5.48651_pt1 | contig 13325 bp, 10 predicted proteins | sample MGYA00153382_OBLH01 | MGnify analysis MGYA00153382 | reverse complement strand
GCAATTGCTGCACTTGGTCGGTTGCGAAACAAAACGCTCGACAAGTGCATCCTTTCGGGCAGGATAAGCATTCGGTACGCAAGCCATCAGAGCCGCGACCGGTCGTCGGAAGGATTTTTAAGTGCAAGCACAGACACATGAGCCGATTTCACCGCCATCGAAATTGCTGGCTCTGACCGAACTCGGTCGCGCGGTATTCGAATTCGGGACACTGCCGATTGCTGCGCCGCTGCTGATGAGTGCGCCGCGCGGCGATGGGCATCCGGTGATGGTGCTGCCGGGATTTACGACGACCGATATCTCTACATCAGTGTTGCGTCGTTATCTCAAGCGGCTCGGCTATGACGCCCATGCATGGGAGCTCGGTCGCAATCTGGGGCCGAAGGCTATCGGCTGGGAAGGCGAAAAGCTGATTGCCCGCCTCGATGCCATTCACGAGGCTACCGGCAAAAAGGTCAGTCTGGTCGGCTGGAGCCTCGGCGGCATTCTCGCGCGCCAGCTCTCGCGTCGCCGTCCCGATCTCGTCCGTCAGGTGATTACGCTGGGTTCGCCCTTTGCTGGTGATCCACGCGCGACCAATGTCTGGAAAGCGTATGAATTCCTGACCGGCCAGCGGCTCCGGGACACCGAAACCCAGCGCCAGCTCCGCGAGAGCGAACTAGCACCTCCAGTGCCCTCGACGGCAATTTTCTCGAAATACGACGGCATTGTCGCCTGGCAGAATTGCCTTGAGCCGGAAACCGCGACGACCGACAATATCGAAGTCGCGGGCAGCCATTGCGGCTTGGGCGTCAACGGCACGGTGCTCTACGCGATTGCAGACCGTTTGGCGCAGGCCGAAGGGGAGTGGAAACCGTTCGAGCGCAAGGGGTTGAAGGCGATTCTATACCCGTCATCGGGGCATCAGGTTCACTGAACCATGCCGGGGACACCCTATTGGGTGTCCCCTGTTACATCATCGCCGAAGGGGACACCCAATAGGGTGTCCCGGCGTTTACTCCTTACCCGGCCGCCACGCCGCCATCGCGTCGCGCCCGAATTGCGCGATCAGATCGCCGACTTCCTTGACCTGCGTCAACGACCGCGCGCCCTGTTCCTTGACGTAGTCGGTCTGGATTTTGGCGAGATCGCTTACGGACTTCACGCTCGCTGCCGAACGCATTGCGGCAAATGCCGCGCGCGTGTTCGCCTCGGCATGGTCGATCACCTTGTTGTTGAGCGCCGCCGCGTTGCCCGCAGCATTGGTCGCCGCGTCCTTCAGCGATTTGCCGGCCTTTTTGACGCCTTCGGCGGCTTTCTCGGTCATTTTCTCGCCCTTGGCCATCATGCTTTCTCCTTGATCTTGCGGGGTTTTACGGGGGATTTTGCGGCACTCTTTGCTGCGACCTTTGCCTTGGGTTCGGGCTTCGCGACCAACTTGGCAACCGGCGCAGGTCCGGCCTTCGCCGCCGCCAGCAACTCGCCGAACGATTGGCGTAGCGCCGCTGCATAGGCATCGGGATCGGGCATCATGTCACGGTCGCAGGTAAAGCTGATCGCGATCTCATCGACATAGGAATAGATCGTGTTGATCAGGCCCATCGAATCGAAAATCGGCCCCAGCCCGTACATCTTGACCATCTTCGCGCCCGCGAAATACAGCGGCACACGGCTGCCCGGCACATTGGTCGCCACCACATTGAACACCGGTGCAGTCGCGTTCGCCACACCCAACCGCGTGTAGAGCCGCGCGCCGAGGCCCGCGAGCCCGCTCGGAATCAGCTGCGAATAGTCGGTCAGCGTCCGCGCGCCCACCGCGTTGGTCAGCCCCTTCGAGTTCACCGCATCGAGGTGGATATGCGCCAATCGCTCCATCGGATCGGCAATATGCGTCCCGAGACTGACGACCATTGCGGAAACAAGATTGCCCAGCGCGGCCTTCTCGTTCTCCTGCCGCACCGAAATCGGCGCCATCGCGGTCAAATTTGCTTCGGGCAATTCGCCCTTGGCATCGAGATAAATCCGTAAACCCCCGCCGATAATCGCCAGAATAGCGTCATTGACGGTCGCGCCCGCAACCGCACTTTTGATCGTGCGGACATCGTCGAGCGGGAATGGCACGCCGTCGAACACCCGGTGCGAAGACACCTTGGCATTGAAGCGCGTCTTGGGCGGGACGCGCGCACCCGCAATCGACAGTTCGCCTTTGGTCAGCTCGCTTGCCAAGCGTGCCAGCCCCGGCACCGACCGCGCGACAGTCTCCAGATATTTCTGCGGCTGGCGCAGCGCGTTGAAATAGCCGCTGATGAGCAGGTCGCCGATGCCGGGCTTGGTGTCGGGCTTCCACTCTTCTTCGGGAAAGCGGTTCGATTTATCAGGCGACAGGTCGTGCACCGCCGCCGACATCTCGACCCCCGACATGCCGTCGATGGCGGCGTGGTGGACCTTGGCGACAAGCGCGAAACACCCCTTGGGTAGCCCCGGGATATTATCGAGCCCCTCGACAATCACGAATTCCCAAAGCGGCTTGGTTAGGTCCATCGGACGCGAATGCAGCCGCGCGACCTGAATGCACAATTGCCGCCAGTCGCCCGGCGACGGCAGCGCGATGTGGCGAACGTGATATTCGATGTCGAAATCGGGATCCTGGATCCAATAGGGATGGTCGATGTCGAACGGCACGCGGACCAGCCGTTCGCGGAACGACTTGGCCCCACCCAACCGGCTCTCGATAAATTGCAGGATGTCCTTGAAGCGCACAAACCCGTTCGGCGCCGTCGAGGGGTCGTAGATCCCGACCGACCCGATGTGCATCGGCGTCGTCGGCGTTTCCATATAAACGAAACTGGCGTCCTGCCCGCTCAGCTGTTGCATCCGGCTCTCCCCATGCGCTCTGTGGCGCGGTGTCGGGCTTCATGCTGGACCGGTTTACCGCGCGCGGCAAGGGAGAGATTGCGGCGAATTGTCCTGTTGCGAGCCTCTTATGCAGCGACTGCGTGGCGGCGCGCCCACAGGAAGTAGACGGCAAGTCCGAGTGCGTTCCAGATCAGGAAATACAACTGCGTCCGGCTCGGCAGGCTGGCAAAGAGATAAAGGCAACCGAGCGTACCCGCGACTGCCACCGGCGTCAGGTGCGCGGCGGCGCAGCACGATCAGGCAGACGCACACCGCAACGAAGGCGGCCAGCGTCCCTGCATTGGCGAGCGCAGCAATCTCGCCAAGCGGCAGCAGGCCCGCGAGTATGGCGACGATGACCGCCGTCATCAGCGTGATCCGCACCGGTGTTCCGCGTGAAGACACGCGGGCAAGGCTTGCCGGGAGCAGCCCGTCGCGCGCCATGACGAAGAAAATACGGCTCTGCCCATAGAAGAACGCCAGCAGCACTGTCGGCAGCGCGATCACCGCCGACCCCGCGAGGAAGGTTGCCGCCCCGCCCTGCCCGATTTCGCGCAAGATCAGCGCCAGCGGTTCGGGGCTACCCGCAAAGCGCGTGTACGACAGCGCGCCGACGGCAGTTACCGCCACCGCCATGTAGATCGCCACGCACACCACCATCGACCCGACAATGCCGATGGCCAAATCGCGGCCCGGGTTCTTGGTCTCCTCCGCCGCCGTCGAGATCGCGTCGAAGCCGTAGAAGGCGAAGAAGATGATTGCCGCCGCCGCCATCACCCCGCGCTCGACGCCATCAGGGGCGAGCGCCTTGGGGAAGCCATAGGGCATGAAGGACTCAAGGTTCGCGCCATTGAAATGCGGCAGCGCAACCGCAACGAACACCGCGAGCGCAATCAATTTCACGACCACCAGCAGCGCATTGAGCGTCGCGCTTTCCTTGGTGCCGACCATCAACAGACCCGCCACCACGGCGATAATAAAGACGGCAGGCAGGTTGACGATCCCGCCGAGCTCCGGCCCCTGCGCCAATGCCATCGGAAAGCCAAATGTCGCCTGTAGCAGCGGCGCGGCATAGCCCGACCAGCCGACTGCCACGGTTGAGACGACCAGCGAATATTCGAGGATCAGGCTCCACCCGATTACCCACGCAATCACCTCGCCCAGTACGACATAGCTATAGGTATAGGCGCTTCCCGACGCGGGCATCATCGTCGACATTTCGGCATAGGCCAGCGCCGCGCACGCACAGATCCCGCCCGCAATCGCGAACGACAGGATAACCGACGGCCCCGCCAGCCCCGCGCCGACACCGATGAGGGTCAGGATGCCTGTCCCGACAATCGCGCCCACACCAAGCGCGACCAGATGCGGCCACGACAATGTGCGTGCGAGCCGGTGATGCTCGGGCTGGTCGTCGCCGTGGACGAGGGTTTTCTTGCGGAACAGCGAATTCAAAACGACTTTCCTCTATTTCCCGAACCCGAACACGTCTTGATGATAGACCCCATCCTCGATCAGCCCCTCGAGCCACGTCGATCCGGCGAGGTGATCCCCGCCGGTCTTGTCGGCATGGATACGGATCAGGGTATCGCGCACTGCCGGGGCCATGAAGCGCCCATCGCCACACAGGAAAATCTGGCCGCCCTTCTGGACCACATCCCACACGGCATCGCGCGCGGCCCAGATTGCGTCCTGCACATAGCGGTGCGGATGCCCCGGCACTTGCGAATAGGCCATGTGGAGGTCGATCACCCCATCGGCGGCCCAGCGCTCCATTTCGTCACGGCACAGCCAGTCGTGATCGGGATGACGCGCGCCGAAGAACAGGTGGCACGGCGCGGTCGCGTCCAACGCTGCGCGTTCCTGCACAAACCCGCGTAACGGTGCGAACCCCGTTCCCGGCCCGATCAGCACCAGCGGCACGGCACCGTCCTGCGGCGGCGCGAACGGCGGGTTGGGGCGGCGGACATAGCCGAATACGCTCTCGCCAGGGGCAAGGTCGCGCATATGCGTCGAGGCGAACCCCTGATGCGTGCCGATGCCCGACCACGCCGGTGCCTGCACCGTGCCGACGATCAGTTCGCAAGCGTCGGGGCTGACAAGCGGTGACGAGGCAATAGAGTAAAAGCGCGGCGCGACGCCCGAAGATAGTTCCACAAAACTGTCGAGGCTCAACTCTGCGGCGGGGAACTTGACCAGTAACCCGAGCAAAGTCAGCCGCTTATCGGCAATCTCGGTCTGCCACACCGCATCGTTAGCGAGTTTCGCCAGTTCGGTCTTGGTATTGGGGCAGCGCGTCTGCGCGGCGACAACCTCAAGCGCGCGGCGCGGCATCGGATCCTGTATCTCCACGAAATCGGTCAGCAACTGCCGCACCGTCACCGTCCGCCCGACCGGCAAATGGCGGAACCGGCTGCTCGCCCCCGACGGCACGACCTGCATCGCGCCCGCCACGCCGAGCCGTTCGATGGCGAGATCGACATGTTCCTTCCGGTTGCGCGCATAAATGGCGATATGGTCGCCCGCGGCATAGACCTGTCCCTCGGGCAGTTTGACCGTAATGAACCGTGTCGAACCGCGCGGCGGCTCCTGCGCGAAATCCCATAGGCCGTCGGCGGGCCTGACGAGCTCGTCATTGCGGACGATCTCCATCTCGACCGCCTGGTCGGGCAGCACCGCCGCACGCGCATCGCGTCCGTCGACGATCTGGAGCGAAAGCCCCGACGCCTTGACCGCCTCGCCCTTGCTGCCGAGCGCCGCCCAAAGGTCTTTCAGGAAGGTAGCAACCCCGCCGTCGAAATCGCCGTCACCATTGGCCTCGCCGCGCGGGCACAGGCGTTGTGCGCCAGTCGCTTCGAACGCGGCATCGATTTTCTTGGGAAATGCCTGATAGTTCGGCCATTGGCTGTTGCCGATGCCGAGCACCGCAAACCGCGTTTCGGGCCATTTCGCCTCGGCGAATTGCCCCGCGTCAATGGCGGCTTCGGCGGCCAATGCGCTGTCGGGCGCACGACCGTTATAGGTTGCGGTCACTGCCACGATCACGCGGTCCTCGGGCAGCGTGTTCAGCGCCTCGTCCATCGAAATCGCGCGCGCCTCGAACCCGTCGGCACTCGCCCGCTCGACGATCTCCTCGGCAATGTCGCGCGCGGTGCCCAGTGAGGTGCCGTAAATCACCGACAACCGTTGCCCTGCGCCCGCCGCCGATCCGATGTCGGCGGTGCCACTCTCGATTTTCACCGGCTCGGCGACGGTCAACCGCTCGCCCGGTTTCCGCATCCGTACCCGCATCCAGAAATCGTCGGGCTTGATCGACAGCGATTCCTTCAAAGTCATCCGGTAACCGCGCCTGTCGGCAATCGCGAATTTCTGGAGGATCATCGCGATCGCCAGCTTCGCCTCGACCAGCGCGAACTGACGCCCGATGCAGGCGCGCGCGCCATTGCCAAAGGGTTTATAGGCGTGCGGGTGGTGCGTGGCTTCCTCGTCAGGCAGCCAGCGATCGATATCGAATTCTTCGGGCGCATCCCATGCACTCGGATGGCGTTGCAGCCCCGGCGCATAGATGTTGACCGGGCGATCCTTCCGCATCAGCCATTTGCCGCCGATCACCTGGTCTTCGTGCGGCCCGACCGAAAAGGCAGGCGCGGTCGGCCACAACCGCTGCGTCTCCTTGACGATCCGCTCGATGACTTTCAGGTGCGCGAGATGCTCATAGGCAGGCCGCGTATCGCCCGGCAGGACGCGGTCGACCTCGGCATAGGCCTGCGCCAGCACGGCAGGTGCCTTAAGCAATTCCATGAACGCGAACGTCAGCAAGCCCGACGTCGTCTCGTGCCCCGCGATCAGGAACGTCAGCACCTGATAACGGATGTTGAGATCGTCCAACCCTTCGCCGGTCTCGGGATCGACCGCGGTCAGCATCAGATTGAGCAGATCCTTCGCGTCGGTCGGGTTGGCGCGGCGCTGCGCGATTACATCGTCAACGAGCTTGTTCATCGTCGCGATATCGGCGTTGAACTGTGCCGTCGATTTCCTGGCGAATTTCTGCTGGATCGGCAGGCGCGTGATGACGTTGAGCGCCTCGCCCAGCGCCTCGCCCAGCGACAGCAGGAACGGGTCGAGCTCGTCATGCTCGAAACTTTCGAACCGGTGCCCGAACCCGGCAATCGCAATGCTGTCGAGCGTCAGCCGCGTCATGTCGTCGGCGACAAGGATTTCCTCGCCCGCCAATCGCGTCCATTTGGCGACGAGCTTGTCGCAGACTTCGAGAATCAGGTCGTAATAGCCGCGCATCGACCGCTGGCTGAACGCGGGCAACAGGATGCGGTGCGCCTTGCCCCAGTTGGCTTCCTCGCTGAACGCGGTGAACAGGCCGTCACCGGCAAATTTGCGGACAACACGCAGGCCGGGGCCGGGGATTTTGCGGAACCGCGTTTCGTCACACAGTTCGGCCACCAGATCGGGGTGCGTCACGAAAATGCCAACGCGGCTGCCAAAGCGCAGCTTGAAAATGCCGGGGTCTTCGAAGTCTTTCGAGACGTTCAGCAGATGGCCGATCAGCCCCGCTTTGGGAATCTGGTGGAGATTGCCGAGCAACGGCAAAGTCTGTGGCGCGGGGATGGTTTGTGCGACGACATCGGTCTGGCTCATTATGCTTCGGCCCCTCTTCGGCCCTGAGCATATCGTGCCATGCGGGCGACGTCACCCGCCGTGTTCAATTCGCGCCGACGACCTCACGCAATGCCGCGATCAGGCCGCGTGTTTCGGCCTCGGTGCCGATCGTCATCCGCAGGCCTTGCGGCAGTCCCTGCCCCGGCACCCAGCGCACAATGTAACCGCGCGCCATCAGCGCCTTGTACGCTTCCTCCGCACTCAGCTTGCCTTCGAACAGGACGAGCACGAAATTCGCTTTGGAGGGCACGACGCGCAGACCGGCGTTACCGAGTTTGGCAATCTCTTCGCTAAACCATGTCCGCCAAAGCGCGTTCTGGGTCCGGCTCGCAGCGATGAAATCGGATGCGCCCAACGCCGCGACCGCTGCATCCTGCCCTGCCGTTGTGACGCAAAACGGCGCCCGGATACGGTGCATCGCGTCGATGGCTTCGGTCGAGCCATAGCCCCAGCCGATGCGTTCGGCAGCAAGGCCGTGGATTTTGGAAAAGGTGCGCGTCACGATCACATTCGCTGCGGTCCGCGCCAAATCGAGGCCGCCATCGTCCTCGTCCGCTTCCAGATATTCGGCATAGGCCTGGTCGAGGACGAGCATGATGTGCGCCGGTAAAGCGGCGTAGAGGTGCGCGATTTCAGCGCGGGGCGTGTAGGTGCCCGTCGGATTATTAGGATTGGCGACATAGATCAGCCGCGTCCGGTCGGTAACACAGGCCAGAATCGCATCGACATCGGTTCCGAAATCGCGGTCGGGCGCGACGACCGGCGTCGCACCGACGCGGCGGATCGCAATGTCGTAAACCGCAAAACCGTAGCGGACGTAGATCACCTCATCGCCCGGACCGGCATAAGCACCCGCCACGAGATGCAAAATCTCGTCCGAACCGGTGCCGTAGATAATGCGCGCGGGATCGAGATCATGGTGCGCCGCAACTGCTTCGCGCAAATCATGCGCGCTGGCATCGGGATAGCGCGAGAGGTCGCCTCGATGAGCGGCAAAGGCTGTTGCGGCCTGCGGCGACGTCCCGAGCGGATTTTCGTTGGAGGATAACTTGGTCACGCGCGCGCCACCGTCGCCGGTCGAGCGACCGGGAACATAAGGTGCGATATCCATGATCCATGATTTGGGAAGCGGTGCAATCATACTGCCGCCCTAGGCGTGCATCGCTGTGCGACGCAAGATTATTACGCCGTCGTCAGCCAACCGCCGCCCCGCTTCGCGCAACAAAAAAGGGCCGGTCTTTCGACCGGCCCCCTTTGTTTCCGACCCTTGCGGGCCAGAGTGGCTTACATGCCGGCGCCAGCGCCATACATGATTTCCACGCGACGATTCTGCAGTTCGCGAACGCCATCGGCGGTCTGAACGCGCAGGTTGGTTTCGCCGAGCGCCTTGGTCGTGATGACCCCGCCCGAGATACCCTTCGACTGCATGTACGCACTGACACCGTCCGAGCGACGCTGCGAAAGGCCGATGTTGTACTTCGGGGTGCCCGACGTATCGGCATAACCGCGAAGTTCGACCTGCGCCGAGCCGCAATTGCCGTAGTTGGCAACCGCGCCGTCGAGGATGCTGGCAGCCTCGGGCGTGATGTCCGACTTGTCCCACTCAAAGAACACGATGAACGGTCCAGGCGTGCAAGGCGTTGCCATCGGCGGCGCCGGAGGAGCTTCCGGCGGCGGGGGAGGAGGAGGAGGAGGAGGAGGCGGGGGCGGAGCAGCCTTTTCGCCGAAGTTGTAGATCAGGCTGCCCAGGATCGAGTGCGAACGATAACGCCCGCGGAATGCCTGACCCAGACCGGTCCCGATGACATCGACGCCATCGGCGTTGAAGAAGCGGTACTTAAGGCCGACATCGACATTGTCGCTGAGCGGCGCGCGCACACCGGCGATTGCCTGATAGGCAAAGCCCGTGTCCGAGTCGTTCAGGAAGTTGCCGTTCGGGTTGATCGAGTAGCGCGAGAACTTGACCCGCGCCACACCGACACCGCCGCCGACGAAACCGCTGATGCCGTCGTCGTCACCGAAGTCGAGAAGGCCGTTGATCATGAAGCTCAACGCCGATGTCTTGCCCGAAACCGGCCCCTGTCCGGCAGGAGCATTTGCAAACCCAGCAGCACGATATGTTGCGAGCGAACTCGTATACGCCTCGTTCTTGGCTTCCTTGAAACCGACTTCGGCTTCGAGGCGGAACGCACCGAAGTCATAGCCGATGATGCCATCGACATCATAACCGTTCTTCAGGTCGGCCTTGGCCGCGCCACGGGTCGTACCAATGTCGAAATTGATGTCTTCGACAATCGAGGCACCGCCTTCGATTCCGATGTACCAGGCTTTGTCGCGAGCGAGCGCTGGGCCCGCAATCGCGGTGGAGGCAAGCGCCAATGCAATGGCAACTTTCCGCATAAAATTCCCCTTTCCGTTTGTCACGATGGACAGCGTTGAATGCCCTAGCCAAACCCACGACGCGGTGCAAGCGCACAAATCGGTCAAAATGTTGCCGAAATGTCGCACAAGTGACACATAATGCCGACTGGAACGGGGGGTGAAACAGTCCATCGCACGAAAGGTTCCGCCAAACGCACAATTAACATAAATTAAGTCGCAATCAGGCCATGTGTCCGCAACGCCCCGAGAATCGAGCCAATAGCGGCGCGTGCTGCCGAGTCGATAGTCGTACCACCGGTCGGATCGGCGATTGCGCTCCCCCGCGCACCAACCACTTGAGTTCCGCCCAGCGCCAGCACCGCCCCGGCAAGCGCGCCGATCTCCCATGTCGTTGCCGTGCGTCGTACCGGCATCGCATTGGCAAGGCTCCACACCACCATGCCTTCGCGCGCTGCGACGAATCGCCAGCCACCCGCCGTCCACGCCGCAAGCGCCCCGTCATGACCCGCCCAGGCACCGGTCGCACCCGTCCCGACAATCCAGGCCTGCCCGGGCGTTGGGGCGGCAGGCACGGTTGCGGGAGCAACTGCGACAACAACTGGTTGCACGAGCGAATCGAGCAACACCAGCGCTTCGTTATGGGTCATTTCCTTTTGCGCCTGCGCGACGGCAAGCAAGGGCAGCGACAGGCGGTCGGTTTGCAGGGGCATCGGGACGTCTCCTTACAGGGTGAGGGTGACAAGCACCGGCGGCGACAACGCCGCATCGCCGATCTGCCGGATTGCAAACACTGAAGCTGTACGGCCAGCGGCAATATCGGCGGCGCGCATGGCCGCAGTATAAGTGAACGCGGGCGCCAGAACGTCGGCGCTCCCGCCTGCCCAGGCGACGCTATAGGCTTCGCGTTCTTCGCCGAGCGGCGCGTCGAGCCCGTCGCGCCACGCCCAGCCCGCGCGGCTGCGGCGGGTCCAGCCGATCAGGGCATCGCCCGAAGGCAACCCCGTGATCGTCGGATGCACCGGTGCAAGCGGCATGACCGCGCGCGTCGCCGTCGCACAGGTCGCCTGCGGAAACGGATCGCTGTCGCCGATGCCCGCCGCCATCACGCGCACGCCCGCCATCGCCTGCGCTGTCGGCACCAGCGCGATAGTTGCCGCGTCGACCAGAACAAACGCCATGCCCGCCGGATGTGCCGTTACAGCATCCTCGGTGCCGCGCCGCCCGCGCCATAGGTCTGACAGCCGCCAGCGCCCCGGCGATACTGGCTGCGCGCGCCCGAACTGGATCAGCTCGCCGCCAATCATCGCGCGGTTCGCACCGGCCAGCAGTGCCGCCGTGTCGGCATCGGCGAGCACCATCGCTGGATTAAGCAGCACCACCTCGACAGTGTTGATCCGGTCGATCAGCGCCGAACTGCCCGGGGCGAGCATCGTGGCCGTCGCGCCGACAACTGCAGGCAGCGCCGTTCCGCCGATGGCCACGAAACTTGCCCCGTCGTTGGTGCTCGCCAGCAGCGATGCCCGCCGCCAGCCGACGGAAACACCCGCCGCGAAAACCCCGATTGCCGATGTCGCCGCAACACTGTCGGCGAGGGGCGGCAGGTCGATCACCGCCAGCGTCGTCGGCCCGTGGACTGCGTCGATTTCGGCAGTATTACGGCCCGGATCGATGGTCGCTATGGCACTCACCGACGCATCGGCGCGGACCAGATCGGCCTGCACCGTCATCCGCTCGAACCGGGTTTCGGCAACGCGCCAGTCCTCGCCCGCGACCGTGACCGCATCGCCGGGCCGCAGCGCCATCGCCCGCCACGGCAGCGCAATCGACGCCCGCCGCCGCTCGATACCACGTCGTGCCAGCGCGCGCGTTGCAATAATGTAGGCCGCACCCGCTTCGACCGTCGCGGGCAGATCGATTCGCTCGTCGCGCAGCCCCGGCCCTTCGCGCCGTGCGCGCTGCAACCCTGCCTGATAATCGCGCGCCGGATCACGATAAGCGACAGAGAGTGCCGACGCCGTCGTGTCGAGCGGGGCAATGTCACGCGTCATGCGCGGCACCCGCGCTTCGCCCGCCGACGCGCCAAAATCTTTGGGGTCGAGCACCGGCCCCGCGACCGGCGAAAACCGGATATGTGCGCCGCCTTCGTCACGGCACAGCGCCGGAAACGCTGGCCGGATCGCGTCGACGACGCCGCGCACGCTGGTGCCTGTCGCGGCAAAGCCAACAACGAGTGGCCCCGGCTCGGCGGACACCCCCTCGGCCAGTTCGCCCAGCATTGCGCCCAGCGCCACCTGAGCTTCATCAGCCACGACCTCGAACGACAGCGACGGAATGCGGTTGCCGTAATCGGCGAGCTGCAGTCCCTCGAACACCGCATAAGCCGACCCGCGCCACGCGCTCGCGTCGGACCTTTCAGCACTGGCGATCAACGGATCGACCGCCTGATCGTCGCCACCGTCATGAACGCGCAACACACCCAGCTCGACCTTCAGATCGCCCGCCGACCCGCGCAGCAATTTGCCATCGGCCCAGATACGCTCGACCCGCACAATCCGCCGTGCCGACAGCAGCACCGCGAACGACGCGCTATAACTATAGGTATCGGTTGCCGCGCGCCCCTTGCCGCCTCCTTGAGTCTTCTTCGTCTCGATCAGATCGGTTGCCCAAACGACCGATCCAGCCACGCGCATCCGCCCGAACAATTTTGGAATTTGCGCGCCATAGGTCGAGGTCTGCACCGCCAGATCGGTCAACCGTGGCCCTTGGCGCGCGGCGGGCTTGAAGATTTCGCCGTCGATCACCTGTCCGGCAATCGCACCGAGAGCGCCGCCGATCGGGCCGCCGAGCGCCGAGCCGACCGCCGTCAGAATGAGCGTCGCCATCGCCTATCGCCCCCACATGCTCAACACCGGCCAACGCGGCCATCCCGGCGTCTCGACCACGCGCCGCAGCCCCGCATCGGCGTGGACCAGGCTGTCGCCCGTCCAGATGCCGAGATGCAGCTGCGCCGGTCCCGCGTTCAGGATGAGTATATCCCCCGGCTTGACCTTACGCCGCCGCCGAAACCGCATCGCGCGCAGCGGCGCTTCGAGAAGAGTCGGGTTGCACGTCCGCAGCGCATAGCCGGTCGGCGTCTCCCGCTGCCACGCCAGCGCCACCAGCCCGACACAATCGACACCAGCCGCATCGCGCCCGTGCAACCGGAACGGCGTTCCCACCAACGTGCGCGCCCGCGCCACGGCTCTAACCCCCATAGCCCCCCATAGCGGGTCAACAGATCGTTGCCGGGCAGATGCGGCTCGCCCTGAAAATTGACGACATTGCCAAAGCGGTCGCGGCAAGTGACGAGCTGGCGGTCGCATCCCTCGACCAGTTCGACCGCGACCGGCACCGGC
>ENA-OBLH01000474-OBLH01000474.1-metagenomes-genome-assembly--contig:-NODE-474-length-13347-cov-5.01866_pt1 | contig 13347 bp, 11 predicted proteins | sample MGYA00153382_OBLH01 | MGnify analysis MGYA00153382 | reverse complement strand
TATGGAGCGAATTTATAAGTTCTATAAAAGACACAGGCAGACCGTTGGGTCTGCCTTGTTCTTTGTATCTACCTGAACGGGGTCTAGTGGATATCTTTCCAGAATTCTTTCTTGAGCCAAATTGCAGCGCCGAGAAGGAAAGCGAGCAGGAACATCATGATGATGCCAATTTGGATACGCTTGGCTTTGTGCGGTTCGGCTACGTATTCCATGAAATTAACCAAATCTGCAATCGCAACGTCGTACTGCACCGGCGTCATGCTGCCGGGAGTTTGGTTGACTAGCGTGCGCACAATGTATTTGTGCTCGACTTTGCCGTCTTTTTTATCGACATGATGCTCGAAAGCAGACATCGTTTGCGCGGCAATAAATGCGGCTTTGGCTTTGGCCTCAGCGTCTTGGTCGGTCTTGATGGATTTGCCGTCGGCAACATAAACGGTATCAACCAATTTGTTGATACCTGAGAGCTCGTGCAACACGTGCGGCATGCCGATGTTGGGCGACACTAGATTATTCCAACCTGTTTCTCGTGAGTCGTCTTGGTAGAACCCGCGAAGATAGGCTGCCAGCGCCAAGGGCGGCGAACCGCTGCTACCCGACACGTTGGGTGCGGTGTAGCTGCGAGCCATCACCGAGAGGTCGGGCGGCGCGGCACCGAACCATTCTTTAGCGTCCTTTGAGTTCATCGCCACGGTCATGGTGTCGCCCAGCTTTTGGCCGGTGAACATCAGGTTTTGCTTCACCTGATCTTCAGTCAGATTCAGGTCGAGCAGGCGGTTGTAGCGCATGTACTGCGCACTGTGGCAGTTCAGGCAATGATTAACAAACAGCCGAGCGCCGCGCTGGAGCGAGGCGATGTCGGTACGGTCGGCGGTGACACCGACAAACTTGACTTCAGGGCCACCCACGCCCAGCGCGACGGTCGGCAGTATCAGTAGCGCAAGGGCGGAAAGGAGCGATTTCAATTTCGTTGTCATGATGTTGTTATCGTTCGCTTGTTACGCCGTAACCCGAGCCGGTTCCGGCTTGGTCTTGTCCGCTTTGGTGTACCAGGGCATCAGGAAGAAAAACGCGAAGTAGCCAATCGTCAGCACACGCGCTGCCCACGTGGCAATCTCCCGGGTGTCAAGGAATGCACTCCAGTCGCCGAATTGCCCCCACACGTCGGTGGACTTAACGCCCAGATAGCCCAGCACGATGAAGCAAAAAATGAACATGGCGAAGAAGCTTTTGTACAAATTGCCGCGATAGCGAATCGATTTAACTTTGCCCCGGTCAAGCCACGGCAACGCAAAGAAAATAAGCGTCGCGCCGCCCATGCCGATAACCCCGGGGAACTGCGAGCCAAACACGGGCGGAATCGCGCGCAAGATTGAGTAGTACGGCGTGAAATACCAAACCGGCGCGATGTGCGCTGGCGTCTTCAGCGGGTCAGCTGGCACGAAGTTGTTGTACTCCAAGAAGTAGCCGCCCATTTCCGGCATGAAGAACACGATGGCCGTGAAAATCATCAGGAAGACGACGACGCCAACGATGTCTTTCACCGTGTAGTACGGATGGAAAGCGATGCCGTCAAGCGGGATGCCAGTCTTCGGGTCTTTGTTTTTCTTGATATCAATGCCGTCTGGATTATTCGAACCGACTTCGTGGAGCGCCAAAATGTGCGCAGCAACCAAGCCCAGCAACACCAGCGGCAGCGCGATCACATGAAACGCAAAGAAGCGGTTCAGCGTGGCGTCGCCAATCGAGTAATCACCGCGAATCCACACCGCGAGTTCAGGCCCGATGAACGGAACCGCCGAGAAAATGTTCACGATCACCTGTGCGCCCCAGAAGCTCATCTGGCCCCATGGCAGCAGGTAGCCGAAGAATGCCTCAGCCATCAGGCAGAGATAAATCAGCATGCCGAAAATCCACAGCAACTCGCGCGGTTTGCGATAGCTGCCGTACATCAGGCCGCGACACATATGCAGATACACGACGACAAAGAACATCGACGCACCGGTCGAATGCATGTAGCGGATCAGCCAACCGTAGTCAACGTCGCGCATGATGTATTCCACCGAACCGAACGCATAGGCTGCGTCGGGCTTGTAGTTCATGGTGAGAAAAATGCCGGTGACGATTTGCAGCACCAACACGAGCAGCGCGAGGGAGCCAAAGTAGTACCAAAAATTGAAGTTTTTGGGCGCGTAGTATTCAGTTAAATGTTCTTTGATCATCCCGGTTAACGGGAATCGCGCGTCAACCCACTTAAGTACGGGATTGGTGAACATCGATGGGGTCGTGGATGCCATAACTCAAGCTTCCTTTCCGTCTTGGCCAACGCCAATGGTCAATGTGGTGCCCGCAATCATATGCGGGGGAACCACCAGGTTTGTTGGTGCAGGAGAGCCGGTGAACACGCGGCCTGCAACGTCAAATTTGGAACCGTGACAAGGGCAATAAAAGCCCCCCGGCCAGTCGTTGCCGAGCTCACCGGGCGTGAGCTTTGATGACGGCGAGCAACCCAAATGGGTGCACACGCCTTCCATGACCATCAGCTCAGGCGACATTGAGCGGGTTTTGGCGTTGACATAGTCCGGCTGGCTAGACTTTTTTGAGCCAGCATCTTGCAACTGCGAGGCAGGAATGGCCTCCATTGCGGCCAGTTGCTCCGGCGTGCGGCGCATCACCCACACCACTCTGCCGCGCCATTCCACGGTCAATTTCTCACCGGGTTTGATGTTGGCAATGTCCACCGTGACAGGGGCGCCAGCAGCTTTTGCTCGCTCAGACGGCGCAAGGGTTGCCACAAAAGGTGCGACGATGGCCGCGCCGGTCATCGCGCCGGGCACAGCGGCCACCGCGATGGTTAGATTTCGTCTTGACTTATTGACGCCAGATAGTGTTTTAACTGCTTCGCTCATGGGCTTTCCGCGACTCCGAGAGGACTTTTTGACTTTTTGGGGTGGTTGCTTCGTCAGTGGACGCACAAAAAGGGGCGACCACGAAACAACCCATGAATTTTATCCGATTGCCCAAATTGTTTTGCACTGCGACAAACTATTGTGGCAGGGTGCGTGGGTTTGTTCGCATCAGAAACCGTAGCAAATGCTCGCTTCGCGCTGCCCGGAATTTAGGCAGATTGATGCGCGATGCGCTATTCTTGACGTTTAGCTGCACCGCAGCAAAAATAAACCTTTTTTAGAGAAACTTATGTCCTTGGGTAATGCTCGCAAACTTTCAGTCGGCCTAGTTGGCTGGCGCGGCATGGTCGGTTCCGTTCTCATGCAGCGCATGAGCGCCGAGCGCGACTTTGACGCCATCGAAACCATCTTTTTCAGCACCTCTTCCGCCGGTAAACCTGCGCCGAAGATTGACGGCTGCACTGCGTTCGACCCGATTCTGAAAGATGGCAACGAGATCACCTCGCTCAAGGGCATGGACGTCATCATCACCTGTCAGGGTGGCGATTACACCAAGGCGGTATATGCACCGCTGCGTGCAGCGGGCTGGAAGGGGCACTGGATTGATGCCTCGAAAATTCTGCGCATGAACGAGGACGCCATCATCATCCTCGACCCGATCAACATGCCAGTCATCCAGACCGCGCTCGGCAAGGGCGTCAAAAACTGGATCGGCGGCAACTGCACCGTCAGCTGCATGCTGATGGGCGTCGGCGCGCTGTTCAAGGCGGGCCTCGTGGAATGGATGCAAACGTCTACCTATCAAGCTGCCTCGGGCGGCGGCGCACCGAACATGCGCGAGCTGCTCACGCAATATGGCGCGCTCCATGGCGAAGTGGCCGACCTGCTGGCTGATCCGGCCAGCGCCATTCTGGAAATTGATCGCAAGGTCGCGGCGAAGCAGCGCGCTTTCACGCTGGCTGAAACCGAGCATTTCCGTGGCATTCCGCTCGGCGGCAACCTGATTCCGTGGATTGACGCCGATCGCGGCGACGGCGTAAGCCTCGAAGAATGGAAAGGCGGCGCGGAGACCAACAAAATCATGGGCCTGGGCTCGATGTTCGGCACGACGGAAATTCCGATTGATTCGACCTGCGTACGCATCGGCTCGATGCGCTGCCACTCGCAGTCACTCACGTTCAAGCTCACCAAAGACGTGCCGCTCGCCGACATCGAAGCGATGATCGCGAATGACAACGATTGGGTGAAGTTCGTACCGAACGAACGCGAAGCTACCGAGAAAAATCTGACCGCGATGAACGTGGCTGGAACAATGAACATCCCGGTCGGCCGCGTACGCAAACTCGCCATGGGGCCGCAGTATCTCGGCGCGTTCACCATTGGTGATCAGTTGCTGTGGGGCGCAGCCGAACCGTTGCGGCGGATGTTGCGGATTATTCAGGCGCAGTAAATTCCGGCGCGGCGTGGCCGTTTTTTGTAGATAAACCTGACCATAATTGAGCTTTCAGTGCTCGTCATTTTCGACCTTTGGCGCGCGATGGCGGGGTATCAGCTTTTCACCGTAAAGCCCAACTTACCTGGGCTTTACGGTGCAAAAGATGCCTTATCGACTTGACACTAAAAGCAGCACTATGCCCACATTGAACGGGGCATCTGCCCTTAAGTTGCTTCAGATTTGTTTTCCAAATCACGCTCTAAAGTCTTGCGCCTTGACAGCGTGAAGGCGCAGGCCGGAACTCGGGATACGCATCACATTTACGCACCTATGATGACAGTGATTTAGCAAATGCCTCGACCGTCGCTTGCGCGCCTTCGCGAAAGATCTGGCTTACGCAACGCTTCACGGGTGCAGCAAACGCCGGATTGCGGCCTAGTGGGCCGAAGACTGATTCGATGCGTAGCACGGCGTCCGCAAACGAGAGCGCATCGTACGTGTGCTTCGCGGCGATGGCTGCAAATTCTGCGGCCAGCGGATCCTGAATTGCGATTTTTTCGTCGAGTTCGTTGATGCCGTAGACGTAGCGAATCCAGCCGGCCGTGGCAAGCGTGATGGCATTAATGTCTTCGCCATTTGCCAGACGTTCTGCGGCGACGGATATCCAGCGTTGTGGAATTTTTTGTGAGCCGTCCATTGCCACTTGCGCGCAACGATGGCCGTTGGCGGGGTTGCCGAAACGTTCGATCAGTTGCTGACCGTAAGCGGAGAAGTCAACCTCAGCGATTGGCTCAAGCGTGGCCTCAGCTTCTGCCATCAGCGCGCGAACGAGGCGTTGAAACGCCGGATCAGCAATCGTTTGCGCAATGGTTTCATAGCCCGCAAGATAGCCCAGATACGCCAGCAGCGAATGCGAGCCATTCAGCAGTCGCAGCTTCATCTTTTCGAACGGCTTTACGTCCGCTACGAACTGCACGCCAACGGCGTCCCATGCGGGACGTTCGGCGGCGAAATTGTCTTCAATGACCCATTGTGAAAACGGCTCAGCTCGCACGACGCCGAAATCCTCAACGCCAAGCGCGGCCGCTGCATCAACCAAATCCGATGGCTTGGTTGCAGGAACGATTCGGTCCACCATCGATGAAGGAAAACGCACGTGGTCACGCAGCCACGGCATCATTTGCGGATAGAGCCGTGCGACGAATTGATGCACCAGCGCTTCGAGCACAGCGCCGTTTTCTGGCAGGTTGTCGCAACACAAAATTGTTAGCGATGCGCCTCGTTTGCGGAAGCGCTCGTGCAGGCCTGCTGCGAGCACGCCAAGCACGCTCACGGGTTGATCCGCGTGAAGCAAATCGTTGACGATATCCGGGTGATCCCACAGCGGTTCGCGTTTGCTGACGTTGGCGCAATAGCCTTTCTCGGTCACGGTCAGCGATACGATTTTTGTTTCCGCGCGAGCGATTCGTGCGATCACCCCGGCCAGTTGCAGCGGCGCGAACAGCACTTCGCGCACGCTGCCGATTGTTCGCCATTCGTCGCCCGCTCGCGATACGCTGCGAACCGTATAGAGCCCGTCTTGTGGCGCGGTTTGATCGCGCACAGTCGGTGATTTGAGACTTACCCCACAGATGCCCCAATCGCCGCACGCACGAGCGATTGCAGCGTCGGTGTAGACCGCCTGGTGCGCGCGATGGAACGCGCCGATACCGAGGTGGACGATACCGATTCCCACTTTAGACGGATCATAGGCGGGGCGCTGGATGTTCGCGGGAAGCGTGAGCAGAGATTGCAGATTGAGGCGCATGGTTTTCAATTGCGGCGGGTGACGTACATATCGCGCAATTCGCGCTTCAACACTTTGCCAATCGCACTGCGTGGCAGCTCGTCGATGAAGCGCAAATCTGATAGTCGTTGCGTCTTGCCAGCGCGTGCGTTGTACCAAGCCATGATTTGCTTTGCGTCGTCCGTGGCTCCACCTCGCGGCACGACAAACGCAATCGGCGTCTCGCCCCATGCCTTAGAGGCCACGCCAACGACCGCAACATCCGCCACGTCGGCATGAGCGCGCAGTTCGCTCTCCAGATCACTCGGATAGACGTTGTAGCCGCCGCTGATGATCATGTCCTTGCGGCGGTCAAGCAAGGTGAGAAATCCCTCTTCATCGAACTGTCCGACGTCACCCGTTCGGATGAAACGCGTCCCCGCCGCGTCGAACCATTCGACTTCGCGCGTCTTGTCGTCTTGATTGTGATAGCCGGTCATCATGCTGGGCGACGCACCCACGATTTCACCAATCGCGCCCAGCGGTAACTCGCGTCCCTCTTCATCGATCAACCGAATGTCGCTGCCAACGGAGGGTCGCCCCACGGTGTGCAATTTGTCGGGATGGAGATGCGCTTCAAGGATGCAGGTGCCGCCGCCTTCGGTCATGCCGTAAAACTCGATCAAACCGCCTGGCCAGCGGGCCAGTACATCGGCCTTCAGCTCGGCACGGAACGGTGCGCTGGTGCAGAACTTGGCTTGATACGTTGACAGATCGAAGTCGTTGAACGATGGCAGTGCCATGATGCGCTGATACTGCACCGGCACCAGCATCGTGTGCGTCGCCCGGATGCGTTGTGCCGTTTGCAGGTAGCCGAGCGCGTCAAACTTGGGCATCAGGTGAACGCTGCCACCCCAGCCTAGCGTGGGGAAGAACGACACCAGCGTGGTGTTTGAATACAGCGGCGTCGCTAACAACGTCACGCTGTCAGGGCCATACGCATAGATGCTTGCGCGCTGGATGTGCGCCCAGCGCATGGTGTGCGACTGCACGATGCCTTTCGGTGTGCCCGTAGTGCCGGATGAGTAGATGATGTTGAACGGATGCTGCGCCGGAACATCGACAGGCATTGGCTTTGCGTGCTCATCGACGAGCCAGTCCTCGAATTGCCTTCCGTGCGCGCCGCCGTCCAGCGCGATGCGCGGCGGAAGTCGACCGCGTGTTTGTGGCTCCGCGTCGAGCAATTTCGCTGCATCATCGTCGATAAAAAACAGCTGCGCCTGCGCGTCACCCAACATCGAAAGCAGGCTGATCGCGGTTGACGATGGCGCGAGTGGAGCGACCACCACACCCGCCCGCAACGCGCCGAGAAACACTACTGCGTAGCGCACCGATGCCGCCGCGCACAGCGATACGACATCACCCAGCCGCAATCCATCGCGTTGCAATGAAGCGGCGACTCGATCCATCAGTGCGTCAAGTTCAGCGTAGGTAATCGCCTGCTCAACGCCGCTCAGCGCTGGCGCGTTTGGGGCACGCTGCGCGTGCTCGCGAATGAGGTCAGACAGACAAATGAACGGCGGCAACGGCGAGGCGTCGGCGATGGCGTTGGTGTCGGCCATCAGGACGCTTTCCATCGCGAATTTGGCACCAGCGGATACCACTCTGGTCGCGACGGATCGCGGTCGTAGGTGTAGCCGCCCATAAGCTTAAACAGCTCGTGATATTCAGCGAGTTTTTCTCGATTCAGCGTGACGCCCAAGCCGGGGCCGTTGGGCACCGAGATCCGCCCATTCACGTACTTCATCTTGCCGCCGACAATGATGTCGTCGACAAGGTGGTGATAGTGCGCATCCGCTGCGTAGCCCAAGTTCGGCACGACCGCACCCATGTGCAGCATGGTCGCGAGCTGAATGCCCAGTTCACCCGACGAATGCACGGCCACACCAAGGCCAAACGTGTCGCAGATCGCGGCTGCCTTGATGCAGGGCCGGATGCCGCCCCAGAACGTGGTGTCGAGCAGCACCACGTCGACGGCACGAGGCTGTGTGGTGATGTTCATCGCGAGCTGTTCGAAATTCACAACGACGGTGTTGGTGGCAATCGGAATGCGCACAAATTCGCGCAGCCGCGACAGTTGCGGTATGCCGAAAACAGGGTCTTCGTAATAGTCGTTATTGATGTGTTCAATGCCCTTCCCAAAGCGGATCGCGTCGGCGAGAGAAAGCGCTGAATTCGGGTCGTAGCGAAAGCGATCGTTCGGCAGTGCGGCGGCGAGCGCCTGATACGCGTTCAACTCGTAGTCGGGTGCGTAAACGCCACCCTTGAGCTTGTGCGCGGTGAAGCCGTGTTCAGTCTGCAACGATTTTGCATGAGCAACCAATTGCTCGGCAGTGCGAACCTCGCCGTCACCTGTGTTCTCGTTCGGTAAACGAAAAAACAGATAACTCGCAAACTCCACCGATTCACGCACACGCCCGCCCAGCAGTTCGGCAACGGGCACGCCGAGCCGCTGCCCCATGATGTCCAGGCAGGCAAATTCGAGGGCTGCATGCAGTTGCGTGCGATTGTTGTAGAGGCTCGCGGTCGGGTTGCAGATGGCGAAACGCAGGGCTTCCAGTTCGAACACGTTGTGGCCTTTAAGGTAGCCAATCAGACTTTCAATGCCACTGCTCGCGACCTCACCGCCGCCGCCGAATTCGCCGAGGCCGACGTAGCCGTCATCGGTCTCTACCTCAACGACGGTTCGTACAAACCGCCCCCAATGCGCGCCATTGCTGTGCAGCAGCGGGGCTTGCAGAGGCACCGTGACCGGTGTCGCGCGTATGTGCGTAATTCTGCTTGGTTTCACTTTCCTCCTGTTGTACGACGACTGGGTTTGCTTTGCCGTATGCTATTGCCAAATAAGAACATCATCGTCAATCACATCACAATTTTGAACAAGGAGGCTCGTTCATGAAACTCAAATCACTCATTACTGCCGCGCTCGCTTTCACTGTGGCCGCCACGTTGGTCGCACCCGCGCTCGCGCAAACAAAGCTTAAGTGGGCTCACGTCTATGAGACGTCCGAGCCGTATCACACGGAGTCCGTCTGGGCTGCTGCTGAAATCAAGAAGCGCACCAACGGCAAGTTCGACATTCAGGTGTTCCCGGCCTCGTCGCTCGGTAAAGAAACCGACATCAATCAGGGCATGACGCTCGGCACCGTGGACATGATCATCAGCGGCCCGTCATTCGCGGCGCGCAGCTTCCCGCGCCTGGGCATTGCCTATTACCCGTTCATCTTCCGCGACGCGGCCCATCAGGCAGCGTATTCGAAGAGCGATGTGTTCAAAGAAATGGTCGACGGCTATCGCGCCAAAACCGGCATCCAGATGACCGCTTACACCTACTACGGAGCGCGTCACACCACGTCAAACAAACCGTTCTCCGATTGTGCGGGCATGAAGGGTTTGAAGATTCGGGTACCTGATGTGCCGGTTTATCTGGCCACACCAAAAGCCTGTGGCGCGAACCCAACCCCACTCGCGTTTGCCGAGGTCTACCTCGCGCTGCAAAACGGCACCGTTGAGGCGCAGGAAAATCCGCTCACGACGATTGAGGCGAAGAAGTTCTACGAAGTGCAGAAGAACATCATGTTGACCGGTCACATCGTGGACGGTCTCGTGACGCAAGTCGCGCCCCATGTGTGGACGAAGCTGAGCGACGCGGAGAAGGCGATCTTTACCGAAGTTACGCGAGATGCCGCTGCACGGGCAACCGCTGCGATCATCAAGCGTGAAGCTGAACTGGTCGATGAGTTCAAGAAAAAAGGCATCAACATCGTGACCGTTGATCGCGCTGGCTTCCAGACCGCTGTGCTTAAGTCAACGACACTCGAATCGCTGGGTTTCGACAAGAAAGATTACGACCGCATTCAGGCATTGAAGTAACCACGGCGTCGACGCATCGCAAAAAGGACTACATGGATATCGACGCTGGCCCGAAGGTCATGGGCGACGACGGTGAATTTCATGCCGTCGACGACGAAGTAAGTTTTGCTGGAACACCGTTTGAGGGCTGGATTGCCCTCATGCTGTTCTGGGCGTTGGGCGGCGTCGTTCTGATCCAGTTTGTCACACGCTACGTGTTGAACGACTCCGCCGCGTGGACGGAGGAGATTGCGCGGTACCTGTTGATCGGCACCGTGTTTGTCGGGGCGACCATTGGCGTGGTGAAGAACAATCACATTCAGGTGGACCTGATCTATCGCTATCTGCCACACAAGGCGTGCCGCGTGCTGTCCACCGTCGTTGACGTGATGCGCATCGCGTTCTTTGTGGCGATGGTGGTGTTCACCACGCAGATGATGATGAAGATGGAGAGCTACAAGATGACCATCATCGATCTGCCGATGAACATTGTGTATGGCATTTGCCTGTTCGGCTTTGCCGCGATGATGTTGCGCTCGATCTGGGTCGCGCGCATTCACTGGCAGCGCGGTTACAGCGTGCTTGAGCGCCCCGACTCTGTGATGACCGACCGCTAGAACATAAAAAAATCATGCTGAAAATTGTCTTTCTCGTATTGATGTCGAGCGGTATTCCCGTGGCCATTGCCATGGCGGGGGCATCGCTCGTCTACATCCTCGTCAGCGGTGATCTGCCGGGCTTTGCCGTCGTGCACCGCATGATTGGGGGCATCGACAGCTTCCCATTGCTCGCGGTGCCATTCTTCATTCTGGCCGGTAACCTGATGAACAACGCAGGCATCACCAACCGCATTTACAACTACGCGCTGGCACTCGTGGGTTGGATGAAAGGTGGTTTGGGCCACGTCAACGTGGTCGGTTCGGTGATTTTTGCGGGCATGAGTGGCACCGCCATTGCTGATGCGGCGGGCCTTGGCACCATCGAAATCAAGGCGATGAAAGATCATGGGTACGATCTTGAATTCGCCGTTGGCGTAACCGCCGCGTCAGCAACGTTGGGCCCTATCATTCCGCCGTCGCTGCCGTTCGTGATTTACGCGATGATGGCCAACGTGTCGGTCGGCGCGCTGTTCCTCGCGGGCATTTTGCCGGGCATCCTGATGGCGTTTTTGATGATGCTTACGGTGGCGTACTTTGCGCACAAAAACGGTTGGGGCGGCGACATCAAATTCGTGTGGGCGCGTTTCGGGCGGGCGCTGGTCGAAACCGCTATCGTCATTTTGTGGCCGATCACGTTGTATTACGCTGTGAAGTGGGGTGCGCCGATGCAACCGACAGTCGCCGCCGCGTTGATCTTGTTGTTTGCTGCCGACTGGAAATTCAAGTTTCAGGCCGTGCTGCCGATCATGACGCCGGTGCTGTTGATTGGCGGTATGACCACGGGTTTGTTCACGCCGACCGAGGGCGCGATTGCGGCTTGCGTGTGGGCAATGGTGCTCGGCCTGTTTTGGTATCGCACGCTGTCGTGGCGCATGTTTGTGAAGGTGTGTCTCGACACGGTGGAGACGACGTCCACCGTGATGTTCATCGTCGCTGCTGCGTCAATCTTCGGCTGGATGTTGACCGCGACCGGCGTGACTGCGGCCATTGCCGACTGGGTGCTCGGGTTCACCAAAGAGCCGTGGATATTTTTGCTGCTCGCCAACTTGTTGATGTTGTTTGTGGGCTGCTTTTTGGAGCCGACTGCCGCCATCACAATCTTGGTGCCGATCCTGTTGCCGATCGTGATGAAGCTCGGCATCGATCCGGTTCATTTCGGCCTGGTGATGGTGTTGAACTTGATGATCGGGCTGTTGCATCCGCCGATGGGCATGGTGCTGTTTGTGCTCGCACGGGTGGCGAAACTCAGCGTTGAACGGACGACGGCGGCAATCCTGCCGTGGCTGGTGCCGCTGCTAATTAGCTTGGTGATCCTGACCTACGTTCCGTCGATCAGCTTGTGGCTACCGCGCTACATGGGTATGTAGCCAAACCAATCATGCCGCGCATCAAATCGGTCGAACTCTGGCAAGTCAATCTCGCCCCACCCGTGCCGCGTTCCGACGCCATCCAGTCGTTCGTAGTTCAGGAAACGCCGATGCTGCGCATCACCTGCGACGATGGGTCGCAGGGCGCGGGTTACAGCTACACAATCGGCACCGGTGGCTCTTCGGTGATGGCGTTGCTGGAGCATCATCTCGCGCCGAAACTGATCGGACGCGATGGCGACGACATTGAGGCGATCTGGAAGGATTTGTTCTTTCACACCCACGCCACTGCAGTCGGCGCGATCACTGCGCTGGGGCTCGCAACCGTCGACATGGCCCTGTGGGATTTGCGTTGCAAACGCACCAACCTCCCGCTACACAGGGCCGCAGGCGGCGCGCAGAAACGTGTCGCGATGTATTCGACCGAAGGCGGCTGGCTGCATTTGTCGCCTGAGCAACTGGTGACGCAATCGGTAGAAGCCAAAGCACAGGGCTTCAAGGGCGTAAAGATCAAGGTCGGGCGTCCGCATGTGAGCGAGGACATGGCACGCTTGTCAGCGGTGCGTGAGGCCGTGGGCGATGCGTTCGAGATCATGATTGACGCCAATCAGTGCTTCACGGTCGGTGAAGCGATTCGTCGCGCGCGGCATTACGAAACGCTGGACATCGCGTGGTTTGAAGAGCCTTTGCCTGCCGAGGATCTAGGCGGACACGAACGGCTCGCACAAAGTACAAGCCTGCCGATTGCGGTCGGGGAATCGATCTACAGCCTGCAACATTTTCGGGAATATTTGCAGCGTGGCGCATGCTCCATCGTGCAGGCGGATGTTGCGCGAATCGGCGGCATCACGCCGTGGCTAAAGGTTGCGCATCTGGCAGAGAGCTTCAACATGCCGATCTGCCCGCATTTTTTGATGGAGCTGCACGTGAGCCTGTGCGCCGCAGTGCCGAACGCTCCGTGGGTGGAATACATCCCGCAGCTGGATTCGGTCACCACTTCCCGGATGGTGAGCGAGGGTGGCTTTGCCATTCCCTCCGATGAAGCGGGTTTGGGTATCGCTTGGGATTGGTTGGCGATTGAGCGGTTAGCGTTGCGGCGGGTGGTGGTTTAGGCGTTGTAGGTATCTCGCCGCAACCCGGAATACGCTTCGCTCCGTCCGCGCTACTTCACTCATCAAAAACGGCCAATACTCCATACAGCTTTAGGCTACCCGCCCCATTCAAGCTGGGCGTAGCGACAATTTATGCTTATAACCGCCTTACGCATAAATAAGCCATTAAGCCCTTTTTAAATGAGGCT
>ENA-OBLH01000473-OBLH01000473.1-metagenomes-genome-assembly--contig:-NODE-473-length-13353-cov-3.71101_pt1 | contig 13353 bp, 23 predicted proteins | sample MGYA00153382_OBLH01 | MGnify analysis MGYA00153382 | reverse complement strand
ATACTTCCGTAAGAATCTTTCCACCCGTCCTTCCGTATCCACAAGTTTCTGATTACCTGTGTAGAAAGGATGGTTGCCAGACCACATATCAACATTAAGTTCTGGCTTCGTAGAGCCGATGGTCATGATTACTTCACCATTACAGTAAACCTTGGCTTCAGGATACCATTTGGGATGAATATTGGGTTTGGGCATAACACTTCTCCTAAAGGGATTGAGATTAATTTGATTAACGTTTCGAGTATTGAGGAGCTTTTCTGGCTTTGTGGAGACCGTACTTCTTTCTTTCCTTAGCTCTGGGGTCACGGGTCATGTAACCTTCGGTTTTTAGGGGCTTACGATTTTCTGGATCCATCTCGCACAAGGCACGGGCTACTCCTAGGCGTACAGAATCTGCTTGCCCCGTTAAACCACCGCCGTGGGCGTTAACTAAAATATCGTACTCATTTTCTAAGCCTAGGGTTTCTAGGGGGGCTTTAGCTACGGTTAGATAGCTGGCGTTTTGGTTAAAGTAGTCACTTCCTTCACGACCATTGACAATTAGCTTGCCACTGCCGGGAACAAGACGAACTCTAGCGATCGCTGTTTTCCGGCGACCAGTTCCCCAATATACAGCCTTACCACTTTGATCTGTTACTGGCATTATGCGTCTCCCGGAATTGTATTAATAGTTAAAATTTTTGGTTGTTGAGCTGCATGGGGATGGATATCTCCTTTATAAACCTTAAGTTTGGTAAATAACTGCCGTCCTAAGGAATTTTTAGGCAACATCCCCTTGACAGCCTGCTCAAGAATTCTTTCAGGGATCCTGACTTGAAGTTTCTCAAAGGTTTCTGTTTTCATTCCCCCGGGACGACCGGAGTGGCGACGATAAACTTTTTGAGCACTTTTCTTGCCTGTTACCGCAATCTTTTCGGCATTGATAACGATCACAAAATCCCCAGTGTCCATGTGGGGAGTGAAGATGGGCTTATTTTTGCCCCGGAGTACGGTAGCAATTTCCGTCGCTAGTCGTCCTAAACGCTGGTTGGCAGCATCCACTACATACCATTCGTGCTCGATCGTATCAACAGGGGGTAGATAGGTTTTTTCCATAATTTTAATAAATTTACTTTTTAGTTAATAGCTAATAAATTTCCCCTTATCTAGTTAATCGGAATTTGGGTTGAGTGTCAAACCATAGTTCCGCAGGAAATGGAGGTTCAGGATAGCCGACTCGTAATAGACACAGCCCTTTAGCAGGAGCAGAGTGCTTTACTTCATGGCGTTGTCTCTCTTGCCATAGATGGGCAAATTCTTGGGGCGATCGCTCCCCACATCCCACCTGCACCAGCAACCCCACCAATAGACGTACCATCCCATACAAGAAACCTTTAGCCTGAATCTCAATGTAGAGAAAATCTCCTTCTCGATCGCAAGTTACCTCTTGTACTTCCACTAACGAGTCTTGCCGCTTTGACCCTGCTCGTTGAAAAGCCGCCAAATCGTAAGTTCCTACCAAGGGCAACAGGGCTTCTCGAATTAATTCGATCAATAAGGGAGCTTGGTAGTAATGCCAATAATAGGGATGGACAAAGAGGTTTGGTTCGGCTGCTGTATAGAGAGTATAGCGATAGCGGCGATAACTAGCCGAGAACCTAGCGTGCCAATCTGGAGCTACCACCGCAGAAGCCCTAACAAGGATATCTTTTGGCAATCGACTATTCAGCACCACCGCCCACTTCTCTGGCGGAATTCTAGCCACAATATCAAAATGTGCTACCATTCCCGCCCCATGAACCCCACTGTCAGTCCGCCCTGCCCCGTAAAGAGTAACTGGGAAACCTTGAATTTGACTCAAGACTGCCTCAATTTCTCCTTGGACTGTCCGATGCTGGAGTTGGCATTGCCACCCCGCAAAGTTTGTCCCTAAATATTGGAGGAGTAGGGCTATTCTCTGGCGAGATGGCTCCATTACACTAGTTCAATCACTGCCATTTCTGAGTTATCTCCCCGGCGGGGCATAGTCCGCAATACCCTAGTGTAGCCACCATTTCTGGTGCCATAACGAGCTTGGGCATTAGCAAAAAGTTTATGGACTAGCTGCTTATCATAGATATATCCCAAAGCCCGCCGCCGAGCTTCTAGAGAACCATCCTTGGCCAGAGTGATCATCTTATCAGCGATCGGCTGGACTGCCTTAGCTCTAATTCTAGTAGTAGTAATTTTTCCGTGACGGATTAGTTCTGTGGTCAAAGCTCTGAGGAGAGCCTTACGCTGGTCAGCAGGCAAGCCTAACTGGGGGACACGACAACGATGACGCATATTTAGTTAACCAATATCTAGTAATAGTTATTGACACACTCCCCGCTCTAAAGAGACGAGGATTCTTAAACTCGCATTTAAGATTTCCTGCTTCGCAGATTCTTGGCTAGACATTACTGCCCCCGCCAGACCATCTCCACAGGCGTTTTTGAATACGCTATGCCCTAGCGCGTTTATAGGGTAAGCAATTATCTTTAATTACTTACCCGCTTTTTCTTGGGGCAGAGTAATACCCAATCGTTTTTGGAGAGCATCAATTACTTCATCAGCAGATTTCTGCCCAAAGTTTTTAATTTCCAGTAAATCTTCTTGGGTATAAGCCAACAGATCAGCGACCGTATTGATCTGAGCCCGTTTTAGACAATTGTAAGCCCGCACAGACAATTGCAGTTCCTCAATGGGAATCTGACTAGTGGGGTCTGCATCTGTCGGATATTCATCTTTGATTGGCTCTAGACTAATATCTTTCAAGGGATTAAATAAACCCACTAGAATGTTTGCAGCTTGCGACAGGGCTTCTTGGGGAGTCAGACTACCATTAGTCCATATCTCCATCAATAGGCGATCGCGCTCTATAGAGCCATCGATTCTCGCATCTTCAATACTATAGTTGACCTTATTTACAGGCATAAAAATAGCATCAATTTGCATGAAATCAAGAGAACTGGCATCTTCTCGACCCCGATCGATCGCCCGATACCCTTTACCCCGTTCAATCCGAAACTCCATTTCCAGCTTCGCTCCGGCTGCTACCGTAGCTACATACTGACCGGGGTCGACAATCTGAACCTCGGAAGGTAGATCAAATTGCGCTGCTCTCACAGTTGCCGGACCAGTAATTGCTACCCGACCAATCTGGGGAGCAGTGGTATAGCTTTTGAAAACAATTTCCTTCATGTTCAGGAGTATTTCTAGCACGTCCTCCCGGACTCCCGGAATAGTAGCAAACTCATGGGTGATACCAGCAATTCGGACTGCTGTCACCGCCGAACCATCCAGATTAGACAAGAGGACGCGCCGCAGAGCATTACCTACGGTAGTTCCTTGTCCCCGCTCTAGAGGTTCCAGAATAAATTTGCTATAATAACCTTGGTCTTTGTTAGTTTTGGACTCTACACACTCAATTTGAAACTGTGCCACAGTGTTACCTCTTCTGCCGATTGGAAATTTTGGCTTGTAAGCTTTGGCAGTTACTACCAGCTTAGAAATCTTTATTGACTCAGGAATTAAGTTTTCAGGCTAAATTCTCTATCAGATACCTCAACTTAGCCAGTTAGCTAAGAAGCTAAGACAAAAGCTAAAGTCAAGTCTGAAAAACTAAGTCTAAACCCGACGCCGTTTTGGTGGCCGGCATCCATTGTGGGGAATTGGCGTCACGTCACGAATCAAAGTGATTTCTAAACCCGCTCCTTGCAGTGCCCGGATTGCGGTTTCCCTCCCAGCTCCGGGTCCGCTCACCATAACTTCTAGCTGGCGCATTCCTTGTTCCATCGCCCGGCGAGCGGCAGAATCAGCAGCAGTCTGGGCAGCAAAGGGAGTTCCTTTTTTCGCTCCTTTGAAGCCACTGGAGCCTGCGGAAGCCCAAGAAATCACATCACCCTTAGTGTCAGCAATCGTCACGATAGTGTTGTTGAAAGTGGACTGGATATAAGCTGTACCACTTGGTACGTTACGCTTAGTTTTTTTTGTACTACTTTTTTTAGTTGGTCGCGCCATATCAATTTAGCTACTACTTTGGTAAATAAACTATTTTTAGAAAAATTCCAGAGATAAAGATTTATTCCCAGAAATTTATTTCTTGCTAGGGGCTTTTTTCTTCCCAGCCACAGCAACTCTTCTGCCCCGACGGGTTCTAGCATTGGTCCGAGTCCGCTGCCCTCTTACGGGTAATCCCATCCGGTGGCGACGCCCCCGATAAGTCCCGATATCAATTAGACGCTTGACATTCATTGCCTCCAAGCGCCGTAAATCTCCCTCTATCTGGTAGTTAGCCTCTACATTGGCTCTCAGTAGAGCAACTTCTGCATCTGTCAAGTCTTTCACGCGGGTGTCAGGGTTGACTCCCGTTGCTTTGATTACTGCTTTCGCTCTAGTCAAACCAATTCCAAAAATGTAAGTTAGACCAATTTCTACCCGCTTATCACGAGGTAGGTCTACGCCAGCTATCCTAGCCACACTAGTTTCTCCCTATTTTTATCTATGGTACAAATTTATTCTATAAAATACTGGTAAGTTATCCTTGACGTTGCTTATGCTTCGGGTTAGGACAAATTACCATTACTCGGCCGCGTCGACGAATGACACGGCACTTCTCACAAATTTTCTTGACGGATGCGCGTACTTTCATATCTTTACTAATAACTGCAAGTTCTTGATTATAGCATTTAATTAAGGGACTTTTTCTAGGTAAACTAAAAAATATGACAATTTTAGTTACTTTTTGTTGCGAAGGCGGTAGGTGATCCGACCTTTTGTTAAATCGTAGGGAGTGAGTTCTACTTTGACTCGATCGCCGGGGAGAATTTTGATGTAGTTTCGCCGAATCTTCCCAGAAATATGTGCCAAGACATTAAATCCATTGTCTAAATCAACGCGAAACATAGCGTTGGGCAAGGATTCCATGACTGTACCTTCCATCTCAATTAGATCTTGTTTAGCCAATTTCCTGTAACCTCAAGATTGCCAAATTTTCAATCTTTAATTTTAACATATTTTATTAATCGTCGATGCCTTTTTTGGTAATATTTTTTAATTCGGTGGTGATTATTTCTAGGGAGCGATCGCCATCTACAGTCACTGAATGCTGTTGATAGAAATCAATCAAAGGGGCAGTTTCCTGTTGATAAACCACTAAACGATTACGAATTACATCTTCCGTATCATCGCTGCGCCCTTCAACGGCTGCTCGTTTTGCCAATCGCCCAACCAAAATTTCATCAGCCACCGTAAGGTTAATAATCAAGTCACACGCCTGATTTATTTCTGGTAGCAATTTTCCTAAAAACTCGGCTTGGGGTAAAGTCCGAGGGAATCCATCTAAAATCCAGCCTTGAGTTTTGGCATCATCTTGCTGGAGACGTTCTTGGACAAGTTCCTGAAGAACACTATCTGGTACTAAGTCCCCACGATCCATATAAGCTTTTGCTTTTATGCCTACAGGAGTTCCCTCTTGTTTGGCTTTTCTCAAGATTTCTCCTGTAGAAATGTGGGGTACTGCCAGATAATCTGCCAGTATTTTAGCTTGGGTTCCTTTCCCAGCCCCCGGTGGTCCCAGAAAAATCAACCGTTTTTTGTTCATAAGTTCATAAATAAAGTTATTTAACTAATAAAACCCATAAAAATTGGGAGCAACAATAAATTGCTGCTCCTAGGTTTCACCTATTGCTTAACCATCCCTTCATAACGTTGAGATATAACATAGGTTTGGATCTGTTTAGCTGTATCGATCGCCACCCCTACCAAGATCAATAGAGAAGTTGCCCCCAAGCCTTGGAAGGTGGTCACATTGGTCGCACTTTCTACTGCTGTAGGAATTACAGCGACAAAGCCCAGAAATAGCGCCCCTAAAAGAGTTAATCGATTCAGTACTCGCTCTAGATACTCACTAGTTGTCTTCCCCGGCCGGATCCCGGGAATAGTTGCCCCCATCTTTTTCAGATTCTGGGACATATCCACTGGGTTAACCACCAAGGAGGCGTAGAAGTAGCTAAAGAAGAGAATGAAAATTAGATAAACTACAACGTAAGGAATCGAGTTAGGTCTCATAGCATTGGCGACCTGTCCCAAAATCTGGCTAAATCCCGATTGCCCTTCTCCTGTCCCGCTAAATTGAGCTAGGGAGGCAGGTAAAATCAAAACAGAGGAGGCAAAAATAATCGGCATTACTCCCCCTTGATTCAGTCGGAGGGGTAGATAACTTTTTTGTTCTCGGTACAGCCGTTTACCTACCTGCCGTTTAGCAGAAATAATTGGTATCCGCCTTGTGCCTTCTTGGACAAATACGATCGCTACAATCATAATCAGGAAGACCAGTAACAAAATTGCCACCCGCCCAACTATCTGGCCATCACCACTTTGAGCTAGTTCTAAGGTCTGCCCAAGCGATCGAGGCAGCACAGAGACAATACTCACAAAAATGAATAGGGATGCCCCATTCCCGATCCCCCGTTCTGTAATTAGCTCTGACATCCACATCACAAACATAGAACCCGCAATCAAGGCCAACATAGTTTGGACAATGAAAATTGGCCCCGGTTGGACTGCATAACGCTGCACCCAGAGGGCAATCCCCGCACTTTGGAGAATAGCCCAACCCAAGGCCACGTAGCGACTAATTTGGGAGATTTTCCGCCGCCCAGCTTCCCCTTCATTTTTTTGGAGGTTTTCCAAAGAGGGAACTGCCGCAGTCAGGAGTTGAATAATAATAGAGGCATTAATGTAGGGTAAAATTCCTAGGGCAAATAAACCCAAGGCGGAAATTCCCCCACCTGAAAAAGTATCTAAAAAACCGATAATTGGACTATTTTTAATATCTCTGGCAAAAGAAATACGATCAATTCCCGGAATCGGAATTGCTACTCCCAGCCGCAGCAGAATTAATAAACCAATACTATAAAATAACCGCCCTCGCAGACCCGCAGCCTGAGCCATCTGCATAAAAGTCTCTTGAGCGGTGGGGGTTTTATCTCTACTATCTACCATAAAGTGCTACCTCGTTTTAATAGAGCATAACTAGTATTAGATACTTTGGGGAGTTTTACTGACTGGATAGGCAGGAATTAATTCCCAAGTACCACCAGCCGCCTCAATTTTTTCCTTGGCACTGGCGGTGAATCCTGCTGCTTTCACAGTTAGTTTTACTGACAATTCTCCAGACCCTAATATCTTTAACGGACCATCATTGGCTGTGACAATTTTGTGGGTCATCAAAGATTCTAGGGTAACTTCAGTACCAGCAGGAAGGTTGGTAAGTTTCTCTACATTGATCGTAGTGTAATTAATTTGATTAATTAGAGGAAAATGTTTTAACTTTGGCAGTCTTTTATAAAGAGGCAATTGTCCCCCTTCAAAACCGGGTCTGGTACCACTACCAGAACGGGATTTCTGTCCCCGCATCCCAAAGCCACAGCTTGCTCCTTGACCCGCAGCAATACCCCGACCCACTCGGCGGCGACGCTTGGTAGATCCTGGTTGTGGTCCAATATCATCTAGTCTCATAGTTTTTCTATGCCTTAGTAGTTATGTAGATTTATTTAGATATTTTTTCCCTAAAGTAAGCCTAGGCGAATAAATTATCTAGAGAAATACCCCGCTCCTCGGCTACCTGCCCGAAGGTACGGAGGGAAGAAAGAGCTTCGATCGCTGCCCTAGCATTATTCAGGGGGTTTTTGGAACCCAACTGTTTAGCCAGAATATTTTTCACTCCAGCCAGTTCTAAAACAATCCGCACTGATCCCCCAGCAATTACCCCTGTACCGGGAGCTGCTGGCCGAATCATCACCTTCGCGCCTACTGCTGAACCGTTGGTGGGATGAGGAATAGAGCTAGATTTGGTTAGGGGAACTTCAATTAAGTGTTTTTTGCCATCAGCAACTCCTTTTTTGACAGCCCCCATCACATCAGCAGCCTTGCCCACGCCTACACCGACTTGACCTTTTTCATTGCCGATGACTACGATCGCTCGGAAGCTAAGTTTTTTACCACCCTTAACTACCTTACTCACCCGCCGGACTTGAATTACCTTTTCCTGCCAAGCACTCTCTTTTTCTGGACGGCGATTACCTTTACCCCGTCCTTTTTTAGCTGTAGCCTTAGTTTCTTCTACCATGAACTAATCCCTATGAAGTCAATATTTATGAGCTTAATAACCTGACGTGTAAGATCGGAATAGCAGCTATAACTGAGTCTGAATTTACTCGGAAATCCAAACTTAGAAATCAAGACCCGCTTCCCGAGCTGCTTCGGCCAGAGCTTTAACTCGGCCGTGGTAAAGATTACCCCCCCGATCGAATACCACTTTTTTGATGCCCTTGGCGATCGCTCGTTCTGCAACTAACTTGCCGACGGCGGTCGAAGCAGTGCAGTCTGCCCCAGATTCCATCTCGCTTTTTAGCTCTGGCTCCAAGGTGGAAGCAGCTACTATGGTGTGCTGGGCATTATCATCAATTACCTGGACATAAATATGCTGGTTTGATCTAAAAACAGCCATCCGGGGACGGTCGATCGTACCGCTGACTTTCTTCCGGACTCGGCGATGCCGCCGCTTCAGGGATTCTTTTTTTGTAGGTTTCATAATATTTTGCCTATTTATTTCTTGCCAGTCTTCCCAGCTTTTCTTCTCACCATTTCCCCAAGGTAACGGATTCCTTTGCCCTTATAGACCTCTGGCGGACGGACAGCCCGAATCCGAGCAGCAGTATTACCCACAATTTCTTTGTTGATCCCACTCACCGTCAAATTGGTATTACCCTCTACCGCTACAGTAATCCCCTCTGGAGGATCAATTTCTACCGGCTTACTGTAACCCACATTCAGAATTAACTTCCTGCCTTGAACTTGAGCCCGATAACCTACCCCAAGAATCTGGAGTTTGCGCTCAAATCCGTTAGATACCCCTTCTACCATATTGGCAATCAGGGTACGAGATAGACCGTGGCGCTGTCTTGCGGCCTTAGATTCATCCCGGCGTAATACCTTGATAGTACTACCTTCCTGTTCCAGAGCAACTTCTGCTGGCAGAGTCCGCTCTAAATTACCCTTAGTTCCCTTGACGGCCACGTGCTGCCCGGTGATTGTGACGGTGACACCCTTGGGAACTTCTATGAGACGTTTACCAATCCGAGACATAACTCTCCTTATTTATATTGGTGTTTATATTGGTTTGTATTAGTTTTAGTAGCTTCATTATATTGTCTTAGCTAGGGACACTTTGGCCTTGGCAGCTAGAGCCACCTAATACCAGAGCAGAAGACTAGGAGCTACCAGACGTAACACAGAACTTCACCGCCTACGCCTTGTTGGCGGGCTTGGCGATCGGTCATGATACCTTGAGATGTAGAGATAATGGCAATACCAATACCTCCCAATACCTTAGGTAGTTCTTTCTTGTTGGAGTAAACTCTCAATCCCGGTCTACTAACTCGTTTTAGAGCAGTGATAGTTGGTTGTTTAGCCTTGCCCTTATATTTAAGAGCAATCACTAAGTTCTTAGCTATACCTTCACCTACTTCTTCGTAGTCAGAAATAAATCCTTCCAACTTCAACACCTCAGCAATACTGCGGGTCATTTTTGTAGATGGAACGTCTGTAGTCTGATGCCGCACCATTCCGGCGTTACGAATGCGTGTCAGCATATCTGAAATTGTATCGGTTGCCGCCATTTTTCCCCCTTTAACTTACTAACTTTCCCGAAAAGGCATTCCCATTTCCTTCAACAGCGCCCGGCCTTCAGCATCAGTTGCGGCAGTGGTGACAATACAAATGTCCATACCCCGGATCTGGTCAATACTGTCGTACTCAATCTCTGGAAAAATGAGCTGTTCTTTAATGCCTAGGCTGTAGTTGCCATGACCATCAAAACTCTTGGGACTAATCCCCCGGAAGTCACGGATTCTCGGCAGGGAAAGATTAATTAACCGATCCAAAAAATTGTACATTTTCTCTGCTCGGAGGGTAACCATCATCCCCACAGGCATTCCTTCCCGGATCTTAAATCCAGCGATCGCTTTCTTTGCCCTAGTAATCACCGGCTTCTGCCCAACGATCGTGGCAATCTCCGTTAAAGAAGATTCCAGAGCCTTAGCATTTTGGGACGCATCTCCCAAACCCCGGTTTACAGTAATTTTAATTACCTTAGGAACTTCGTGAACATTCTTATAGCCAAACTGTTCCGTTAGTTTAGGGACTATATTCTCTTGATAGAGAGTTTTTAATCTACTCATGGGTTTAGAAATAATTGTTAATTATGTGGTCAATTATTAACTAGATTACTAATCAATAATTTCTCCAGTTTTCTTGAGCTTACGTACCTTCCGGCCATCCTCAGTAAAGGTATAACAAACCCGGCTAGCGATTTTTTCCTTGTTAGAGTAGAGCATGACATTAGAGCTATGGATCGGAAATTCCAAAGTTGTAATTTGTCCCTTTTCCCCTTCCTGTTGAGGCTTGACATGTTTAGTTTTCACATTCACGCCTTTAACCACTACTTGACTGAGTTTGGGAAGAGTCAAGATGATTTCTCCCACTTTACCCTTGTCACGCCCAGAAATAATTTGGACAGTATCACCCTTCTTGACATGCATTCTAAAGCGAACGGGCTTTTTGTTTTTACGTGTAGTTTTAGTTGCCATTTATAGTACCTCCGGTGCTAAGGAGACGATTTTGGTAAAGTTCTTATCCCGGAGTTCCCTAGCCACAGGGCCAAAAACACGGGTGCCACGGGGATTGCCATCAGCATTGATAATTACAGCCGCATTGTCATCAAAACGAATGCTATCTCCTGTGTCCCGTCGCAGGGCTTTGCGAGTGCGGACAATTACAGCCCGGACGACATCGGATTTTTTCACTGCTTGGTTGGGGATAGCATCCTTAACCACAGCAATAATTACATCCCCTACCCCACCGTAGGTACGACCGCCCCCCAAGACGCGAATACACAGGAGTTTGCGCGCGCCACTGTTGTCAGCTACATTTAGGTAAGTTTCCTGTTGAATCATGATTTTCGGTAGTTTAAGGTAATTGAATTAATAAGTGATTTAGGCCAAAGATATCAAAAGTTGTTATCTAGCTCCATCACCCAATAACTACTTATTTTTTTTCGTCACAAGAATTTCCACTACTTGCCAGCGCTTAGTTTTGCTGAGGGGGCGGGTTTCTTGAATTCGGACTTGATCACCTGCCTGACATTTGTTTTCTTCGTCATGGGCTTTATAGCGCTTAGTCTTGACTACAATCTTGCCGTACTTAGGGTGAGGAGAGCGGTTTTCCACTGCCACCACTACGGTTTTTTGCATTTTGTCGCTGACTACTAACCCGACTTTTTCTTTAACTGTCATAGTCTCTAATTAGATATTTGGTTTAGTTATTAGGTAATAGGGGTAATTAAGTTAACTATTCCGTTACTGAATCTGCTACTGAATTTGCTGCTGATTTAGCTTTTTTCTGCTCTGCTTCGACGGTGAACATCTGGGCAATTTTGTGGCGCAGGTGCTTAAACTCGTGGGGTTTAACTTCTGCCTGGGTAGCTTTTTTGAACCGTAGTTCAAATAGTTGCTTCTTGGCTGTAAGAATCTCGGTGGCAAGCTCCTCTGCACTTAATTTTCGGGCATCAGCTATTTTTGCTAGTGGCATCTGTCTACTCCTGTTCTGCTACTGCTGGCTCTATTACTGCGGCCGGGCGGGTAATAAATTTAGTTTTGATCGGTAATTTGTTGGCTGCTAGGCGCATGGCCTCCTTGGCAACTTCTTCAGTTACACCACCAATTTCGTAGAGGATCCGACCGGGCTTGACCACTGCTACCCAAAATTCTGGGTTACCTTTACCAGAACCCATCCGAGTTTCGGCGGGACGCATGGTAACGGGTTTGTCAGGGAAGATGCGAATCCAAATTTTGCCACCCCGACGGATATAACGAGTCATGGCTCGGCGACCAGCTTCAATCTGTCGGGCGGTGATCCAAGATGGTTCGATCGCTTGGAGGGCAAAGTCTCCAAAACTAATATCGCTACCCCGGTGGGCAAGACCCGCCATCCTGCCCCGTTGTTGTTTACGGAATTTTGTACGCTTAGGACTGAGCATAATTGATCATTAAGTAGAAGTTATTAATTATTAGATACATCTAGTTAGAGGAAGATAACTGCCCCTATTTAAGTCTAGAGGTCTTCAAACTTTTGCCGCTTTTGCTTCTGACGCTGTTTGGGAGGCGCATTGTTGGCCGCAGTGACATCTTCTTGCCCGGGGATAATTTCCCCCTTGAAAATCCAGATTTTCACTCCCAAAATTCCATAGACAGTTTTAGCAGTGCGGTAAGCATAGTCAATGTCTGCCCGGAGGGTGTGGAGGGGAACTCGGCCTTCTCTTGTCCACTCCGATCGAGCAATTTCTGCCCCATTCAGACGACCACCAACTTGGATTTTAATCCCTTGAACTTCGGCTTTTTGGGCTCTCTGAATTGCTTGGCGAACAATCTTCCGAAAGGAAACTCGGCGCTCTAGCTGTTGGGCAATAAATTCTGCTACTAAACCAGCATCAGCATCTACCCGTTGGACTTCAATCACATTAATCCGAATTTGGCGGTTGCCCCCTAGTTCCGTTTGTAGCCCGGAGCGTAGGGTGTCAATCCCTGTACCACCCCGACCTACCACAACCCCCGGACGGGCTGTATGAACTTCTAGATCGATTTGATCGGCTTTCCGTTCAATGCGGACTTGAGATATCCCAGCAGTGGCAAGATTTTTTTCTATATACTGGCGGATGGCATAGTCTTCTTGGAGGAGTTTGGGGTAGCGTTTGTTGTCGGCGTACCAGCGGGAGCGATGCTCTTGAGTAATTCCCAACCGGAAACCAATTGGATTTATCTTCTGTCCCATAGGGTTTTTCCTTTAATCTTTTTGATAATGATCTTTTTGATTAATCTGCCATTACTGGGTGTTTAGTCGGTTGATGGCTGGATTGCCTAGCTTTCTTGGGGAGCTACAGCAATGGTGATGTGGCAGGTGGGCTTCCGAATTTGGAAAGCTCTCCCCTGCGCTCTGGGTCTAAACCGCTTGAGGCTAGGTCCACCATCAGCAAAAGCCGTGCTAACTACTAGGGTGCTACGATCGTACCCATTATTATTTTCTGCATTCGCCGCTGCTGAACGGAGCAGCTTCAGAATAGGCTCACAAGCTCGGTAGGGCATAAATTCTAAAATAATTAGGGACTCCCGGTAGCTCCTGCCCCGAATCTGGTCAAGGACTCGTCTGACCTTGTAGGGAGACATACGGATAAAGCGGGCGATCGCTTTTACTTCTTCTTGAGTGTTTACAGCCATAGGATTATGTTAAGGATTA
>ENA-OBLH01000471-OBLH01000471.1-metagenomes-genome-assembly--contig:-NODE-471-length-13374-cov-17.3605_pt1 | contig 13374 bp, 14 predicted proteins | sample MGYA00153382_OBLH01 | MGnify analysis MGYA00153382 | reverse complement strand
AGATCTAGGGTACCCACAAGGGGCACCCCTACAGGTTGATTGTGTAGGGGTGCCCCGTCTTGTCGTTTTTTTATGCGGGGGGAACCCCCGCATAAAAACGACGCTTGTGGGTACCCTCAGATCTACGCTTTCCCTACCCTCTACCCTCTACCCTCTACCCTCTACCCCCTACCCTCTACCCTCTACCCCCTAAAATGCGAATCGTCTTCTTCGGTACTCCTCAATTTGCCATTCCGACATTGGAAAGACTCTTAGCAGAGTCGCAATTTGAGGTGGTGGGGGTAGTGACACAGCCGGATAAGAATCGAGGGAGGGGGAATAAATTATCACCGTCGCCGATTAAAGAGGTGGCTACGGCGCATCAAGTCCCAATTTGGCAACCTGCAAGGATCAAAAAAGATCCTGAGACGATTGAGGCATTGCGCCAACTAGAAGCAGATATATTTGTAGTGGTAGCCTACGGACAGATTTTGTCTCAAGAAATTCTCGATTTGCCCAAATCGGGATGTATCAATGTACATGGTTCGCTGTTGCCTGAGTATCGCGGTGCGGCACCGATTCAACGCTGCTTGACTGATGGGGTGACTCGCACGGGGATTACTACGATGTTGATGGATGCAGGGATGGATACTGGTGCGATGCTCCTCAAGTATGAAACCTCTGTTAGTCTGTGGGATAATGCCGATCGATTGGCGGCAAAATTAGCGATCGAGGGTGCTAATTTACTGATTGAGACACTTGTTGACCTCGATCGGATTACACCGACGCTCCAGGAGCATCTAGCCGCCACTGCGGCACCACCGATTCAGAAATCAGAATACACGATCGATTGGACTCGATCGAATATTTCACTGCATAATCGAGTACGCGGCTTTTATCCCAACTGTGTCACCACCTTCCGCGCACAGCCGCTAAAAATTATGTCAACAGTGCCATTGGGCAGAGATTTTCAAGCGGTACCCCCAGAAATGCAGCAGTTAATCCCCGAACTAGAGAGTCTAGATCTCAGTAGCAGTGTACCTGGCACAGTAGTCAAAATTGCCAAAGGTTTGGGATTTATCGTGCAAACTGGCTCTGGCTATCTCCTGATCCGTGAAGTTCAACTCTCTGGCAAACGTCCCCAATCCGGTACGGATTTAGTTAATGGGATGAGATTGGCTGTCGGTGAACTGTTTGGCTAGTTGAGACTTCCTTGAGCCTGTGACGATAAAAGTCACTCGATAAGCAATATTAGTCGCGTGATCTGCCATGCGTTCGAGATGGCGGATTGTGAGTGCTAGTAGGATTGTCGGCTCGATCGATCCTTGAATGTGAGTCTGACTGGCTAGAGCGTGGTAGATTTCATCATAGGCGCGATCGACCTCATCATCCAGCTTGTGAACGGTGGGGCCAGCAGTGCGATCGAGACTGGTCAGAGCTGCTAGGCTAGACTCAAGCATAGCTCTGGCATCATGCGACATCTGTTCGATCGCAGGGATGCAGGGATGTTCTGGATAAGGAAGCAATTTTAGGGAGATTTCGGCGATGTCTTTGGCATAATCACCAATCCGCTCTAGATCTCGCACCATTTGCATAAATGCACTCAGCCGCCGTAAGTCCTGAGCGACGGGGGACGCAATCGTCATCAATTCGGCACATTCAATCTCAATTTGATGATAAAAGTCATCAATCTTGCGATCGATTCTGGGAATCTGTTGGGCGATGCCAATCTCGCGCTGAAATAGGGATCTATGCGCCAGTCGAAAGGACTGTTCTACCAAAGCTCCCATCAGCAGCAGATCTTGTTCTAGGCGACGGCTGCGATGTTTAAATTGTTTTGATTCATTCAATGAATAAGATATAGTCACATTTAAAAGTAATTATAGGATCTAGTTTCAGATCGATCGAATCTAGATATCGGGGATTGGTTCTATTCTACCGATCGCTGCATGTTAATGAATGTCGTAATTATCACTCTTAGCTACCAATCATCGAATTTTTTATTAAATAATCTACCCTCATCCCCTCATTCAACTGTAAGGTAGTATGATTTGGAACCAAGCTCCGCCTGTAGTGGGATGATTTTTAGCGACGATCGTGCCCTGATGTGCGAGGATAATTTGACGGACGATCGCTAGTCCCAATCCGCTACCTGTGGTTTGAGCGAGATCGCTATTGCTGGTGGGTTGGCGTTGGCGGGAGACATCGCCACGATATAAGCGATTGAAAATATACGGTAAATCTGTTGGGGTAAAACCAGCTCCATCATCATAGAGATCGATCGAAACCCGATTTTGCTGAGTAGATCTGGTGTCCTCAGTCCGTGGTGATTCTAGTAGATGAATATCCATCCAAATATGCCCTCGATCGGGACAATATTTCAGACTATTATCAAATAAATTGATTGCTACTTGGGTAAATCTCGCTGGATCTATTTCTAATAATAACTGGACTGGGCCTGTGTAGACAAATTCAACTTGTCGCTGTCTGGCAATTGGTTCTAGGGTGTACCAAACATCATTAATGAGCCTGACAAAATCTACTTGTGCTAATTGAAGATGTTGAGTGGTAGATGATTCTAACTGACTCAGTTCTAAAAAGTGCTGAACTAGATCGATTAATCGATCTGTTTCTCGGATAATTTTATTTGCCCAACGAGTCAAATCGGGTGTAACTTTAGATTGTAATGTCTCAGCCAGCAGATGAATGACGGTTAGAGGGGTGCGGATTTCGTGCGCGAGATCTCCCAACCACCGTTCCCGTGCTATGGTGCCATCGACTCGCTCTTGCTGGCTCTCGATAAATATCCCAATTGCCCCATCAGCTAATGGCATACTACTGGCTTTGAGCCAGATCGATTCCCCACAAGAGACGTTCCGCGAACGAGATGCCGCTTGAGGATAACCAAAATAAAACTGCCAAACTAACTCTTTGGCAACCTGATTCGAGCGCGTTTTGGTAATTAATCGATCGAGTTCGTAAGATCGAACTAATTCTAACAATAATTTTGTTTGTCCCGAAGGCCATTTTTGGATCTGGAGCAGGTGTGTGGCTGACTGATTGCACCACATCACCTGATTTTCAGCATCGATTTGGAGATAACCAATCGGTGCTGCTTGGATGAGAGATTGCCAACTAAATAACTGTTGTTGGAGCTGCTGTTGTTGCTGTTGGCTAAAGATCGCTCTACGGCGCAACTGCGATATCATCGGTAACGAAATATTTTCACGATCTTCAGATGTTTCCATCACATCTAACACCTGTCGTAATTGCCGTCCGATCTGAGCCTCACTCCAGATGTAACAAGCACTGGCACCTACAAGCAAGCCAGAAATTGCCGCGATAAAAGTATCTAGAAACATGAGCGGCTCGATGGGTAGATGATGGCACCGATCTATACCAAGCCCAGTGTTACTACTAATGTAGCGCGTTGACTGGCGAAAGCAGGTCAATGTCCGGTAGTTTTCGCATCTGAGCCTAATGTTCCCCTCGCTGAATATCTTAGAGGTAATCGATCGAGGTAGTGCCTTAACATTCCGTATTGTAACCTACTCCCTTCCTACCATTCACACTGTGCCTCCGGCAGGCTGTGCCTCCGGCAGGCTACGCCAACGCCAACGACTACGCATTGCCTCCGGCAGGCTAACGCCAACAGAGCAAGCCATTAGACCTCCTGCGAAAGCGGAGCGATATTGGCTTATACCCTCTACCCTCTACCCTCTGTCTTGATTCGCTAAACCGTCGGGGAACCCGACGAGCGCGAATCGCTACCCTCTATCCACAGTTATGGCCCTGCAAAGACGGCATTTTCGATATCTTGACGACTGAGGGAATACTTGAAGGTGCGGTAAATACTTTGCCCTGGAGCCATTTGAGAGCTGCTTTGAGATCCTGTCGAACTGTTTGCTGAATGATACCGAACTGTTAATTCTTCAATATCTAGAGACAATTCTGCCCGCCAATCAGGTCGGGTAATATGCCAGCAATGCAACTCACCATCATCCTGTTCGCAACCCATCGAGATCAGCCATTGTTCGATTTCGGGTAGTGGATGATTGTACAGTGGAGTGTCATCAGTCGGTAGTAGGGTCATTTAGATTTTGGATTTTGGATTTTGCGGCTCGCGCTCGCCTTTGTTCCCCGACGGTTTAGCGGCGTTTTTATTCGGGGGGAACCCCCGAATAAAAAAACGACAAGACAGCGAGATAAGACAGCGATTGAAATCATGCAGAGTTTTCCTTCACATCTGTTTCACCGAGCAGGATGAAAGAAGTGGCGATCTACCGATCGATTACTATTTTAAACCGATTAGTTTCAGGATGCTATGCGTTGGAGCGATTTTCGACGATCCTAGCCAAGTCCGCAGGTGTATTGCAGTTTGACAGACACAGCGGATCGGTAACTACTAATTCTGTCACTGGATGCAGCTTCAGCCAACCTTGAAAAGATTGCCCACCACCGTCAATGTATTCGAGTAAAGAGCGGTGGCAAGATTGGCGATAAAAGCCACATAACGGTTCCCAACCTTTGTGGAGATGTTTGGGTAGATAAGCGATGCTCTGAAGCCCAACAGATGGCAACCCATCAATCCAGGATTGAACGATCGGAGTCGATAAGTTGGGCAAGTCACAGGCAAGCAATAGTACCCACGCAGATGTCATCGCTGCCAAGGATTGACTAAAGCCAATCAGAGGGCCTTGATGTGGCTGCTGTTCGGGGATGAAATGACAATTGCGGGGTAGGATCGATCGATATTTTTGTGCCCACGGCGTAACGACATAGATGTGGTTGGCGAGTACCCGATCGACATCTTGACATGAAGCGACAACATCATAGATCCGCCGAATCAGCGGCACACCATCAATTTCAATGGTAGCCTTGTCTCGACCCATCCGAGAACTGCGACCACCAGCAAGTACGATCGCCGAGAGTGAGTTATCGAGCATCGTTTAGTATCCTCGTGGGAACTGGGACGATCGATCGGGTTGAGACGAATGGGGAGTGGGTAGCGGTTTAGCTGGACGTGGAGGAGCTGTAGGGATAAACACCATTCGATCGGGATTGGGTGCAATTAAGCCGCTTTTCGGTAGCTCGGCGGTTTGCGCCATCTGCTGCTTGAGATGTTCATTCATCATCGCTTGTTGACTTTCCTGAAGCTGTAACCGCTGTAATTGTCCGTGCTGATTTCTCCACAAACTTTGGGTGTAAACGGTGTATCCATACACGCTCGCACTCAACCCCAGCACACTAGCAAATACAATCAGTGCCCCATGCTGCATGGTTAGCAACGATCTCAGCCAGACTGGAGCTGAATTAGTTTGAGGTAATTGTCTAACTTGCGGCGGCTGAATCTGGTTCGATCCAACTACATTCAATCTTGATGGTGCAGGTTTTGATGACGAACGATCGATCTGAGGGGGCAGATTTGGTTGATACATAGGAAAGCCATCGGGTAACGGTGGATGAATGCGGTATATTTCTAAGTGTGGATATATTTAGTAGCTGGTAAATCATACCTCATGCACATGCTAAATGCTACACTACCAGTCTTCATTGACTCAGGTCGCCTCTGTCACCCGCCAGACAACTATCAACTGTACCAATGCGCCTAAAAATTGCTACAAAATTGACCCAAGTCGCGTTTTTTACCATCGTTGGCTGGCAAATTATTTTTCCAGTTCGGGCAAGCGTCCCTCTAGATCGTGACATTCCAGAGGAAATTCTCAGAGCAGAAATCATTACCGAAGCGCGGTCGCCGCTCGATGGTAAAGCTTTGTCAGCTCAAGATTTTGCCGAATTAGTTGTGACTACCAGGCAACAACTAGAGCTTGATAATGCCAGTATTGTGACTAATAATTCCAAAGTTAAAGAAACAATACTTTTACTGCGCTTACGCGGGTTTTTGAGATCGGTAGGTATTCCGATTAAATGAGGGACTTTTTCATGAAGAACAGAAGCTATGGCTTCGAGGGTGAAATCCCCTCAGCGGAACAACCCAATTATCAATTATCAATTATCAATTAATTTAATCCTCATCCCTGACTCACTAAAAATTCCAGATAACTAGCGGTTAAATCTTTGACGGCTAGATCGAAGAATTGCTTGCCATGTTCGGGTGTAGCGAGGCTGGGATCTGAACCCATCCGACCATCTGGAAAGCGACGGCGAAAATCTGCCGCACCGAGAATTTTGTACTCTTTAGAGAGGTGATTTGGGTCTAATGGGGTAGATTTAATTGCTTCGGGATAGATATACTGAGTCAATGCAACTTCCGAGGGTGTCGCGTGAGAACCCTCGCGATCGCCATATAATTCTTTGGCTAAACGATAGACACTACCGGACATAAACCAGTTAGCAGTTTGACACTCTATGCGCTCGACATTGGGAAGATTTAAATCTGCCAAGTGAGCATATGTTTCGGAATAAGCTGCCTTGAGAGTAGCAATATTGCCGCCATGACCGTTAATAAAAAAGAACTTAGTAAATCCCGATCGGGCTAAACATGTAATATAGTCGCGGATGACCAGAATCATCGTACTGGGGCGCAAACTAATCGTGCCAGGGAAGGCAGTATGATGCAATGCCATCCCCACATTGATTGTGGGTGCAACTAGCGATTGAGTATCCTGAGCTACAGCTTCGGCGATAGCTTCAGCGCAAATGGCATCTGTCCCAATTAATCCTGTCGGCCCATGCTGTTCTGTCGAACCGATTGGTATAATGATGCCAGTGGATTTTTGAAGATAAGTTTCAACTTCTGTCCAAGTACTCAGATGTAAACGCATAACAATCAGCCATAGGCAAGAGGGAATAGTAAATATTTTAGGCGGTTATCTGTGGTTAGACACTAATATGTCCTTGGCGCGAGGGAATCATCAAAGGTTCGATCGGCTGGAGACTGTAGTATAGCGATCGAGAGGACCCTCTGCTATTACTCATGTAGTTAACAAAAATTTCTATGTCCCCCCTTCCCTCCTTAACTCCATACTGTTTCCCGATCTTTTTCGTTACCTGTGATGATGCTCGCACTAAATATGTCGAATCACTCTGCTATCGAGCAACTAGGCACCGTTACAAATCGCATTTTAGTAGTAGAAGATGAAGAGTCAATTAGAGAATTGCTCGTGCTAGGGTTAGAAGAGGAGGGTTATGAAGTAGTTGCTGTGGCTGATGGACATACGGCTTTAACCCAATGTCAAGCACCAGTGCCCCAACCTCAGGATTTTCCCTTCGATTTAATTATTCTCGATCTGATGCTGCCCAAAGTTAGCGGTCTAGATCTATGTAGATTTTTACGATACCAAGGCAATCACGTCCCAATTTTGATTGTGAGTGCTAAAACCACTGAAACAGATCGAGTGCTAGGTTTAGAAGTTGGTGCGGATGACTACATCAGCAAACCTTTTAGTATGCGAGAGTTGGTGGCACGCTGTCGTGCTCTGCTCCGTCGCAATCGGTTGAATATCGCTGCTGATACATCGATCGTCCATTTTCAGGAGATCACACTCTATGCTGAAGAATATCGAGTATCAGTACGCGGGCTAGCTGTCAATCTCTCGCCGCGAGAGTTTCGCTTGTTAGAGTTATTTATGCAAAACCCCCGCCGTGTCTGGGCGCGAGAACAATTACTGGATCGAGTCTGGGGGATCGACTTTATTGGCGATCAAAAAACTGTCGATGTCCACATTCGCTGGTTACGTGAAAAACTCGAAATCGATCCCAGTCAACCGCAGTATATTACTACTGTTCGCGGCTTTGGTTATCGCTTTGGATAGTGATTAAGTTGACAGTTGACAGTTGACAGTTGACAGTTGATGGTTGACAGTTGCACCTTCAATATGCAACCTAGATCTGGCTGTGACAAACGAATACAATCATTCCCCATCCCCTCCCCATTTCCCTGAATTTTGGCATTAGAATACGATTTAGTAATTATTGGTGCGACAGCCGCGGCACGAACAGCCGCGATCGAAGCTGTGAATTTACAGGCGCGAGTTGCGCTAATCTTGCCGCAGTTGTATGGGCAGCCCCATCCCCAGCGGGATTTCTACCCCCATGCTTTGGCTGCGATCGCCAAAACCGATCGATCCGCTCGAACGCGGCTTCAATCGCCAAGTAGCTACCCCTGGAAGTATGCTCAAGCAGCGATCGACAGGCTCGAACAGCAATCTAGTCCCGCGCTACTCGCCGCAATGGGTGTGGATCTAATTATCGGTACGGGTGAATTTTGCCGTCGCCCTCATTTAGCGTTCAATATCGATCGTCGATATCTCCGCGCTCGTGCTTATCTGATCGCCACTGGCTCGGTTTCTCACTCTCCATTGATTCCAGGTATTCAAGCAGCAGGCTATCTCACGCTCGATCGATTGCCGAGTCTAATCGATGCGGCACAAACAAAGCCACGCCAGCGAGAAGTCCCGTTACGCTGGGCAATTATTGGCGCAGAATCGATCGGCGTAGAATTAGCTCAAACTCTGGCAAAATTGGGGTGTCAAGTTACCCTCATCGTCGAAACAGAACAGATTTTACCTTATGAAGATCTCGATCTGGCTAATTTGATTCAGGCGCAATTAGAAGCAGATGGGGTAAAAATTTATCTAGCGACTGTTGTTACTAGTGTTGGTACAGAAGGTGCAGTTAAATTAGTTACAATTGGGGCTGAATCGATCGCTGTAGATGAAATTTTTATCGCTTTACCCGATCGACCATTATTAGAACCATTTAATCTGCTGGGTGTCGGTGTAGACTATACAGACAAAGGGATCTCGATCGATAATAAACTCCGCACTTCCCATCACCAGATTTATGCCTGTGGGAATGTCTGTGGAAATGTTCTGGGTGGTTATCAGAGTCAGAGTTTGACTCAGTTTGAGGCTAAAATTGCTGTAAAAAATGCCCTGTCTTGGCGCAAAACTAAAGTTGATTATCAGAGTTACAATTATCTCCCGTGGGCAGTATATACAGATCCACCCCTAGCCAGAGTTGGGATGAAAATTCCGCACAGCGGACAAACCACTCCAGATAAAAGGCTACGCCAACCTCAGGATCTAATCATCCTAAAAACGTATTTAAAAACCTGTCCTCAGGCAATACTCGTCAACATCACTAGTGGTGTTTGTCAAATGGTTGTTACTCGGAGAGGACAAATTCTCGGTGCAGAAATTGTCGGTCAAAATGCTCCAGAATTGATTCAAATCCTCGCAGTTGCGATTCAACAAAAACTTACAATGACAGAGCTAACTACCTTCCCCTGTTTAGCTCCTAGTTACGTCGAATTTATTTACCAAGCCGCGCAAGAATGGTATAAATACGAGCGTAGCCAGCCGCGACGTGGGTGGATCGAGCGGCTATTTTGGTGGAAATAAATTGAGATCGAGGTAACTACTAAAATGAACCGCATGACATGGGCAAATCTTTTATCCCAAAAAAGATCTGGAGTAAGTCAGCTCGAACAAACAGAAGTCGGGCGTAGTCATTTTCAAAAAGATATCGATCGGATCGTTTTTTCTAGTGCTTTTCGTCGTCTAAATCACAAAACACTGACGGAATTGAGTAATAACATCGATCGTCTGCTGGATGAGGTACTAGAAACAGGTATTCCACTAGAAATCAACAAAAATGGAAAGTTGTTAAAAATCGTTCCTGTAGAAAAAAAAGATAAACTGAACAATTTGACTTTTAAACCTGATGTTATTCAAGGAAATCCAGATGATTTAGTTAATATTAGTTGGGAGCAGAAGGTTAATATTGATTTATATTGATAATCATGTAGTATGGCTATATTCTGGTTTGACAGATAAAATAACCGATCTTGCTAAAACTTTAATTAATGACAATGAAGTTTATGTTTCGGCAATTGTTTGATTAGAGCTACAGTATTTATATGAGATAAAACGTATTACCGATGAGCCAGATGTGATTATTGCGAATCTATCTGAGCAGATTGGCTTAAAGATATGTAAGAAAAACTTTAATGATATTATTAGCATTAGTTTAACGATTACTTGGACTCGCGATCCCTTCGACCGAATTATCACGGCAAATGCTCTGCTAAATAACAATATGTTACTGAGCAAAGACCAAAATACTCTGAAGAATTATCTGTATGCAAAATGGTATGGTTAACATTTAATAGCTCATGTATCTGTGTGCGATCGCACTCCACGCCAAATGTAGTTTTATTCAAACCGCAAAAGCGATCGCGCTTCGCACCCCACAATATCGGCGATCTGACTACAAAGACTACAAGTAACAGGCGTTGTTCAAGGGAATACCCAATCATAAAAGTGCGTAGTTTGCTGCTAGAAGCATTGATAGGGTTTGCATCGCCAGTCTTGTAAAAGGGGTCAATACCTTGATTTTATCGTCAGAGCGATCGCGTTATTCACTAAAACACTATGGGCGATCGCTCTTTGTTCGTAGGGTGCGTTACGCTGACGCTAACGCACCGAATATTAGCATCAATTAGAGTGCGTTACATTTCATTAACGCACTCTACAAGCAGAGCGATCGCCCTTCCAGTTTTTCCCAACCCGCGATCTTCGCACTTTTAAGACAGTCGCGACAAGTTCGGAGATCACTTTTTAATTAGGGCTTGCTGAATAAGTCTAGCGATCGAATCCAGCCGCCACACAGCTTGCAAATCTTGGGGTTCTCGCTCGATTTCTAAAATTATCCGCCGAGAACCAACAAAGGGTGCAAGGGTTTTGAGCCTTTAGATGTCATAACCTTGCACTTGACTGCTAAAAAAAGGCTCAAAACCCTTGCAGCGACTAGTCTCTGGATTTGTTCAGCAAGCCCTAATTAGTTGTTCATTTAAAAAATTTATTGAGCGCCTCTTCTATAGCAACATTCCTTTCCTCCTTCTTATTCGCCTTTCCAAGAACTTCATCCTGAAAATGTGATGTCCATATCTTTATATTGGGAACCTTGATTATATTCATATTCTCCGCATCCACAACGAATAATCCTTGCGGTAACGTCGATAGTTGCATTCCCTTGACTGGCTTACCATTATATTTTAGCGTTGACTTTTCTGACTCTCCAAGACCAAATGAATGCTTGATACCCGTTCCATAGCCGATGATTATACGCTGATACCCGCTTATCATTTGTGGCGTAAACGACTTGAACAGGTGACCAGATTTAATAGGCAGTAGGTAAGTTGTACCTGATGTGTCTGGTGCATTTTCATCATAGACTTGACTTACATCCTGTTTTCCTGGCATCAAGCCTGCCCCCAGTGTGGCTTGTCCCAGTGGGCCTGTTCCATGAACAGGATCGATCAGGACTAAGTTTACGTCCACTACGGTCTTGAAAGAACTATTCTTAATCCAATCAGCAAAAACTGATGCTGTTGCTGCACCACGGCTAAACCCTTTTATCTTGACTTGTATGTTAGACCTAGATTGGCTGTATATATGCATGTTTTGAATATATTGATGCATGAATTTATTGAATTCCGCCTTTGCATCTTCTAAGTTTTCTGCTGTACTATTGCTACCATCATCCCTGATTCCTGCTCCGGACCCAAATAGGCCGCCAAGCGGCCCAGCATATTCAAAAACTGTTTTTTTCTTATCCAGGGTATCTTTCTGTTTGCTGTATTTTATCCCTTTAGATTGATGCTCTACCGTCTCCATCTGTTTTTTATCAGGTTTCGCGTAGTTTTCCTTATGAGTTTTCCATGCCTTCTCTCCAGAACCAGCGAAATTGAACTTTAGAATATTAGCTACGTCTCTGAATTGTTGTAGATATCTTATTTCCTCTGGAGTAAGCATACTCTCTACTACAGCATTCCTGCGTGGTCGCGTTGATTTCCCCTCCTCGGAAGGGCTGCGTTGCACCGCTCCCCCACTCTGCTGCACAACATGAGTCAATTCATGCGCCAACAACTCCTGTCCACCCCGACTCCCAGGATTATATTCCCCCTGCCGAAAGAACACATCCTGCCCCGTTGTGAAAGCCCGCGCCTGAATTGACCGATTCAACTGGTCAGATTGACCATCTGTGTGAACCTTCACCCCGCTGAAATCTGCGCCAAACGCCTGTTCCATTGGTTCGCGGATGTTGTTTTCGATCGCCACTCCACCCCCCCTTGCACTGTTAATGGAGGATTCCAAATCCGTTGATGCTTCCCCTCCACCAATGGCTTCCCGACACTGCACCAGGGACTTCATTTGCAGTTCTCCCTCATCATCAATTTCCACGCGCTGGATAGAATCTGCCTGGGACTTCATTTGCAGTTCTCCCTCATCATCAATTTCCACGCGCTGGATAGAATCTGCCTGGGACTTCATTTGTAGTTCCTCTTCTTCGTCAATTCCCTCACGCTGTAGGATTGACTTAGCTTGGATGTCTTCCTCTTCGGGCATGGCTTCTCGCTGCACCGCTGGGGATAACGGCGATCGCTGGAGGTGAGAAATACTCGGTTTCGCCTGAATTTCCTCTTCCAATTCATCTTGTCGCTGTACCGACTCCCCTTGAGTTGACTGGGCAGCAGCGGGGGCATGGATCTGTTCGACTACCTGGGAGGCAACTTGGTCTGCTTCGTGCTCGTACTTGTCCCCTGGTTCGCCGATCGTCAATTTGGCTTGAATGGGCAGGGTTGTGGATTGGGCTGGTGCGAGGTGCCGATTATTTGCCCGCTCCTGAGTTGCCTGCTTTGCTTGTTGGTATTTTTCCCATAACTCTGCTTTAGTTGCTGGGGTAGACTCTAATGATTTGGGCTGCACTCCCCAGCCATGCGGCTGTGTGGAACTCACATTGACTGCTCCTGCGCGCAGCGAGCGTGCAGATAGATCCGCTGTTTTCCGGTGAATACCTCGATCGTGTTCCATCGCCGACCTCGCCTAATTTTGACCACGCTAAAATGTATTATAACGTTTCTACATCTTATCTCGATTAGACTTATGTCGATAAAAAGGGGCGAGCGAGCCGCTGGTGCAAGATGTGAGTCAACATATCGAACAGTCAAAGCGAATTTGGCATAACCCACAGCCTTGATGTTTGAGTTAGATTCCGATTTGGGCGTTGAAACTACCGCTGGAGTTGGGTTTTCCGCACTTGCTGGGCATATTCAGCCAAACTTGAGCCTGTTTAGTGCAGATTGTCAAAAGACAACCTGTCAAACTGGCAAAGTTATGTATTAAAATAATTTATAGAGTAAAAAATAATTACTCATCCTTCAAAATTTTAGATGTCTTCTCGCTGGATGTTCGATCGCTCAAGAATATGTAGGGCTATTGGCATTTATCAGTTGGCGGGCATTTAGGAAGCTATGTCAGTACCAGGAAAACAAACAATGTTCAAGAATTTGGGTTTAGTATTGTCAATGCTTTTGCTGGTTGTTGCTAGCTGCTTCATGGCAGTCGATCCAGCATCCGCAGAGACTTT
>ENA-OBLH01000468-OBLH01000468.1-metagenomes-genome-assembly--contig:-NODE-468-length-13438-cov-4.15736_pt1 | contig 13438 bp, 12 predicted proteins | sample MGYA00153382_OBLH01 | MGnify analysis MGYA00153382 | reverse complement strand
ATCGATAAATGGCTAATTGAAGAACTGGCCCCGACTCGCGCTTTCCGCGTCGCTGTCAATCAAGACGTGGTGGCGCTGGATCATCCGGTTAAGGTCGGTGACGAAGTGGCAATTTTTCCGCCTGTGACGGGCGGCTAGCGTGGCAAGCGTCATTCGCGTTCAGGAGCAGGATTTTGACGTCGGCGCGGAGATCGCGGCGCTGCGTTTGGGCAATCCGACGGTGGGCGCCATTGGTGCCATTGCCAGCTTCATCGGCTGCGTTCGCGACATGAACGAGGGCGATTCGGTCGGCCTGATGTACCTCGAACACTATCCCGGCATGACCGAACGCGAGCTTGAGAAGATCGCCGCCGAGGCGCGTGGTCGCTGGGACATTTTTGACACGCTGATCATTCATCGCGTCGGCGAACTCAAACCGCTCGATCAAATCGTATTCGTCGCTGTGACCAGCGCGCATCGTGGCGACTCGTTCGCAGCCTGCGAATTCATCATGGATTTTTTGAAGACCAAAGCGCCGTTCTGGAAGCGCGAAGCGACGCCACAGGGCGAGCGCTGGGTCGATGCGCGTGCAAGTGACGATGCGGCGGCAGATCGTTGGAAAGAGCTGTAGTGATCGCGCCGATCACGCTAATCGGCCTCGACTGGGGCTCGACCAACCTGCGCGCCTTCGCGTTCAACGCGCAAGGCGAGGTGGTGGATCGCGCGGAATCGTCATCCGGTGCGCTCACGCTTGTCGGCGCGGCGCAGTTTGACGCCGCGTTGGTTGCGCTCGTCGGTGACTGGGCAAAACGACATCCCGACGCGCGGCTGATTGCTTGCGGCATGGTCGGCGCAAAGTCGGGTTGGCGTGAAGCGGGTTACGTGGGGTTGAATGAGGCTACCGAGTCCGCGCTGGCCGATGTGCTCGGGGCAAAGGTCGTGACCGTCGATACCTCGCTCGGCCCGCTTGCCATCATTCCCGGCATCAAGAGCGAAGAGCCCGACGTGATGCGCGGCGAGGAGACGCAACTTGTCGGCTCCGGTGTCGCCGAGGGTGTCGTTGTACTGCCCGGCACACATTGCAAATGGGTCAACATGAGTAGCGGGCGCGTCGAAAGTTTCGCCACCTTCTACACCGGTGAGATGAACTCGTTGATACGCGCCAACAGCTCGGTCGGCGCGCTGATCAAAAGCGCGCCGAATATCGACGACATCGCCGCCTACGAGATGGGCTTGAACTACGCCCGCGCCGGGGCTGCATCCTGGTTGCATGACCTGTTCGTGCTGCGCGCATCGGTCGTGACGGGCCAGCGCACGGAGGCGTTCGTCAGCACCGTGCTCGCAGGCTGGTTGCTCGGTTGCGAGATCAGCGCGGCGCTCAACATGTATCCCGATACGCGCGACGTGGTGCTGGTGGCGACCCAGACCCTCGTGCCTTGGTACGAGCAAGCAACGCGCGCGTTTGGCGTGAGTTGTGACGCATTGAATGCGGAGCAGGTGACCACACGCGGGTTGTGGCGGGTGGCGCAGTGTCTGTGACGGGATAGATATTTGACTCAGCCCTTCGACAGTCAGGACGGCGGGTGCCTGTGGTCGCCTACGCAAAACCGAGCGTTATACCTACAGCGCTCAAGCACTCGCTCCAATTTCCCGCCCTACAATAAGGCATGGCACAACACAAGCTCAGCCGTCTTTTTGAGCCGCAATCTATTGCGGTGGTCGGTGCCTCGGAACGTGAGGGCAGCTTGGGTCGCGCGGTGTGGCAGCGGTTGCGGGCGCATGCGTACACGGGGCGCGCGTTTCCGGTTAATCCCAAACACAAAAAAATATTTGATGAGCCATGTTTTGCGCGGCTTACCGATTTGCCTGAGCGGGTCGATCTTGCTTTGATCGCGGCACCGGCTGATGCTTGCGTCGACATCATTCGCGATTGCGGCGCGAGTGGTTGCGGTTATGCATTGATTTTGTCGCATGGGTTTGATTCCAGCTCGGGCGATAGCGTTACTGATACGAGCGTTAAAGCCGCGCAGGCGTTGATCGATGCGGCACACGAGTCCCGCGTGCGTTTGATCGGGCCCAACGCGCGCGGCTTGCTGCGTCCGCGAATTGCGCTCGACGCGTCTGCGATGACCGATGTGGACGCAATGCCGTCGGCGGGCTCGCTCGCGGTCATCTCGCAATCCGGCGCGTGGTTGTCGATCTTGCGCGACTATGCAGCGGGCACCTCCATCGGCTTTTCCAGCCTGCTTTCGCTCGGCGCGTCGCTCGATCTGGACTTCGGCGAATTGATGGATTATTTCGCATTCGACGCGTACACGTCCGACGTACTTTTGTATGTCGAGGAAGTGAAAAACGCGCCATCATTTATGTCCGGCGTACGCCAGCTTTCACGCATGAAACCGGTGGTGGTGTTGAAGGCGGATCGCGCTGATTTGCGTCGCGCTGCCGACGGCACGCATGCCACAGTGTTGGCCCAGCATGATCGCGTTTTTGAAGCTGCCATTGCCCGCGCCGGTGCCGTTCGTGTGCAAACGGCGATGCAGATGGTGAGCACTGCGCGGCTGCTCACAGGCGACCGCAGTCACACGCAACATCGCATTGTCGCTGTCACGAATGGCCGCGGTCCCGGCCTCGTAGCGGCTGATTCGGTGCGGGCTCAGGGGCTTACGCTGGCGCCACTATCGGAGGTCACGTTCGACGCGTTGCGCAAGGCGTTACCCGCGCACGCGAGCGTCGGCAATCCGCTGGATCTAGCGGGCGACGCCACTGCCGAGCGCTATCGAATTGCCATGAACGCAGTGCTCGCCGACGAGTCGGTGGACGTGTGCATCGTATTGTTTTCGCCGCAGTCCATCGTAAACGCTTTGGAGGTGGCCACCGAGATCATTGCCGCGTCCAAAACGCATCGCAAAACCGTGCTGGCCGTGCTGGGCGGTGGCGCGAGCGTGATGCCTGCGCGCGCGTTGCTCGATCAAGCGCGCATCCCGCAATTTTTGAGCGCTGAGAACGCAGTGGATGCGATCAGTTTTCTTGAAACTTTTGCGAGGAATCAGTCGTTGTTGCGCCAAGTGCCCGCGCAAAGTGTCGACGGTTTCACGCCGCATGTGGAGCAGGCGCAGGCAATTTTTGATCACGTCTGGGCCGATGGCCGAACGCAGCTTTTCATGCATGAAGCGCGGCAATTGCTAGGCGCGTTTGGCATCGCGATGATTAACACCGGCATGGCATGCACGCCTGCCGAAGCGGTGACGCTGGCTGACAGTTTTGGCTATCCGGTGGTGCTCAAAGTAGTGTCGCCCGATATTTCACACAAGACCGAAGTGGGTGGTGTGCAGCTTGATTTGCGTGATGCGAGAAGCGTGCGTCGTGCTGCCAAAGAAATCTTTGAAGCCGTGGCGCAACAAGCGCCCGACGCACGTGTGATTGGCCTCACCGTGCAGCCGTTCGTGCGACATCGCGGGCAACGCGAGCTGTATCTTGGCCTTGCCATTGACCCGACCTTTGGCGTGGTGATGGGCTTTGGTTCCGGTGGCCTGAGTGTCGAGCGCGTGGACGACGTGGCGTTCGAGTTGCCGCCGTTGAACGACGTGCTGATTGCGAACTTGATTTCGCGCACCCGCGTGTCGCGCCTGCTTGATGCGTATGGCAATGTGCCCGCGATCAATCGTGATTCGTTGACCACGCTGATGCTGCGCTTCTCGACGCTCGCCTGCGTGTGCCCGGAAATCGCAGCGTGTGATTTGAACCCGGTGATTGCGTATGCGCACGGCACAGTTACCGTAGACGCGCGGATTTTGCTGCGACCGCGTGACGAGGTTGCCCGACTTAAAAAGCTCGGACGTTACGCGCATCTGGCCGTCTATCCGTATCCGCGCGAACTCGAAGAAATCGTTACGCTGAAAGACGGCGTGAGCCTGCTGATTCGCCCGATTCAGCCTGAAGACGCGGAGCGTGATCGCGCCTTCGTCGCTCGGCTGTCTCCCGAGACGTTGTACTTTCGCTTCATGATGCCGGTGCGGGAACTGTCTGCGGCGATGATCGAGCGCTTTACACAAATAGACTACGGGCGAGAGCTGGCGTTAGTCGCCATCACTGGCGAAGGCGCGCAACAACAGATGCGCGCTGTGGCACGAATCACGCCGACGACAGTGCCTGCACGCTGCGAATTCGCCATTGTGGTCGAAGAAAACATGCACGGCAACGGACTCGCCCGAGCGCTGATGCATCGCCTGTTCGACGCCGCGCGCAGCCGGGGCTACGAGGAGATGGAAGGTGCCGTGCTGCGAGAAAACACGCGTATGCTCAAGTTCTGCGAGGCACTTGGCTTCACCATCGAGCCCAATCCTGACGACAGCAACGAGCGCATCGCGCGGCGGATGCTGGTTGATTAGAGCGCGACATTGGCTTACGGCGTCTTGCGCAAGCGAAACGCCGAGGGCCAATCGCGCAGCGCACGATTCAATTTGTTGGTGGGTGCGGCGCGATCCGCTGGTGCAAATCGAATCGCGTTATAGATTCGCGCGAACTCCGTGAACTTCGCGGCGTAATCCGGCCAACGCGTTGCCGCACGAGTCATCACCGAAGCAACGGTTTCGTGTCGGTCAATTGCCAATCCAGCCTTGATCAACCGCGCCCTGCCCGCTCGCCACGCACGCAACGCAGGGTCAATTTGTTGTTCATTACGTTTGATCCACAGCCACCACGCACCGCCCATCAGCGCACCACTCGCCGTGACCGCGATCAACATCCAGCCAAGGGCGGTAAACACGTTGATGCCGTCGAGTCCTAAGTCTTTCAGCAGTTCTTTCTGGCGATCACGGTCAAAGCCGATCACCCATTTGGTGTAACTGAAATTGGCTTCTTCCCAGGCGTCGCCGAACCCGGAAAACGAGAACCAATTGCGGGAATTCACTAGCATGCGCTCGGTCTCCGGCAGCGACTGTTGCAAGCCCAACTCGATACGATTCGGCGCCACGGCAGCGGTCGGATCAACGCGTCGCCACTGTCCGTTGATCCACACTTCCATCCACGCATGTGCATCGCTCTGGCGCACGATCATGTAGCCCGCCGGGTGATACTCGCCCCCCTGATAACCGGTGACCACGCGCGCGGGAATGCCGCTGGCCCGCAACACAAAAACCGCAGCGCCGGCATAGTGCTCGCAGAAGCCGCGACGACTATCGAACAAAAATTCGTCAATCGCAGTTAGACCGCGAGCACCGCCATAGATGGGCGGGTTGAGGGTGTAGAAAAATCTTTCCTGATTGAAGTATTGGAGCAGCGCACGCACGCGCGCAGTCGGGTCGGGAAATTGGCTGGCAAGCTCGGCTGCAAACGCTCGGGTGCGAGGACTCAGTTGACGCGGACCGGTGCGCAATTCTGGGCTGTTCGCGGCGGGCTCAGGCGCGTCGTACGTACCGCGCGCAAAGGACTGCGCCCGGTACTGGGTGGCACCGGTCGCGGAGCGCCGCACGCCAATCTGCTGCGCATCTGTGAGATAGGCTGTTTGCTCAACGGCAGGGCCGGACGGATAGGCAACCGGCAGTTCAAGAATAGGCAACCAACGCGTGTCCTGACGTTCGACTGTGACCGTGTATTCCACCGCCTCGCGTGCGTGCTCCTCTGGCGTGAAGTTGATGAAATCGCCGCGCGTACGCGATGCGCTTTCTGCGCCCACGCTCCAGGTCACGCCATCAAATTCGCGCAGTACCGGACCGCGCCAATAGAGTGCTGCGGGTGGTGGTTTGCGTTTTTCAAATTCAACGCGAAACGCGGTTTCTTTTGACAGTATGAGCTGCGCGATTTGCCCTGGGCGCATCTCTTCTGACAAGCCGCTCTGGCCTGTGCCCGTGTCGCGCATGCCCCACAGCGGGGCGGTTGCGCGCGGAAACAGCACGAAGAGCATGGCTGCGAGCGGAATGCCCAACAACGTGTGCGCTGCCGCGCCCTTGACGTGATGCATGAGCGTTGAGCGGGCGTCCGAGGCTCGCGAAGGCGCATCAAACAAGCGCAGCGCCGCCACATAAACAATTATGACCGGCGGCACGCTGAGTGCAGCGAGCAGCCCAAGATTCTCAAAAAAACTCGCGACATAAAGCACCAATGCCATGCCCCACACCACCATAAAGTCACGCGTGGATTTCGCTTCAATCAGCTTCAGCGGCCCGAGAATGAACAGCAGCGCTACACCCGGATCGCGACCAAAAATTCGACCGTATTGCTGAAATATCAGCGCGCCTGCGCCGATCGTTAGCAACATCAAAATCGCTCGCCACAACCAATGACGCGGCTGTTGCCGTACTAGCAAACACGCGACCAGCGCGATCACACCGACCGCCGCGATCACAGGCTTAACCGAAAGGACGTTCGCCGCCTGAGCAAGCGCAATAGCAAACGCCATGAAGCGGCGCGCGCGCAGATCGGGGTCGATGACGACGGACTTCGGCGGCCTCGCTTTGTTCGCGCGTTGCTTTCGACCGATGCTTTTGAAGCGATCACCGAACGTGGTGGTGGAGGCGCTCATCGCAACCCTTTCAGCTCTTCAACGCGCTGCGGGTACGCGGCGAGCAGCAGCGACGCGTCGGCGAATTGTTGCGAGCCATCAGCGAGCGGTAGATGACCATTGGGCAGCTTCAGTTCGTACGCGCAGTTCTCGTTGTGGGCACGCAGAAGCCACGCAGCCATGCGTGACAAGCGCGCCTCGGTGTCGGTCAGCGTCACCGCCTGCCACGACAGTTCAATCTCCTGTCGATGGCCTGTGTCACCGGTGCGCGTATACCAGTCGCCGGATTTCGCGACTTGTTTCCACGCCACGCGCTTCAACGAATCACCGGGCGCGTAGTCGCGCAGACTGTCTGGGTCGTGCGCGACATGCAGGTTGCGCGACGCCGAGCCATCGTTATCGCCCGCCATCAGCGGCAGCGGCGGTGGTGGTGTTTCTGGTTGTGGTTCGATCACACCCAGCCATTCAAAATGAACATAACTCCAAGCGCGAATCAGGCCGTATGGCGCGCGGCTTTCGACGATGATGCGGCGCAGCGGCATCAGGCCACGACGGTGCGGCGTGAATACCAGTGGCACCACTGCTGTGGTGTCTTGAATCACTGACAACGGCGAGCTTTTCGCGATTATTTTGCTCACACCGTCGGCCTGCGTGCGCAGCGCAATGCCATCGCGAGTGCGCTCCGGCGAGGCAAGTGCTACAGAAAAGACAAGCGATTCGCCGAGCTTGCAATGTGGCGAGCGCCCCGCGCGCACGATCAATCCACGCAGGTTTCGATAACTCACCAGCAACGCCGCTTGCATCAATCCGGCTAGCAAAAACGCGACGACGAATGCTAGTGATAACTGGTAATTTATCCCAACCAGCAACAATACGATTGCCGTGATGATCACGAACAATCCGCGCCCCGTCGGCAACAGATAGATGCGTCGCTGCAATAGCTCCAACTCATCAGCGGATGTGGGGGTTTTGCCAAAACTCTGCTGCCAATGCGCGCGCCGCCGCGACCACCAAGATGTCGGCGTTAAATGAATCGAAGTTGCAACTGCGGCCACGACTAAGGTGCCGCTACGCCTACCAACACCGCGCTCGCCAGTTGACCGCCCTTCGTCAGGCTGTCATGGCTCGCGCTGAGACGATGGCTCACTACCGCCGTCCACACGGCCTGAACGTCGTCTGGCAACACGTGATCGCGTCCTGATTGCAGCGCCTCGGCCCGCGCCGCGCGCAGCAACGCAAGCCCAGCGCGGGGCGACAGCGGTCGCGTTGCACCGGAGCGGCTGGCGTTCAATAACTGCTGTACATAAATGAGCACTGCTTCGGATACGTGAATCTGCTCAATCAGCGATTGCAGTTTTGCCAGCGCATCAGCCGAAAGCACCGAGCCAAGCTTGATGGCGCTGGCTCTGCGGTCACCGCCGCGCAACAACGCAATTTCAGCCTCCGCGCTCGGAAAACCCAACGTCAAGCGCATCATGAAACGGTCTAACTGCGACTCCGGCAATGGCGAAACGCCCACTTGATCCAACGGGTTTTGCGTGGCAATCACAAAGAACGGTGACGGCAAATCACGACTCACACCATCGACCGTGACTTGCCGTTCTTCCATCGCTTCAAGCAGCGCGCTTTGCGTTTTTGACGGCGCGCGATTGAGTTCATCGGCGAGCAACACCTGAGCAAAAATCGGCCCCGGCGTGAAGCGCATCGCCTGTGCTGCGCCGTCCCAAATCGAGAGCCCAAGCAGATCAGACGGCAACAAGTCGTTGGTGCAAGGCACCTTGTTGTAGGCGAGACCAAAGGTCTTGGCTAATGCAAGCGCCAGCGTTGATTTACCCAGGCCTGGCGCGTCTTCAATCAGCAGGTGTCCCTGAGCCAACAGGCAGGTCACGGCGAGGCGAGTGACCTCGGACTTGCCCAGTACAATCGAATCGAGTTGCTGATGAATCTCGCTGAGCAGTTTGCTAGCCGTAAGAATGTGTGGCGATGGGGACACGAAATAATTTCCTGAATCGTGAAAGTGATCAAAGCATGGCGACAGTGGACGGTAAACGCACGCCAGGGGTCGACGAACCCACCCCTTCGGCCATGCATACGCATGAAGCCGAGCGACGGGTTTTTCTAACCGCCTGTTCCGCCTCTCTTATTGTGGCGGCATGTCAGTGGGCCGAAGCGCAGCCGTTTGAACATACCACCACACCAGCCGCTAAACCTGGCAAGCGATCAAAGCCGTATGCAAGCAGCATATTAGCGGATGAGCACGGTCGACCCGTGCGGGCAAGCTCGCTCAAGCCACTCACCAACTATCTATTTCACTATCCGTTTGTGGCTACACCCTGCTTACTACTCAACCTCGGCCGTGACGTTGGCGGCGTCGGTGAGAGAAAGTCGATTGTTGCTTATTCCGCCATCTGCTCGCACAAGCTGGCGTATCCCGCAAAGGAGGTGAGTTTCATTCGCTTCCAGGCTACCGCCTCGTCGCGCAGTGAGGCGGAGCGAATTCATTGCTGTGCCGATCACTCGGTGTACGACCCGGCTCGCGGGGCTGCGGTCGTCAACGGGCCTGCACCATTGCCGCTGGCCGCAATATCACTTGAATACAACCCGCGTGACGATACGCTCATCGCGGTCGGCACCTCGGGTGCCGAGCAGTTCGACGCGTTCTTCTCGAAGTACGACTTCAAGTTGGATATGGAATTTCAAGGCAAGCAGCGCGATACGGCGGCGGCAAAAACACGCCTGCAAGAGCTCACGCAGTTTTGCCGCAACGTTGCGCAATGCTGAACGCTGCGGGCGTAAGTGAGCATGCAGCGCTCCACATCACGTACACAACCGCCGCGATTGTTGTTCGCGATTTAAAAAAGTCTTATGGCGCGGTGGACGCGGTGCGTGGCATCTCGTTTTCAGTGGCGCCGGGCGAAACCGTGGGGTTGCTGGGCGGCAACGGTGCGGGTAAAACGACGACCATTTCCATGCTGCTCGGCGTGCTCAAGCCGACGGCGGGCAGCATTGAATTGCTGGGTTTGTCGCTCGCGACGCACCGCTACGACATCTTGCCGCGCATCAACTTCACGTCACCCTACGTCGACCTGCCGAAACGCTTGTCGGTCGTTGAAAATCTGCGCGTGTTTGCCGGGTTGTATGGCGTAAGGGATGGCAAAAAACGCATCGCAGAATTGCTCGGGGAACTGGATTTGGAAGAGGTGGCAGACCGCCCGTATGCGAATCTCTCCGCGGGCCAGCGGACGCGCGTGAGCCTCGCAAAATCGTTGCTGAATTCACCAGAATTATTGTTGCTTGACGAGCCTACCGCGTCGCTCGATCCTGACGTCGGGGATCGCATGCGTTCGCTGCTGGAGCGTTACCGCAAACAGTCCGGCTGCGCGATGCTGCTGGCGTCGCACAACATGGCCGAGGTGGAGCGATTGTGTGATGAGGTGATCATGCTGAAGCGCGGTGAAATTGTTGATAAAGGCTCGCCTGCGGGGCTGCTGACCAAGTACGGTCGCAGCAATCTTGACGACGTGTTTCTCGATATTTCGCGCGGCGAATCAGCCGGGGTTGCGAATTGAGCGCGCGTCCCGGCTATCGTAATAGTTCAGCGCAGCGCATCGGCGCGATGCTGTCGCGGCACTTTTTTTTGATTCGCAAATCGTGGCCGCGTCTGTTTTCGTTTGCGTATTACCCGGTGATGCAATTGTTGGTGTGGGGTTTTGTCACACAATATCTTGGGCCGCAAAGCGCGAGTCAGGGCGTATTGCAGGCCGTGCCGGGAATTTTGCTCACCGGCGTGCTGCTCTGGGATGTGTTGGTGCGCGGTGAATTGGGGCTGTTTCTATCGTTTCTTGAAGAGATGTATTCGCGGAACTTGGGCAACCTTTTCGTCAGTCCCTTGCGCTTGCATGAGTTTGTGATCGCGCAAATGTTGATGAGCATTGTGCGTGTTGTGATTGGCTCTGGTGTTGCGTTGTTGGTCGCCGTCTTGTGCTTCGATTTGCAGATTGCCAAGCAGGCGTTTGCCTTGTCGATGTGCCTCGGTTGCTTGCTGGTCTTCGGTTGGGCAGTGGGCTTGCTGGCCAATGGTTTGGTGTTGCGATTCGGGCTAGGTGCGGAGGAAATTGGCTGGGCTGTCGTGTTCTTGATCGGGCCGTTGTCGGGGGCGTATTACCCGGTTTCGGTGTTGCCATCATGGCTGCAAACGGTGGCTTACGCGCTGCCGACAGCGTGGGCGTTCGAGGCGATGCGCGCAGCGTTGATTGAAGGACGAATTGCGTGGAATTTTCTCGGCCTGTCGATGCTATTGAACGCGCTTTACTTCGTCGCGTGCGCCTTTCTGTTCTGGCGATTTGTGGAGTCGGGCCGGGAGCGGGGGTTGTTGTTGCAGATGGGTGAGTGATGGGCACTCATATAAATTCATTGTTCGGGCGAACTGCTGCGTTGCACAGTGCTCGCAATCCTCATGTACCAGAGCGTACATTCCGGTTGCTGCGCGCCGTGCGCCTTGCATTTCATCCCGAAAAATGAATTTCTAGGAGTGCCCAAGTGATCGGCTGGCTCAATCCCGGTGACCCGTTTCCGTCGGCTGACACCGCGCTGACCGATCCAAATGGTTTGCTGTGCGCAGGCCTTGAGGTCACGCCGGAGCTGGTGCTCGCCGCGTACGAGCGCGGCATTTTCCCCTGGTACAGCGAAGGCCAACCGGTGTTGTGGTGGAGCCCCGATCCGCGGATGGTGTTGCGGCCAGCAAGTTTTCGCCTGCATCGCAGTTTGCGCAAGTCGTTGCAGCATTGTGAATATGAAATTCGTGTGGACACCCGCTTTGAGGCGGTGATGCGCGCCTGTGCTGATCCGCGACCGGAGCAGGGTGGCACGTGGATCAGCGAGGCCATCATTGCGGCGTATACCGCGCTGCATCAGGCGGGTTTTGCGCACTCGGTCGAGACGTGGATGGACGGCGAACTGGTCGGTGGTTTGTACGGCATTGCACTGGGCCGTGTGTTCTTCGGCGAGAGCATGTTTGTGCGGCGAACAGACGCGTCAAAAATCGCGTTTGCGCATCTGGTGACGCAGCTCAAACGCTGGCAGTTTGAGTTGATTGATTGTCAGCAGGAAACGGAGCATTTAGCGTCGTTAGGGGCTAAACCGATCTCGCGCAAAGAATTTCTCGATGCGCTGAATCGTTGGGTTCGCTGCGACGCCGTTGCGCCTCGCGCGGGTACGTGGAAATTCGATGCGGATTTGCTGCGTGATTTGGTCACGCCGACAAATCGCGTTGACCAGTAAATTAGTGCCACAATGCTGCCATGAGCAAGCTCAACGATCTGGCGAATGTTCCATGGCAAGCGTTGCAGTTTTATTCCACTGCGCCGTACCCATGCAGCTATCTCGAAGGGCGCACCGCGCGCTCTCAAGTGGCCACGCCGAGTCACCTGATTTCGAGCAGCGTTTACGGCGAATTGCTACGTGTGGGATTTCGTCGTAGCGGCACCTTTATTTATCGTCCGCATTGCGACGGTTGTAACGCCTGCATGCCGCTGCGTGTGCCGCTCTCCACATTCAAGCCAACGCGCAGCCAGCGCCGCGCCTGGGCTGCACATAGCGCTGAATTTGCGGTGCGTTTTGTGCCGCTGCAATACAGCGCCGAGCACTATGAGCTGTACCTGAAGTACCAGCGCCTGCGCCATCATGGCGGCGGTATGGATCGTGATAGTCGCGAGCAATATCAACACTTTTTGCTGCAAAGCCACGTCGAAACGTTGCTCGTTGAATTTCGCGATGCACGCGGTCACCTCGCGATGGTCAGCCTCGTTGACGTGCTCGCCGACGGTCTGTCAGCGGTGTACACCTTCTACGATCCAGCGATCAAAGGCAGCCTCGGCACGTTTGGTGTGATGTGGCAGATGGACCAGGCGCGGTCGCTGGGCTTGGCCTACGTCTACCTCGGCTATTGGATCGCGGGCAGCGACAAGATGGCGTACAAAGCAAATTTTGGCCCCAACGAGATTTTGCGGGATGGCGTTTGGCGGGCAGGCACTGCCGTTTGACCTTGTCGAGCGCTGCATAGCTTTTTACGTAAAGGCGCATTTTACTTGGGCTAAGGTCGATTTTATGCGGAAAGTCGACTTTATAATTTTAACGCACTAAGCCCATATGAAGTATAGGTTGTAGCAAAAAGCTGAAAGCCGACAAATGGCAATTTGCGCTTTTTTGTAGATGCGCCCCTGGGCGCGAAACTGGATCCGCAAGCGACGTTGAGATCGCGGCCAAGGCTGCTCCTACAGGGGTTGCAGCGGAGTGACGAAAGTGAGCTCTCCTGCAAGTTTTGTCCACTCAACCGATTCGCCTGCGCGCAGCAACGTCGCACGCCGTGCCGCTGTCGCCGCCAACGTCTCAGCCTCAGAGCCGCGAAAGAAGATAAAGCGCATCGTTAGACCATCGCGCTTCAACGTCAACTCTGCCTGCGGCCAATGCGAAGGCAGGCAAGGCTTGAACGAGAGCGTCTGCGCGGTCTGTTGCAGCCCAAAAATCGATTCAACTGCGGCGCGGTGCATCCACGCTGCCGCCCCCGTGTACCAGCTCCAGCCGCCGCGTCCGATGTACGGCGCTTGCGTATAGGTGTCTCCCGCCATCACGTAAGGTTCGATGCCATACGCCGCGCCGTATTTCGGCTGCATGGCGCGATGTGCTGGGCTGAGATAGGTGAAGTAGCGATACGGCAGTTCGCTTGCATCAGCGTCGTCTGGATGGGCCGTCGCAAACTCCGCCTGCGCCATCAGCGCCCACACTGCGCCATGTGAATACTGTCCGCCGTTTTCACGCACGCCCGGTGGGTACGCCTGAATGTAGCCCGCGCTTGGAACGGCGTTCGCGAGCGGTGGATCGAGTAGCCGCAGCAGGCCCGCACCGTGATCAACGAGATGTGTCTCGACAGACGCCAATGCCGCTCGTTGCTTGTCCATT